>Ga0123333_10002123_pt1 | contig 20505 bp, 21 predicted proteins | sample BioC12SIPDNA_3_FD_89957 | JGI IMG/M metagenome (GOLD analysis project Ga0123333, IMG submission 89957) | Anaerobic biogas reactor microbial communites from Washington, USA - Biogas_R2_B C12 SIP DNA | ecosystem: Engineered > Bioreactor > Anaerobic > Unclassified | place: Washington, USA... | reverse complement strand
GAGCCGGGACCCTGCGGCCCGCGCGCCGCTCTAGCGCCTCCGGTTGTCGATGACCTCGGCGTCCTCCGGCAGGGCGCGCACGTCGTCGGGGTCGAGGCCCTGGTCGATCACGAGCTGCTCGGCGTTGAGCTCGGCCACGACGCGGCCGTCAGCCTCCTTGAACACCAGCCGGCGCGGCAGCCAGTCGGCGGCCAGGACCCAGGCGTCGACGTCGAGGATCATCGCCTCGCGGTCGCGGTTCTGGAAGTTCAGGACGTAGACGGTGCCCTCGTCGCCCTCCTCGACGGCCACGACCGTGGCGTCGTAGCCCGCGAGGATCTGGCCCAGGTCGAGCGAGAGGTTCGCGGTCGCGCCGTCCTGGCCGGCGGGAAGCATGCCGCCGAGGGCGTCGGGGTCGTCGGCGTCGAAGATCGTGACCTGGTGCGTCAGGAACGAGTAGCTGTACACGGCGGCGCCGTCGAGGACGATCTGGTTGTCCGCCAGGGCGTCGGGCTGGATGATGTACGCGCTGGCGAGGTCCTCGCCCGGCATCACCTGGACCTCGATCTCGAGGGGGAACTCGGTGCCGTCGACGTCGACGACGCGGCCCGTGAGGAGGAAGGCGGCGTCCCGGAGCTCCCGCGCGGCGGCGGTCACGTTGTCGAGGACGGTGTCGACGGGGAGCGGTTCCTGCGCGCCTGCGGCGCCGGCCACCAGCACGGCGGCGGCGGCCAGGGCCCTGAGGCGGGGCGTGAGCGTGTGCATGCGCACAAGTTATCCGACGGGGCTCGCCGCGGCGCGGGGCGCGCGACGGCGCGGGGCCAGCATGAAGGAGCTTTTAAGTCGACCATCACGCGACTCCGTGACCCGGTGCTACCCTCCTCCCAGAAAGGAGGCAGGCCATGCTCAAACGACTGTCAGGCCTAGCCTTGCTCCTCGCCCTAGCCTCGGCCGCGTACGCCCAGATCGTGGTCAGCCCGCAAGCGATCGTCGTCAACCCGCGCCCCAGCTTCGGGGTGGAGGTCTGGCTCGACCGTGACGCGACCGGCGACGGCGCCCCGACCTACCAGGTCGGCGACGAGGTGCGCATCTCCGTGCGCCCCGCCGAGGACAGCTACATCTACGTCTTCGACGTCAGACCCAACGGCGAGGTCACGCAGATCTTCCCCAACCGGTTCGACAGCGACAACTTCGTCCGCGGCGGTCGGACCGTGACGCTGCCGCCCTCCGGCGCGCGCTACGTGTTCAACATCGCGCCGCCGCGCGGTCTCTCTAAGGTCATCGCGGTCGCGAGCCGGTCGCCCCTCGACACCAGGGAGCTCGCCCGGTTCGAGAACGAGTCCGCCATCTTCGCGCGGAGCTCGATCGGCGAGGAGGGCTTCGTCCAGGGCTTCCGCATCGTCGTGAACCCGATCCCGCAGGCGGACTGGGTCACCGACACCGCGCTCTACTACGTCGGCGACAGGCCGGCGCAGGCCGCCTTCGGGACGCTGCAGCTCCGGTCGAACCCGAGCGGCGCCGAGGCGTACGTCGACGGCAGCTTCGTCGGCTTCACGCCGGTCAGCTTCGGGACGCGGCCGGGCCGGCACGAGGTGCGGTTCGTCCTCAGCGGCTACGAGGAGTTCGTCACCAACGTGAACGTCTCGCCCGGGCGCACGGAGACCGTGTCCGCCGACCTCAGGCAGCGCGTGCAGGCCGGCACGGCGTCGTTCACCAGCTCCCCCTCGGGCGCGGACGTGTACGTCGACGGGCGCTTCGTCGGCACGACGCCTACGGGCTCGATACGTTTCCAGCCCGGGCAGTACCGGGCTACCTTCGAGCTGCCCGGCTTCCAGAGCCAGACGGTGAGCTTCCGCGTCACGCAGGGCCGCGACACGAACGTCGACGTCTCGCTGCGGGGCATGAGCGCCTCGGTCGTGATCCAGGCGAACGTGGGCGGCGCGACCGTGTTCCTCGACGGCAACTTCGCCGGCAACATCCCCAGCGGCAGCGGGCGCCTCGAGCTGCGCGACGTCCAGCCCGGCAGGCACGAGATCGTCGTCCTCGCGCCCGGCTACTCGACGTACGTCACGACCTTCACCCTCGAGGCCGGACGCACCGTCGAGCTGAACGTCCGCCAGTCCCGCCTCTGAGGCCAGACGCACCGTCCCCGACGTCGGAGCCCGCGGTCAGCGCGGGCTCCGACGCTTCGGTAGACTTCGCCATGTCGATGGCTGAGAGCGTTACGGCCGTGGTCCTCGCGGGCGGCGACGACCGCGACGAGCTGGCCGTCGCCGCCGGGGTGCCGGCGAAGGCGCTGATGCCCGTCGCCGGTCGCCCCCTCGCCGCCTACGTGCTCGAGGCGCTGGCGGCGTCGGGGCGCGTGCGGGAGGTGGTGCTGGTGGGCCCCTCCGACCCGGCGCTCGCGTCGTACGGCGCCGTGAGCGTCCCGGCCGGCAGGCGCTTCGAGGACTCCCTGGCGCTCGGGCTGGGCGCCGCGCTGGGCCGCGGCGCCGGGCACGTCCTCGCCGCGACCGCCGACCTGCCGTGGCTCGAGCCGGGCGCGGTGGCCCGCTTCGTCGACGCCGCCCTCGCGACCGGCGCCGACGTCGTCTACCCGGTCGTCGGCGAGGACGCCATGACCCGCGCCTTCCCCGAGCAGAGGCGCACCTACGTCAGGCTCAGGGAGGGTCGCTTCACGGGCGGCAACCTGACCCTGCTGTCGCCGGCGGCCACGACCGCCGTGCTGCCGCTGGTCTCACGGGCGTTCGCGGGCCGGAAGAACCCCTTCGCGCTGGCCGCGATCGTCGGCACGGGCGTCCTGCTCGGCCTGCTCGCGGGCACGGCCACGCTCGCCGGCCTGGAGGCGCGCGTCGGCCGCCTCCTGGGGGTCACGGCCCGCGCCCTGCCCACGGAGGACGCCGGGCTCGCCGCCGACGTCGACAGGCTCGACCACCTGCCCGGCGTGCTCGACCCCGCCCAGCCCGAGTGGAGGAACGCGTGAGAAGACCGTCCCAGCTCCGCCTCGCGGCATGCCTAGGCGCGCTCGCCGCCGTGGCCTTCGCCCTCCTGGTCTCCTACCTCGTGTCGCTCCTCGTGCCGGGCCAGGGCCGGCTGGGCTTCCAGGACTTCAACGCCGGCGGCCTCGTGGAGGGCGCCGTCTTCGTGCTCGCCTACTCGCTGGCGCTGATCTGGGTGCGCAGCTCGCTGCGCATCCCCAGCCCCACCTTGCTGTCGTTCGGGCTCTCCGCGCCGCCGACCGCCGGCGCCGTCGCGATGAAGGTCCCGGTCGTCGACGCCAACCAGGCGGTGCAGACGCTGATGGAGAACCGCGTCGTGATCGTGCACCAGGACCGCGTGCCGATCGGCGTGACGGGCCTCCACCACGACCGCATCACGTCGTGGGAGGAGCTCGTGAAGGCCCCCGCCGACGTCGCCGTCACCGAGCTCAGGAGCCTGCTGGCCCACGAGCAGCTCGTCGTGATCATGGACGGGCAGGAGGTCAAGGGCGTCGTGACGCAGGAGATGTACCTGGCGGGGCTGTGGGGGTCGATCCGCTGACGGCGAGTACCGCGTCGGCGCGACGGCTCGACGCAGGGGCACGCTGCCGCGAAGGCCGCTCCGAGGCGGCGGGCCCCCGTGCCTACGCGGCCAGGAGCTCGCGCAGCAGCGGCACCTGCTCGGCCAGCACGCCCCGGTCGGTGCGCCACTCGAAGACAGGGCCGACGCCGCCGTACTCGAACGCCACCGTCTCCGGAGCGGGCCAGGCGCCGGCGCGCACGCGGCCCAACGCGGCCCTGAAGGTCGCGACGTCGTCCGCCGTCAGCGGCAGGTGGTCGCGCAGGCGCCCCTCGACGGGCCTGACGCCCGAGACGTGGAGCTCGCGCAGCGCGTGCGTGGGGAGCGCGTCGACGTACGACCACAGGTCCTGGCCCGTCGCGCGCGCCGTGAGCAGCGCGTGCGAGAGGTCCAGGAGCAGGCCGCACCCGGTGGCCGCCACGACGTCGGCGATGACCCGCGGGTCGACGCCGGCGCGCAGGAGCGCGTGCTCCTCGCCGCGGAAGGGGATGTTCTCGACGATCACCCGCTCGGCGCCGACCGCGGCGGCGAGCGCCTCGACGTCGGCGACGAGCGCCGCCGCCACCGCCCGGCGCGCCTCGGCGCCCACGTCGCCGACGGCTACGTCCGGGAAGCGCTCGCGCGAGGGCGCGACGTGGGCGTTCAGGTAGCAGGTGCCCGTCCGGTTCATGAGCTCCACGCTGCGAGCCAGGTCGATGCCGAGGCTCGTGGCCCCGAGGTCGGTGGGGAAGTGCACGTAGCAGGCGCCCTCGCCGGCCGCGGCGATCAGGTCGTCCCAGTCGGGCACCTTGTAGACGTCGATCGACACCTCGCCGGCGGCGACGAGCGACGCCAGCGCCGGCGAGTAGTTGACGGCCAGCCGCGGAGCGCTCACGCCGCGGCCAGCGGCAGGTAAGGCTGGGCGTCGACGGTCCAGGCGTCGGGCGGCGCGGGGCTGCCGGCGGGGCGGGCCGCGAGCAGGCGCTCGGCGGCGAGGGCGATCATCGCGCCGTTGTCGGTAGAGAGGGCGGGCGGAGGGAACGAGACCTCGAGCCCGCTCGCGCCGAGCTCGGCGCGCAGACGGCGGTTCGCGGCCACGCCTCCCGCCACGACGAGGCGCCTCGCGCCGGTGCGCTCGGCGGCGCGGAGCGTGACCTCGACGAGCGAGCCGATCGCGACGCGCTCGAACGTGGCGGCCACGTCCTCGCGGCGCACGTCGGGCCGGCGCTCGAGGAGCTGCGCGACCGCGGTCTTGAGGCCGGAGAAGCTGAAGCTGAGGCCGTCGTCCCCCTTCAGTGGCCACGGCAGGTCGACGCCGTGGTCGTCGCCCGACGCCGCGAGCGCCGACAGCGCCGCGCCGCCAGGGTAGCCGAGGCCCAGGAGGCGCGCGACCTTGTCGAACGCCTCGCCGGCGGCGTCGTCGCGGCTGCGGCCCAGCTCGGTCACCGCGTCCCAGTCGTCGACCTGGAAGAGCACGGTGTGCCCGCCCGAGGCGACGAGCGCGAGGAAGGGCGGCTCGGCGTCGGCGGCTGCGAGGTGGCCGGCCAGGTGGTGGACGGGCACGAACGGCAGTCCCAGGCCCCACGCCAGCGCCTTGCCGTAGCAGAGGCCCACCAGCAGCGCGCCGACGAGCCCGGGACCGTGGGTGGCGGCGACCGCCGTGAGGTCGGTCAGGCCGACACCGGCCTCGTCCAGGGCGCGCACGACGGCGCCGTCGATGACGTTCAGGTGCTCGCGGCTCGCCTGCTCGGGCACGACGCCGCCGAAGGCGGCGTGCAGCGCGGTCTGCGTGACCACGACGTTCGCGAGGACCTCGCCGCGCGAGACCACGCCGACGCCGGTGTCGTCGCAGGAGGTGTCGATGCCGAGGACCAGGCTCACGCGCGCGATGCTAACACCGCTCCACGACGTAGCCCGTCGCAGGTCGCGGCTCCAGGACGCGACCTCCCTCGCCCACCCAGGCGGTCATGACCTCCCGGCAGGCGGGCAGGGCGTCCTCCCCCAGCACGGCCCCGACGGTCGGTCCGGCGCCGGAGAGGAACGCGGCGTCGGCGCCGGCGGCCCGCAGGTCGGTCAGCAGCTCCGTGAGGCCGGGGACGAGCCCGGCGCGGTGCGGCTGGTGGAGCACGTCGAGGGAGGCCGTGCGCAGCAGGGCGCGGTCGTCGCCGGCGACGGCGGCGACCCACAGCGCCGCGCGGGCGGCCGTCAGCGACGCCTCGGCGAGCGAGCACCTGGCGGGGAGGGCGGCGCGGGCGGCGGCCGTGGGGACCTCGAACGCAGGCACGCCGAAGAGCAGCCGCCACGACGCGGGCACGGGGAACGAGCGCGCCACGTAGGCGCCGTCCTCGCCCCTGGCCGCGACGACGAAGCCGCCGTAGACGGCCGGTCCCACGTTGTCGGGGTGGCCCTCGAGGTCGGCCGCGACCGCGAACACGCCGTCGCGGCCGAGCGCGCCGCCGAGGTAGGCGTCGGCGGCGGCGACGCCCGCCACCAGGGCGGCCGACGACGACCCCAGCCCGCGCGCCAGGGGCACCGGGTTCTCGACCGTGAACGCCACGGCGGGGACCGTAGCGCCCGCGGCGGCGTGCCCGGCGGCGAAGCCCCGGTGCACTAGGTTGCCCTCCCGGGAGGGCGCCGGGCCCTCCCCGGCGTAGGCGAAGCCGTCGTCGCCGAGGGCGGCGTGGACGACGAGGCGCAGGTCGAGGGCGATGCCCAAGGCGTCGAAGCCGGGACCGAGGTTCGCGGTCGTCGCCGGCACCGTCACCTCGAGGCGCGTGGGGAGGTCGGGGTCTCGGGTCATGGCTGCAGGCTCGCGAGGACGCCGGCGAGGGCGTCGGCGACGTCGGAGGCTACCAAGCCGACGCCGCGCGCGGAGGCCGCGCGCTCGCCGGCGAGGCCGTGGAGGTGCACGGCGGCGTAGGCGCGCTCGAAGACGTCGCCGCCGGGGGCGGCGAGGAGGGCGCCGATCGCCCCGGCCAGGACGTCGCCGGTGCCGCCGCCGGCGAGGCCGGGGTGCCCGCTGTCGCTGACGGCCTCGCGGCCGTCGGGGGCCGCTACGACGGTCGTGGCGCCCTTGAGCGCGACCACCGCTTCCGTGTCCTCCGCCAGGGCGCGGGCGGCGCCGAGGGGGTCGCGCCGCACGTCGACCTCGCGGCCGAGGGCCGCTAGCAGGCGCGCGGCCTCGCCGGCGTGGGGCGTGACCACGGCCGGCGCGTCGCGTCGGGCCAGCGCCCGCAGCTCGGTCAGGTGGTCGGTAAACGTACCGGGAGCGAGCGCTCCCGCGTCCAGCACGACGCGGCCCGGCGCCCACTCGAGGAGCGCGCCGAGCGCGGCCAGGCTCGAGCCCGGCTCGGCGGGGTCGAGGCCCGGCCCCACCACGAGCGCCTGGGCCGCCCTCGCGGTCAGGCCCGGCGGCGGCCATTCCCCGTCCTCCGGTGGCGGCACGTGGATCGTCTCCGGCCAGGCGGACGGGTGCCGCTCCGGGCCCACGAGGGTGACGAGCCCGGCGCCGGCGCGCCAGGCGCCGCGGCAGGCGAGCTCGCCGGCGCCGAGGTAGCGGCGCGAGCCGGCCACGACCGTGACGGTGCCGACGGCGTACTTGTGGTCGTCGGGCGCGCGCCGTGGCAGCCAGGCCGCCGTCGCCTCTCGGTCCAGCCACAGGGTGGGGGAGACCGCCGCGAGCACGTCCTCGGGCACGCCGATGTCGGCCACGACCACGCCGGCCGGGCGTCCCGGCCGCGCCCCCTCGAACGCGGCGCGCGCGGGGTGGAACGCCGACGCGACCTTCGCGCCGGCGAGCTGCACGGTCACGTCGGCCCTGACGAGCTCGCCCGGCGGCACCGCGACGTCGGCGTCGACGCCGGTGGGCACGTCGACGGCCACCACGGGCACCTGGCCGGCGTTCAGGGCGGCGGCGACCGCCGCCAGGTCCCCGCCCAGCGGCCGGGTGAGGCCCGACCCCAGCAGCGCGTCGACGACGACGGCCGCGTCGGGATCGGCGCTCGCCAGCCAGGCGTCGACGGCTCCGGCGGAGAGCGCGCCGGGCTCGACGCCGACGGCGGTCAGCGACGCCCGCGCCCCGCGCGCCGCCTCCGTGCGGGGCGGCGCGGCCTCTAGGACGGTGACCTCGAGGCCGGCGGCCAGCTCCCTGGCGGCGACGTAGCCGTCGCCGCCGTTGTTGCCGGGACCGCACAGGAGGAGCACGCGCCCGGCGGCCGGGAACCTCTCGCGCACGACGCGCGCGACCGCGCGGCCGGCGGCCTCCATGAGCGCGTCGACCGGCACGCCCGCCGCCACCGCGCGCGCGTCGGCCTCGGCCATCTGCCGCGCGGTGTAGAGCCTCCTCAGGCGACCGCCTCCGCGATGCGGGCCAGTACCTCTTCGCTCAGCTCGACCGCCGCCGCTGCCGCGTTCTCCTCGATCTGCTCGACGCGCGTCGCGCCCGTGATCACGCTCGTGACCCCGGGCTGATGGAGCAGCCAGGCCAGGGCGAGCTGCGCGCGCGTGATGCCCAGCTCGTCGGCGATGGGCTTCAACGCCCTCACCCTGCGGGCGTTCTCCTCGGTGAGGAAGCGCTGCCTGAACTGCTCGAAGCGCGCGAAGCGCGAGCCCTCCGGCACGCCGTCGTCGTACTTGCCCGTGAGCATGCCCTGCGCCAGCGGGCTGAAGACGACGAGACCCATGCCCTTGGCCTCGGTCTCGGGCCGGATCTGCTCCTCGACGCGCGCGCGGTCGAGGAGCGAGTAGCTCGGCTGCTCGACGATCGGCGCCACCAGGCCGTTCCCCCGCGCGTACGCCACGGCCTCGGCGATGCGCGCCGCCGGCCACATGCTCGTGCCCCAGTAGTGGCTGCGGCCGCTGCGGACGACGTCGCTGAAGGCCTCGACGATCTCCTCGAGGGGCGTCTCGTCGTCGTACCGGTGCGCGAAGTAGACGTCCAGGTGGTCGACGCCCAGGCGCTCGAGGCTCATGTCTATCGACTCGAGCACGTGCTTGCGCGACAGGCCCCTGTCGGTGACGGCGTCCGACTGCGGCCAGTACACCTTCGACGAGAGGACGTACGACTGCCGTGGCAGGCCGAGGTCACGGAGGGCTACGCCCATCACGCGCTCGCCCTGGCCGCGGTTGTAGGCGTCGGCGTTGTCGAAGAAGTTCACGCCCAGCTCCCACGCCTTGCCCATGATCGCCGTGACCGTGCGCTGCTCCTCGACGGTCTGCCCGAACGTCGTCCAGGCGCCGAGGCTGATCGCGCTGACCTTCAGACCGCTCCTACCGACCCGCCGGTACTTCATCTCCATCGCTTACCCCTCCTCCGCCCGCGGCACCATGCGCCCGAGGCGCCGGCCGCCTATGAGGTGCATGTGCAGGTGGTAGACCTCCTGCCCGCCGTGCTCCTTGCAGTTGACGATCAGCCGGTACCCCTTCTCCAGGCCCTCCTGCTCGGCCAGCCTCGCCGCCACCGTGAACATGCGCCCCAGGGCCGGCTCGTGCTCGGGGCCGACGTCGGCGGCAGTGGGGATGTGCTCGTTGGGCACGATCAGGACGTGGGTCGGCGCCTGCGGGTCGATGTCGCGGAACGCCGTGACCAGCTCGTCCTGGTAGAGGATGTCCGCCGGCACCTCGCGACGGACGATGCGGCTGAAGATCGTCTCCTCTGGCATGCTCCCGAGTTTACGCGTGTCGGTCCGCGGTTCCCATCCGCCGACGGGCGTTAGGCGACGACACGCGGACGCGCGGCGGACGACGCGCGGGGCGCTCAGGCCAGGCCGGCGGCGCGCTCCAGGTCGGTCATCGTGTAGAGGGCCGCCAGCGCCACGCCCGCCTCGGCCAGGGCCTCGCCGCCGCCGGCCTCGCGGTCGATGACGCACACGGCCGAGTCGACGACGGCGCCGCGCTCGCGCAGGTCGTTCGTCGAGGCCACGACCTGACCGCCCGAGGTGACCACGTCCTCGACGACCAGCAGCTTCCTGCCGGCGATGTCGCCGCCCTCGGCGAGCCGCATCGTGCCGTACGGCTTCGCCTCCTTGCGCACGAACACGACGGGCAGGCCGGTGAGCTGGCCGAGCATCACGGCGAGCGGCACGCCGCCCAGCTCGAGGCCGGCGAGCATCTCGGTGTCCTCGGGCACGAGCCTGGCGAGGGCCTGGGCGATCTCGGCGAGGAGCTCGGGGTCGGACTCGAAGAGGTACTTGTCGAAGTAGCGGTCGGACTTCGCCCCCGACCGCAGCGTGAACTCGCCCCGGAGGAGCGAGCGCTGGTAGATGGCGCGCGCGAGCTGGTCCCTCGTCACGGAGGCGATGCTACCAGCGCGGCCGGCGGCGCGACGGGCTCGCCCCGGCGGTCTCGGCCGGGACCCACGTCCTCAGCCGACAGCCCAGCCGAGGAGCCACAGGGAGACCATGCCCACGACGAACGTCAGCGTCACGTTCCGCGTCCGCCACGCCACGACGCCGGCGACGGCGCCGGCCAGCAGCCGCGCGTCGACCGGACCCACAGCCACGCCGCTCGGCTGCGTCAGGGCCGGCAGCGCGATCGCCGCGAACACGGCGGCGGGCACGAACTTCAGCGTGCGCTTGAGCACGGGCGGCAGCGGCGCGTCGCCCTTGCCGAGGAGGAACGAGCCGCGCTCGGCGAGCGTGACGAGCGCCGCCAGGACGATGACGAGCCAGACCTCGGGACGGCTCATGCTCACGCGCCGACGCGCCTCCCCTGACGAGCGGTCAGGCTCTCGGACGCCGCTCCGGCCGCGATGCCAGCCAACGAGCCGACGACGAGGCCCAGGTTGTACGGCAGGCCCGCCAGCGCCAGCGCCAGGGCGCCGGCGACGACGGCCGCGACGAGCAGGGGCCTGGTGGTCACGGCCGGCACCAGCAGGGCCAGGAACAGGAGCGGCACGGCGAAGTCGAGCTGCCACTCGGCCGGGAGCTGCGCTCCCAGCACGGCGCCGGCGGCGGTGGTCGCCACCCACGTGAGCCACATCGGCACGCCGATGCCGACGGCGTAGGCGACGCGCGGGTAGTCGTCGCCGGCGCGCGGGTACTTGAGGATCGCGACGGCGAACGAGTGGTCGACCATGAGGAACGACACCAGCAGGCGGCTGAGGACCCCGTAGCGCTGCAGCCACGGCGCCAGGGCCAGGCTGTACATGACGTGGCGGAGGTTGACCATCGCCACCGTCAGGAGGATCGCCCACACGGCGGCGCCCGAGGCCATCAGCGAGATCGCGGCGAGCTGGGACGCGCCCGCGAAGACGAGGCCGGACATGAGCACGATGTCGAACGGGTGCATGCCCGCCCCCACGGCGCTCACCCCCGTGATCAGCCCGAACGGGCCGGCCCCCAGGAGCATGGGCAGGACGTCGCGGAGGCCCTCGAGGAACGCGCGGCGCTGCGGCGGCACGCAGGGGAATCTAACCCGGCTGGCGCCCCCGCGGCCCCGCGTGCTAACCTGTGACGTTCTGTGGGCGGATCCCCGCCCGCTGCCCTCGAGCGAACCCACACCGGCTACGAGCCGGGCAGCACGGAGGAGAAGACATGCCGCGCGTCTGCGCAGTAACCGGCAAGAAGACGAAGTCGCAACAGACGAGCACCCGCAAGGGCTCGGCCAAGCGCAAGGGCGGCGTCGGCCTCAAGCAGGTGGGCGTCCACAACCGCACGGTCAAGCCGAACCTCCAGAAGAGGACGATCTGGGTCGACGGCAAGCCGCAGCGCGTGTGGCTGAGCGCCAAGGCGATCCGCCAGCTCGACCCCACGGTCTTCGTCAACCCCAACAAGCCGAGCCAGCGCTGAGCCGGGGCGGGAGGCGGCGGTTCGCCCGCCGTCCCCCGAGCCCGCCAGCCCTGTCGTAACGTCCGCCGGGTCGCCTCCGGCGGACGTTCTCGTGAGTTAGCATCACCGGAGTGAGAACCGGTTCTCAAACGGGAGCGACGCAGGAGCCCGCGCCGGCTGCGCGCCCCGGCCGGGGCCGCCACCGCGGCGACGCGCGGCCGGCGGGCGACCTGCCCGCGCTGCACTTCCACGGCGTCACCGTGCGCTTCACGGAGGCGACCGTGCTCGAGGACGTCACGTTCGACCTGCCGCGGGGCCGGTTCCTCGCGATCGTCGGGCCCAACGGCGGCGGGAAGTCGACCCTCCTCAAGGTCGCGCTCGGGCTGGTGAGGCCGCTCGCCGGGCACGCCGCGCTCTTCGGCGACCGCGCCGGCGCGCACCCCGAGCGCGTCGGCTACGTCCCGCAGCTCAAGACGTTCGACCGCACGTTCCCGGCGACGGCGCTCGAGCTCGTGACCACGGGCCTGCGCGGCTCGTGGCCGGCGCGCATCGGTCGCTCCGAGCGCGAGAAGGGACTCGCGGCCCTCGACCGGGTGGGCGCCGCCTCGCTCGCCGACAGGCAGCTCGCGCGCCTCTCGGGCGGCGAGCTGCAGCGCGCCTTCCTGGCGCGAGCGCTGGTGCGCCGACCCGAGCTCGTCCTCCTCGACGAGCCCGCGACGGGCGTGGACTTCCTCGTCGAGCACGACCTCTACGACCTCCTCGAGGCGTACCGCGAGGAGACGGCCGCCACCGGCACGCCCGCGACCGTCGTGATGATCACCCACGACATGGCGGCGGCCAGGTTCCACGCCGACAGCGTGCTCGTCATCAACCGCCGCCTGGCGGCGTTCGGGCCGCCCGAAGAGGTGCTGGAGAGCGACAGGCTCAGGGAGGCGTTCGGGCACCGCTTCCACGAGCACCCGGTGGCGCCGTGAGCCGCGGCGCCCGGGCTGCGCGGCGCGGCGTCGCCGCGGTCATGGGTAAGCGCGCGGCCGCGGGGCAGGCGGCGCCGTGAGCCTCCTCGACGCGATCGCGCTGCCTTTCCTGCAGCGGGCCCTCGTCGCCGGCGTGCTGATCGCCGTCGCGACCGGCCTGCTGGGCGTGTTCGTGGTCCAGCGTCGCCTGAGCTTCCTCGGCGACGGCCTGGCGCACGCCGCGTTCGGCGGCATGGGCATCGGCGCGTTCGTGATCGTCGCCACCGGGCTCGTCGGCTCGGGTCTCGCGCTGCTGCGCGACCCGATCTGGATCGCGGTGCCGTTCAGCCTGCTGGCGGCGTACGGCATCTACGCCCTCAGGCGGCGCACCGACCTCTCCAGCGACACCGCGATCGGCATCTCGTTCGCCGTCACGGTCGCGCTGGGGGTGATGTTCTTCTCCCTGATCCCGCCCGACACGAACCTCGGCGTCTCGCTGATGGACCTGCTGTTCGGCTCGATCCTCGGCGTGCGCGCCGTCGACCTGCTGATCATCGCGCTCGTGACGGCGCTGGCGCTGGCCGTCACGGCCCGGCACTGGGGCCGCATGGCGTACGCGACCTTCGACGACGAGCTCGCCCGCGCCGACGGCGTCGACACCGCCAGGCTCGAGCTGGTCCTCTACCTCCTGGCCGCCGTCGTGATCGCCGTGAGCGCCGTCGTCGTCGGCGTGATCCTGATGGCCGCCTACCTGGTCATACCCGCCGCCACCGCGCGGCTGCTGGCGCGCACGCTGGCGCAGATGACGGCCCTGACGGTCGTGCTCGGCGTCGCCGCCACGGTGGCAGGCCTCGCCGCCTCGTTCCTCCTCGACGTGCCCAGCGGCTCGACGATCGTGCTCGTGCAGGCGGTCATCTTCGGAGTCGCGGCCACAGCTCGTCGACGCGGGCCAGAACCTCTGCGGTCGTCGTGAGCTTCTCCGGCCACGGCCGGTCGAACCCCTCCTCGCGCAGCTTGGGCGTGCCGTCCATGACGAAGCGCGGGCCAGAGCCGAACGTGTCGTCGATGACCTGGACGTCCCGCTCCGGGTCGATGTTGTTCAGGAGCGTCCACATCACCTGCTCGAAGTCGCGCGGGTCGCAGCCGTCGTCGACGACGGCGATCAGCCTCACCCCGCGGGCGGCCGTCTGGCGCGCCGCCCACTCGCCCAGGTGCCGGCCCTGGCCGGGCCGGGTCTTGCGCGTGGTGATGAACCAGAAGCCGCCAGCGAGCTGGTGCTGGTCGGCGACCTCGGCGTGGTTGGGGAGGTCCTTGCGGCCGCGCTCCGGGTTCGGCTCGAACGGCTGGTCGCCGCCCTCCTCGGGGTGCTTGATCGTGCCGTCGACGATCAGCTTGCTGCCGTAGCTGAACGCGCGGCTGGAGTGGTCGAGGACGTCGATGGGGCCCTTCGCGAACTGGGAGTCGCGGCCGGGCACCGCGCGCCTGAGCACACCGCGCCAGAAGCCGAGGTGGTCCTTGGGGTCGAGCTCGGGGTCGTCCGAGACGAGCACGACCTTCGCGAACATCATCTGGCCGAGCCCGAGGAGCCCGTTCGCGACCTTGTAGGCCTGCCCGGGGTAGCGCTTCTCGATCGACACGTTCACGAGGTTGTGCGCGATGCCGGCCGGGGGCATGTGGTAGTCGCGGATCTCGGGCAGGATCAGCTGCGCGGGCACGAGGAATATCCGCTCGCTGGCGAGGATCAGGTAGGCGTCCTCCATCGGGGGAGGGCCTACGACCGTCGCGGGGTAGACGGGGTCGTCGCGCATCGTGATCGCGGTGACGTGGAACGCGGGGTAGAGGTCGGGCAGCGTGTAGAAGCCCGTGTGGTCGCCGAACGGCCCCTCGGTCACGAGGTCCTCGGCGGGGTCGACGTAGCCCTCGAGGACGATCTCGGCGTGGGCCGGCACGTCGAGGTCGACGGTCACGCCCTTCACGACCTCGACGCGGCGGCCGCGGATGAAGCCGGTCAGGGCGAGCTCGTCGAGGCCCGGCACCGGCGGGATCGGCGCCGTGGCGGCGTAGGTCAGGGCCGGGTCGCCGCCGAGGGCCACGGCGACCTCGAGCCGCTGGCCCGCCTGCCGCGCGCTCTCGAAGTGCCTGGCGCCCGTCTTGTGACGCTGCCAGTGCATCGCCGTCGTCCTCGGGCCCAGTACCTGCATGCGGTACATGCCCATGTTCAGGTCGCCGTGGACGGGGTCGCGGGTGATCACGAGCGGCAGCGTGATGAAGGGGCCGCCGTCCTGCGGCCAGGTGGTCAGCACCGGCAGCCTTCCGAGGTCGACGTCGTCGCCGGTGAGCACGCGGCGCTGCACCGGGGCCGTGCGCACGCGCCGGGGCGGCAGCGAGCGCACCTCGCGGAGCTTCGGGAGGTTCGACATCATGCCCACGAGGCCGCCGCCGAGCCGCACGTCGAGCAGGTCCCGCAGGCGCTCGGTGACCTGGCTCAGGTCGTCGACGCCCAACGCCCACGCCATGCGGCGCGCGCTGCCGAAGAGGTTCATCGCCACGGGGACGTCGTGGCCGACGACGTTCTCGAAGAGCAGGGCGGGCCCGCCCTCCTTGACGGCGCGGTCGGCGATCGCCGCGGCCTCCAGGTACGGGGAGACGGGCTCTTGGACCCTGACCAGCTCGCCGCGCTCCTCGAGCAGGCGCAGGAACGCGCGCAGGTCGTGCGCGCTCACGCCGCCCGCTCTCCTTCCGGCTCGCCCCCGCTCACGCCTCGGCCGCCCCGGGTCGGCACGCGGCCGGGCTCACGCCACAACCGCCTGCGGCGCGGGCAGGACGCCCGCGAGCTGGCTCCTCAGGCGGTCGAGGCCCTCGCCGGTGACGGCTGAGACGCTGACGGCGCCGTAGCGCTCCTCGAGCTCCCGCAGCACGCCGGGGTCGGCGGCGTCGGCCTTGTTGATCACGACCAGCCGCGGCGGCTCGAGCTCGAGCTCGTCGAGGATCCGCTGCACCGCGTCGACGCGGTCGGGTGCGCCGGGCGTGGCGCCGTCGACGACGTGCAGCAGCAGGTCGGCGTGGTGGAGCTCCTCGAGCGTGGCCCTGAAGGCGTCGACGAGCTCCTCGGGCAGGTCGCGGATGAACCCCACGGTGTCGGTGAACACGGCCTTGCCGCCCCACGGCCCCAGCTCGGGCAGCCAGCCCTCGCGCGTCGTGGGCCTGAGCGTGGCGAACAGCTTGTCCTGGGACAGCGCGGCGGCCTTCGTGAGGGCGTTGAACAGGGTCGACTTCCCGGCGTTCGTGTAGCCGACGAGCGCGACGACCGGCGTGGTCGACGCCGTGCGCGTCTTGCGCGTCTCGGCGCGGCGGCGGCTGATGTCCTCGACGGCCCTCTCGAGCGTGGCGATGCGGTCCCTGATGCGGCGCCTGTCGACCTCGAGCTTCGTCTCGCCGGGGCCCCTGGTGCCGATGCCGCCGCCGAGGCGGCTCATCGCCTCGCCGCGGCCGGCCAGGCGCGGGAGCTGGTACTTGAGCTGCGCCAGCTCGACCTGTACCTGCGCCTCGCGGCCCGAGGCGTTCTGCGCGAAGATGTCGAGGATCACCTGGGTGCGGTCGAGGACCTTCAGCTTCGTGAGGCGCTCGACCTCCCTGGCCTGCGCGGGCGTGAGCTCCCGGTCGAAGACGAGCAGGTCGGCGTCCTCGTGGAACGCCAGCGACACCGCCTCCTGCAGCTTGCCCTCGCCGACGACCGTGCGGTGGTCGGGCTTCGCGCGGCGCTGGACCGTGCTGGCCGCGACCGTGGCGCCGGCGCTGCGCACGAGCTCGGCGAGCTCGGCCATGCGCGCGGCGGTCTCGGCGTCGTCGGGGCCGAGGCCCACGAGCACGGCGCGCTCGGCGCTGGTGCGCGCGACCTCGCGGGCGCCCGCCTGCCTGGCGAGCTCCTCCTCGAGCGCACGCACCCGGCCGAGCATGTCGGCCGCCTCGAGCTGCCTCACCGGCTGCGGGTCGTCGACGATCCAGTCCTCGGCGTCGCTGCCCGAGGGCGCGACGGTCGCGAGGTGGGCGTCGCCGACGGCGGCGCCTCCCTCGCGCGACGGGTCGACGTCGATCGCGACCAGCGCGTCGAGGCGGTTGAGGAACAGCGTCGTGAGGTCGGTGCCCGAGAGCCCGCCCGGCTTGAGGTGCGTGTGCGCGAGGCGCAGGCCGGCCAGGCGCGACTCGGCCTCCCCGGAGAACGGCGGCAGCGGCGTGTCGACGGCGTCGCCGACGGCGACGGTGACGACCCGGCCGCGCCTGTCGATCAGCACGCTGACGCCGCGCCCCAGCTCGACCGTGAGGTCGGCCATGGCGCGGGCGAGGTCGGCGGTGACCGCCGCCTCGGGCGGTACGCGCCGGCGGTACAGGTTCGACAGCCGTTTGAGCTGGTGGTTCTTCAGGCCCTGCGTCTTGCCGTGAACCTTCTCGATGAGGTCTCGCTCCTCTCGGCCCGCGCGCCGGCCCGAGCGGCGCCTGCGCCTGTCGAGTCGAGCGAGCGGCGGCCCGGGACGCGCGGTAGCCTGGAGCGATTCTAGCCGCTCTCCGCACCGTGATAGCCTCCCGGCGATGCGCGCCCTGGCCGTGGCTCTCGTGCTGTGCCTCGCGGCCTCCGCGGCCGCCCAGCGTCCGGTGGCGGGGGTGGAGCGGGGCGGCGCCACCTACGTGGAGGCGCGCTCGCTCGCGGTGGCGCTCGGCGACGTCGTGACCGCCGCCGGCGACACCCTGACGTGGCGCGGCGCCGAGGGCGTCGTCACGTTCTTCGCCGGCTCGGCCGAGGCGCTGCTGCAGCGCCCGGGCGACGGCGGGCCGAGCGAGTGGGCGCTCGCCGCGCCGGTGGCGCGCGACCCGGCGGCGATGGACGCCGCCGGCGGCGGCTGGCTGCTGCCGCTCGACGCGGTGCAGCTCCTCGGGGTCGCGACGGTCGAGGGCCCGGACGGGCCGGTGCTGCACGCCCCGAACGGCGAGGTGCTCGTCGTGGCGCTGCCCGCGCCGGCGCCCACGGCCGGTGACGAGTTCGGCCCCGACTGGGAGCCGGTCACGATGGGCGGGGCGGCCGGCCTGCGGTTCTTCGCCGGCGACCAGAGCGCCATGCTGCTCGACCTCGACCTCCTGCCGCTCGCCTACCCCGAGGCGACCGCCGCCGTCGACGCGGCGGCCGCGCGCGCCGGGTCGGACCACGCCCTGCTGCTGGTGGCGACGGCGGCCGCGCCCGGGCCCCTCGATACCGCGTTCACGTTCCGGCAGGGCGGTCAGGAGCTCACCGTGCGGGCGCCCTACCGCGTGCACGTCTTCCGGGGCGACGCCGAGCTCCTCGGGCCGGGACGCGAGGTCGCGGCCGTCGTGCTGCTGCCGAGCACGTTCTCGCTCTACCGGCCCCTCACGGTGTCTTGGGCCGGCGTCGAGGCGACCGTCACGCTGCGGCACTGAGGGCTACCATCTGGCAGGGGGCCGAGACGCGCGGCCGGCGTCCGGCGCCACGCAGGGCGGCCGGCACGTGGAGCCGCCGTGCCCCGGCTACGGGGCCGCCGCACGCGGCCCGCAGGAGGTCGACTTGAGAGCTGTCATCGCCGCCGCGGCGCGCACGCCGATCGGCGCCTTCCAGGGCGCGCTCGCCGGGCTCAAGGCTTCCCGGCTGGGCGCCGCCGCGATCCGCGCCGCCATGGAACGCGCCGGCATCGGCGCCGGCGACGTCGACGCCGTGTTCATGGGCAACGTGCTGCAGGCCGGCCAGGGCCAGGCCCCGGCGCGGCAGGCCGCGATCTACGCAGGCATCGACGTGAAGACCCCGAGCGTGACGATCAACAAGATGTGCGGCAGCGGCATGGAGGCCGTGGTCCAGGCCGTCAGGGCCGTGAAGGCCGGCGACGCCGAGGTCGTGGTGGCCGGCGGTATGGAGTCGATGACGAACGCCCCCTACCTCCTGCCCGGCGCCCGCGGCGGCCTGCGCCTGGGCGACGCGAAGGTCGTCGACTCGCTGATCCACGACGGGCTGTGGGACGTCTACAACGACAAGCACATGGGCTCGTGCGCCGAGGCGTGCGCCGCCAGGTACTCGTTCTCGCGCGAGGCGCAGGACGAGTTCGCCGAGCGCTCCTACCGCCGCGCGCAGGCCGCCACCGAGGACGGCACGTTCGCCGCCGAGATCGCCCCCGTCGAGGTGACGGGCCGCAAGGGCGACGTCACCGTCGTCGACACCGACGAGGGCCCGTACGTCGTCGACTTCGCGAAGATGCGCACGCTGCGCCCGGCCTTCGAGAAGGAGGGCACGGTCACGGCCGCCAACGCCAGCACGATCAACGACGGCGCCGCGGCGCTGGTCATCGCCTCCGAGGAGGCCGCGACCGCGCGCGGCCTGCCGGTCCTGGCCACGATCGAGGGCTACGCCGCCCACGGTGAGCAGCCGGAGTGGTTCACCATCGCCCCGGTGGGCGCGACCCGCTGCCTGCTGGAGAAGCTGGGCTGGGGCGCCGAGGACGTCGACGTCTACGAGGTGAACGAGGCGTTCGCCGTCGTGCCGATGGCGCTGATGGAGGAGCTGTCGCTCGCGCCCGAGAGGGTCAACGTCTTCGGCGGCGCCGTCGCGCTGGGGCACCCGATCGGCGCCTCGGGGGCGCGCATCCTGGTGACCCTGCTCTCGGCGATGCGGTCGCGCGGCGCGCGGCGCGGCGTGGCCAGCATCTGCATCGGCGGCGGCGAGGCGCTGGCGATGGGGCTCGCGGCGGCCTGACCGGCGGCCGCCGCCCGTCCGTCTGCCGCCAGGCCCTTCGCTGCGGGTCGAACGCGGCGGTCCGCCCGAGGCGGCCGCCGGCTGCCTAGTAGTCCTCGACGCCCCCGCGCAGCTTCTCGGGCAGCCGGCCCATCTGGATGGCCTCGGCCACCATCGGCGGCAGGCCCCACGCCACGATGTCGAACGCGACCGCGGCGAAGTCGTACTCGACCTTGTCCATCTCGACCTTGACGCCGTCAGCGTCGATGGTGAGGAGCGCGTAGTCGGCGCCGGGCTCCCCGTTCAACGACAGGCCCACGGAGCCCGGGTTCACGACCCAGCCGGCGCCCTCGATCTCGCGGTAGAAGGGCACGTGGGTGGAGCCGGCCGCCAGGACCTTGCAGCGGTGCACCTCGAGGAGCCGTCTGAGCGTGAACGGGTCGCGGTCGAGGTTGACGCGCTCGCTCGGGTCGTCGAACGAGCCGTGGAAGAACCGCAGCCACCCGATCGGGGTCTCGAGGCGGCGTTGCACCGGCAGCGAGCGCAGGAACGTCAGGTGGCCGTCCTCGATCACGCCGCGCGTCCACTCGATCGTCTCGTCGGCGACGCCGTGCCTGACGGCCTTGCGGCGCGCGAACGGGAACGCCAGGCGCTCGTCGGCGGCGCCCAGCGTGCAGACGATGCCCTCGCGCCTGATCAGGTCGATCGTCTCGTTGGGGGACGGGCCGTAGCCGATGAGGTCGCCCAGGCACAGGACCTTCTCGGCCCCGCGCATCTTGAGCTGTTCGATGACCGCCTCGAGCGCCAGCACGTTGGCGTGCACGTCGCTGATGAGGCCGACTCTCACGACCTGAGTCTAGCAGCCCCTTCCTCCAGGAAAGCCGTCAGCAAGGCCACCTCCGCCTCGAGGTCGGCCTTGGAGACCATCTCGGTCACCGTGTGCACGTACCGCGACGGCGTCGAGAGCGTGATCGAGGGGACGCCCACGCGCGAGCGCTGGATCGCGCCGGCGTCGGTGCCGCCGAGCGGCAGGACCTCGAGCTGGTGGTCGATGCCGCGCTTCTCCGCCAGCGCGATGAACTCGTCGAGGAGCCAACGCGTGGAGATCGAGGCGCCGTCCATGACCTTGATGCCCACGCCCTTGCCGAGCTGCGTCACGCGCATGTCCTCGGGGCCGCCCGGCGTGTCGACGGCGAGCGTCGTGTCGAGCGCGATGCCGACGTCGGGCTCGACCCTGAACGCCGACGTGACGGCGCCGCGCAGGCCGACCTCCTCCTGCGTCGTGAACACGGCGTGCACCTCGAAGGCGGGGTCCTTCACGCGCTTGAGCGCCTGCACCGCCACCCAGCAGCCGGCGCGGTCGTCGAGGGCCTTGCCGGTGACGACCTTGCCCAGGTCGTGGAACTCCTGGCGCAGCGTGATCATGTCGCCGACCCTGACCTTGGCCTTGACGTCGTCGGGCTCGAGGCCCAGGTCGACGAAGAAGTCCGACAGCTGGGGGACCTTCGAACGCTCCTCCGGCGTGCTGATGTGGATGGGCTTG
>Ga0123333_10002121_pt1 | contig 20506 bp, 20 predicted proteins | sample BioC12SIPDNA_3_FD_89957 | JGI IMG/M metagenome (GOLD analysis project Ga0123333, IMG submission 89957) | Anaerobic biogas reactor microbial communites from Washington, USA - Biogas_R2_B C12 SIP DNA | ecosystem: Engineered > Bioreactor > Anaerobic > Unclassified | place: Washington, USA... | reverse complement strand
GCGCAACGCCGCGCGCCCGGTCGGGTCTGGGAGCGCAACCCCGCGCGCCCGGTCGGGTCTGGGAGCGCAACCCCGCGCGCCCGGTCGGGTCTGGGAGCGCAACCCCGCGCGCCCGGTCGGGTGATGGGGCGATCGGTCAGGGGAGGTACAACGTGAAGTAGGCGTGGCCGTCCGGGCCGTAGCAGGCGCCCGCCGCCGCGGACTCGGGGTCGAACGGGGTGACGTAGCACTCCCAGCCCGTCGGGGTGATCCACGGGATCGTCCAGGACGGCTCGGCGTTGGCCTCGGCCAGCTCCCACTCGGCGGTGGCCTCGACGCAGGTGACGCCGATGAGCTCGGCGTGCGTGTCGCCATACAGGTTGGTGTTGATGACACAGGCCGGCTGCGGCGGCGCCGTCGTCGGAGGTGCCGTCGTCGGAGGTGCCGTCGTCGGAGGCGCGGTGGTCGGGGGTGCGGTGGTCGGCGGGGCCGTGGGCGTCAGCTCGTCGGACCGAGGCAGCAGCTTGGCGATCGAGGGGGGTGCCCCGCGTGCCGCCAGGTCCTCGCTGCACACCGGGTCGCCGATGGCGACCGCGTGGAACCAGCGGCCGTCCACCCGCTGGGCGATGAACTCCGGTGCGCCCGGCGCGTCGGGGTAGGACGCGAAGGCCCAGTCGCCGTCGCAGAAGTAGACGTGCACCCCGCCCGGGAAGCCCAGGATGTCCTGGCTCAGCTGGTCACCGGTGCACGCCCCGGTGCTCGGGGCCGGCCCCGGAGCGCCGGAGGTCGGTGCCGGGGCAGGGGTCGTGGCAGCGGCCGTGGTCGGCGTCGGCTCAGCCGGGGCAGCGGGGGTGCTCGTGACCTCGGCGGTGTCCGGGGTCGCGGTCGCGGTGACGCGGTCGGTGTCCGCCACGGCGGTCGTCGGTGCCACGTCGGCCGGCGCCGAGGTCACCGGGTCGGACGGGGCCGGGTTGTCGGCGTCCCCGCACCCGGACAGCAGCAGGGCGCAGAGCGCGGCGGCACCGAGCAGTCGACGCATCGTGGGGCCTTTCGGGTGGTCGGACCAAGCACAGCAGGGGACCGGGCCGTCTGCCGTGTGGACACGGTTCCGGTAGGTCGCGGCCGGGGTGGGAGGATGGTCCCATGCCTCAGCCAGACAGCATGACGCTCCCGCAGGGACTGCGGGAGGACATTGAGCATGCAGGGTATCTGCCCGCCCTCGTCGCGGACGTCGTCGCCACGGCGGTTGCGGGTGACGACATCGTCGCGCACCTGGTGCACCAGGAGACGACGCTGGACGAGGAGGCGGTCCGGCGGCACGTCACCGTGCTGGTGCTGACCCCGCACCGGCTGGTCATCGGCCACGCCGACGACCACGAGACCGGCGAGCCGCAGGGGCACTTCGCGACCGCGACCACCGAGACGGTCCCGCTGCGGGCGGTGCGCGGTGTGATGATGACGCACGTGCTGCCCGACCCCGCGGCATACTCCGGTGGCCTGGCCGGGCGCGCGCTGACGCTCACCCTGGGCTGGGGCACCGTCTCCCGACTCGACCTGGTGCCGGCCGTCTGCGCCGACCCCAACTGCGAGGGCGACCACGGCTACGAGGGGACCGTGGCCTCGGACGACATCTCGCTGCGGATCACCTCCGAGGCCGACGGTCCCGAGGCGCTGTCCCGCGCCATCGACTTCGCCCGGGAGCTCTCGGCCCGCCTGGGCCGGTGAACCGGCGGTGGTGAGCCTGCCACCCGAGTTCCTCGAGGTGGAGTATGCCGGGTCGCTGGCCACCGTGCTGCCCGCGGTTGCGCGGAGCCTGGGTGTGTCCGCGGACCCCGGCGCCTTCCTGGGGGTGGAGCCGCCGTTCGTGCTCCCGCCCGCGCGGAGCGCCGTCGTGGCACTCATCGACGGGCTGGGGGCCGAGCAACTGCGGCGGCGTGGCGGCCACGCCCCGTTCCTCCGTTCGCTGGACAGTCCGGCACCCGCCCTGACCTGCGGCTTCCCCGCCACCACGGCGACCAGCCTGGGCAGCCTCGGGACGGGTCTGCCCCCCGGCGCGCACGGCATCGTCGGCTGGCAGGTGCTGATGCCCGAGCACGACCGGCTGCTCAACCACCTGTCCTGGGACGACGGGCCGGTGCCCGAGGACTGGCAGCCGCACCGCACCCTCTTCCAGGAACTGGAGGCCGCCGGGGTGCGCGTCACCCGGATCGGGCCGGGCTACTTCGACGGGTCCGGGATGACCCGCGCTGCCCAGCGCGGCGGGTCCTTCGCCGCCGCGAAGGCGCTCCCGGAGCGGGTCGACGCGGCCGTCGCCGCCCTGCACGCGTCGCCGCGCAGCTTCGTCTACCTCTACTGGGGCGAGGTCGACAAGGTCGGCCACGTCCACGGGCCGGACTCGTGGCAGTGGGGCGAGGAGGTCGAGCGGACCGACGCCGCTCTGGCCGACCTGGCCAGCCGGCTGCCGGCGGGCACCTCCCTGACGGTCACCGCCGACCACGGCATGGTCGAGGCACCCGAGATCCTGCGCCGGGACCTGACGTGGGAGCCGGACCTGGCCCACGGCATACGGCATCTGGGTGGTGACCCCCGCGTGCCGCAGCCGTACTGCGAGCCCGGCGCCGCGCCCGAGGTGCTGGCCGCCTGGACCGAGCTGCTCGGCGACACCGCGCTGGTCGTCAGCCGCGAGGAGGCCGTCGACCAGGGCTGGTTCGGATCGGTCGCGGAAGGGGTGCTGCCGCGCATCGGCGACCTCGTGGTGGCCATGCGCGGACACGCCACCGTGCTCGACTCCCGGGCCCAGCGCCCCGAGTTCCTGGCGCTGCAGGGGCACCACGGCTCGCTGACACGCGAGGAGATGGCGATCCCGCTGCTCCACCTGCCCGCCGTTACGTAGACTGCACGCCGTGGCCGAGCTTGTCTTCTTCACCGGAACGATGGACTGCGGCAAGTCGACCCTCGCGCTCCAGATGGACCACAACCACGCCGCCCGCGGACGCGGCGGGCTGATCTTCTCCAAGCACGACCGGGCGGGGGAGTCGGTGCTGTCCTCCCGGCTCGGCCTGGCGCGCGAGGCCATCGAGGTCACCGACGACCTGGACTTCTGGGACTTCGTGGTCGAGCAGGCCACCAGCGGCCGCCGCGTCGACTACCTGATCTGTGACGAGGCCCAGTTCTACACCCCCGTCCAGGTCGAGCAGCTGGCCCGGCTCGTCGACGAGATGGGGCTGGACGTCTTCGCCTTCGGCATCAGCGCCGACTTCCGGACCGAGCTGTTCCCCGGGTCCCGGCGCCTCATCGAGCTGGCCGACCGCACCGAGGTGCTGCAGGTCGAGGCGCTGTGCTGGTGCGGACGGACCGCCACCCACAACGCCCGCGTGGTGGACGGCGTGATGGTGGTCGAGGGCGACCAGATCGTCGTGGGCGACGTGGGCGAGGGTGACCAGACGGAGGAGTATGCCGGGGCGCAGGTCATCGAGTACGAGGTGCTCTGCCGTCGCCACTACATGCGCCGGATGACCTCGCACGCCGCCCGGGCCGCCGCGCTGTCGCCCGAGGTGCTCCCCTTCGACCTCGACGTCTGCCCGGTGCCGCAGCGATGACCGACCGCAGACGCGGCCCCGAGGCGGGTTCCTCGCCGGGCCACGAGGACCGGACGCGACCCGTCGAGCCACCGACCGGCGCGGTGGGCAGGGAGTCCTGGGACGAGCCGGAGACGCTGGCCGAGCAGGAGCGCTGGCGCGAGACCCACCCGCTGGGGGAGGGCCGGGCGTACGGTCCGATCGCCGGGGTCTCGGCCCGGCCCAAGCCCTCGCCCGCCGCCAAGGTGGCGCAGGCGGGCGTGACGGTGGGCCACGGCCTGAGCAGGTCGGCCAAGGCGGTGGCGCACGGCACCGGCGTCGCCGGCGCCACGGCATACCGCGCCACCCGCAAGGCGACCCACGCCGGAGGTGCGGGGGAGAGCGGCCTGTCCCGGCTCATCGAGATCCACGGCCTGCACAACGCCGGTGACGCCGTCGTGGCCATCTCGCTCGCCGGCACGCTGTTCTTCTCGGTGCCGACGGGGGAGGCGCGCGGGCAGGTGGCGCTGTTCCTGCTGCTCACCCTGCTGCCGTTCAGCATCATCGCGCCGTTCGTCGGGCCGTTCCTGGACCGCTTCCGGCAGGGGCGGCGTTGGGCGATCGGGTCGACGATGGCGATCCGGGCGGTGCTGTGCCTGGTGCTGGCCAGTTCCTTGGACACCTCGGCGTGGTGGCAGTTCCCGATGGCGCTGGGCATCCTCGTGGCGTCCAAGGCCTACAACGTGACCCGCTCGGCCGCCACGCCGCGGCTGCTGCCGGAGGGGATGACGCTGGTCAAGGCCAACGGCCGGATGTCCCTGGCCGGGACGGCCGGTGCGACCCTGGCGGCCCCGGTGGCGGTCGGCCTGGCGTACTTCGGGGCGGAGTGGTCGCTGCGCTTCGCCTTCCTGATCTTCGCCACGGGCACGGTCCTGGCCATCCTGCTGTCGCCCCGGGTGGACTCGGCCAAGGGCGAGACAGAGGTGCCGATCGGCGAGGTCGCCGGCCGGTCGAGCCGGTGGGTGCCGGCGCCGGTGGTCACGGCCCTGCGCGCCAACGTGGGCCTGAGGATGCTCTCGGGCTTCCTCACCATCTTCCTGGCCTTCCTGCTGCGCGAGTCGCCTCCGCCGGGGTGGGGCGGGGTCGACAACTACCCGCTGCTGCTGGGCGTGGTCGTGGCCGCGGCGGGCGTCGGGTCGGCCCTGGGTACGCTGCTGGGGTCGCTGGCCAAGATGCTGCCGCCGCGGGCCCTGGTGCGGATCACGCTGATCGTCGACGTCGTCGCAGCGGTGATCACCGCCATCAACTTCGGCATGGTCACTGTGGTGATGCTCTCGCTGGTGGTCGGGCTGTGCCAGCAGGTCGGGAAACTGGCCCTGGACGCGGTGATCCAGGAGACGGTGCCCGAGCACATGCGGACCTCGGTCTTCGGGCGCTCGGAGACCCTGATCCAGCTCTCGTGGGTGATCGGCGGCGGACTGGCCGTGGCGCTGCCCACCGACGCGACGATCGGGATGACCGTCATCGCGGTCGTGCTCGTCGCGTGGCTGCTGGTCGTGCTGCTGCCGGGCAAGAAGGGTCTGCCGCTGCCGACCGGGCGCACCCCGTCGGACTGACGGTTCGGCCGTCCGCCCCGCCCGTCCGCCCCGCCCGTCTCGCGCCCCCGGTTCACCCGCGCCCCGTGCGCCCACCCGCCGCCCAGTGTGCCGACTTTTGACGGCCTCCCGTGGACTGGCGTCAATAGTCGGCACACTCGGCGCGTGACTGGTCGGCACGTGCATGGGTTCTACCCAGAATGTGCCGACCCGTCGGGTATTTCCCGGGCACGTGTCTCCACGCCTGCGCCTAGCGGCGGCGGTGAGGCCCGGTCAGGGGCTGGGCTGATCCGGGAGAACGTGGTCGAGTCCGTCGCAGGCACCTGGCCACGCCGGCGCGGCCCTGCTGATCGAGGCGGGCTGACTACTTGCGGTCCTTGGCGCCGAACATGATGTCGTCCCAGCTCGGGACGCCGGGGCGCCCGTCCTTGCGGCGTTTGGCGCCGGGTTGGGAAGAGTCCCGCGCGGGCGAGGAGTCTGCCGCGGTGTCGTCGGCGGTCTCAGCATCCTCGTCGGTGGTCCCAACGCTCGCGTCGGCGTCGGTGTCCTCGACCTCGGTGGGTCCGACGCCTCCAGCCTGGGCGCGCTGGGCGTCCTCGGGCTTGGCGTCCTCGGGCTCGACGTCCCCGGGCTCGGCGGGCTCGGGCGCGGTGGCTGCGGCGTCCGCGTCGGCGTCGGCGGGCTCTGGCGCGGTGGCTCCGGCGTCCGGGTCGTCGTTGTCGTTGTCGAAGGTGAGGCCCTCGGCGGCCGCGGGAGCGGAGCCCGGCTCCACGGCCGGGGGAGTGGGGGCGGCTGCAGCGGGCGCTTCGGAGTCGTCGCCGTGGTCCTCGAAATCGTCCTCGTCGAGGTAGTCGTCGGCGGGCACCTCGTCGGGAGCCGGGTCGCCCGGGCCGAACAGGTCGGCCAGCGTCGCCTCCTGGGGCCGCGGGTCCACCTCGTAGTTCTCGTCGAAGTCGAGCTCGACCTCATAGCTGGTCGCCCCCGCGCCGGCGTCTGCGGGTGCTGCTGGCTCGGGGGCGGGCGGTGCCGCGGTGGTGGGCTGCTCCGGCGGGGTCGGGCTCGGTCGGGGGGACTTGGCGCGACCGGCCCGGGACCGTGCCGTCCTGGAGCGTCGCCCCTTGGTGGAGCCCGAGGCGGCCCGGTCGGACGCCTCACGCTCCGGGTCGCTCCCGGCGGCAGCACCCTCGCGGCGGCGGGCCGTGGGGTCCTCGGCGGCCGTCCGGCCGTCGGTGGCCGTCCGGCCGTCGGTGGCCGACCGGTCCTCGGTGGCTGCCGCGTCCGCAGGGGGCGCACCCTCCTGGCCCGCGTCCACGTCCTCCAGCGGCAGCACGTCATCGGGGGTCTGCTGCACGGCGGGGGCCGCGCCCTGCGCCTCGCGCGGGGCGGCCGGCTTCTTGCGCCGGCTACGGGTGCGACTGCGTTCCCGCATGCTGGTGACCAGGTCGACCTCCTCGGAGGCGCCGTGGGTGCCCAGGAGCTGCCGGCCGGCGGCGCTGCCCGGGAGCGCCTGCTCGTCTTCGCTCAGCCAACGGGCCTCGTCGTCCAGCGCCTCGACCGTGCGGTCTGCCGGCTCGAACCGCCAGGCCGCGGCACGCTGCCGCTGACCGGCGACGAAGTTGACGACGACCGTCCACGGGCCACCCGCCGGACGGGTCGCGTCCCAGCTGGTGTTGTCCGGGTCGACGCCGCGGGCCGCGAGACGCTCCAGCACCCGGGCCTCCAGGGTCGGCACGACCCCCTCCACGCTTCGTCCGCGCACGTGGGCGGCGCGCGCCAGCCCGGCGACGTGCTCGCGCTCGGCGGTGATGGGCGCCTCGAACCGGACCACCCGGTCGACCGCCCAGCCGGTGATCTCGGCTACCTCCTCGGCGGTCTGCCCGGCCCGGATCATCGCCTGCACGTCGCGGGGGCTCAGCTGGGTCGCGGGCACGTCGGCCGCGGGTCCGCGGCTGCGCAGCGCCGACCTCAGCCGTTCGTCGATGGGGAGCCGGAACTCGGTGCCGTCGGGGGACGACAGGACCAGGTGTTGGCCATCCTCATGGACAGCAGTGAACTGCAGCTGTTCCATCCGCTTCTCCTCACATCGACCCGCTGCGCACGACTGTGCCACTTCTCACCCACCCTGGGCATGAGGCCACGCCGCAGACCGGGCTACCTTAGGCAGAACCATGGTGACCCAGGACTCCGACCTCCAGCTGCTTCTCGACATTCTCGGGGTCTTCGTCTTCGCGCTCTCCGGCGGACTGGTCGGTGTCCGCAAGGGTCTGGACCTCATCGGCATCGTCGTCCTGGCCTGGGTGGCGGGGCTCGGTGGCGGCATCATCCGGGACGTCTTCCTCGGCGACGTCCCGCCGGTCGGCATCAGCGACTGGCGCCTCTTCGCCCCGGCGCTGGTGGCCGGGCTGCTCACCTTCCTCTGGTACCGCCGGCTGCGCGAAGCGCTCCGGCTGCGGCCCGGCTCCCGCGCCCGGGTCCTCGGCTCCTCCGTGCGGGTGCTGGACGCCTGCGGGCTCGCCCTCTTCGCCGTGAGCGGCTCCCTCAAGGCGCTGGACTTCGACGCGGGCGCCCTCGCCGCGGTCTTCCTCGGCGTGATCACAGCCGTCGGGGGCGGTGCCCTGCGCGACGTCCTCGCCGGGCAGGTCCCCGAGGTCCTCCGACGCGAGCTGTATGCCGTGCCCGCCCTGGTCGGTGCGACCCTGATCGTGGTCGCCGACTGGCAGGGCTTCCTCACCCCACTCCTCATCTGGGGCGCCGTCGCGCTGGTCTTCGCCATCCGCATGACCGCCGTCGCCCTGGACCTCAATGCCCCAACCGCTCTGCGCACGACAGGAGACAGCAGATGAGCAACCCGATCGCCGACCCCACCGACCCAGGTCAGGGTGCGGCTGACCACACGCCGACCGCAGGGGGAACGCCGACGGACGAGACGGCATACTCCCCTGACGCCCTGGCCGACCTGGAACGAGAGGTGACCACGGAACGGACGGGGGAGACCGATCCCTACGACGCGGTCGTGCTGGTCAGCTTCGGCGGGCCGGAGGCTCCCGAGGAGGTCATGCCCTTCCTGCGGCGGGTCACGCGTGGGCGCGGGATCCCGGACGAGCGGCTCGCCGAGGTGGCCGAGCACTACCACGCCTTCGGCGGGAAGAGCCCGATCAACGACCAGAACCGGGCCCTGCTGGCGGCGCTGGGCGAGGAGTTCGCGCGGCGCGGGATCACGACCCCGCTGCTGTGGGGCAACCGCAACTCCGAGCCCTTCCTCACCGACGTCCTGCGCGGCGCGGCCGAGGAGGGCATGACGCGGGTCCTGGCGGTCACCACCAGCGCCTACTCCTCCTACAGCTCCTGCCGGCAGTACCGCGAGGACATCGCCGAGTCCATCGGGGAGCTCGCCGAGGAGGGGTCGCCGGTGCGCGTCGACAAGATCCGGCAGTACTGGAACCACCCCGGCTTCTCCTCCACCAACGCCCGGCTGGTCACCGAGGCTGCGCGGCAGCTGAGGGACTCCTCCGGGATCCTGCCGCACCTGGTCTTCGTGACCCACTCGATCCCCGACGCCATGGACGACACCTCCGGTCCCGGGGACGGTGACGGCAACGTCTACAGCGCCCAGCACCAGGCGCTGACCCAGGCGATCACGACGGAGGCGCGCGCGACGCTGGGGGAGGAGCTGGTCGGTGAGCTGACCTACTGCTCCCGCTCCGGCCCGCCCAGCCAGCCGTGGCTGGAGCCGGACGTCAACGACCGGCTGCGCGAGCTGGCCGCCGAGGGGGTCACCCATGTGGTGCTGGCCCCGATCGGCTTCGTCTCCGACCACATGGAGGTCGTCTTCGACCTGGACACCGAGGCCCAGGAGACCGCCGCCGAGGTGGGGATCCAGGTGCTGCGGGTGCCGACCGTCGGGATCGATCCGCAGTTCGTCTCCGGGGTGGTGGACCTGGTAGTCGAGCGTGCGGCGCAGGAGCGCGGGGAGTCCCCGGAGCAGCCCGCGTGGCCGGTGGGCCAGCCCTGGCCGTCGGTCTGCGCGCCCGGCTGCTGCCCGAACCTGCGGACGGCGAAACCGGCCGCCTGCGGGGCGGACTGACCCCCCGGCTCGACGGGACCACCCGACATACGGCACAATCCCCGCGAACACCTGCGTTTCCGGTGTCTGTGCGGGTGCGGCAGCGTCGCCGTGGGCCGCACGGTCCGGGCTGGGCAAACGCGTCCCCGGGATCGGGCACAAAACCGGCACGTCCAGCGTTCACACCGAGACAATTCGCACACCGCAGGATCAGCCAGACCCTGCGACACCAGCTCACGAGAGGAAGAGGACCGTCATGGCCACCGACTACGACGCCCCTCGCAAGTCCGAGGACGACATTAATGAAGACTCTCTGGAGGAGCTGAAGGCACGGCGGGCGGACAAGAGCTCCTCGAGCGTCGACGTCGACGAGACCGAGCACGCCGAGGGTTTCGAGCTCCCGGGGGCAGACCTGTCGGGTGAAGAGCTGTCGGTGCGGGTCCTCCCGCGTCAGGCCGATGAGTTCACCTGCTCGCGCTGCTTCCTGGTCCACCACCGCAGCCAGCTCGCCAAGGAGGTCGGTGGACTGCCCGTGTGCACCGAGTGCGCGGCCTGACCACCGATATGGGGGACCCGCGTTCAGCGGGTACCCTCTGACCACGTGACCACCCAACCTGTCCCGGTGCTGCTGCACCGGCTCGACGACGCCCTGCCGGTCCCCGGCAGGGCGCATCCGGGTGACGCCGGGGTCGACCTGCACGCCCGTGGGGACGTCACCCTGGCCCCGGGCCAGCGGGCCCTCGTCGGGACAGGTGTCGCGATCGCGCTGCCGGACGGGTATGCCGCGTTCACCCACCCGCGCTCGGGCCTGGCCGCGCGGCACGGGATCACCATCGTCAACGCCCCCGGGACGATCGACGCGGGCTACCGCGGCGAGATCATGATCAACCTGCTCAACACCGACGCCACGGCGCCGTTCACGGTGCGACGGGGCGACCGGATCGCCCAGCTCATCGTGCAGCCGGTCTCCGTGGTCGCGTTCACCGAGGTCAGTGCGTTGCCCGGCAGTGACCGCGGCACCAGCGGGCACGGGGCCTCCGGCGGGTTCGGGTCCGCCACCACCACGACCACCACCATGCAGAAGGACTGACACACCGTGGGCATCTTCGGCCGCAGCAAGAAGAACCAGACCGCCGAGCCGGTCGAGGACACCACCCCGGCCAAGCCGGAGGGGGAGCCGGGCGTCGACCGGGACTGGGAGCGCGCCTTCGACGGCCCCTATGACGCGTCCGAGCGCACCGAGCTCAACGGTCGGATCGACCTCGGGGCGCTGCGCGTGCCGGCGGTGCCGGGCATGGAGATGCGGCTCGACGTCGAGAAGGAGTCCTCCAAGATCGTCGGGCTGACCTGCACGATCCAGGGGTCCAAGCTGCAGATCCAGGCCTTCGCCGCCCCGCGCAGCGAGGGTCTGTGGGATGACATCCGCCAGGGTCTGGCCGAGGGGGTCAAGCAGGCCGGGGGCTCCTCGGCGATCGACAGCAAGGGCGTGATGGGCAAGGAGCTGCTCGCCCGGGTGCCTGGCCAGGACGCCGCGGGACGGGTGGCCTTCGCGACCAACCGGTTCATCGGGGTCGACGGCCCCCGCTGGTTCCTGCGCGCGGTCATCAACGGTCCGGCCGCCACCGAGGGCAGGCAGCTGGAGGTCGTCCGCAAGTTCCTGCGCCAGGTCGTCGTGGACCGGGGCAGCGATCCGCGTCCGCCGCGCGAGGTGCTCCCGCTGACCGCCCCGAAGGGGGTCGTCGAGGAGGCGACCAGGCGTCGGGCAGCGGCCCGGGCGGCCGCAGCGGCGAAGGCCGCGGCCGCGCCCCAGACTCCCGCCGCGCCCCAGACCCCTGCTGCGCCCCAGACCCCTGCTGCGCCCCAGGCTCCGGGCGGCACAGCTGAGGCTGGTGGTCCGGCCGCCGGCTCCGAGGGCGGCGCGCCGGCAGGTCAGACCGACGGGACGGGGTCGGACGACTGATGGGTCTGCGCGAGACGCTCGACACCCTCAGCCTCGACCAGTCCGAGCTGGAGGCGCAGGAGGTCGCGGCCGAGTGTGCCCGCCCGGGCTGCACCCGCATCGCCGACCTGACCCCGCGCGCCCAGGTCTCGGTGACCGGCACCGTGCACAGCGTGGCCGTGCTCCCGGCGGGGCAGGCGCCCGAGCTGCGCGTCGAGCTCTATGACGGCACGGGGATCGTCGACGTGGTCTGGCTCGGTCGCCGCGCCATCGAGGGGATTGGCCCCGGCACCTACCTGACCCTGACCGGACGGGTGACGATGGTCGACGGCCGCCGCACGATCTTCAACCCCGGCTACGAGATGCTGCCCGGCCATGTCTGACCACGGGACCGGCGGGCCGGCCGCCCAGCAGGAGGTCGACGCCGTCGAGACGGTCGAGCAGGTCATCCGCCAGCGCGTCTCGGACGTGCTCGGTGGGTGGTACGGCTCCCTGGAGACCGCGCTGCCCACCGTCGCCTTCGTGGTGCTCTGGCTGATCCGCAACGAGGTCCGTCCTGCGCTGTATGCCGCGGCGGCCGTGGCCATCATCCTGCTCGGGATCCGCATCTATATCGGCGGCTCGGTGCGCTTCGTGCTGACCTCCCTGTTCGCCACCGCGATCGCGGCCTTCTTCGCGCTGCGGTCGGGCCAGGCCGAGGACGCTTTCCTCCCGGGCATCATCACCTCGGCCGCGTATGGCGTGGCGATGGTGGTCTCGATCCTCACCCGGTGGCCCGCGGTCGGCTTCGTCGTCGCCGCCGGCGACCCCCAGTTCGCCGAGCGGCCGACAGCGTGGCACCAGGACAGCGCCCTGGTCCGGGTGTGCTCCAAGCTGACCTGGGTGCTGGTCGCCCTGTTCGCGCTGCGCGTCGGTCTGATGCTGCCGCTCTACCTGGCCGGGGAGGTGGCCTGGCTCGGGGTCGCCAAGATCGCCCTCGGCTGGCCGGCCTACCTGGTGGCCATTGTGGTCATGGGACTCATGCTGGCGACCGGGCGGACACCGGTGACCGAGCCGGCGCCCGCCCACCGCGACGGTGAGCCGCGCGAGTAGCGCCTCAGCGCGTGCGGTACCGCGCGTAGATCAGACCGCTGTCGAAGCAGCGCTCCTCCACCCGCTCCAGCTCGAGACGCACCCCGTCGGGGAAGAACCGCTTCCCTCCGCCAACAGCGGTCGAGGTGATGAACAGGTGGTACTCGTCGACCAGCCCTGCCCTGATCGCCTGGGCGGCCAGGTTCGGCCCGTCGATGGTGAGGTCGCTGTCCGTCGTGGCCTTGAGCTCGCGCACCGCCTCCGGGTCGAAGCTCCGCTCGAGGCGGGTCCGCTCGCTGGACACCGACTCGAGGGTTGTGGAGTAGACCACCTTCTCCGCAGCCTGCCAGGCGCGGGCGTAGTCCAGGATGTGGGGTGGGGCGTCGGGCAGTGTGTGGGCGGTCTCCCAGAAGACCATCGTCTCGTACATCCGCCGGCCGTAGAGGAACGTGCCGATCGAGTCGTAGAGGCCGTTGATGAAACTGTGCACCTCCGGGTCCTCGGCGGCGCCCGGGCCGAGGTCGCCCTCGTCCGCCTCCACGTAGCCGTCGAGCGAGGTGATCATGCCGTAGATGAGCTTGCCCATAGGACTCCTTCGGGACGGGCGTGGGCCTATCAACGATGCTGCCCGATCAGACCCGCCCCCGGCGCGGAACTCATCGGCCGGGTCGGGCTTTCGCGAGTCCCCGCGCGGTCGCGGCGACGAGGAGACCCACCAGGGCGCCGGTCCAGTTGTGCACGAGGTCATCCGACTGGCACGAGCGGCCCAGGGCAGGCAGGGCGTACTGGATGAGCTCGATGATCGGAGGCAGGAGAAGGATCACCACCGCACCGATCACGGCCTGTGACCTGGGGAGCAACACCACGGACACACCCCACAGGACGAAGACCCAGACGTTCAGCGCATCGTGGCCGAGCGACAACACCTGGCTGGGTCGCACGAGTCGCCAGGAGTCCAGTCCGCACCAGCGACTGCCGCCAGAGTCTCCGCTGGGCGTGAGCGTGATCAACAGGATGCCGAGCAGCACGACGGAAAACACCGTCCAGCCGGCTGCTCCGCGCTGCCCGCGACGCAGGGTGACAGCCAGGGTGATGGCGGCCGCGACCAGGAGGAACCCGGCAACCGCGAGCGCCCAGGGCGGCACACTGCGAACGTAGGCCTCCATCATGCAGAGATGCTCTCACCGCGAGCCCCTCAAGAGGCGACCATGAAGTTCAGGCGGCGCGCCGAGTGTCGCGACTCTTGACCCCCGGGTCCGCATCTGCGACAAGAGTCGGCACACTCGGCGACCCTCGAGGCGGTGGCACCCCCGTGGGTCCTGTCCGTCAGTGAAGGGTCAGCTCGGGTCTAGCAGTGCGACGAGCTCCATGTGGTGGGTCATCGGGAAGGCGTCGAAGGCCCGCAGGTCGCGCAGGGAGTAGCCGTGCTCGGTGAGGTAGCCCACGTCGCGGGCCAGCGCGGCGGGGTCGCAGGCCACGTAGGCGATCGCCCGTGGGTCCAGGGCCGCGACGTCCCGGCAGACCTGGCGACCAGCCCCCGTGCGCGGGGGGTCGAGGACGACGATGTCGACGGTCTCCCCGCCCCGCACCAGGCGGCGGACGGCCCGGTCGACCCGGTCCCGCACCACCTCGACACCGGTGAGGTCAGCCAGGTTGCCGCGTGCGTGGTCGGTGGCCACCCGGTCGTTCTCCACTGCGGTGACCGAACCCTCCGGGCCAACGCGGCGGGCGAGGGCGGCGGCGAACAGGCCCACCCCGGCATACAGGTCCAGGGCCGCCTCGCCGGGGCGGGGAGCCAGCCAGTCGAGGGCGGTGGTGACGAAGGTCCGCGCGGCGCCCGGGTGCACCTGCCAGAACCCGCGGGCGGACACGCCGAGCTCGAGGTCACCGTCAGCCAGCAGCACCCGCTCGCGCACCGTCGGCACCGGGCCCTCGGGCACCGGCACGAGGACCGGCTCGCCCACCGACGGCGCGACGACGTCCACGGCGGCCGACCCCGGGAAGAGGGTGTCGAGGACACCGGTCCCGACCACCCGGCGATCGGCGATCAGGCAGTCGTCGACCGGCACGACGTCGTGGCTGCGGTGCCGGCGCAGGCCGGGGCGGCCGGTCTCGTCGATGGCGAACTCGACGCGGGTGCGCCACCCCAGCCCGTCTGCATCCCCGGGCACAGCCTCGACCACGACATCTCGCCCGAGGTGCCGGGGCAGGTCGATCCCGGCCAGCCGGGTGAACTGCTCGAGCACCACCGCGAGCTTCAGGTCCCGCTGGGCACCGACCTCGACGTGCTGCCAGTCGCACCCGCCGCAGCGCCCGGGTCCAGACCAGGGACAGGGCGGGGTGACCCGCCCGGGACCCGGGCGCAGCACCTGGACCGCGTCGGCTCGCAGGAAGCGGCCCCCCGGACCGACCTCGGTGACGGTCGCCCGGACCCGTTCGCCGGGGATGGTGTGCCGCACGAAGACGACCTGGCCCTCGTGGCGCGCCACGCAGTGGCCTCCGTGGGCGACCGGGCCGACCTCGAGGTCCAGCACGTCGCCAACGGCGAGGGCGTCGGTCTCGGCGGGGCCCGTGGCGCCGTGGGCGTCGGCCTTTGCGCGGTCCGTGGCGCCGTGGGTGCGGGGGGCGCCCTCGTCAGTCGTCATCCAGCCCCTCCTGCTGCCACGGCACGGTCACCAGCATCACACCACGGGTCCGCAACAGCCCCGTGCGCAGCCGCTCCAGGGTCCGGTCGCGGACCAGCCGGCTCCACCAGCGTTCGCGCGCGACATACTCTGCGACATAGACGACCACGACGTCCCGGGGCCGGTCGCGCTGGACCCGGCGGACGTAGTCGATGACCGGGCGCACCGACTCGCGGTAGGGGGAGTCGAGCGTGCGCAGTGTGACCGGCAGCTCGCGCCGGGTCCACTCCTCGCGCAACGCCTGGGTCGTCTCGGGGACCACGTCGACGGTGACGGCCTCGAGCGTCGGTGGCCGGGTGGCGCGGGCGTAGGCCAGCGCCCGCATCGTGGGCCGGTCCAGGCGCGGCACGTAGACGAGGGCGTGCACCCGGGACGGCACCACCTGGCTCTCGTCGGCGCCCTCGGCGGCCAGCGAGACCTCGTTGTCCATCGTGCGGTGATAGCGGTAGACCATGGTCATCCCCATCCAGATGAGACCGATCGCGAGCAGGGCGACGCCCGCCCCGTGGGTGAAGCGGGTGAGCAGCACGATCAGCAGGACGGCGGCCGAGACGGTGACCCCGACCTGGTTGATGGTGCGGCTGCGGATGATGCCCACGCGCTGGCGCAGGCTGATCTCGGTGCGCAGCCGGCGGTTCCAGTGGCGCACCATGCCGGCCTGGCTGAGCGTGAAGGAGATGAACACCCCGACGATGTACATCTGGATCAGCTCGGTGACGGTGGCCCGGTAGACCAGGACCAGCGCGGCGGAGGCGGCAGCCAGCAGGAGGATGCCGTTGGAGTAGGTGAGCCGCTGCCCGCGGACCACCAGCCCCCGCGGGAGGAACCGGTCGCGGGCCAGGCGGGAGGCCAGGACCGGGAACCCGTTGAACGCGGTGTTCGCGGCGACGAAGAGCATCACGCCGGTCGTGACCGCCACGAGCAGGACCCCCGGGCTGCCGAGCCCGAAGACGACCTTGGAGAGCTGGCCGAGCACGGTGTCCTGCACGAAGTCGGGGCCCACCGGCTCGCCCTGCAGCCGGATCTGCTGCTGCGGGTCGACGGCCAGCTGGATGCCGGCCTCCCGCGTCAGGACGAGGACCGAGACGGTGATCGTGATCGAGCACGCCGCCATGATCGCCAGGATCGAGGCCGCGTTGCGGCTCTTGGGCCGCTGAAGGGCCGGCACCCCGTTGGCCACGCCCTGCACCCCGGTCAGCGCCACCGACCCGGAGGCGAAGGCCCGCAGCAGCAGGAAGACCAGGAAGAGACCGGTCACCTCCTCGTAGCCCGCCGCCGGGAGCAGCGTGTAGTCGGCGCTCGCCGCCCGGCCCAGGGACCCGGTCAGCCACTGGGTCCCGCCGACCACGATGAGCAGGCCGATCGCCCCCAGGAAGGCGTAGACCGGCACGGCCAGCGCTCGCCCCGACTCCCGGACGCCCCGGAGGTTGAGCAGCGTCAGCAGCGCGATGAGGCCCGCCGCCACGGCGGCCTCGTAGCCGCGCAGGAACCCCAGGGCGGCGGCCGCGTTCTGCACGCCCGCCGACACCGAGACCGCCACGGTCAGGATGTAGTCGACGACGAGGGCGGCGCCGACCGTCACCCCGGCCCGCGGGCCCAGATTGTCCGAGGCGACCTCGTAGTCCCCGCCGCCGCCGGGGTAGGCGTGGACCGTCTGACGGTAGGAGGCGACGATGACCAGCATTACCAGGCCGACGGCGACGCCGACCTCCCAGGAGTAGAAGTAGACCGCGGCACCACCGGCCAGGGCGAGGGTCAGGACGATCTCGTCCACGGCATACGCCACGGAGGACAACGCGTCGCTGGCGAACACCGGCAGGCCGAGCCGGCGGGGCAGGAGGGTGTCGCTGAGCCGGTCGGTGCGCAGGGCGCGACCGATGAGAACCCGCTTCAGCAGGCTGCCCGACTCCATGCGGCCACTCTAGGGACATCCGGGCCCCCGGCGGGGTAGCGTCGGCACCGTGCACTTCGTCATCATGGGCTGCGGCCGGGTGGGGGCCACCCTGGCGCAGAGCCTGCTCACCCGCGGCCACGAGGTCGCCGTGATCGACCAGGACCCGGCGGCCTTCCGCCGCCTCGGCCCGGACTTCCCCGGGCGGCGCATCAAGGGCGTCGGCTTCGACCGGGAGGTGATGAAGGACGCGGGGGTGCCGCAGGCCTACGCCTTCGCCGCCGTCAGCAGCGGCGACAACTCCAACATCATCGCCGCGCGCGTGGCGCGGGAGACCTTCGGGGTGGAGCGGGTCGTGGCCCGGATCTACGACCCCCGCCGCGCCGAGATCTTCCAGCGGCTCGGCATCCCGACCGTGGCGACCGTGCGGTGGGCGGCGGACCAGACGCTGCACCACATGCTGCCCGAGGGGAGCACCCCGGACTACTTCGACCCCAGTGGGGCGCTGGTGCTGGGGCAGGTCCACGTGAACGCGCACTGGATCGGGCGGCGCCTCACCGAGATCGAGGAGACCTTCGGCTGCCGGGTAGCCTTCGTGACCCGCCTGGGCGACGCGATCATCCCGCGGACCGACACCGTCTACCAGGAGGGCGACGAGCTGCACCTCGTGGCGGAGCGCGGCTCCCTGCCCGAGCTGGAGCACCGGCTGGACACCGTCGGGCCGGCGGACTGAGGAGGCAGGGTGCGAGTCGCGGTCATCGGCGCCGGCAGCGTGGGCGTGTCCATCTGCAAGGAGCTCCTCCACAACGGCCACGACGTCCTGGTCATCGACCGGGACGCCACGCCCGAGCGCACCTCGATGGTGCCCGCGGCGGAGTGGATCATCGGTGACGCCTGCGAGATCAGCACGCTGACCTCCGCGGCGCTGGAGACCTACGACCACGTCGTGTGCGCGACCGGTGACGACAAGGTCAACCTCGTCGTCTCCTTCCTGGCGCGCACCGAGTTCGCGGTGCCGCGCACCGTCGCCCGGGTCAACAACCCCCGCAACGAGTGGCTGTTCGACGACTCCTGGGGCGTGGACGTGGCCGTGTCGACGCCCCGCCTGATGACCGCGCTCGTGGAGGAGGCGGTCTCGGTGGGGGAGATCGTGCGGCTCTTCGAGTTCCAGCACGGTGCGGCGCACATGGTCGAGCTGACCCTGCCCGAGACGAGCCCGTATGCCGGGGCGCGGGTTGGTGACGTGCCCCTGCCGGACGGCACCTCGCTCATCACCATCCTGCGGGACGGCCAGGCGATCAAGCCCAGCCCCGACGAGGCGATCGAGGCCGGCGACGAGATCCTCTTCATCTGCCCGCCCGAGGCCGAGCACGACCTGGCGCTCACCCTCAACCCGGAGAGCCGCACCCGCCTGCGCGGGGAGTCCGAGGAGGACTGACCGGAAAATCCCGTGCGTCTGTCGGTGGCCGGTGTGACGCTGGAACGGTGACGATCACCGCGACAGACCTCACCGCCCGGCTGCGCGACTTCGTGCGCGGCACCCTCCTGACCCCGCAGGACCCGGACTACGAGGAGGCCAGGCGGGTCGAGGCCAGGGCGGTCGACGTCCGGCCCCTGGCGATCGTGCGTGCGCTTGACGCCGAGGACGTGCAGGCCGTCGTCGCCGCGGTGTCCGGCTCAGGGGTGCCGTTGGCGGTGCGGGGCGGCGGCCACAGCGCGGCCGGGCACGGCACGGTCGAGGCCGGCGTGGTGCTCGACCTCGCCGGGCTCACCGAGCTCGACATCGACGTCGCCGGGCGCACCGCGCGGGCCGGGGCAGGGCTCACCGCGGGGGACTACGCCCGCGCAACGGCGGAGCACGGGCTGGCCACCGGCTTCGGCGACACAGCCGCGGTGGGCATCGCCGGCATCACGCTGGGCGGCGGGCTCGGGCTGCTCAGCCGCCGCTACGGCCTGACCGTCGACGCCCTCCTGGGGGCCGAGGTCGTGACGGCCGACGGGCGGCTCCGCGCCGTCGACGCGGACCACGATCCGGACCTGTTCTGGGCGCTGCGCGGGGGCGGCGGCAACTTCGGTGTCGTCACCTCGCTGACCTTCCGGCTCGAGGAGCTGGGGGAGACGACCGGCGGGCTCCTGGTGCTGCCCGCGACCCCCGAGACGCTGTCCGGCTTCTTGGCCGCGAGCGCTCGGGCACCGCGCGAGCTGACCACCATCGCCACCGTCATGCCGTGCCCGCCCGTGCCGTTCGTCGACGAGGCGCACCACGGCGTGCCGGTCATCTTCGGCACCGTGCTCCACGTCGGCACCCCCGACCAAGCCGCGGTGGTCCTGGCGCCGCTCCGCGCCCTCGCCGAGCCGCTCGCCGACCTGGTCCACACCGCGCCGTATGCCGAGCTGCTGGGCTGGGAGGAGATCCCCCGGTCGGTCTTCGCCTCGCGGACCAACTTCCTCGAGCAGGTCGACCCCGCGACGGCGGGACGGGTCATCGCCGCGATCTCGGACGGTCCCGGGCCGGTGCGGATGGCGCAGTTCCGGGTGCTCGGCGGCGCGATCGCCGACGTGGCGGACGACGCGACCGCCTACGGCTTCCGGGACCGGGCCGTCGTGACCTACCTGGCCTGCCTGGCCGACGGTCCCGAGGGTCTGCCCGAGGCCGCCGACTGGGCCGACGGCCTCCTGGCGGTCCTCGACCAGGGCGACCACACGGCATACGTCAACTTTGTGGGGGCACCCGGGCCGAGGACGGCGCAGGACGCCTATCCACCCGCGACCTGGGAGCGGCTGCGCGCGGTCAAGGCCGCCTACGACCCGGACAACTTGTTCCGGCGCAACCACAACATCCCGCCCGCGGTGGTCTAGCCGAGTCCGGGCCGCTGCCGGCCGCCCACCCGTGGGTTAGGCAAGCCTTCCGTGGACGCCTCCGGTGACGTGCGGGAGACTGGGTCGCGAGGACGGTTCTGTGATAGAACTATCTTGACGTCAAGATAAATCTGAGAGGAGTCGGCGTGAGCGACACGACCAACAGTTTCGGGGCCAAGGGCACCCTCCAGGTAGGTGACGCTGGTTACGAGATCTATCGCATCACCGGCCTCGAGGGTGCCGAGACGCTGCCCTACAGCCTGAAGGTGCTGCTGGAGAACCTGCTGCGCACCGAGGACGGCAAGAACATCACCGCCGACCACATCAACGCGCTGGCGCAGTGGGACGAGAACGCCGAGCCGGACACCGAGATCCAGTTCTCGCCGGCCCGCGTCCTCATGCAGGACTTCACCGGTGTGCCGTGCATCGTCGACCTCGCCACGATGCGTGAGGCGATGGCCGACCTGGGTGGGGACCCGGCCAAGATCAACCCGCAGGTGCCGACCGAGCTGGTCATCGACCACTCCGTGATCATCGACGTCTTCGGGCGTGCGGACGCCTTCGAGCGCAACGTCGAGATCGAGTACGAGCGCAACGGGGAGCGCTACCAGTTCCTGCGCTGGGGCCAGACCGCCTTCGAGGACTTCAAGGTCGTCCCGCCGGGCACCGGCATCGTCCACCAGGTCAACATCGAGCACCTGGCCCGCACGGTCATGACCCGTGAGGTCAACGGTGAGCTCACGGCCTACCCGGACTCGTGCGTGGGCACCGACTCCCACACCCCGATGGTCAACGGCCTGGGCGTGCTCGCCTGGGGCGTGGGCGGGATCGAGGCCGAGGCGGCCATGCTCGGCCAGCCCGTCTCGAT
>Ga0123333_10002118_pt1 | contig 20523 bp, 17 predicted proteins | sample BioC12SIPDNA_3_FD_89957 | JGI IMG/M metagenome (GOLD analysis project Ga0123333, IMG submission 89957) | Anaerobic biogas reactor microbial communites from Washington, USA - Biogas_R2_B C12 SIP DNA | ecosystem: Engineered > Bioreactor > Anaerobic > Unclassified | place: Washington, USA... | reverse complement strand
CGTCGATGCCCAGGGCGAAGTCGGCGGCGTTGTCGCGGTAGAAGACGAGGGGGAACCGGTCGGGAGGCTCGATGCCGAGCACGACGGCGCTGCTGCGCCGGCCCGGCTTGACGGGCACGAACGACGTGTCCACGCCCTCGCGCCCGAGGAACGCCAGGATGAACTCGCCGACCTTGTCGTCGCCCACCGCGGTGAGCAGGGCCGTGCGCAGGCCGAGACGCCGCGCGCCGACCGCGATGTTCAGGGGGCTGCCGCCCACGTAGGCCGCGAAGGAGGTGATGTCCTCGAAGGGCGCCCCGATGTCGTTGGCGTAGAGGTCGATCGACGACCGGCCCATCGTCAGCAGGTCGTAGGCCGGCGCGTCCTCCCCAGGCTCGCTCACGGCGCCTCCCCCGCCGCCGCCCTCACGGCGCGTCCTCCCTCGACCGGCGTCAGGGCTCGTCCCTCCCCGGCGCGCCGAGCGGCAGCCGCATGCGGTCCTCGCGGCCCTCCCAGCTCCCGCGCACCCAGGCGAGGTCGGGCTCGTCGCGGGCCACCCAGCTCGGCTCGTCGCCGGCGAGGAAGTTCAGGTAGTAGCCGTCGTAGCCCGGCGCCATCACGACCGGGTGGTAGCCGCGCCGCACCAGCACGGTGTCGCCGTCGCGCACGACGACGACGTCGTCGAGCTCGCGCGAGTCGTCGTAGAGCCGCTGCAGCGCGAACCCGCCCGCCGGCGCGATGCGGTGGTGGTAGACCTCGTCGAGGTCGACCTCCACGCCCGGCACGTGCTCGTCGTGGCGGTGCGGCGGGTAGCTCGACCAGTTCCCGGAGGGCGTGTAGACCTCGACGCACAGCAGGCGCTCGGCGTCGCCCGGGTCGAGGACGTGGGTGATCTGCCTCAGGGCGTTGTGGCCGCCGCGCATCTCGACCGTCACGTCCTCCGGCGCGATGAACCGCGGCCGCAGGCGTCCGGTCGCGGCGGCGCTGCCGATGCCGAGCTCGACCTCGGTCTCTGCCAGCACGGCGAAGGGCGTCCTCGGCGGCGCGTAGAGGGCGTGCGGGAGCCCGCCGAAGGGGTTCGCGCGCCCCGCGAACGGCCTCGTCTCGCCGTTCAGCTCCATGACCCCCGAGCCCGACAGCGCGACCACGCACGTCTCCCGCGCCGGGTCGACGTGCTCGAACCGCTGCCCGGGACGGAGCGTCCGCACCTCGAACCCGAGGTGCTCCCAGCCGGCCGAGTCCGGCGTGACGACGACGTCGCCGCGGCCTCCCGGGGCGCGCGGCGCCACGTGCCGGCGCCGCGCCAGCTCGGCGCCGGTCACGCCCGGGTCGGGCGCCGCGCCGTCCCTCGCGCTCACAGGCCGAGCCCCCTCAGCACCGCGCGGTTGCGCTCGGCGCTCTCCCTGGGCGTGCCCATGCCGGGGATCACGTCCTGCTCGACCGTGACCCAGTCGTCGTAGCCCTGCTCCCGGAGGAAGTCGAGGACGCCCTCTAGGTCGACGCTGCCCCGGCCCAGCTCGCAGAACACGCCGGCCGCGATCGCCTGCGCGTAGTCGAGCCCCTCGACGCGGCAGCGCGCCGCGACCCCCGGGTGGCAGTCCTTGAGGTGCACGTACGGCACGCGGTCCCAGAAGCGCTTCAGGCCCTCGAGGGCGAGCCGGCCGCGGCCTGGCGGGTCGGCGGGCTCGTCGGGGACGCCGCAGCCGTAGGTGTAGTGGCCGGTGTCGAAGACGAGGTCTATGAGCCCGGGCTCGGTCGCGTCGAGGAAGCGCGCGATCTCGTCCGGCGTCTCGACGAAGGCGGCGCAGTGGTGGTGGAAGAGGGTCCTCAGGCCCGTCTCGCCCGCCACCAGGCGCGCGACCTCCGCGGCGTTGCGCGCGAATACGGCGAACTCCTCCGGCGCCAGCGCCTCGTCTGCCGTGATGCGCCCGGCCCGGGCCGTCCTCACCGGGTCGCCGCGGGTCTCGTCCGCGAGGATGAAGTACGGAGCGCGTCCGGCGCGTCCCTCGTCGGCCAGCGCGGCCAGGAGGCGGGCGACCGCCAAGAGCCGTTCGCGCCGCTCGGCCACCACCCCGGGCCGTCTCAGCGGCACGCCCTCGAAGCCGCCCAGCATGACGAGGCCGCGCCGGTCGAGCTCCGCCCTGAGCACCTCGGGGTCGGTGGGCATGTAGCCGAGGTCGCCCAGCTCGGTGCCCGCGTAGCCGGCGGCGGCCAGCTCGTCGAGCATGCGGTCCCACGGCACCTTGTCGCCGAAGCCCTCTATCGTGCCCCAGGAGCAGGGGGCGTTCGCCACGCGGATCGCGGTCCGTGTCGTCATCCCGTCCTCCGTTCGGCAGCGGTCCCGACCTCGCTCACGGCCACGCGCCTGCCCAGCTCGAGGCTGAGCTGCGCCGCCTCGGCGAGACGCAGGGACTCGACGGCGTCGCGGACGCCGGGCGACGGGTCCTCGCCGCGCAGCACGGCGCGCACGAAGGCCTCGAGCTCGCGCCGGTACGCCTCCTTGAACCGCACCAGGAAGTGGCCCTGGAAGTCGGCGTGCATGCCCCTGGCGTCGTAGCGCCACACCTTCGTCGCGCGCTCGTCCTCGGCCACCAGCCGGCCGCGGCTGCCGTGCACCTCGACCCGCAGGTCGTGACCGTAGACGGCGCGCCGCGAGTTCATGACCACGCCCAGGGCGCCGGAGGCGAACTCCAGCGTCGCTACGCTCGTGTCGACGTCGCGCTGGCGCGCGAACAGGTCGTCGACGAGCACGCGGCCCAGCGCGGTGACGTGCGTGACCTCGCCCGCCACGAAGCGCGCCGTGTCGAGGTCGTGGATCACCGAGTCGCGGTAGAAGCCGCCGGAGACCGCCACGTACTCCTCCGACGGCGGCGCCGGGTCGGTCGACTGGCTGCGGAACAGCTCGACCGCGCCGATCTCGCCGGCCTTCACGGCCCGCGCGACCTCGGCGTAGGCGGGGTCGAAGCGGCGGTTGAAGCCGATCTGGAACGGCACGCCGGCGGCCTCGACGGCCCGCAGGGCCTCCTCGGTGCCGGCCAGGGTGCGCGCCACCGGCTTCTCGCAGAACACGGCCTTGCCCGCCGCCGCGACCGCGCGGAGCTGCTCGACGTGCCTGTCGGTCGGGGAGGCGACGACGACGGCGTCGACGGCGGGGTCGGACAGGGCGTCCTCGAGGCGCGCCGAGACGGCCGCCACCCCGCCGGCGGCGCGCTCCGCCGCGGCCGGGTCGGGGTCGACGACGCGCACGAGGCGCGCGCCGGGGACGCCGCCGAGCAGGTGGCTCGCGTGGAGGGCGCCGATGCGGCCCGCGCCGACGACCGCCACGCCCAGGGTGGCTCCCGTCGGAGGGGGCGTCACGGCCGGCGCCGCCTCACGTCTCGTCCTCGACCGGGGGCGGCACGCGATGCTCGACGGCCCGGAGCCTGCCCTCCTCGTACGCCGCGCGCGCCGCCCTCACGCCGGCCTGGCCGGAGACCTCGGCGACGGGGACGTCCCACCACGACCCGTAGGCGCCGACCCGCCGCTCGGGGTGCACGCGCACGACGACGACGGTCACGCCCTCGGCTCCCTTGGCGCCCCGCAGGGCGGCCTCGAGCTCCTTCGCGGAGTGGGCCTCGACGGCGGTCGCGCCCATGGCGGCGGCGTGCGCCGCGTAGTCGACGTCGACGACGGGGCCGTCGAGCCTGCCCGTGCCCGGGTCGCGCCGCCTGAGCTCGTTCGCGAACGAGGGCGAGCCCACCGAGCGCTGCAGCCCGTGGATCGACTGGAAGCCATGGTTGTCGACCACGACGATGGTCAGGGTCAGGCCCTCCGCGACGGCCGTGACGACCTCGGAGCTCATCATCAGGTACGACCCGTCGCCGATGAGCACGACGACGTCGCGGTCGGGCTCGGCGAGCTTCACGCCGATGCCTGCCGGGATCTCGTAGCCCATGCACGAGAACCCGTACTCGACGTGGTAGGCCTTGGGGTCCTCGGGGCGCCACAGCTTCAGGAGGTCGCCGGGCATGCTGCCGGCGGCGTTGACCACGGTGGCGGAGCCGCCGAAGACGTCGTTGACGATGCCGATGACCTGCGCCTGCGAGACCATCGACTCGCCGCCCGGCCGGGCCGGGGCGTCGTCGGTACCGGCGCCCGCCACCGGCGGGCCGTCGGCGCGCAGCCTGTCGACCTCGGCCCGCCAGGCGTCCTTGAGGCTGTTGACCTCGACGCCGTAGTCCTTCAGGGCCCGCCAGTCCGCCAGGGCCTCGGAGAGGGCCTCGAGGCCGCGCCGCGCGTCCGCGACCAGCGGCAGCGCGCCGAGCTTGTGAGCGTCGGCGGCGGTGACGTTGAGGCCCACGAAGCGCACGCCCGGCCGCTGGAACGCGGTCATCGAGGCCGTCGTGAAGTCCGACAGGCGCGTGCCCACGGCCAGCACGACGTCGGCGTCGGCCGCGAGCGCGTTCGCGGCGCTGCCGCCGTTGGCGCCGACCGGACCGACGTCGCAGGGGTGGTCCCACCGCAGCGCGCCCTTGCCGGCCTGCGTGCAGGCGACGGGCACATCGTGGCGCCCGGCGAACGCGGCGAGCGCCGCCGTGGCCTCGGAGTAGATCACCCCGCCGCCGGCGACGATCAGCGGCCGCCGCGCCGAGCGCAGCAGGCGCGCGGCCGCGGCCACGGCCTCGGGCTCGGGCACGGGCCGCGGCACGAGCCAGACGCGCGGCGCGAACAGCTCCTCGGGCCACTCCCAGGCCTCGGCCTGGACGTCCTCGGGCAGGGAGATCGTCACCGCGCCGGTCTCGGCCGGGTCGGTGAGGACCCGCATCGCCGCGGGCAGCACCGCGAGGAGCTGCTCGGGCCTGTCGACGCGTGCGAAGAAGCGCGACACGGGACGGAAGGCGTCGTTGACGCTGACGTCGTGCTCGAGGGGGTGCTCGAGCTGCTGCAGCACCGGGTCGGGGCGCCGCGACGCGAAGATGTCGGAAGGGAGCAGCAGGACCGGCAGGCGGTTGATCGTGGCGCCCGCCGCCGCCGTGAGCATGTTCGCGCTGCCGGGCCCTATCGACGCCGTGCAGGCGAACGTGGCGAGCCTGTTCGCGTGCTTGGCGTACGCCGCGGCCGCGTGCACCATGGCCTGCTCGTTCTGCGGGCGGTACGTCGGCAGGTCGAGGGCGGGGCCGAGCTCCGCCAGCGCCTGTCCCAGCCCGGCGACGTTGCCGTGCCCCAGGATCGCCCACACGCCCGGCACCAGGCGGCGCCTGACGCCGTCACGCTCGGAGTGCTGCGCGGCCAGGAACCGGACCACGGCCTGGCCGACCGTCGCCCTGATGGTAGCCATCTGCGCATATGCCTACCACATGACGGGCGGGGCTTCCTCCGGGACGGCGTGCGTGGCCGGGCGAGACGCGGGGCGCGGCGTGGTCGTGGCGCGGACGATGTGGGAGCGAGGCGCCGGCGCGGCGATGCCCGAGGCGCGGCGGCGCGCTAGGGGTGCGCGAGGCGCAGGCGCGGCGGCGGGCGGTCTCGACGACGGCCCGCCGCCGCGCTCACGCGACCCGGCCCTGCGCCTACTCGCCCACGGTGAACGCCTGGATCATGCCGTGCATGAGGTGCGGGGCGCCGTCGCCCAGGTAGTCGGGGATGAAGCAGACCGCGACGTAGTCGCCCGGGGTGAGGTCGAACGCCCTGTAGACGGTCTCGCCGGGCCCGAAGACGCCGACCATGCCTACCTCCTCACCCGGGGGCGGGCCGTCCTCGGTCTCCATCCAGGCGATCAGGTCGTCGAGCGTCTTGCCGTCGGCCAGCCTGATGAGGACCATGTGGTGGAGCTGCTCGCCCTCGTTCACCACCCGCAACGTCCGGCGGCCCGCCCGCAGGTCGGCGGGGAACTCGAAGGCGAAGTCGCGCATCGTGACCGTGGCCGCCGCCGCGGGCGCGGGGTCGCCCCGACCGTCGACGACGTCGAAGTACGCGTAGTCGACCGACTCCGGCTCCCCCTCCTCCGGCCACACCGCGTACTCCACGGCGTAGCGCCCGGGCTCCAGCTCCGCGCCGACCGCGGACCCGTCGGGGTGGACCTCCATGAGGAGGTCGGCGACCTCGAAGAGGTCCCCTACGGCCGCGGCGAAGCCGGTCTCGGTGAGGAGGGCGGCGTTCACGCCGGCCATAGCCGCCTCGAGCTCGGCCTCGTCCGTGCCCTCGTGCAGGCGCAGCAGCATGACGACGGCGTCCTCGCCCGTGTCGACCGACACCTCGGCGAACCCGGCCGTGACCTCGGAGGGCAAGCCTCCGCCCCCGGGCTCCGTGATCGCGAGCCGCTCGGCTCGGGCCGCGCCCACGGCCAAGGCGAGAGCCGCCAGCGTCATCAGCGTCGTTCTCAGCTTCATCACTGCCTCCCGTCGTGCCGCGCTCCGAGCGGAGGCGGCGACGCGGGCACGCTAGTGAGGCGGGCGCGAACGAGGCGTTAACGCCCCGGCCGGCTCCGCCGCCGGCCGGCGAGCTCGCCTCCCGTGGGCCGCATCAGTCGCCAACCGTGAAGGGCTGCAGCATGCCGTGCTGGAAGTGCGGCGCGCCGTCGCCGCCGGGACCGTGGTGGGGCACGAAGCACGCGGCCACGTAGGCGCCCGGGGCCAGGTCGAGCGTCTGGTAGACGGTCTCGCCCGGGCCGAAGAGGCCGACGACGCCGGCCTCGGTCGCCGGCGGCGGGCCGCCGCCGCCGAGCAGCCAGGCGCGCAGGTCCGCGGCGGTCGCGCCCGCGTCGAGCCGGAACAGGACCATGTTGTGGAGCTGACCGCCCACGTTCGTGACCGCCCACGTCTGCTCGCCGGCGGCGAGGCCGGCGGGCAGCGCGAACAGGAACTCGTCGGCGTGGACGGTGCCGACGACGTCCGGCGGAGCGTCGCCGTCGCCCGGCACGACCGTGACGTACGAATAGGTCGTGGCCGCGGCCGGACCCTCCTCACTGAGGGACTGGTAGGCGAGCGCGTACTCGCCGGGCGCCAGCACGGCGCCGGCGCTAGCGGGCACCCCGGCCCTGGCGCCCACCTCGAGCACGACGTCGACGAGGTCGAGCGCCGCGTTCAGGGCGGCGACGAAGTCGCCATCCGCGCCGGTCGCGCCGACGGCCGCCTCGAAGGCCGCGCGGTCGACCCCGGGGTGCAGCCGGAACAACGTCACGCTGGCGTCCTCGCCGGTGTCGACCCGCACCGCGACGTAGCCGGCCGTCACCTCGGCGGGAAGACCGCCCCCGCCCGGCCGCGTGAGGCTCAGCTCCGCGCCGTGCGCCCAGGCCAGCGCCAGCGCCGCGGCGGCGGCGAGCCGCCGCGCCGCGCGCGACGCGGCTGAATGTCGGCGATCGTGCATACGGGCCTCTCTGGCGCCGGCCACGGGTGGGTCGGCGTCGTCGCGAGGCTAGACCGGGCGGCGCGGAGGCGGATGAGGCCTAGTCGCCCGCCGCCCGCCGCAGGCCCACGCGCGCGCCCGGCATACGGACGACGAGGAACGTCAGCGGCAGGCAGGCGATCCCGCCCAGCAGCGCCAGCGTCGTGTAGCCGGCACCGCCGAGGACGAGCCCGCCGAGCATCACGGCCGACGCGGCCGCGCCGCCCATGACGAGGTCGTTGAAGCCCTGCATCGTCCCCTTCTCGGCGGTCGTCAGCGCGTCGGAGAGGAGGGCGGAGCCGGCTACGTAGCACAGGTTCCACCCGAGCCCCAGCAGGAACAGCGCGAACGCGATGGGCAGCACGTCGGGCGACAGCGGCGCCAGGGCGCACGACAGGAGCAGGAGCATCGCGCCCCCGAGGGCGACGGGCTTGCGCCCCCAGCGGTCGGTGAGCCAGCCGGACAGGACCGAGAACGCGAACATGCCCATCGTGTGGCTCGAGAACACGAGCGAGATGCTGCCCAGCGAGTGGTCGTGGTCGTGCATGTGCAGCGACGTCATCTGCATCAGGCCGACCATCACCATGTGCGCGGTGACGAGGCATGTGACGGCGACCCTGACGTTGACGTCGGCGAGCATCTGCCGCAGGCTCCGCGGGGCGGACTCCTCGGCGTCGCCGCGCTCGTAGGCGCCGAGCTCGGCGCCGATCGTCCGCGGCTCGGGCCGCAGGAACGTGAAGAGCAGGCCGGCGGTGAGGAAGAACCCGACCGCCGTCGCGATGTAGGGGCCCGCGATCTCGCTGAAGCCGAGCGAGGCCATGAAGCGGCCCGTCGGAGCCACGAGGGCCGGGCCGAGCACGCTGCCGACCGTGCCGCCCAGCACGACGGTGGCGATGGCCTTGGCGCGGTGCGCGCGCGGCGTGACCTCGGCCGCGACGAACCGCCCGAGCTGCACCGAGGCGTTGCCCGAGCCCGAGACCGTCAGGCCGACGAGCACCAGCACGAAGCTGCCGATCGCGACGCCGACCATCGCCGTCACGGCGCCGAGCGCGCCGGTGAGCAGGCCGCCCGTCAGGGCCGTACGGCGACCCCAGACGTCCGACAGCCGGCTCCACAGGAGCGAGCCGAACGCGATGCCGACCTGGTTCACCGCCGAGGGCAGGCCCGAGAGGGACGCGAGCCCCGACAGCTCCGCCCCCACGATCGACGCCACGGTGGCGGCCGCCACCGTGCCCGCCGAGCCGAGGCTCTGGCTCACCAGCAGCGCGCCCGTGATGCGCCGGGCCTGCGCGCGCCTGCGCCCGTCGTCGTACGGCGCGGGCTCGGGGGCGGTCAGGGCTGCGACCTGCGACGTCGACACGGCGGCAGCCTACTACTGGTCGCGTGCGGCCGGGGCCTGTTCCGTCCTGGCGCCCGCCTCGGTGGCGCGCCGGCCGGCGAGGTCGCGCACCTCGCCGATCAGCTCCTCGACGATGTCCTCGAGGAACAGCACGCCCAGGACCGTGCCGTCGGCCTCCGAGACCACGGCCAGGTGCGAGCCGCTGCTCCGCATGTCGGACAGCACGGCCTCGGCCTCGGCGTCGGCCGGGACCGAGGCCAAGGGCCTGACGTTCCTGGCCGGCAGCGGCGCGTCGGCGGCCGCGCCCTCGAGCGCGATCACGTCCTTGAAGTGCACGTAGCCGACGAGGGCTCCGGACGCGTCGGCGAGCGCGTACCGCGAGTGGCCGTGCCGCGCGACCGCCTCCTCGACCTGCCGCGGCGTGACGTCGCGGGGCAGCGTCACCAACGACCCCAGCGGGACGGCGAGGTCGCGCGCGACCTTGGCGGTGAACTCGAACGCCTTCGTCACGGTGCCGCTCACGTCCCGGAACAGGCCGGCACGCTCGGACTCGGCCACGATCGTCGCGACCTGGTCGAGCGTGAACGCCGCCGTCGCCTCGCCGCGCGGCTCTACGCCGAGGCGCCTGAGGAACCAGTTCGCCGTGTGGTCGAGGGCCGTGATCACCGGGCGCACGAAGCGAGCCACGGCCACCAGCGCGGGCCCGAGCATCAGCACCGAGGGGCCCGGGCGCGAGAAGGCGATGTTCTTGGGCACCATCTCGCCCAGGGTCACGTGGAGGAACGAGACGAGCGCCAACGCGATCGCGAACGACACGCCGGAGACGAGCCCGTCGCCCAGTCCGAGGGACCTGAGCGGCCCCTCTAGCAGGTGGTGGATCGAGGGCTCGGAGACGTTGAGGATGAGCAGCGAGCAGACCGTGATCCCGAGCTGCGAGCACGCCAGCATCAGCGAGGCGTGCTCCATCGCCCACAGCGCCACGCGCGCGGCGGCGTTGCCCTCCTTCGCCAGCGGCTCGACCTGGGCGCGACGCGCGGCCAGGACGGCGAACTCGGCGGCCACGAAGAACGCGTTCGCCGCCAGCAGCAGGACGAGCCAGACGATGCCCCACCACGGGCTCATGCCGGGGCCTCACCGACGGCCGGCGCGGGCGGCCGGGGCACGTAGCGCAGCCTGTCGACACGCAGCCCGTCCATGCGCAGGACGATGAGCCTGCCGCCGTCCACCTCGACGACGTCGCCGCGCTCGGGCACCTTGCCGAGCTCGGCCATGACGAAGCCGCCGAGCGTGTCGTAGTCCTCGTCCTCGGGGATCACGAGGCCCACGCGCTCCGCGACCTCGTCGAGGCGCAGCATCCCCGGCAGGGTCCAGGAGTCGTCGGGCCACTGCCGCACGGCGGCCTCGCGGCGGTCGTGCTCGTCGGCGACCTCCCCGACCAACTCCTCGACGAGGTCCTCCAGCGTGACGACGCCCGCCGTGCCGCCGTACTCGTCGAGGACGACGGCGAGCTGGCCGCCGCCCCTGAGGTGCCCCAGGAGCACGTCGGCCGTCTGGGTGTCGGGCACGAAGCTCGCCTCGCGCATGAACGCCGTCACCGGCGTGAGGTCGCGCTCCTCGCGCGGCACCGACAGGGCGCCCTTGACGTGCACGACGCCGACGACGTCGTCGATGCCCGTCCCGGTGATCGGGAAGCGCGAGTGGCCGGTGTCGCGGGCGAGGGCGATGACGTCGGCGGCGGTGGCCGTGGCCGGCAGCGTCGCGAGGCGGGTGCGGGGGGTCATGACGTCGCCCGCGGTGAACTCGGCGAAGTCGAGGGTCCTCGTGAGCAGGGTGGCGGCGCGCGGGTCGAGGCTGCCCTCGCTGGCGGAGTGCTGCACGAGGCTGGCGAGCTCCTCGACGGTACGCGCCGAGGAGAGCTCCTCCTGCGGCTCGACGCCGAAGGCCCTGACCAGGACGTTGCTGAAGCCGTTGAGGAGCCTGACGAACGGCCCGAAGACGGTCGTGAAGCCGATCTGCAGCGGCGCCACGAGCCGGCCCGTGAGCTCGGGCAGGGCCAGGGCCAGGTTCTTCGGCACCAGCTCGCCGAAGATCATCGACAGGAGCGTCGCCAGCGCGACGGCCGTCACGGTCGCGACCGGGCGGACGAGGTCGCCGGGCAGGCCGGCGGCCAGCAGCGGCCCGGAGAGGAGCCGCGACACTGCCGGCTCCATCGTGTAGCCGGTCAGCAGGGTCGTGAGCGTGATGCCGAGCTGCGCGCTCGAGAGGTGCGTGGAGGTGTGGCGCAGCGCCGCGATGACGGCCGCGAGGCCCTTCTCGCCGCGGTCCTGCCTGGCCTGCAGCACGGCCCGGTCGAGGTTGACGAGGGCGAACTCCGAGGCGACGAAGGTCCCGGTTCCGGCGGTGAGGAGCAGGCCGAGCCCGAACAGCAGCCAGTCGCTCATAGGCCTGCGGCGTACCCCAGAGGGGTAGTCGGCTCCATGTTCCGGCCGAGTATACAGGGCGCCCCGGCCGCGCTCGGCGGCCGGGGCGCTGCCCTGGTCCACAGGGGCGGCCGCTGGGGCCTCCCCGTGGGAGCCTCAGCTCAGAGGTCGGGCGGGTTCGGTACTAGCGGGTCGTCGAGCGGCGCCTGGTCGTTCGGGCCCTCGTTCAGGGGGTCGTCGAGGGGATCGTCGACCGGGTCGTCACCCTGGACGCCGTCGAGCGCGTCCTCGGCGCCCTCCTGCAGGTCCTGCGCGCCCTCGCGCACGTCCTGGCCCAGGTCGTCGATGCCCTGCTCGACGTCCTCGCCGAGCCGGTTGAGGTCGTCGCCGATCGGCGGCACGCCCATGCCGTCGTCGGCGGGCGGCGCGAGGGGATCGTCGACTGGGGGGGCCAGGGGGTCACCCGGGAAGGGTTCCTCGAGGCTCTCCTCGGCCTGCTCGTCGGCGAGCTGCTGGCTCACCTCGGTGAGCATGTTGCGGGCCTCGCCCACGTCGTCGCGCACCTCGCGGACCTCGCTGATGAGTCGCTCGGGCTCGCCCTGGCCGCCCTCGGCGCTGAGGTCCATCAGCCGCTGCTCGACGGCGTCGAGGCGGTCGGCCACCTGCTCGATCTGGTCGCGGATCGCCGCGGCGTCCTCCTGGCTGAACCCGCCGCGGTTCGTGTCACAGGCGGCGAGCCCCAGCACCAGCAGCGGCGCTGCCAGGACGCTCAGCAGCCGGCGGTTCAGCGGTCTTCCCTGCACCATCGTCGTCACGTTCACGTTGGCCTCCCTCCGGAGGTCGCGTGGCCGCTGTCGGCCGCGCGCGACTTGGGTCCCCGCGCACCGGGGACCGTCTGCGCCACACCCTGAACGATGCGCCGTGAGAAGGCCTTTCCAGGCCGTGAGACGGCCTTAACGCCCCACCCACCCTGCGCTCGTGAGCCTCTTACCCTCCTAATGCGCCTCTCGGGGTCGCCGTGACCGAGCGCGCGGGCCCTCTCATCGACGCGATGAGAGCGCCGCGACCCCGGCGCCGGCGCGCGTGTATCCTCTCCGCGTGCAGCCACGAGCGCTCGCGGTGGCCGTGCGGCCCATGACGCCTGAGGACTGGCCGGGCGTGAGGAGCGCCTACCTCGAGGGGATCGCTACCGGCCAGGCGACGTTCGAGGAGACCGCCCCCGAGGAGTACGCCGCCTGGTCGGCGAGCCGGCTCGCGACCTGCCGCCTGGTGGCCCACCCGACGGGCGACGCGTCCGACGTGCTCGGCTGGGCGGCCCTCTCCCCCGTCTCGTCCCGTCCCGTCTACCGCGGCGTGGCCGAGGTCGGGATCTACGTGGCGGCGCGCGCGAGGGGGCAGGGCGTCGGCCGCGCCCTGATGGGAGCGCTCGTCGCGGCGTCGGAGGCGGAGCGGATCTGGACGCTCCAGAGCGCCGTGTTCCCGGAGAACGCCGCCACGCTCGCCCTGCACGCCGCCTTCGGGTTCCGCGAGGTCGGCCGGCGCGAGCGGATCGGCAAGCACCGCGGCGTCTGGCGCGACACCCTGCTGCTCGAGCGGCGCAGCCGGCTGCCCGAGCTGAACGCCTGACGGGACTCGCCGGTCGCTCCGCGAAGGCGTGCCGCGCCCGGACGCGACCGCCGCCCGCTCAGCCGGACGCCTCCTGCGCCGCGCGCAGCGCCGCGGCCAGCGCCTCCCTGCCCGCCTGCGCGGCGTTCAGCAGCACGCCGGGGCGGCCGAGAGGCGCGGGCAGCTCGACGCCGCGGCCGTCGCCGGCCGCGTGGCTCGCGCCCGTGTATGGGTCGGTCCACTCGCCCGAGCCGGCCGGCAGGTAGGCGGTGACGGTCGAGCGTCCCGGGCGCACGACGGGCGCGACCAGCACGCCGGGCCCGAGGAAGAACTGCTCGTTGAGGCCGCGCGTGGCCGGGTCGCCTGGGTAGGCGAGCCAGGGGTGCCTCACGACCGGCAGGCCGGTGGCGCCGGCCTCGGCCATCAGCTCGCGCCGGAGGCCGCGCCAGGCCACGAACGTCCGCGCCGCGCGGGCGAAGTCCGCCAGCGTCGACTCGTCGCTGTAGACCTGGACGTTGAGGCTCGGCCTGTTGCCCTCGTGGGTGCGCAGGAACGCCGTGAACGCCATCAGCTCGCCCCAGCGGGCCAGCAGCTCGCGCGTCCGCACCCGGCGCGGCAGGGGAGCGACCGTCGAGGTGTAGCCGCCGACGTCGCCGTGCTGCAGGCTGTAGCCGGCGAAGCCGGAGCTCAGCAGGCCCGTGAGGGCGCTGCGCAGGCCGTCGTGCTCGTCCCACGTCACCGTCTGGTCACCCAGCCAGAACAGCCCGGCGTCGCGCGGGCTGCGCGTGTAGCCGGCGCGGAAGAAGGTGACGAAGTCCCCGGGCGAGCGCCCCAGCCGCTCGGCCAATCGCTCCCTGAGGCGGCGGTTGAACGCCGCCCACGCCTCGGGGTAGCGGTTGTGCCACTCGAGCGCCGTGCCTCCCTTCAGCACCGCGTCGAACGGCAAGCCCTCGCCGAAGTCGGCCATCCAGCCGTCCGTCCCGGTCTCGGCGAGCTTCGCGGTGAGCGTGTCGAGGTACCAGGCCACGGCCTCGTCGTCGCTGAGGTCGACGAGGCCGGCCTCGAAGTCGCCCTGGTCCGTGAGGTAGGTCGCGCCCGAGCGCGTGCGCACGAACCGCCCCTCCGCGGCGCCCACGCCGAAGAGGTCGGGACGGCCGCCGGGCCGCAGGGACATGTCGGCGAGGAACGGGTTGACGTAGACCAGCGTGGCGAGGCCGCGCCCCGCGAGCCACGACCTCAGCTCGTCCCAGTCGGGGTAGCGGTCGCGGTTCAGCTGCCAGTCCCACCACAGGCGCTGGCCGAAGCCGACGGCCCTGTTGCCCACCCAGTCCTGCAGCCACACGCCCGCCAGCGGGGCGCGGTGGCGCTCGAGGGCGGCCACGACCCGCCGCACCTTCTCGCCGCCGCCCTGCATGCCGACGACGGCACCGCGGTCGGCCCAGTCGGGCAGCGGTCCCATGCGGCCGGCGTGACGCGTGTAGGCCTCGAGCAGCTCGGCCGGGCTCGAGCCGGCCACGACGCGGGCCGTCAGCGCCGGGGCGTACACGCGGGCGCTGGCCACCGCTTCGTGCCTGAGGTCGAGCTGCATGGGGTACGTGTCGGTGAGGTAGAGGCCACGCAGGTCGCTGCCGATCAGGACGGGCACGGGCGCGTAGGTGCTCCACCACTCGCCGCCCGCGCCGCCGAGGAGCTCGGCCAACAGGGTCAGCGGCTGGGCGCCGCGGCCGACGCCCTGCTCGGCGGTCAGCACGGGGAGGCGTCTGCCGGCGAGGTCGAGGCGGCTGAACTGGACGCCGCCGCCGAACACGCTCGCGCCCGGCGTGCGCTCCCACAGGAGCTCCGCCCACGGGGTCCCCGCCTGCCCCGCGAGGGCGTCGCCCGGCACGCCGCCGCTGGCGACCTCGCCCCCTCCCGACAGCCGGAGGGCGAGCTCGAGGGTCTCCCCGTCGACGACACGGAACGTCGCCGCGTAGGGGACGCCGGCGCCGCCTCCTGGCCCCACGAGGCGGCCCTCCAGCACCAGCTCGCCGCCGGCCGGCGAGACCGACGCGACGGTCTGGTCGCCGAGCCGCCCGCGCACGCGCTCGTCGACGCCCAGGTGGCCCGCGACGCCGGCGAAGCGCACCACGCCCTCGACGGCGGCCGCGAAGGCGCCGGGCGGACGCGAGGCCCACGCCACGCCGCCCGGGCTGCGCGGGTGGCGCACGACGAGCCGGCCAGGCTTCAGGACCACCTCGAAGGCGCCGAGCCTCCAGCTGCCGGGACCCACGTCCCCCGCCAGCACGAGGCGGCCGGGCGACGGCGGCGGGGGAGCGAACGCGGCGCGGTAGGCCTGCGTCGCCAGGCGGGCGACGCCGGGCACGAGCCTGCGCGGGGTCATCGCTCCGGCGGTCTGCGGGCGGCCTGGAGCGCGCCGAACGCCATGCCGAAGAAGACGGCCGACCCGAAGTAGAAGAGGGGGCCGGCGTCCTGCGCGACGGCGCGGTAGAGCAGCACGCCGCCGACGCCTGCCAGCACCAGGACGAGGACCCAGCGTGAGAGCGCGCCGCCCATGAGCAGGCGTAGTCTATGCCAGCCGACACGGCGCCCGGACGCCGCCGCGCGGGCTCCGGGCGCCCGCCCGGCCGAGGCGGCGTCGCCCCGCTAGCGACGGGCGCCCGTCCGCGCCGAGCCGGCGCCGCCCCTCACGGCGGCGGGCGCCGCCCGCCGCGCCCTGGTACCGTCTAGCTCGTGACCGCGTCAGGGCAACGCACCGCGCTGTCTGGCCTGAGCCTCACCTTCCTGCTGACCTTCGCGCACGCGACCAACGACGCGTTCACGAACGTCCTGCCCGTGTTCCTGCCGACCCTGCAGGACCGCCTCGGCCTCGGCGAGGCCGTCCTGGCGGTGGCCGTGGCGGTGATCTCCCTCTCGTCGAACGTGCTGCAGCCCGTGTTCGGCACCTTCGTCGACAGGTGGGGCCGGCGGAAGTCCGCGGCCATCGGCCTGATCGTCGGGTCGGTGCTCATGGGCTTCGTCTCAGTCGCCGGCAGCGTGTGGTCGCTGTTCTTCATCCTCGCCGTCGGCGGCCTGGGCTCGGCCTGCTTCCACCCGGCCGCCGCCTCGCTGGCGCGCGACACCGGCGCCCAGCGCAGCCTGAGCATGAGCCTGTTCGCCGCCGGCGGCTCGCTCGGCACGGCGGTGATGCCGGTCGTCGTGCTGTGGGTCGTGCGCGGCTTCGGCGCCGACTACGTCCCGATCCTGTCGGTCGTGGGCGTCGCCGTCGGGCTGGCACTGGTCCTGTTCGTGCCGGCGCAGCCGCGCAAGGCCCCGCCGCCGGGGCCGCGCCGCTTCCTCGACCTCTCGCTCGTCGCCGGACCGGTCGGCGCCCTCGCGGCCGCCGGGATACTCCGCGCCATGGCGTTCATCAGCTTCACGAACGGCATGCCGCTGTTCCTGGCGAACGTGCGCGGCTTCGCGCCTGACGCGCCGGTGATCGGCCTGACCCTCTCGCTGTACAGCGCCGCCGCCTCGGCCGGCACGATCCTCGCCGGCGTGCTCGAGCCGCGCCTCGGCCGGCTGCGGCTGATGGTCACTTGCATGCTCGCGGCGCTGCCGTTCCTGCTGCTGACCCTGAGGCTCGAGGCCGGCACCCTGCCGTTCTACGCGTTCGTGGCCCTCGGCGGCATGCTCACGAACGCCAGCATCCCGCTGATGGTCGTGAGCGCGCAGGACCTCGCCCCCGACGACGTGGCGGCCGCCTCCGGCCTGTTGATGGGGTTCACGTGGGGCACGGCTGGCGTCGTCTACATCGCCTTCGGCGCGTTGCAGGAGGCCATCGGGATCGGCCCGGCGGTGGCGATCGGGTTCCTGTTCCTCGTGCCGGCCGCCGCGCTGGTCACGTACGTGTTCCGGCGCAACAGCGCGGCGCTCGCCAAGGCCGCGGGCCCGGCTCAGACCTCGCCCAGGTAGGCGCGCTTCATGCCCTCGTCGCGCAGCAGGTCGCGGGCGGCGCCCTGCAGCACGACCTCGCCGGTCTGGAGGACGTAGCCCCTGTCGGCGATCGACAGCGCGATGTTCGCGTTCTGCTCGACCACGAACACGCTGACCCCGCGGTCGTTCACCTGCTTGATGATCTCGAAGATGCGCTCGACGAACAGCGGGGCCAGGCCCATCGACGGCTCGTCCATCAGGATCAGCTTGGGCCGGCTCATCAGCGCCCTGCCCATCGCCAGCATCTGCTGCTCGCCGCCGGACATGGTGCCGCCGAGCTGGTTCAGGCGCTCGCCCAGGCGCGGGAAGAGCGTGAAGACGTAGTCGAGGTCCTCCTGGATGCCGTCCTTGTCGTCCCGCAGGTAGGCGCCCATGTCGAGGTTCTCGAGCACGGTCAGCTTCGGGAAGATGCGCCGGTTCTCGGGCACGACCGCCATGCCCCTGGCGATCCGATCGGCGGTGGAGACGTTGTCGATGCGCTCGCCGCGGTACCAGAGCTCGCCCGCGCTGAGGCGGACGATCCCGAGGATCGTCTTCAGGGTCGTGCTCTTGCCCGAGGCGTTGCCGCCCAGCAGGCAGACCATCTCACCCGGGTAGACGACCATGTCGACGTTCCGCAGCACCTGGATCGGCCCGTAATGGGTGTCGACGCCCTTCAGCTCGAGGAGCTTCTCGCGCTCCGTCGCGGCGGCGGGCGCGGCCGCGGCGCCGGCGGCCACGGCTTCGGCGGCGGCGTTCGCGGCGTCGGCGCTCACAGCTCGGCCCCCAGCTCGGCGATCTGCGCGCCCTCCGCGGTCGCGCGCTTGCCGAGGTACGCCTCGATCACGGCCGACTCGCTGACGACGTCCTCGTACGACCCCTCGGCGATCTTGCGGCCGTAGTCGAGGACGACCACGCGGTCGCTGATGTCCTTGACGAGGTTCATCTTGTGCTCGACGAGCATGATCGTGTAGCCGCCCTCGTCGCGCATGCGCCGGATGATGTCGGTGATCTCGGCGGTCTCGCTGGGGTTCATGCCCGCGCTCGGCTCGTCCAGCAGCAGCAGCCGGGCTCCCGTCGCCATCGCGCGGGCCATCTCGGTGCGCCGCCTGTTCGCGTACGAGAGGACCTCGACCGGCTGCTCGAGCCGGAACGACATCAGGCGCGGCCCGAAGAAGGCGAGCTTCTCGAGCGCCACCTCGTGCATCCGCCGCTCCTGGCGCAGGTAGCCGGGCGTGCGCAGCACGCTCGCGGGCCAGAACGTGCGCAGGCGGTGATGCTGCGCGATCAGCACGTTCTGCAGGACCGTGAGGTTGTTGAAGAGCCTCAGGTTCTGGAACGTGCGCGCGATGCCGATGTCCACGATGCGGTTCGGCTTCAGGCCGCTGATCTGCCTGCCCTCGAAGAGGATGCGTCCCGAGTCGGGGCGGTAGACGCCGGTGATGAGGTTGAACAGCGTCGTCTTGCCGGCGCCGTTCGGGCCGATCACGCTGACGATCTCCCCCTCGTTCACCTCCAGCGAGAGCTGCGTGATGGCCTGCAGGCCGCCGAAGGCCTTGTTGATCGACTCGATCCTCAGCACGGCCTACTCCTCGACCCCGCGCGGCTCGGCCGCCGTGCCCGCCCGCTCCCCGACGCGCAGCCAGGCGTCCTGCGCCCGCTCCTCGTCGGAGGGGACGTCGCGCTTGTCGCGGAGGAGCCACGTCCACTCGAACTCGCGCCGGCCCATGATGCCGGCGGGCTTGAAGATCATGATCGCGACCAGCAGGACGGAGAGGGCGATCGCCCGCATCCCGAAGCCCTGCCACCGCGCCGCGAGGGCCGCGTCGAACACGCCGGCCCAGGCCAGGAGCGCCGCCAACGCGCCGACGGCGGCGGCCCCGATCACGAGCGGGTGAGCCGCGGGCCGCATGCGCCGGCCGCGGCGGTAGAGCCAGCCGAGGACGCCGGCCACGAACAGGACCACGCCGGCGGCGGCCAGCCAGGTGCTGAGCGGGTAGGCCTGCTCCAGCGGGTCGCCGTACTGGCGCACCCACACGACCAGCGCGGTGCCGATCAGCGCGCCGGTGATCGAGCCCGTCCCGCCGACCGAGATCGCGACGAGGAAGTAGAAGGTCAGCGTGAAGAGGAAGAGGTCGAGGCGCGCGGTGCCGACCCAGCTCACCCACAGGCCGCCCGCCACACCGGCGAAGAACGCCGAGATCACGAACGCCAGCACCTTGTGGTAGGCGACGTTCACGCCCATCGCCTCGGCGGCGACCTCGTCCTCGCGGATGCCCTGCAGCACGCGCCCGTACGAGCCCTTCTTCAGCCGCGCCAGCACGAACACCGTGATCGCCAGAGCGCCGAACGTCCACCACACGCTCTTGCCGAAGCCGCTGGGCACGCCGGCGAAGCCGAGCGCGCCGTTCGTGTACGACGCGAGCAGCGGCGTGGACGCGAGGAGGCGGATCACCTCGCCGAACGCGAACGTCACGACGGCCAGGTAGTCGCCGCGCAGGCGCAGCGAGGGGAAGCCGACGACGAGCCCGAACGCGGCCGCCAGCAGGCCGCCCAGCACGAGGGCGACCACGAAGCGCACGCCGAGGGTCTCCGGCGTGGCGAGGAAGTCGAGGCCTAGCCCCTCCATCCAGCGCTCGACCGAGAGACCCAGCGCGAAGTCGGAGAGGGAGTTCCGGGCCGAGAACTGCAGGTTCTGCCTGGCGGCCTCCGGCAGCATCAGCAGGCCCGTGACGTAGCCGCCGATGAGCATGAAGCCGTGGTGGCCGAGCGACAGGATGCCCGTGACCCCGTTGATCAGGTTCAGGCTCACCGTGGCGATGCCCCAGATCGCGAACAGCGCGAAGACCTGCCCGAGCTTGACGCTGCCGGACGACTGGACGAGGAACAGCACGACGACGAGGGCCACGGCGGCGGCCGCGTTGAGCAGGCGCCGCAGCATCACCCCGCGCGGTCCGAAGGAGGGCGCTCCGACCATCACACCTTCTCCGAGAGGTCCTCGCCGACGATGCCGGACGGCCGCAGCAGGAGGATCAGGATCATCGCGAGGAACGCGAAGGTGTCCTTGTACTCGGTGATGCCGGTGAACGAGCCGACGCGCGGGAACAGTGCGGTGAGGAAGTTCTCGAGGAAGCCCAGGAGCACCCCGCCGATCACCGCGCCAGGCAGGCTGCCGATGCCGCCGATCACCGCCGCGGCGAACGCCTTGATGCCCGGCAGGATCCCGAAGATCGCCGGCTGGTTGATGCTGCCGAAGCTCATGCCCCACATCACGGCCGCGGCGGCGGCGAGGATCGACCCGAGCAGGAAGGTGGAGGCGATGACCCTGTCGACGTCCACGCCCATCATCCGCGCGGTCTCGGCGTCCTGGGACGTCGCGCGCATCGCGCGGCCGAGGCGGGTGCGGGTGACCAGCGAGGTCAGCACCACGACGAGCGCCAGCGTGACGACGGGGACGAGCACGATCATCCAGGTGGCGAACACGGTCTCGCCGCCGACCTGGAACGTGAGCTGGCCGGTGAAGAACGAGGGCGGCCGGAACGGCGTCTGCCGGTTCGAGAAGGCCAGCAGGCCGAAGTTCTGGAGGAAGAACGAGACCGCGATGGCCGTGATCAGCATCGAGTTCCGCGGCGCGCCGCGCAGGGGCTTGTAGGCGACGCGGTCGATCGTCATGCCCAGCACGCCGGTGACGAACATGCTGGCCACCATCGCGCCCAGCCACCCGAAGCGCACCGACGCCAGGGCGACCGTCACCGCGACGAAGCACAGGGCCGCGGCGGCGAGCACGACCGGGCGACCGAGCGCGCGGAAGAAGCCGAGGAAGCGGAGGAACCCGTAGCTCACGGCGGCGGCGACGAGCACGGCCACCGG
>Ga0123333_10002116_pt1 | contig 20549 bp, 13 predicted proteins | sample BioC12SIPDNA_3_FD_89957 | JGI IMG/M metagenome (GOLD analysis project Ga0123333, IMG submission 89957) | Anaerobic biogas reactor microbial communites from Washington, USA - Biogas_R2_B C12 SIP DNA | ecosystem: Engineered > Bioreactor > Anaerobic > Unclassified | place: Washington, USA... | reverse complement strand
TCGACTCGTTGACCCCCATCACAAACGTCGGGATCTCCGGGTCCTTGGCCGGAGCGCTGATGACGACCCGCTTGGCGCCCGCCGCCAGGTGCTTCTTCGCACCTTCCATCGCCGTGAACAACCCCGTCGACTCGACCACATACTGAGCGCCCAGCTTGCCCCACGGCAACTCCGCCGGGTCCTTGACCGATACGCAGGGGATCTTGCGGCCGTTGATCACGATCGCATCCGCCGTCGACGAGATGTCAGCGTTCGCCCGGCCGTGCGTGGAATCGTACTTCAGCAGGTACGCCAGATTCTCCGCCGGCACCAGATCGTTAATCCCTACAAACTCGATGTCCTTGTCCAGCATCGATGCCCGCAGAACCAGACGACCAATCCGACCGAACCCGTTGATGCCGACTTTCAGCGCCATTGTTTCGCTCCTAGCTGTTATTGAGGTTACCCCGCTACTGGCGGGGAGAATTGGCCTGCTAAGCCTCCTCAGCTTAACGACCGAGTCGGCCGTTGAGGAAGCCCCCCTCCGTCAATCAATCGACCAGCTGAAATACACGGGAAACAAAGTCCCGCAGTCCGTCGCGCTGGGCAGTGAACCGCAGCGAGCCGAGCAGACCCTGTTGGCCTGGGTACGCGATCGCCCGATCCCCGATCGGCAGGTCCCGGCTGATCCCGTCTTCGGTGTACGGGCCACCAATTCATCGCCCAACAGGCCGCTGGTGTTGCGCTGCACATCGATATACCGCACCCACTGCGGGTGCTTCACTGTGTCCATTGCGTGATGGTCTGGCGCTCGATCACCGGCCACCAGCGTACGATTTTGTCGGCCAGCCGCTGCACGATCTCGGGGTGTGCTGCGGCCACGTTGCGTTCCTCGTGCGGATCGAGCAGCAGGTCGTACAGCTGCGGGCGGCGCTCCGTGCGCGGATGCGTGCTGGCGTAACGCCCCAGGGTCCCGTCGTAGGTCAGGATGAGTTTCCAGCGCCCTTCGATGGCCCAGCGGTAGAGCAACGTCGCTTCCGGCTTGTCGAGATCGAGGATGTCGTGCGCGAACCCCTCGCCGAAAATCGTGTTCCGTTCCAGCGGCCGGCCGTCGCGCACCAGCGGCAGCAGGTCCAGTCCGGGGAGGTTCTCCGGGATCGGGGCCCCGGCGGCGCTGAGCATGGTCGGGACCAGATCGACGCTGCTGACCAGCTCGTTGCGCAGCCCTGGCTGGATGACCCCCGGCCAACTCAACAGGATGGGCTGCCGCACGCCTCCTTCGTTGGGCGACTGTTTGGACCGCAACGCGTAGTTGGGCGAATCGGGGTCCTGGATCCAGCCGTTGTCGCCGACGTAGACGAACAGGGTGTTGTCGGTCAGCCCTTGCTGGTCGACGAAGCTGACGAGCTGGCCGCACGTCTCGTCGAACCACTCGCACATCGCATAGTAGCGCGCGACGTGGATCGAGTCGACTTTCTGCCGGTATTTGGCCAGCAGCCGCTCGGGGGGATTATGCGGCGCGTGGGGCAGGAACGGCGCGTACCAGACGAAGAAGGGTCGCTGCTGCTCGACGGCCTGGGTGATGAATTCGCACACCGGCTGCAGCCCTTCGCGGCCGATCTTGAGTCCCTCGTCGCCATGCCGCCCGCCCGGCGCAGGGAAGCCCCGCGTCATGCCGTGCGTGAAGCCGCCGCGCTGGTACGATCCTTCCCACCATTTGCCCGACTGGTGGCTCAAATAGCCCCGCGCCGCCAACAGCTTCGGCGCCGTGGGCCAGTCATCCAGGTGGCTGATCAGACGCTCACGCAGTTCGGCATACTGCGCCGACGACGGGGCCGCCAGCGTAGGGGATGGGTCGTTGCCCGTGATCCGGTGCTGGTGGGCGTACAGACCGGTGACCAGCGTGGCCAGCGACGGGCGGCATAACGCGGTCGGCACATACCCGCGCCGGAACACGGCGCTGCGCGCGGCGAGCCGGTCCAGGTGGGGCGTCTCGATCACCGGATGCCCCATGAATCCGTAGTCGGTCCAGGCCTGGTCATCCGCAATGATGAACACGATATTCGGCAGCCGCTCCTCGGCCGGCCGGCACGGTCGCAGCGCGCCGAGACAGCACAGCGCCAGCAGTGGCAGAACCAGGCGGTAAGACATCGGTATGCCCTCATGTCAGACGGTGCGTTACCGGGGCCAGTGTGCCCCTCACCGCGCCAACTCGCTGATCACCTGCTCGTAGAACCTGATGCACTCCTGCATCTCGGCCATGTTGTCCTCGAAGTCGTAGGAGTACTCCAGATCGAACTGCGTCGGCCTGATATTGAGCCGCACCAGCTCCTGCATGAGCTGGGCGAAGTCGGCCTGGCCTGTTCCCCAGGGGACATCGTGCGCGCCGGGCGATCGCTCGTTCACATCGTGGGCCTGGATCGTGATTACGCGGTCGCCCAGTATACGGAGACCCTCGATCGGATCGATCCCGGAGCGGATCCAGTAGCCGGTGTCCGGGCAGGCTCCGATACGCTTGCTGCGCCCCTGGCAGACCTCCAGCACCCCTTCGGGGCGCCAGTACACGGGGGACTGGTCGGGGCCGTGATTGTGGATGGCCAGCCGGATGTCGTATTCGTCGCAGCAACGCTCGATCACGTCGAGCGCCTCGGGGGGCGGCTCGGAGATGAACGTCTCGATGCCCATCTTGCGGCCGAACTCGAACACTTTTCGGCAGCCCGCTTCATCGCCGGGGATCGTGGCATAGAAACAGACCGGCATCTGCACGCCAGCCGCATCCATCTGCAGCCGGATCTGTGTCAGTTGCTCGTCAGTCAAGCTGCAGTCGAAATTCTGCGGGATATCCGCGCTCACCTTCTGGAAGCTCAGCCCGCACACGTACGACAACCCGAGCTGCCGCGTCTTCTCCACACCCTCGAGCAGGGTGAACGGATGCAGGCCCCACATGGCGACCCCCAGACGCCAGCCGAGCTGCTCCTGGGCGCGCACGGCGGGCGTCAACCGGTTGCTGGGCGTGGTGGGACCGTCGAGGTCGCCCAGCACGAACTGGATGGCCCCGAGATAGAATTCCAGGATCCGGGTGTCCAGAAAATCCTGGGGGCTGTGCCCGATGGTGCAGTATACGACCCGTCCGCGGCCGTAGCTGCGGGTCCAGGCGAGCGCGTAATCGTCGTCGGCCCGCATGTGCGCCGCCGCAGGCAACTCGGACCGGGCGTTGTCGATGCTCAACAGCACCCGCACGCGATCGCGCGAGTAGGGATCGCCCACGCGGAAGAACTCGCCCACATGCGTGAAACTCTCTCCACCAAAGGGCCGATTGAGCGGATGGTCCGGGTCGTCCAGCCGGATCACGATACGCTCGTCCTGCGCCAGGTGCGCGGCGCCGCGCCCGCCAAGCATGTGGCCGAACTCCGGCCACGTCTCCCGCGCCCCGTCGGCGAAATCGGTGAAGGCGACAGTCGTGCCGTGGATGCCCAGCAGACCGCCACCCGCCAGGACGAACTCCAGCAGGTTCTGCCGGAGCACCGGATCGGTAAACAGATTGCCGACCGTGTTGTTCAGGCAGACTGCGTCGAACTGGTCGAGATGCGCCTTCTGGAACACGGCCGGGTCATCGGAGACCTCGGTGGTGAACGCGCCGGTCTGAGCCCCCATGCGCGTGAAGGCGTGGTTGGCGTAGGGGATAGAGCCGTGGCCGCCGTAGGCCACATTCCGGTCGAATATCAGCAGCTTGCGGGGGGCCCGCGGTGCCGCCGGCGCCCGGGCCGGCAACGCCGCCTCCACCTGCTGCTTCGCCTCATCCGAAAGCACGCGGCGCGGACTCTGCGCGGCGGCCGGCGCGATATCCGACAGCGCGAAACACGCGGCGAAGACGAGCGATGTCTTGACGAGTGTGTTCATGAAATCTGCTCCTGGTTAGCTCATCACGTTAGCCCACTACGTTAGCCCATCACAGTCGACCGCGCATTCGCCCCCCCGACAGCTGCCATCGCGCCAGCGCCTGAGGCATCTGGCAACCTCCGCTTCTCACGGCGCACTACACGCTCCACGGCTCCCGGCTGGCACGCGCGCGCAGCAGATTCGCTTCGGTGTCGTTCTGGAACTCCTCGCGGACCGGATCCCACGCCAGATCGCGGCCGGTCCACAGCGCGATGCAGCCCAGGTGCGCCAGGATCGTCGAACAGGCTCCGATTGCCACGTCGGCGCGCGGGCGGCGGCGCGTCCGGATGCAGGCGAGCCAGTCGCGATGGTTCTCCTCGACGGAATGCGACTTGGGAACTTCCCGGTCGAGCAGGTTGCGGGGATAGCAGTTGAGCACCCCGAACCGCTCGACATGGATCCACCCTTCCGTGCCGACAAACAGCACGCCGAAGTTCTTGATCGGGGTCTGCGGGTCCCAGCCGGACGGGATCTCATGCGCGCCCGGCTGCAGGACCGTCGAGCAGACGATGCGGGTGCCATCCGCGTAGGTGAACGTGAGGGACGGTGCGCCGTCGACCCCGGGGGGCGTGATCCGGACCGGGCCCTGGCCGTCCTTGCGCAGCCCTTCGTGGGCCGAGTCCAGGTTGTGGACCAGGCCGGAGGTCATGTCGCCTGCCCCAAAGGCGCGGTTGCGGCACCACGGCACCACGTGCTGCGGTTTCCCCGTGTGATGGTACGCGTAGTTGTACGGATGCCACGGGCACGGCCCCAGCCACATCTCCCAGTCCAGCCCCTCCGGTACCGGCTCGGCCGGCAGGTTCTCGTATTGGCTCACGCCGCTAGTCGACACGTAGGCCAGCTTCACTTCGCCGATCCGGCCGGCATGCACCATCTGCATGGCCAGGCGGTACTCGGGCGAATTGCGTTGCTGCAGCCCGGTCTGGAACACCCGGTTGTGCCGCCGCACCGTCTCGACCATCGTGCGCGCCTGGCGGATCGTCAGCGAGACCGGCTTTTCACAATAGATGTCCTTGCCCGCCCGGGCGGCCAGGACGCTGATCGCCGGATGCCAGCGTTCGCCGGTGGTCACGATCACCGCGTCGATGTCGTCGCGGGCGAGCAACTCGCGGAAGTCGCTGTAGGCGCGGAAGCCGTGCGCCGTGCCGCTGGCCCGCCGCTCGGCATAGGCCTGTTCCAGCACGCCCGTGGACTCGTCACGGCGCCAAGGGTCAACGTCGCTCAACGCCAGCAACTCGACGTCCGGGTACCGGGTGAAGAGCCGAAAGTGCCCCCGGCCCATCATCCCCACGCCGATCGAGCCGACGGTGATCCGATTGCTGGGCGCCGTCGCGCCGTCGAGACCCAGCACCGATCCGGGAACCACCAGCGGCACGGCCCAGGATCCGGCCACGGCCGCGGTGCGTTTGAGCAGGGCACGCCGCGAGAGACGCGAACGGGGTGAAGCTGTCATGTCCAGGAACTCCTCGGGAGACTGTTGTCAGTGCTGGTTTGTCAGTGCTGGTATCATTGCTGGGGCTGTTGCCGCGCTTCGATATCGCGCAGCACTTTGGGAATCTGCTGGCGCGTCGCGTCGTCCTCCGTCAGCGGCAGGATCTGTTCGAGTGCCGCACGCGCCTGGTCCGGATGGGATTGACTGAGTCCTTTGGCCAGCGTGAAGATGGCGGGCACCGCCGCCTGCCGCAGCGCCGAGTCAGCCAGGTATCCCTGCAGCCGAGTCAGCGCGTCGGGAACGCGGACCGCCGCCAGCCGAGCCACGAACAGCTCCCGATCTTCCTGGCGGGTTGCCAGGTCCATCGCGCTGCAGAGCAATTCGTAAGTGGTCTGCGGGGGCCGATCGCTGGGGAGCGTGATGACGCGCGCGTACGCCCGCAGCGCCCAGACGCGATGCGCGTCGTCGGCATCGTGCCGGGCGATTTCCAGCAGTTCCTCGGCCACGGTGTCGTCGGGCCAATTCGACAGGGCCCGGTAACCGGCGTCGCGCACCGACTGGTCAGCGCTCCGCATCGCGGCATGGACTGCCTCCAGCGCCTCGGGCCCGCCCAGCCGCGCCAGGGTGGGCAGCAGGGCGCACTTTCCGGCGGCGTCAGCCCGTTCCAGCGCCGCCCGCAGCGCGGCGGTGCGCGCGGCCGGATCGGCGATTTGCTGGCAGGCCATCCATACAGCACGGTCCGCCGCGTCCCGCTCCTCGCCCGGCGCTGTCTGGCTCAGCAGCGCCACCAGCTTCTCGACGTCGGCCGGCCCGGCCATGGTCTCCAGCGCCAGCAGCGCGGCCAGACGTGTTGCGGGGTCCGTCGCCGCGGCTGCCTCCAGAAACGCCGGCACGAACACAGGCGAACGGCGGGCGAACGCACAGCGGATCAGCAGCGGCCGCTCGGCGACTTCCGGCGTCAGCAGCGCCAGGAGCGCCTGATCGGTCCCCGCGGCAGACATCAGCCGCAGCGTCTCGCAGGCCGCGTCCCGGACTGGTATCGACTCGGCCGTCGCGGCCAGCGCTGTCAGGGTTGCCACATCTTCGGCTGTGCCTGCGGCGACGAGCGCTTCGAGCGCCGCCAGCTGCACCGCCGCGTCGGCGTCCTGCAGCGCCTGCAGTGCCGCGGCACGGACCTGCGGTGCGCCGCGGCCGGTCAGGCTGGCCAGCGCCGCGATCTTGCCGGCCGGGGGCAGGCCGGGCATCGCCGCCACCAGCGCGCCGAGTTCTTCCTGGTCTGGCAGTTGCCGCACACAGTCCGCAGCCACCGCTTGCCGCCACGGTTCATCCGCCGCCAGGCCGGCGACGATCAGATCGACCGCCTCGCCCGGTTTGGCGACGATCAGCCCGTGCAACGCCGCGGCGCGGGTCGCCGGCGCATCGGACGCTGCCAGCGCTTCGCAGATCGCCACCGCCGCAGCGTGTTGCCCCTGGGCGCACAACGATTCCACCGCCGCGAGCTGGGCATCGAGCACGGCACCGCGCAAGGTTTCCGGGGGCTCGGCGGCGAACTTCTGCAGCGCCTCGGCCGCCGGCACTGTGCCGATGCGTCCCAACGCGACCACCGCCGCCTCCTGCAGCTCGACACTGTCCTGCGCCAACAAGGCCGCAATGGGCACGGCGGCGTCCGCGTCCGCCAGACGGCCCAGCGAAATCACCACGCCCACCTGCGCTCGCCCCTGAGTCTGGCCCAGCATCTCACGCAACGCCGCGGCCGAGGCCGGGCTGCGCAACCCTTCGAGCGCATAGCGCGCCATGTGCGCCAGCCGGGCGTGGGGCAGCAGCGCGGCCAGCGCAGGCACGCAGCTGTCCGACCCGACGATCGCCAGTTGCCGGCAGGCGTAGTCCTTGGCCATGTCCGTCGCGTCCCCCTGCAGCACGTTCACCAGACGCGCCTCCAGGTCCGCACGCGCCGCCGCATCCTCGCGGGCCGCGTCGACGGCCACCTCGATCGGCTGAAACGGCTGCAGGCTCTGCCCCGCTTCCAGCTGCCACAGCGCCTGAAAGGCCGCGTCCAGGGCGGGACCGTCCACGGCGGCCGGCACGCTGGTCACCGCCAGGGCGGCGATCAACCAGGCGCCCAGCCAGGTCACGGCGGACGGTCCAGGCCGGTGCCTGGAGGTCGAGAAGAGGGCCATGACACGCACCGGGCCGCGATCGGTCGATGCGGGTGCAGCTGTCGAATCGTGAGCACGAGACATGTCAGTTGCTTCCGCGAAAGGTGTGTGGTTCAAGTACAAGGGTAAAACGCGGAGTGGCGTGAACGCTGTTCAGTACGAACCTAACCGATCCGAATGCACGCGTCAATCAAGCGCGGGCGGTGCCGGGGGGCCGCGAACCGACCCACGCTCGATGCTCGATTGCCGGTGCTCGATTGCCGGTACTCGATTGCCGGTGCTCGACTGGTCGACCGTGCTTTTCGCTTTTCATTCGCGCTGGAGCAGGTCAGAATATGCGCGCAGGAATCATGTTCGCGAGGTGGCATCGATGTGACACACATGTGTCATTGCGTGCCGGGTGTCACTCCCCCTGGCGCCACGCACCGCACGCATCCTGCTGGTCCAGCGTCAGCCCTCCCGCCCCGAATCCACTCACCGCCGTGCCTTCACCGGCCGCGGCGAGAGTGGTCCGGCGCGCGGGCTGTCAGTTGCCGTCGACCGCGGTGTCGGCGGCCGGCGGCTCCTTAAGCGGGGTCAGGAACCAGCCATCGATCCAGTTTTCGATCGGTCTGACGGTGGGAATCTCCTCCCCGGTGATGGCGTGGATGGCCCAGGCGGCAGCATATCCGGTCGGCGACTGTATGCCGTTGCGCAGGACCGCGGTCCGCAATCCGTCGACCGTTTCCGTGGCCCGCATGCGTCCCAGGGCGACCGCCGCCATGCGACGCACCTCCGTATCTTCCGGCGGTTCCTTCCGCAACATAGACGTCTCGAAGTCGTCGTCCAGTACCCGCTCCAACAGCTTCTGCGCCAGTTCACTGTCAGACGTCTCGGCGTGCAGGTGGCCGAGAGCCCAGATGGAGGCGGCGCGCGTATTCGTGTGCAGGACTGACTGCTTGGGGATGTACTTGCGCAGCACTGGATCGGCCGGCGCGTGCCGCAACCGACCGAGGGCCTGGGCCAGGTGGCTGAGCTGTGTGTAGGTGCCGTTCCGCTGTTTCCCGCCGGCCAGACACCGCTCCGTCTTGGTCTGAAACACCTCGCAGATCCGTGCGGCGGTGGCGGGCACTTCGAGCCGGCACAGGCCCCAGGCCGCCGTCGTCATGACCTCCGCCCGCTCCGCGTCCAACAGGACCAGCAGCCGGTCGACGATCGACTTGTCGTCCAGCGTCACCAGCAACAGGATCGCCTGTTCCTGAGCGCGCCAGCCTTCGGCGTCCAGCAGCGCGCGTCCCTGGGTGATGACGGCGTCGTGCAGCGCCGCGTCCTGTGCCAGCTGAACCAGGGAGTCGCACACGTGTATGCGTAGCGCGGGATCGAGGTCGTCCAGCAACGGCGCCAGGCGGGCGATCGTTTCCGAGGACGGCTGGGCGATCAGCGTCGCGGCCCCCCAGCGGCGGACATTCACATCGGGGGACTTCACTGTCTGGTCGATCAGCGGCATGACCAGCTGCGGATCCTGATGGTAGAGCGCTTCGAGGGCCACGGCTTGCACGGAGGGCTGCGGGTCGGCCGCCAGTTCGGTCAGCCGGGCGACGGCGTCCGGGCTGCGATGGCCCGCCAGCATCCGGGCGGCGATCAGTCGCCGCACCAACGCCTCGGGCGACTGGTCCTGGCTCAGCACACGTGCCGGCTCTTCCAGTCCGGACTGCTGCAGCTTGCCCAGTGCGGCGGCGGCCTCCAATCGCACGCCGGTCGGCGTGTGCCGGTCCTCGGCGAGGGCGAGCAGCCGGGGCAGCGCCGCGGTATCGCCGAGGGCTGCCAGGCCGCGGATGGCCAGCACGTGCATGCGGTGCAGCGTGACGTCGCGCGCCACACGTGCGCGCCAGACGTCGCGCATGGCGGCGTGCTGCCACCGCCCCAACGCGGGCTCGACCAGCTCCGCCAGATCCAGGTCCCCTTCGTCCAGCGCGGCGCAGAGCAGCGGCGCGGCCTGGCGCGCATCGAGGGCGACGAGCGCCTGCACGACCGCCAGCCGAACCAGCCGTTCCTGCTCCGGCCGCTGCAACTCGCGCATGAGCGGTTCGATCGCCGCGTCCAGGCCGGTCAGCCCCTCCTGCTGGGCGCGCACAATGGCCTCCGCGGCCCGGCGCTTCAGGTCCCGCTCCGGACGCTCCAACGCCTGCAGCCACAACGCCAGCAGCCCCGGCGGAAAACCTGTCTCAAACGCCGGCTTGGGCAGCTGCGGGTCGTGATACATGATCCATTCGGGCTCGACCGCGCAGAGGCGGGGCGCCACGAGCATCACAGCGGCACCGAGCAACACCGCCGGGCCCAGGCGCCAGGCGGCCGCCAGACACCGGCGTTCAAGGCTTCGAGTCAGGTAACACATGAGACGGACTACTCACGCAATGCGGTGTTCACAGGGGACGGGTCAGCCGCCAGGTCTGCACCAGCAGGACCACGGCGCACACGAGGCACAGGCCGCCCATCCACCACCAGTTGGCAGGCACCAGATTGAACGTCGTGAACCCGGGGGTCTCGATAATCGTCAGCGCGGCGGCCATTGGATTGATCTTCAGGATCGACTCGATCGTGGCGTGCCCGAAGGTTGTGCCCCGGCCGAACCAGAACAGCATGGTCCCGAAACAGACGGTACCCAGCAGGCCGTAGGCGATGGTGGTGGCCGTCGCGGCCCGCCGGCACAGGCTGCTCACCGCCGCCGACAACAGGGTGGCGAACAGGATCATCCATCCCAGACAGATCAGCACCTGCGAAACCTGCCAGCGCAGCGGTGGATAGATCCAGATCATCACGAGATACCCGGGCAGCGTGGCGAACAGGACCAGGACCAGCGTAAGCAGGACACTCGCCAGCTTGCCGTACAGGATCGACGCGGCCGACAACGGTGTCATCAGCAGCAGATTCCACCCACCACTCTCCCGCTCCGCACTGATCAGATTGGCTGCCAGACTCGGCGTGATGACCGTGATCAACGCGACCTGGAACACCACCATCATCCCGGCAATCATCCCCACACCCCATTCGATCGTGCCGGTGGTCGCGGCATACGTCAGCAGCACCGATGCCAGCGCGGCCAGGGATACCAGCCGGAGCAGCCAGTGCGTGCGGCCGAACCGCCGCGTGCGAAACTCCTTGACCATCACCGGATTCATATACCAGCGAATGTTCGTCTTGCGGCGATGCGGGTCGACCAGGAACACCATGCGCCGCAGCGTCCGCGCGCCCAGCGACCGGTCGTTCGTCACGATGCCTTGCGGCCGCGGACGGTCCAGCAGGTAGGTGCTGAGCTGCATGATGGTCAAGCCGGCAAAAACCACGGAGGAACCGGCGGTGAACAGCAGGAAGCGGGTCATGGTCGGGAAGCTGGCGGCTGCCGAGAAGGAGCCCACGTCGCCGTGCCCCGCCACTTCCATCATGGTGGGAACAGGAGACACGCACCGCAGCGACTCGGCCAGCCGGGGCAGCAGGCCGGGCTTGCCTTGCAGGAAGAAGTGCGGACCGAGCGCGACCACCGCCAGGCCCAACACCAGCGCGTAGGTGATGCGCAGCGCCGCGTCGGTCGAGTTCGCCATGCTGCTGACCATCAACGCCAGCGTGGTGTACTGCAGCAACACCAGCAACAGAATGACGTACAGCGGGAGGAGCTGTGACCGGATCGAGATGCCCCCCATGGCGTACGCCGCCAGCGCAGCCGGCACGCTCATGGCCAGTATCAGCATCACGAAGCAGAGCATGCCCGTCGCCTTGCCCCAGAAGACGGACCAGGGGGACAGGGGAGAGCAGAGCAGCAAGGTCAGCGTGCCCTGCCGCTTCTCGCGCACGATGGAGGTCGCCGGGAAGGCCGGCACGAGGAGCAGCAGGACCGCCAGCAGACCGTACGCGAACAGCCGAAACACCTCCTGGGCCTGCACCCCGGATAGCTCGACCGTCGCATCACCAGGCCAGCGGCCGATGACCAGCAGCACAAACACGACGGCGGCCCCCAGGAGCAGGACGAAAGCGCGCTTGGTCCGCATCGTGCCGATGAGTTCGCGTTGAATGATCGGATGCGCCATGCTCACACTGCCTCACTGGGAATCGCGGTCGTGTGACTTGCGGGTGACGGACAGAAAGGCGTCCTCCAGATCCGACTGGACTTCGCGGAACTGCGTCACATCAATGCGAGCGGCCACCAGCTCGGCCAGGAGCGTTCCCAGCTCCCGCTCCGGCCGGGTTGTGCGGAACCGCACGACGGCCTCGGACGGTGACGGGGCGAGTTCCGCGTCGGGCTCGATGTGCGCCCGGATGACCTCGGCCGCCTGGTCCACCCGCGTGCTTTCCGCGAGCAGCACTTCGACGGTCCGCTGCTTGCTGACGCTCCGCATGATCTCTGCGAGCGTACCGAACGCTTCGAGCCGCCCTTGGTTGAGGATCGCCACGCGGTCACAGATGCGGGCCAGCTCCGGGAGGATGTGGCTCGTGACCAGCAACGTCTTCCCGAGCTCGGCGAGCCGCAGGAGGATCTGCCGCATCTCGATCCGAGCCTCCGGGTCCAGGCCGTTGGCCGGTTCGTCCAGGATCAGCACGCTCGGATCGTGCAGCAGGGTGCGGGCGATCCCGATGCGCTGCTTCATGCCGTGACTGAGACTCTCGACGAAGCGGTCTCGCATGTACGTCGAGCCTGTGGTTTCCAGAACCTCGTCGATCCGCTGGACGCGTTTCGACCGGGAGATGCCGAACGCCGCGCCGAAGAAATCCAGGTACTCCCACACACGCATGTTGTCGTAGGAGCCGAACACGTCGGGCATGTAGCCCACGAGCCGCTTGATTGTTTTCGGCTGACGCACGCAATCACAGCCGGCGATGCGCGCCGACCCGCTGGTCGGACGGGTCAGTCCCACCAGGATCTTGATGGCGGTCGTCTTGCCGGCCCCATTGGGGCCGATCAGTCCGAGGATCTGGCCGCGATCGAGTGTCAGCGAGAGGTCCTGGAGGGCAGTCAAGTCCCCGTAAACCTTCGTCAAGTTGTTGACGACCAGGACAGCCGAGTCGTTTTGCATGTCACTCTCCCTGCACCGTGCCGGCAATCTCCACCTGGAGTGAATCGATCTTCCACGTCACCGTATCGGTCGGGTCCCGGGGCCGGGCCGATTCGTCCTGGCCGACCCGAATGGCCAGCCGCAAGCCGCCCGTGTCATCCAGCTGCAGCAACTCCGGGCGGTCCACCTCGCAGGAGTACGCGCCCATGGGGTGCGACAGACGCAAGACGGTTTCCGGCTCGTCCCCGGCAAACGCCAGGACTTCGAGCGACCGCGACGGCGCCCGGCAGGCGAGCTTGATCGTGGCGCGGCGGACCTGCATCGGCAACACCTCGCGCGGCAGCTGGAACCGCAACAACTCGGTCACCCTGAGCTTGCTCTCCACCCAGGTACGCATCACGTTGGAGTAAGCCACTGGCGGGTTGCCTGCGGCGTCCACCTCAGCGTGATATGGCACGAATGGTGCCGGGATCCTCACCTCGGCGCCCGCCGGCGAAGGCTCCAGACGCAGCCGGATGGACAGCAGCGTGGAACCGTGCTGCACGGGCTGCGGCAAGATGAAGCCCGTATCGAGCGCTGCGGTCCAGCCGAACAGGAACGGGACGAACGGCGCGTCAAAGTCGGGCGGCACCGCAAAGAGCTGGTCATAGACCAGCTTGCGCCGGCGCTGGCGATCACTCAGAAACGTTGTACCAAGGTACTCCCCGCGCGCCAGCACGTCGTCCGGTCCCGCCTGGAACGATCCGTCCGCGTGCATCGTGGTCACCACCGCGTTCTGATAGGGCACCGCAATCAGCGCGTCTTCGAGCAGGGGGAACGGCAGTCCGTCCACATGCCCGTGCAGTCCGTCCGGACCAAAGTGCGCGCGGCAGTCCACGGTCTTGTCCAGCGCGATGCGGCAGGTAAATGGCGCCGTGCGCACCCCCACCGGAAACTCGAGGTCTTCCCAGTGCCAGGCCCCTTCGTCTGTCCACACAGCCCGCCGATGCCGGCCGCTCATCCCGGCCATGTCCGGCAGAAACATGCCGCCGCGCGTCGCGCCGAGCGGCTCGCGGGAGACGTCCTGGTTGTACATGGCCGCCAAGCCGAACGAGTGGCCGACGCTGATGCCCGGCTCGACCACCACGCGGGCGAGCGTGGCTGCGGTCGGCGGGACCGCATGCCTGGTGACCAGGGCGATCGCAAAGAACACCCCACCGGTCACCGCGGCCGCCAGCGGGGCGAACCACAATAGATGCTCGAGCCGGCCTTGCCGCATGCACCACAGGCCGGCTACCAGCAGACTCAGGCAAAACGCGCCCAGAATCGCCGCCACAGACCCCTGGCTGACAATCCGATACCCGATCTGTTGGGTCAACACAGGTTCCAGTACGGCACTGGTGAACGCGGCGTCCGGTCGCGCCACCAGGCACTCCTCGGCAAAATCCGCCAGGTGCTGCAGCGGGTAGTAATTCGTGGATTCCTCCGTCGGTTTCGGCGCGGGGTCCTGCCAGGTGGTCGGACGCATCCAACCCGCCGGGCCCAGTGTGGTGAAGAAGACACGCCCTGCGCCAAACGACTGCCAGAACGCGGCCGGCCAGCCGTCGACGGTCGTCGTGACCGTCACCCCGTGAGGCACGACCCGCGCCAACTCCACCGGCTCCTCCAACTCCAACTCCTTGGACGACTGCTGTTCATCGGCCAGTCGCACGTTGTGGAAACTCAGGCGAGTCAACCGCACATGGTCGATCACCGTCGTGGTAAATGCATCCCCGAGCAGCACCGCCACGGTATCCGGCTGCACCTGGTCGAGCATGATCCACAGACGCCCGCCGGCGAGCACCCAGTCGCGCACCAGCGCGACGCCCCCCGGATGCGTGGCCAGGCTGTCACTGCTGATGACCAGCACATCGATAACCTCCAGGCAGGCCGGGTCGATCGGCAGATTGTCTGTCTCGAATAGACTCACGCGCCGCCCCAGATTCTGTGCCCGCTTCGCCGCGATCACCATTTCGTACACCAATTCATCGGGCGCGACCGGTTCTGTCGGGTTGCCAGTGTAATACGACAGGCCGTCATCGCCGTACTCCGGGGCGTCCAGGTCCGCGAACAGGCCCACCGTCGGCGTCTCGTGGTCCAGGCTGACCGGCTGCGACGCGGCCATCGTCTCCTGCGCCGTGCGCCGCCGCGCGCCGGGGTCGGGCGGGGGCAGAACCTGCTGGGTCAGGCAATTGATGTGCCGCACCTGCGAGGGCACGGACGAGGGAATGAGCACCGGGCAGGTCGTGCGCAGCTTCGACTTGGGAGGCACCACGGCACGCCGCGCGTATTGGAGCGTCGGATCGCCGACAAAGCGGAGCACCGACTGGGCCTCGACGAATTCACTCGTCTGATTGACCGCCTCGAACTCGACGAGCCCCCACACCCCCGGGCGATATCGCTCCGCACCGGCCTCGGCCCCCATGTGGCAGAACACGTCTTCGGCCGCCTGCGACGGAGTGGAAACCCACCACGCACCGACCAGTTGCACACTCAAGAGCGCCCAGGGCAGCACACTCACTCGCACTCGTCCCATCAGTCGCGCGCTCCCATGTCATGGGCGAACAATCACAGACCACCCGGCACGTCGTGTAACATACTCCGTACCGGGGCCCGTTTCAATCACCATTGCGCCTGGTCGCGCTGATAGGTGAAGGGGACCCCGTGCTCGAGTTGCCGGTAGCGATCGCCGATCCCCTCGAGCTTGAGATTCGTACGAAACAGCTGCGGGGGGAGCGAGTTGTCGGGAAACAGATCGTAGTGACAGGGAATGGCCACCCGCACGTCGAGCAGTCGGGCCAGACGCGCGGCTTCCGCCGGGGACAGGTTCCGGAACGCACCGTTGATGACGACCGCCAACAGGTCGGGACGGTGCGGGGCGGCGGCCTCGGCGAGCAGGTCGTGATACGCCGTGTCCCCCGTCACATACAGGCTGGGGCCCCCCTCCACGCCGATGATGTAACCCACGTGCGTGAGGTCGTCCGCGCCCAGCGGGATGGCGAACGTGGCGCGAATCCATAGATCGTCGAGCTTGTGGATCTTGTTGGGCCACGTCATGACGATCTGCTCGGGCGCCACCCCCAGCTGCTGGAGTTTTTCCACCGTCTCGGCAGGTACCACGTACGGGCCGCGGCCACCGGCGGCGCGGTAGCCCGCGAGCGTCTCGGGATCCAGATGATCCCCGTGGCTGTGCGTCATCGCGTACAGGTCCACGTCCACCAGTTCGGAAGGCTCGAGCGGTGGCGGTACCAGCCGATCCATGTCGAATCCGGCATCGTCCCCGATCGCTTTGCACGAATTGGAGAGATAGGGATCGACGACCACCAACCGCCCCTGCGGGCTCTTGATCAGGAATCCGGACTGGCCGAGCCACCAGACGGTCATGCTGTGCGGCGGCACGCGGTGGCTGGCGAGTTGGTCCCGGGTAATCGTCTGCATTGCTGTCACCTCCACTCATCCGCTGGCGTTCAGGGATTCGGCGGGGCGGTGGCGATCAGCACCACCAGCGGCTCGGTGCCCGTGTTCTCAATCCCATGCTCGCACCAGGGCGCCAGATAGACAAAGTCCCCTTTGCTCACATCCTGCTGGTGGTGGGCGAACGTCATGCGGCCGCGCCCTTCCAGGATCACGTAGGTCTCTTCTGTTTCGTGCGAGCCGGGGGGCAGCGACGCGTGCGGCGGGACGTAGAACAGCACCAGCCCAAGGTTCTTGGACGGCGCTTTCGGATTGACCGGATGCACCACGCGCACGCCGAGTCCGTGGCAGTTGGGATAAGCGACCGGCACACCGTCCTGCACGGTCAGAATAACCGGATCCGGCGGCGTCTCCGGCTTGGGAATGGTGGGTGGCCGCTCGCCCGCGTACCCCTGGAACTGCGTGATCTTGGCCATGGCTTTCTGCTTCTCTCCATGAAATGACAATGACAATGACAATGACGGATGACGGATGACGGATGACGAATGACTAACGACAATGAAAACCAGAACAAACACTAAAACACTAAAACACTAAAACTCCCGCGCGTAACCGGCTGTCCACCCGCCGTCCACGGCCAGCACCGCACCGTTGACGTAACTCGCCTCCGGTGCCGTCAGGAACAACACGGCGTAGGCAATCTCTTCGACCGTTCCGGGGCGCCCCGGCGGCACGTGCGCCAGCAATTGCTGCACCGACTGGTGAAACATGCCATCGTCGCCATAGAACAGCTTCTTCGTGCCTTCGGTCAGGATGGAACCGGGGGCGACCACGTTGGCCGTGATACCGTCCATGCCCAGTTCGAGCGCCATGGCCTTGGTCAGGTTGACGACTCCGGCCTTGGCGGCGGCGAACGCGCATTGCAGCCGCAGCGGCACCAGGCCGACGACCGACGAGATGTTGACGATCCGCCCCCATTTCCGTGCCCGCATCCTGCCCGCGACGATGCGGCTGACGATATACAGCCCCGTCAGGTCGATCCGCACGATGCGCTCCCATTCGTCCAGCGGAAACTGGTCGATCGGCACGCGGTGCTGCATCGTGTTCACCCCGGCATTGTTGATCAGAATGTCCAGGTGCCCCTGTTCGCCGACGATGCGGTCCACCACTCCTTGCACCTGCTGTTCATCGCAGACGTCCATGTCCACCGCGATCGAACCTGTCTTGCGCGCGGCCGCCCGCCGCACCTCCGCGCCATCCACATCCGAGTAGTAGACGCGTGCGCCGTTGTCGGCCAGCAGGTCGGCAATGGCCTGGCCAATCCCGCGCGCTGCGCCCGTGACCAGGGCCACACGGTTTTGCAGATCGACTTTCATCGCGCCTCCGATGCCTCCGCTTCGGCAGTCAACAGGTGCCCCACAATCTGATCGATGGCGGCCGCCGGGCCGCAGTACGCCCAGGTCTGCGACGCGTCTTCCCCCCGGCTGCGCCCCGTGCCCCGGCCAATCGCCGGCACATGGTATTCCAGCTCGCTGAACCGCCCCAGACCGCTGTGGACGTTGCACGCCTGGATCGCGTACCCGAGATCCTGAGGGTCATTCCACGGCACGTCGACGTATTCCCCCGAGGGATTGACGAAGATGTTGCGGACGATCAGAACCCAGTGCCCGTCGGCGCGCGGATAACGATAGCCGATGCGCCCGGTCGCGGCCGCTGCCCGGATCCCGATCTTGTGTTCACCCGCCGCGCGCATCCCGTACCGGATCAGATGCGGCCCGACCACCAGGTCCTCCGCGCTCACCTCGCCAAAGTACACCCGCGGCTGGCTGGCACAGCACGTCGCGACCATCAGCTCGCCCCCGTGCGGCATCTGGATCAGGTTCCACAGCCCCACCGGTCCGAGCGACGGGTCGCCGTTCAGGGCCAGCGACGACCGCAGCGTGTAGCCGGCGTACTGCACGTCGGTCAGCTTCGCCCACAGCGGCTCGTGCCGCAGCGGATTGGGGGCCGCAGAAACCGACTTGGTGAGTTCCAGGTCGACGCTGGCCCCGGACCGCGACAGCTGGTGCGTCAATCGGCAGACCAGCCGTACCGCCTCCGCCTCCACGGTGACGCGCCAGGCCCCCGGATCCAGCTGCCGTGGCTGGAAGTACACGCTGGTGTCCGGATAATTCGGAAAGAAGAAATCCACTTCAGGCGCCAGCCAGGTGCGGTCGCCCCCCGAGTTCTGCCACTGGTCACCCGCATAAAACTCGGCGGCCGTGGCGGGCGTGTCGAGCGCCGGGTGCGTCCAGAACAGATTCTCCGCCGCCTGCGGCAGGAACAGCCCCAGGACCCGACCTCCGTGCGGCAACACCAGCACTTCACTGCCGTCCGGGCTGACGTAGACGTGCGGCGTCTTGCCCACACGCTTAAGCGTGTCGATGAGTTGCTGGTTCACGATCACCTCCCCGGTGCGTTCGTCGCCTGTGCGCTGTCAACTCTTGGCCAGCGAATTGCCGTAGGCCATCACGGCGGCCGCCACGAACAGGATGGCCAACGCAACGTACATCTGGTGACGCGGCCTGCCATGCACTCCCCGCCACTCGCCACTGATGAAGCCCAGCAACTGCGTGCCTGTCATCTGCATCGCCTGCTGGATGCCGAAGCCGACCGAAGCGCCCAGGGCACCCAGCAGCAGCATCCCCTTGCCCATCAAGGCGACCGCCAGGCTGAAATTGATGCCGATCACGGTCGCCAGCGCCAGCTCCCAGCCGCTATGGAGCAACACGTGCCAGGACCGGCGCCGGGTCATGAGGTAAGCGGCGTAACCAAGGTTAACCAGCGCGCCGCCAATCAGGCCGATCGCGAATACGCCGAAGGTCGCCGGAATGCTGCCCGTCTCGACGCGCACATCCGCCGCCGGACCGCTCGCCGCGCCCGCGGCACTGCCCAGCAGCGAACCGGTCTCCCAGGCCGTCAGCCCCCCTACGTCAAAGCTCCCGCCCCCGAACGCGAGCTGCCCATCAGTGCCGACCATGTAGTCGCCCGACGCGCCGGCCGCCGGATCGTCCGTGGTGATCTTGATGGTCATGCCCGGCTCGACGACGCTCAGATTCGCCACGATCGGGTACTGGCTGTAGACAAATACGAAGGCCATGAACGAGGACAGAATCCCGGCGATGACGGTCATGATCAGCCCGGCGAGGAAGCCACCCGAGGTGGTGCTGACCTTCTGCAGCTCCCGGTCCCGCCCGAAGCCGGCCAGGGACGCCATGACGACCCCCAGGAGCATCAGGGCCACGGCCAGACAGACGGTCAGACCGGCCGGCGATGTCACGTCAGCCGCATCCTGGAACCGGCCCGAACCTTTGAAGATCATCGGCGTGATCGCGCCGACCGACACGCCCAGCCCCGCCAGGATGGCGCCGGTGAGCGCCACGCCGATCCGCACATAGCAGATGCCGCACAGCACGTTGGCAATTCCCCAGCCGACGCTGAACAGGTTCCCCACCAGGATCGCGTACCACGGAATGCCGCACAACGATTGCACCGCGTGCGGGCAACCCAGCAGCGTGATGGCCCAGGGCATGGCGACCAGTCCGACAAACATCCCCACAAACCACCAGTGCTCGAACTGGTACTTCTTCATGAGCTTGAACGGCCAGGCTCCGCTGCCCATCAACAGTCCGCCGGCTGCAACGACCAGTACACCCCATAACGCTTCCATCGGTTGTCCTCCCCCCGCGGTGCTCGCCTCCCTTTCACACGCCAGGCACGTAGCCCTTGCCGAACCGGTTCGTTGATTCGTGACGGAAATCGGAGATCAGCGACATCAGCGCGGTCGTGCCTCCGTCCGCCACCAGCGTCTGGCCGATGATGAACTCGGCATCGTCCGAACAGAGAAACACGGCCAGTCGGGCGATGTCCAGCGGCACGCCGGCGCGCCCGAGCGGGATCGCGTCCTTGGCCGACTCCCGCGCGGCCTCCTCCGTGAATCCCGGAATCGCCCGGTAGTAGTTCTCCACCGTGACCGAGCCTGGTGCGATGGCGTTGAGCCGGATGCCCTTGTGCGCCAGTTCGATGCCGAGCGTGCGGGTCTGGGCGATGATGGCCCCCTTCGTGCCGGCGTACACGGAATGCTCCGGCGCGCCTTGCAGGCCGTGAATGGAGGTGAGATTGCAGATCGTGCCGCCGCCGTGCGTGAGCATGTCCCGCACAACGGCCTGGATCAGGAAGAACTGGGCCCGCACGTTCACGTGATACAGCAGGTCGAACTGCTCCTGAGTCACCTGCAGGAACGGCTTGTTGAGGGTGATTCCCGAGTTGTTGACCAGGCAGTCGATGCCCCCCAGGAACTCGATCGCCCGCGCCGCCAGTCCGTTGACCGCGTCCACCGAGTCGAAGTTGGCCGGGAACACTTCGGCGCGGCGCCCCAGCGCGCGGATTTCCGCCACCGCCGTGGCCGCACCCTTGTCACTGTGCGCATAGTGAAGGACCACGTCCGCGCCCTGCCGCGCGAACTCCAACGCGATCTCGCGTCCGATGCCGGTGCCCGAGCCAGTGACCAGGGCGCGCCGGCCTGCTAACTTGCCGTGGCTGCTCATA
>Ga0123333_10002113_pt1 | contig 20577 bp, 17 predicted proteins | sample BioC12SIPDNA_3_FD_89957 | JGI IMG/M metagenome (GOLD analysis project Ga0123333, IMG submission 89957) | Anaerobic biogas reactor microbial communites from Washington, USA - Biogas_R2_B C12 SIP DNA | ecosystem: Engineered > Bioreactor > Anaerobic > Unclassified | place: Washington, USA... | reverse complement strand
GTTTTATTCCCCGGCGGCTCCTACATGCTCTCGATCCTCAAAGCCATGACCGGGGACCCCGCTTGCTGCCTGCGGCAGTTCTTCACCTACGACGCGCCGCGGCCCGGCACGGGGCATTTCATCCACACCTACCAGGGCGACGGCAACCTGCTGCCCAGCTTTGCGGGCGAGCCCGTGCCCGTGCGCCTGCCCGATGATATTGCCGCCTTTGGCAAAGCCATGTGGCAGGCGCTGGACGCCGACAACAAGGTGGCGCTGTTTGTGCGGGCCATCCAGCTGGACGGCAGCGAGGAGACCTGGATTTATAACCGCTATGAGAAAAAAGCCTGACCACAGGCCCCAACAGGAGGACCGCTGCTATGAAAGAACTGGCGCTGAAATATGGCTGTAACCCCAACCAGACCCCCGCGCGCATCTTTGTGCAGGAGGGTGAATTGCCGGTGACCGTGCTGAACGGCCGGCCCGGCTATATCAACTTTTTGGACGCGCTGAACGGCTGGCAGCTGGTGAGCGAGCTGAAACAGGCCACGGGCCTGCCGGCGGCGGCTTCCTTCAAGCATGTGTCGCCGGCGGGGGCGGCCATTGGGCTGCCGCTGTCGCCCATACTGCGGCAGGTGTATTTTGTGGACGGCGCGCTACGGCTGTCGCCCCAGGCCTGCGCCTACGCCCGCGCCCGCGGGGCGGACAGGATGTCCAGCTATGGCGACTGGGCGGCGCTTTCCGATACCTGCGACGAAGCCACCGCCCGGCTGCTGCAGCACGAGGTGAGCGACGGCGTCATCGCGCCGGGCTACACCGACGAAGCGCTGGCCATTTTAAAGCAGAAGCGCAAGGGCGGCTACAACATTGTGCAGGTCGACCCCGCCTACACCCCGGCGGCCATTGAGCACAAGGATGTGTTTGGCGTTACCTTTGAGCAAGGGCGCAACGCGGTGGCCATCACCGACGACATGTTGCGGGAAGTGGTGACACAGCACAAAATATTGACCAATGAGCAAAAGCGCGACCTGCTGGTGGCGCTCATCACGCTGAAATACACCCAAAGCAACTCGGTGGCCTATGCCAAGGACGGCCAGGCAATCGGCGTGGGGGCGGGCCAGCAAAGCCGCATCCACTGTACCCGCCTGGCCGGCAACAAGGCCGACAACTGGCACCTGCGCCATCACCCCAAGGTGCTGGGGCTGGACTTTGTGGACGGCATTGGCCGGGCCGACCGCGACAACGCGATAGACCTGTACATTGGCGAGGACGCCGACGACGTGCTGGCCGACGGCGCCTGGCAGCGGGTGTTCAACATGCGGCCCGAGCCGCTGGGCGCCGACGAGCGCAAGGCGTACCTGGCCACCGTTACCGGCGTGGCGCTGGGCAGCGACGCCTTCTTCCCGTTTGGCGACAACATTGAGCGGGCGCAGCGCAGCGGCGTGACGAGTATTGCGCAGCCGGGCGGCTCCATCCGCGACGACCATGTGATTGCCACCTGCGACAAGTATAATATTGCCATGGCGTTTACGGGGCTGCGGCTGTTTTTCCATTAGAGCAGCGGTGCTTTTCGCCTTTGGGGCTGCCGGGGGCGAAGCCCTGGGCATTGAGAAAAAGCCCCTGAATTTAAGATATAAAAGCCATAACCCAGGGGGGGCAACTTTGAAAATTGCGGTGATAGGCAGCGGTGGGCGTGAGCACACCATTGTGGATAAACTGGCACAGAGCAAACGCTGTGGCGAGATTTTTGTGCTGCCCGGCAACGGCGGTATGGCCCGGCAGGCCACCTGTGTGCCCATAAAGGCCACCGACGTGGACGCCGTGGTGGCCTGGTGCGCCGATAATGCCATCGACTATGTGGTGGTGGCGCCCGACGACCCGCTGGCGCTGGGCATGGTGGACGCGCTGGCCAGGCGGGGCATCCCGGCCTTTGGGCCGGACAAGGCGGCCGCGCGCATTGAGGCCAGCAAGGTGTTTGCCAAGGACTTGATGAAACGCTATAACATCCCCACCGCCAAGTGGGAGAGCTTTGACGCGGCGGGGCCTGCGATGGATTACATCCGCACCGAGGGCAGGTACCCGGTGGTGGTGAAGGCCGACGGCCTGGCACTGGGCAAGGGTGTGCTGATTTGCGAAAACGAAGCCGAAGCCCAGGCGGCCATCACCGGCATGATGGTGGACAAGCAGTTTGGCGACAGCGGCAGCCGGGTGGTGGTGGAGGAATTCCTCACCGGCCCCGAGGTGAGCGTGCTGGCTTTTTGCGACGGCGAGACGCTGGCGCCCATGCTGAGCAGCATGGACCATAAGCGCGCGCTGGACGGCGACAAGGGCCTGAACACCGGCGGCATGGGCACCGTGGCGCCCAACCCTTACTACACCGATGCCATGGCCGCCCGCTGCATGGCGGAGATATTCCTGCCCACCGTGCGCGCCATGCAGGCCGAGGGCGCGCCCTTTAAGGGCTGCCTCTATTTTGGCCTGATGCTGACCGCCGACGGCCCCAGGGTGATTGAATACAACTGCCGCTTTGGCGACCCCGAGACCCAAGTGGTGCTGCCCCTGCTGCAGGGCGACCTGCTGGAGATTTTTATGGCCTGCACCGAGGGGACGCTGCGCCCCGACATGGTGGCCTTTGCGCCGGGCGTGGCCGCCTGCGTGGTGATGGCCAGCGGCGGTTATCCCGGCAAGTACGAAACAGGGCTGCCTATCTCCGGGTTGGATGAAGCCGTGGCGTTGCCGGGAACGGCGGTGTACCACGCGGGCACCAAGCTGGAAGACGGCCGGCTGGTGACCGCCGGCGGCCGGGTGCTGGGTGTGACGGCCACGGCTGAGACATTGCAAAAAGCGCTGGACACCGCCTATGAGGCGGTGGGGCGCATCCACTTTGAGGGCGCCCACTGGCGGCGGGATATCGGCCAGAAGGCGTTGCAGGCGGGCGGCTGATAAGCGCTTCCCGCACACAGAAAGCAAACCCCTTGCGGCGGGGCAGGGCGCTTTGCCGCGTTTCTCAAGGCACCTGAACGGTACGACCAAAGTCATTTTAATCGGGGGAAAAGCATGGTTTATCGCATCTACTCGGAAAAAAAGCCGCCGTATGCCGTGGAGGCCCAGGGCCTGGCCGAAGAATTTGCCACACTGCTGGGGGTGAAAGGCCTGCGCGGCGTGCGGGTTTTGAACCGCTACGACGTGGAGGGCATCGACCGTGCGCTTTTCGAGCGGTGTATCCCGACGGTGTTCAGCGAGCCGCCGGTGGATTTGGTGCACGCGGACATCCCCGCCGCCGGCACGGTGTTTGCGGTGGAGTACCTGCCCGGCCAGTTCGACCAGCGGGCCGATTCCGCCGCCGAGTGCGTGCAGCTGCTGGGCGGGGGCGAGCGCCCGCTGGTGGCCAGCGCGCGGGTGTTTTTGCTGGACGGCGACTTGAGCGCGGGGGACCTTGTGGCCATCAAGAAGTATGTGATAAACCCGGTGGAGAGCCGCGAGGCCGCGCTGGACGCCAAAGCCACCCTGAAAACCGACTACCCCGCCCCGCCGCCGGTGGCCGTGCTGGAGGGCTTTTGCGCCATGGGGCCGGCCGCGCTGCCCGGGTTTATTGCGGACTGGGCGCTGGCCATGGACGCGGACGATTTGGCCTTTTGCCAGAAATACTTCCGCGAGGAGGGACGCGACCCCACCCTGACCGAGCTGCGGATGATAGACACCTACTGGAGCGACCACTGCCGCCACACCACCTTTGGCACATTGCTGGAGCATATTGCCATCACCGACGAAAACACCCTGAAAAGCTACAACAACTATGTGGCCCTGCGCAGCCGCCTGTATGGCGATAAGGCCAGGCCCCAAACGCTGATGGACATTGCCACCATTGGCGCCAAAGCCATACGCGCCAAAGGCGGCCTTAAGAACCTGGACGTGAGCGACGAGGTGAACGCCTGCAGCGTGGTGGTGCCGGTGGACAACGACGGCGAAAAAGAGGACTGGCTGCTGCTGTTTAAAAACGAGACGCACAACCACCCCACCGAGATAGAGCCCTTTGGCGGCGCGGCCACCTGCATTGGCGGCGCCATACGCGACCCCCTGGCCAGCCGCGGCTATGTGTTTGGCGCCATGCGCGTTACTGGCGCGGGCAACCCCCTGGCCCCGGTGGATGAGACTTTGCCCGGCAAGTTGCCCCAGCGCAAGCTGGTAACCACGGCGGCGGCCGGCTATGCCAGCTATGGCAACCAGATAGGCCTGGCCACCGGCCAGGTGACGGAGATATACCACCCCGGCTATGTGGCCAAGCGCATGGAGGTGGGCGCGGTGCTGGGCGCGGTGCCCCTGGCCAACGTGCGCCGGTTTGAGCCCGCCCCCGGCGACGTGGTGATTTTGCTGGGCGGCCGCACCGGGCGCGACGGCATTGGCGGCGCCACCGGCAGCAGCAAGGCGCACAAGGTGGAAAGCGTGGAGGAATGCGGCGCCGAGGTGCAGAAGGGCAACGCCCCGGTGGAACGCAAGCTGCAAAGGCTGTTCCGCAACCCGCAGGCCGCCCGGCTCATCAAGCGCTGCAATGACTTTGGCGCCGGCGGCGTGAGCGTGGCCATTGGCGAGCTGGCCGACGGCATCAAGGTGAACCTGGATGTGATCCCCAAAAAATACGACGGGCTGGACGGCACCGAGCTGGCCATCAGCGAGAGCCAGGAGCGCATGGCCGTGGTGGTGGACGCCGGCAGCGTGGTGGAGTTCATCACCCTGGCCGACGACGAGAACCTGGAGGCCACCCCCGTGGCCACGGTAACCGCCCCCAAACGCCTGGTGATGACCTGGCGCGGCGAGACCATTGTGGATATATCGCGCGAATTTCTCAACTCCAACGGCGCCGAAAAGCGGGCCGACGTGACGGTGGGCGCCCTGCCCATGCCCGAGCTGCCCGCCCCGGCCGGCAGTTCGCTGGCCCAGCGGCTGGCCGCCATGGCGGGAGACCTGAACCGCTGCAGCCAGAAGGGCCTGGCGGAGCGGTTTGACGCCACCATTGGCGCGGCCAGTGTGCTGATGCCCTTTGGCGGGCGCTACCAGCTGACGCCCGCCCAGGCGCTGGTGATGAAGCTGCCGGTGCTGGGCGAGACCACCACCTGCGCCGGCATGGCCTTTGGGTTCGACCCCTATCTTTCCGAACAAAACCCCTACGTGGGGGCCTACCTGGCAGTGGTGGAGAGCGTTTCCAAGCTGGCGGCCTGCGGCTTTGCGCTGCGGGACATGCGGCTGTCCTTCCAGGAATACTTCGAGCGGCTGCGCGGCGACGCCACCCGCTGGGGCAAGCCCTTCGCCAGCCTGCTGGGCGCCCTGCAGGCCCAGCTGGACCTGGGCGTGGCGGCCATTGGCGGCAAGGACTCCATGTCCGGCAGCTTTGAGGCGCTGGACGTGCCGCCCACGCTTATCTCCTTCGCGGTGGCGCCGGGCGACACCCGGCAGGTCATCAGCAACGAGTTCAAGCTGCCGGGCAGCCGCCTGGCCTGGCTGCGGCCGGCCAGCCCCGACGGCCTGCTGCCCAACCACACCAGCATGAAGCTTGTGCTCACCCAGCTGGAAAAGCTGATCCGTGATAAATCGGTGCTGGCGGTGCAGGCCGTGGGCGCCGGCGGCGTGGCCGAGGCACTGTTCAAGATGGGCCTGGGCAGCCGCCTGGGCGTGCAGCTGGACGCCGGGTTTGATACCGAACGCCTCTTCACGCCGGCCATTGGCAGCTTTATAGTGGAGCTGGACGCCGAGGTGACGGTGGGCGAGGTGCTGGGCGAGACCATTGGCCGCTACCATTTTGAGGCCGGCGGCGAGGTGGTGGAGCTGGAACCGGTGCGCATTTTGTGGGAAAACAAGCTGCAGCCGGTGTTCCCCTACAAGGCCGTGGCCGAGGGTGACGTGGGCGACGTGCCCGACGTTGGCGTGGAGCCCGAGCAGCGCCGCGCGCCCAAGGTGGGCATTGCCCGGCCGCGCGCGCTGATACCGGTGTTCCCCGGCACCAACTGCGAGTATGACACCGCCCGCGCGCTGCGCCGGGCCGGCGCCGAGCCGGAGATCTTCGTGGTGCGCAACCTGACGCCCGACCAGGTGGCAAACAGCGCCAGCCTGCTGGCCGAACGCATCAACGAGAGCCAGATGATTGTGCTGCCGGGCGGGTTTTCGGGCGGCGACGAGCCCGAGGGCAGCGCCAAACTGATTGCCGCGTTTTTCCGCGGGCCGGCAGTGGCCGAGGCCGTTACCAGGCTGCTGGAGGCGCGCGACGGCCTGATGCTGGGCATCTGCAACGGCTTTCAGGCGCTGGTGAAGCTGGGGCTGCTGCCCCATGGCAAAATCACCGACATGCAGCCCGACAGCCCCACACTCACCTTCAACACCATAGGCCGCCACCAGAGCATGCTGGTGCGCACCCGGGTGGCCAGCAACCTGTCGCCCTGGCTGATGCACACCGAGCCGGGCGCGGTGCATACCGTGGCCGTCAGCCACGGCGAGGGCCGCTTTGTGGCCGGCGCGCAGCAGCTGGAAGCGCTGAAGGCCGGCGGGCAGATAGCCACGCAGTATGTGGACCTGGCCGGCGCGCCGACCATGGACGTGCAGTTCAACCCCAACGGCAGCGCGTGGGCCATAGAAAGCATTTGCAGCCCCGACGGCCGGGTGCTGGGCAAGATGGGCCACAGCGAGCGCACGGGCGAGCGGCTGTACATCAACGTGGCAGGCAACAAGCACCAGCCGCTGTTTGAGGGCGGTGTGAATTATTTTGCACTGTAGCATGGCTGCCACCTTTGGCTGGCCTGCTGCTAAGGCGCCACACGGCACGCCCCTGCGTGCCCTATTCAAAACCGTGATATGAAAGGGGGCCTGCCCCATGCTGCTGGAACCATTGCCCCAGGACTTTTCGGTGTGCCGGCTGGAAAAAGAACACCCGCAGCTGCTGGACGGGGACTTTATTTTCTTTGCCAAAACAGACGACGAAGTCTCGCTGGTGTGCGAAACGCGCCTGGCCCCGCCCGACGCCGAGCAAGCCGAGCACGGCTGGCGCGCGCTGCGGGTGGCCGGCACGCTGGACTTTGGCATGGTGGGGGTGTTGGCCGGTATCTCGGGCGTGCTGGCAGCAGGCAAGGTGCCCCTGTTTGCGGTTTCCACCTTTAACACCGACTATATTCTGGTGAAGCAGGCGGACTGGCCCGCCGCCCTGCAAGCCCTGGCCGACGCCGGCTATACCCTTGGAGGACAGGATGCGCCACGATAGATATGTCTCCCCGTTTGAGACCCGCTATGCCTCGGATGCCATGCAGTTTATCTTCTCGCCCGACAATAAGTTTCGCACCTGGCGCCGGTTGTGGATCGCCCTGGCGCGCGCCGAGCAGGCCGAGGGGCTGGACATTTCCGAAGCGCAGATAGCCGAGCTGGAGGCCCATAAGGACGACATCAACTACGCAGCCGCCGAGGCGCGTGAAAAAGCGGTGCGCCACGATGTGATGGCCCACGTGTGGGCCTACGGGCAGCAGTGCCCGGCCGCGGCGGGCATCATCCACCTGGGGGCCACCAGCTGCTATGTGGGCGACAACACCGACATTCTGGTGATGAAAGAGGGCCTTGGGCTGCTGCGCCAAAAGCTGCTGGGCGTGATGCAGCTGCTGGCCGACTTTGCCGAGCGCTACCGCGCCCTGCCCGCGCTGGCCTACACCCACCTGCAGCCCGCCCAGCTTACCACGGTGGGCAAGCGGGCCAGCCTGTGGCTGCATGAGTTTTACATGGACTATATCGAGATAGAGAACCGGCTGGAAAACCTGGCGCTGCTGGGCAGCAAGGGCACCACCGGCACCCAGGCCAGCTTTATGGCACTGTTTGCCGGCAACGACGCCAAAGTGCTTGGGGTGGAACAGCGCATTGCCGCCGAGATGGGCATGGCCAAGGTGGTGCCGGTGAGTGGGCAGACCTACTCCCGCAAGGTGGACTATCAGGTGCTGACGGCGCTTTCGGGCCTTGCGCAGAGCGCCAGCAAGCTTGCGGGCGACCTGCGTATTTTGCAGAATTTCAAGGAGATGGAGGAGCCGTTCGAGACCGACCAGATTGGTTCCTCCGCCATGCCGTATAAACGCAACCCCATGCGCAGCGAGCGCATAAGCGCGCTGAGCCGGTATATCATGGCCGACTGCCTGAACCCCGCGATGACCGCCGCCAGCCAGTGGTTTGAGCGCACGCTGGACGACAGCGCCAACCGCCGCGTGGCCGTGGCCGAGGCCTTTTTGGCCGCCGACGCCGTGCTGAACCTGCTGCTGAACGTGTGTGACGGCCTGGTGGTGTACCCCCGGGTGATTGCCGCGCGGGTGGCCGCCGAGCTGCCCTTTATGGCCACCGAGAACATCATGATGCGGGCGGTGCAGCAGGGCGGAGACCGCCAGGAACTGCACGAGCGGCTGCGCAAGCATAGCCTGGCGGCGGCCCGGGTGGTGAAGGAGGACGGCCTGCCCAACGACCTTTTGGCCCGCATAGCGGCCGACCCGGCCTTTGGCCTCACCCAAGCCGAGCTGGAAGCCACGCTGGACCCCGCCGCCTTTGTGGGCCGCGCGCCCCGGCAGGTGGAGGACTTTTTGCGGGAGGTTATCCGGCCGGTGCTGGCCGCTGGCGCGGGAGACATTGCCACGGCGGCTGCGCTGAAGGTGTAGGCAATAAAAAAACCGGAGTCTGTGCGGCAGCGCAACAGCCCGGTTTTTTGTTTTAGCAACAAGAGGACAGACCATTTCAGTTGTCTGTTTTGATGACACCATGCTCTTTTTCAAACGCCTCTACGTGTTTGCGTATCATGCGCTCCAGCTCTTTATTGGCAGAGCGGTCATTATAGGCCGCGATAAAACGCAATTTTTCAAGCAAGGCAGCATCTATGCGCAAGGTATAGCGCGGTATGGCAATTTTTTCCATGGTCAATCGCTTCCTTCCTGTGGTCGTTGAGTTTAACTTACCACAGTGACGTCATTTATCGTCTAAAAGACGAAATAGTGACGAAACATTGACGCACTATATTTTTCCTGCTATCATAGCCATGAGGTGATGGCGATGCCCGACTATGAGGCCATGTATTTCAAGCTGTTGGGGGTGCAGGCAACCGCCATTGAACTGATGCAGGAGGCGGCGCGCGAGACCGAGCGCCAGTTTTTGTGGCCGGAAGACCCGCCCGCCGTTCTGCTGCCGAGCCAAAAAGATGCAGGGGAATGACAAAACCGGGGCGGCGCCTGCCGTCCCGGTTGCCTTATGCCTTGCGGCGCGGGCCATCGCTTACCCTGCCGCCTTATTTTTCACCATCAGGTTTTTGCCGCCACCGGGGATGCGGTCGTACCGTGTCTCAAACTCGCCGGTATACTCGATGAGCTTGTGCAGCTTGGAAAAACCGTAGTTGCGGGTGTCGAAGTCGGCGTACATGCGGCCCAAAATATCGCCTATCTGGGAAAGGGACATGTAGCCGTCCTCGTTGCTGTCCTTATCCAGCAGCTCACGTATGCGGTGCACAATTTCCTCCAGCGGCACAAAGCCGGCGCTGGCTTCGTCCTGGATATCGGCGTGGTTGAAGCCATTGGCCGGCAGGGCTTCCGCCGGTATTTCGGGCGCGGTATCGGCCGGGGCGTCGGCCACTGCTTTGGCGGCGGTTTTGCTGGTGCGGCGGGCGGGCTTGGCCGCCGGCTGCTTTACGGCTTTGGCGGCAGGCTTGGGCTGGGCGCTGGAGGCGTTCATCAGCACGTCCAGGTACTTGAAGGTGTCGCAGGCCGATTTGAAGGCCATGGGGGTTTTGCTCTCGCCCATGCCAATCACGAACATGCGGCTCTCCCGCAGGCGGCTGGCCAGGCGGGTGAAGTCGGAGTCGGACGAGACGATGCAAAAGCCGTCGCAGTTTTTGGTGTACAGGATGTCCATCGCGTCGATGATCATGGCGCTGTCGCTGGCGTTTTTACCCTGGGTGTAGCTGAACTGCTGGATGGGCGTGAGGTTGTTTTCCAAAAGGCGCTTCTTCCAGCTGGCCATCTCGGGGTTGGTCCAGTCGCCATAAATGCGCTTGTACGCCGGGGTGCCGTAGGTGCTCAGCTCGTCCAGAATCACCTTGATGTATTTGGGCGAAACGTTTTCCGCGTCTATAAGCAGGGCGATGATGCGGCCGCTTTCTTCCATGATGGTTCCTTTCCGGCCGGCAGGGCGCGGCCACGGGCAACGGTTTTGGGCGCTGTACCCATTGTATCACAAAAGCCCGCGCGTAAAAAGCGGCAAAAGCGTGGGCTTTAACTTGCGGTACGACGGGCGGAATGGTATACTTTTTAAGTATAGAATGCATTTGCGGCGGCTTTGGGCTGCCGCGCGAAAGGGGAACCGGTTTGGACACGCACCGTAGCGGGCCGCAGCAGGCCCGGCCAAACCCGGCCACACCCCGGCCCGGGCAGAAGGAGATAAAGCAGTTGACCGATGAGATAGACGCGCTGCTTAGCAGGCAGCTATCCACCCCCACAGGCGCCGCCCAGGGCGGGACGCCGGCTTCGCTGCCTGCCCAAACGGAGGCGCCGCCGGCAAAAACACCCCTTGGCCCGGTGGAAAGGGGCTTGGCACAGGCGGAAGCTGAGGCCCCGCAGCAGGCGCCCATGGCCCCGCAGCAGGCGCCCATGGCCCCGCCCAAAGACGCAACACCCCGCTGGGCGGCCATTACCCCGGCGGCGGCAGAAGGGAATGCTGCGCAAAAGGATACCGCGCCCGCCCCGCTGTCCAAGGCCGTACAGCTACGTAAAGCGGACATGGCGCCGACCCGGCCAATGGAAAGCGACACCCTGGCCGAAGGGCAAGCCGCCGAGGTGCGGCATTCCAAAGCTCCACCCAGCCAATCGGCAGAGGCTCCGGCACAAACAGCAGCGCCGGCCCCAAGCCACACCCACTGGGAAGGGGTGGAGGCGCTGGAGAAAGCCGCGCGGCGGCAGGCAAAATATGACGCCCCGGCAGCAGCCGAACCAGGCGCGCGGGTATCATCGGCGGGCATAACCCCGCCGGAAACCATTGCGGCGCCGGCGGCCACCCCGCCCCCGGCAGGCAAAAGCAGCTCGGTGGACATAGACGCCCCGCTGGCCGGCATTATGGACGGCGCGGCGGCCAAGGCGGCAGCTGAACAGCCCGACCCCGAAGCCGAAAGGCGCGCCGCACAAAAGCGCCGCCAGGAGGATTTTGCCGCCCGCCAAAAAGAGGTGGAGCGCAGCATCATGCGGGAGCGCAGGCGCATCAAGATGAGCCGCGAGCGCCTGGTGATTGAATGGCTGGCCATTTTGCTGGGGGCGCTGGTGGTGGTGTTCCTGCTCACCCAGTTTGTTTTTGTCAACGCCCGGGTGCCCACCGAGTCGATGGAGGACACCATCAACGTGGGCGACCGCGTGCTGGGCTACCGGCTGGCCTACCTCTCGGACGCGCCGCAGCGCGGGGAGATTGTCATCTTCAACTACCCCGACGATGAGCGCCAGCTGTACGTGAAGCGCATTGCCGGCCTGCCGGGCGAGGAGCTGGAGATCCGCGAGGGGATCGTTTACATCAACGGTGTGGCGGAGCCGTCGCTCAACGACCACATAAAAGACGCACCGCAGGGCAACTTTGGCCCCTACAACATACCGGCGGACAGCTACTTCATGCTGGGGGACAACCGCAACCGCTCGTGGGACTCCCGCTACTGGAAGAACACCTATGTGACCTTTGAGCAGATAGTGGGCAAGGCGATCTACCGGTTTTACCCCAGCGTAAACAAGCTGGAGTAGCGCGGCGGCATCCGGCCAAACCATCACGATACAGGCGGGCACCGACATGCAGGCGAACATGCAGAAGCAACCCAAGCATAGACAGGCGGGCAGCCCGGGGGCGGCCCGCCTGTGCTGCATGCTGCTGCTGGCGGTACTGGCCACGGCGTGCCTGGGGGCGTCTGCCGGGCAGGTGGGTGCTGGGAATGCCGCCGGTGCGTTGACGGCGGCCGGGGCGCAGATAACAGGCGGCCTTGCCGATGATGCCGATGCGGGATATGCCGCCGATACAGCCACGCCACTGGCGCTGGGCAATAACCCCTTTGCTTTCCGGCTGCGCCTGAACGGCCAAGTGCTGGCCCTGCCCGCCCCGGTGGCCGATTTATTGGCGGCCGGCTGGGAAGCCGCGCTGCCGGCCGACGCCCTGCTGCCGGCCCAGACCACGCTGGATACTACGCTGACGCTGGAGGGCTGGGAGATTGCCATCCAGCTGGCCAACCTGGAGGCAGAAGCCCTGCCCTGGCAGGCGTGCAGCGTTATTCGGCTGGCGCTGGAGGAAGCGGCTTCGCCTACCATTGAGCTGCCCGGCGGGTTTGGCTGGCGCAGCGGCCTTCAGGCGCTATTGGAGGCTTGCGGTGTGCTCGATAAGGATGCCACGGATACCACTTTGAGCTATACCACCAGCCCGCAGTCGGGCCTGGCGTTTACCTTCGATACCAAGGGCCTGCTGGTGGGGCTGGCCATGTGGAACCGCACCGGGCGCCCCGCCCCGCCCCTGGCCACCACCCTGCCGCCCGAGCTACTGGCCTACACCCCGCCCGCCGCCCTAAGCGGCGACTGGCGGGATTTCACCGTGGCATACGCCGGGGTGCTGTACACCTTGCCGGCGCCGGTGGCGGCTTTTTTGGAAAATGGCTGGACACTGCGCGACAGCGGCGAGGTGCCCGCCGCCGGCAGCCTGATGCGGGTGTGCCTGCAAAAAGGCACCCAGGTGCTGCGCACCACGCTGCATAACTACAGTGCCGCCGCCCAGCCGCTGGAGGGCTGCTTTGTAACCATGGTGGAGAGCACCCCAATGGGCGCAAACCTGCCGCTGGCGCTGCCGGGGGGCGTAACCGAGGCCAGCGGCCTGGCCGAGATAGAAGCCGCCTGGGGCCCGGCCACCGAGGTGGACCGCACCGGCTATAACACCCGCGACTACTACTGGCTGGCCGGCGCCGGCCAGGTGGTGGTGCGGGTGGAGCGCAGCGAGGAACGGGTGGTGGATTTAGAGGTGTGGCACGCGCCGGGCAGCCTGCCAGATGGGTGATGGGCGTACCTATTTTGCGTTTTCAAACGGTGATTGTTTTATGAAAAAGAATTTGGGCCAGCATTACAGCGAACTGGCAAAACGAAATTTAAGAAGGCTGAAAGAAGACAGCCATTGGACAGTTCCGCAAATGGCGATGCAGTTGGAGCTGAGCGAAAGCTATGTTGGAAAACTGATCAGCCTGAAATCGGATAAAGTGCCGTCCATCTATCTGCTGGGGCAGATATGCGAGAAGGCCAACGTCACCATCGATTATTTTTTTGAAGAATGTTGATGGATGGGGATGCCGCGAACAACACGCCGATACTGAAAGCCGTTGCCCAAAGTGGCAACGGCTTTCATATTCTATAGAGAACAGTGGGCGGTGTGCAGTGAGTTGCTGCACAACTTAGAACTTGTATTCAACCATTCATCGGTTGAATACAAGCTCTTAGTCCTGCCGCGACGTGGAGAAATCCTCCTCCATCGGCCAGGTGGCCCAGGCGTTCAGGGCGGGGCCGGCGGTGTGCCCGGCGCTGTATTCGTAATAGCCCTGCGCGGCAATCATGGCGGCGTTGTCGCCGCTGTATTCCAGCGCGCACAGCTTGAGAGCAAGGCCGGCAAGGGCGGCTTTTTCGGCGGCCAGCTGGCGCAGCAGGCTGTTGGCGGCCACGCCGCCGGCCAGGCACACGGTGCGGCTGCCGGCAGCAGCGGCGGCGGCCATCAGCTTATCGGTGAGGATATCGGCCACCTTCTGCTGGAAGGACGCGGCCAGGCCCGGCACATCCAGCGCTTCCCCCTTCATGGCGGCCTGGTTGGCCAGGTTCATCACGGCGGTTTTCAGGCCCGAGAAGCTGACGTCGTAGGGGCCGGGGGCCTTGGGGGTGGGCAGGGTGTAGGCGGTGGGGCTGCCCGCCTGCGCCGCCGCACTGATGGCCGGCCCGCCGGGGTAACCGAGGCCCAGCGTGCGGGCCACCTTGTCAAAGGCTTCGCCGGCGGCATCGTCCACCGTGCGGCCCAGTACGGTGAAGTGGGTATAGTCATCTACCCGCACATAGTGGCAGTGCCCGCCGCTGGCCACCAGGCACAAAAAGGGCGGAGCGAGGCCAGGGTGGGTGAGATAGAGCGAGGCCACGTGCCCGCGCAGATGGTGCACCGGCACCAGTGGCTTGCCGGCGGCAAAGGCCAGCCCCTTGGCAAAGTTGACCCCCACCAGCAGTGCGCCAATAAGCCCCGGCGCGGCGGTAACAGCCACGGCGTCCACGCCTTGCGCCGTCACACCGGCATCGGCCAGGGCTTTTTCCACCACCCCGCTTATCGCCTCAATGTGGCGGCGGCTGGCAATCTCCGGCACAATGCCGCCGTAAAGCGCCTGTTCCTCCACGCTGGAGGCAACAACGCTGGACAATACCCGCCGGCCGTCCTCCACAACAGCGGCGGCGGTTTCATCGCAGCTGGTTTCTATCCCCAATAGCTTCATGTGTGTCTCCTGGCACAAAAGTGCTTTGAGACACGGCTCAAAGCATCAAATAAGTTATATAATTAGCATACTATATTATAATTAAAACACTTTTAATAATGCAAAACAGCATTAACGGCTATGGCTAATAGGACCACGCCGCCGGGCGGCCGGGCAGCGCCAGGCCCAAAAGCAAGCCGTTTTCGGTGGGGTGGCTGTACATGCCGTGCCGGTAGGACAGCAGCTTAAAGCCCAGCCTCTGGTACAGCGCCAATGCCCCGAAGTTCGAAGCGCGCGCCTCCAGCAGAATCCGCTCGGTCCCCTCGGTGGCCAATTGGGCAAAGGCCGTCTGCAACAGCTGGCGGGCCACGCCATGGCGGCGGTGGGCTTCGTCCACCACCACCTGCTGTAAATCGGCGTTGCCGGGGGTGCATAAAAAGCAGGCAAAGCCGGCCACAGTACCATCCTGCAGTGCTACAAAGGCCCGGTGGGTGCCGCCGTCTTCGGCCTTTTCCAGGTTGGCGCGGCTCCAGGGGTCGGGCGCCTGGGCGGCAATGCGGGCGCAGTCGTCCAGGTGTGCTTCGGCCAGTGGCACAATCAGCAGTGTGTCGGGCATGTGGTTTCCTCCAAAGAAGCATTCGGAAAAGATGCTCCATCGTCTTGATCAAAGCGTCTTCGCTTGGCCACAGCATTGCAGGCAGCCCGGCGGTATGCTCCCATCAGAAGCATATCAGCCCTTGGCTTCCAGCCAGTTGCGCCCGGTGTGTACGTCGGTTTGCAGGGGGATGGCCAGCTGCGCCGCACCCTCCATCTCCTCTTTCAGCAGGGCACATACGGCGTCGGCCTCGGCCTCGGGCGCTTCCACAATCAGCTCGTCGTGCACCTGCAGCACCAGCCGGGCTTGCAGGCCCTCGCTGCGCAGGCGCTGCCACACGCGTATCATCGCCAGCTTGATGATATCGGCGGCGGTGCCCTGTATGGGCGTGTTCAGCGCAATGCGCTCGCCCAGCGCGTGGATGTTGCGGTTGCTGCTGGCAAGCTCGGGCAGGGGGCGGCGGCGGCCATAAAGGGTTTCCACGTAGCCGTGCGCCTCGCCAAAGGCGACGGCCTTTTCCATGTAGCCCCGCACGCCGGGGAAGCTGTCCAGGTAATTCTGGATGAACTGGTTGGCCTCCTTGACCGAGACGCCGATGTCCTTGGACAGGCTGTAGGCCCCAATGCCGTACACGATGCCAAAGTTGACCGCCTTGGCGGATGAGCGCATCTGCGGGGTGACCATTTTGAGGGGCACGCCGTTCACCCGGGCGGCGGTGGCTTTGTGGATGTCCTCGCCGTCGCGGAAGGCCTGCAGCATGGCGCCGTCGCCCGAAATATGGGCCAGGATGCGCAGCTCGATCTGGCTGTAGTCGGCGTCGGCCAGCACCTGGCCGCCCGGCGCGGTGAAAAACTTGCGCAGCCGGCTGCCCAGCTCGGTGCGGATGGGGATGTTTTGCAGGTTGGGCTCGTTGGAGCTCAGCCGCCCGGTGCGGGCCTCGGTTTGGTTGAAGGTGGAGTGGATGCGCCCGTCCGGGCCAATGAGCTTGAGCAGGCCCTCCACATAGGTGGCATTCAGCTTCTGGTAGGTGCGGTACAGCAGAATGGTGTCGATGACCGGGCTGTATTCGCGCAGGCTTTCCAGCGTTTCGGCGTCGGTACTCCAGCCGCTTTTGGTTTTCTTGCGGTGGGGCAGGCCCATTTTGTCGAACAGGGCCTCGCCCAGCTGCTTGGGGCTGTTCAGGTTGAACTCGTAGCCCACCGTCTCGTAGATGGAAGCCAGTTGCCTGGTCAACTCGGTCTGCAGCTCATCTCCAAAGGCGCGCAGGCCGCCCGAGTCCAGCTGCATGCCCACCAGCTCCATGGAGGCCAGCACCTCGGCCAGGGGCAGTTCTATTTCCCGCAGCAATTTGCCCATGCCGGCCTCGGTGCAGCCGGCGTCCAGCGCGGCGAACAGTGGGGCCAGCAGGGGCGCGTCGGGGTATTCCGGGCAGGCAAACGCGGGGGCAACGCCGTACTCGGCGGCCAGGCGCTCCACGGTGTAGGTGCTGGCGCCAGGGTTCAAAAGGTAGGCGGCCAGTTTGCCGTCGAAGGTGACGTTCCTGGCCCGGCGGGCGCCGCCACTGTCGGCCAGCACCAGCCGGTGCAGGGGTTTGGCGTCAAAGGCGCGTATCTCGGCGGCGCTGTCACGCAGCACGGAAAGCAGGCCGGCGTCATCGTTTTGCGCAAAGTAAACCTTGTGGGCGGCTTCGGGCACCAGCAGCCAGCCGCCCTCGGCGGGGGCCATGTACACCACGCCCAGCAGGTTGCCCTGCAGCGGCTGGGCTTTTATGCCGGGCAGCAGGGGGGCATCGGCCTGGGGGGCGTCAGGCGCCGGGGTGGCGTCCAGGCCCAGGCGATCCAGTATGCTGCCCATCTCCAGCCGGCTGAGCAGCGCGGCCGCGGCGGCGGGGTCGCCCGCTTGTTTGACATAGGCGCCGGGGGCGGTGTCCACCGGGGCGTCACAGTCGATGACGGCCAGCTTCATGCTCATGTTGGCGCTGTCGTGCCCGGCCAGCAGCTTCTGGCGCATGCCGGGCTTGATGGCCGCGTCGTCGATGTGATCATACACGCCCTGCAGGCTGCCAAACTGCTGGATGAGCGCGAAGGCGGTTTTCTCGCCCACGCCCGGCACGCCGGGGATGTTGTCGGACGCGTCGCCCATCAGCGCTTTTACGTCGATGAGCTGTTTGGGGGTAACGCCGTATTGTTCCTTCACGGCGGCCACGTCCATCACCCGGGTTTCGCCCTTGCCAAACTTGGTGGTGGTCAGCAGCACGTCCACGCCGGGGGCCACCAGCTGCAGGCTGTCGCGGTCGCCGGTGGCCAGGCGGCAGGCGTCGCCCCGTTTTTCGCAGGCGGCGGCCAGCGTGCCCAAAATGTCGTCGGCCTCGTAGCCCTGGCGGCTTACCTCGGCGTAGCCCAGCAGGGCCAGCAGCTCCTTCAGCACCGGCATCTGGCCGGCCAGCTCGTCCGGCATGCCCTTGCGCCTGGCCTTGTAGCCGTCGTACAGCTCGTGCCGGAAGGTGGGGCCCGAAAGGTCGAACGCGATGGCCACCTCGTCCGGCTTTTCGTCGGCCTCAAGCTTCAGCAGAATGTTCATGAAGCCGAAGATGCCATTGGTGTATTCGCCGTTCTTGGTGGTCAGCAGCTTGATGCCGTAAAAGGCGCGGTTCAGGATGCTGTTGCCGTCCAGTACCAGTAGTTTCATGGGAAGTCCTTTTTTCAGAGGTTATTCGGATAGGTCGGGCCCCGCGGCCAGGCTGCATATCCCGGCGGCCATGGCAAAAAAAGCGCACAGGGCGGCCGGCAGATGGGGGTGCCCGCCACGCCAGGCGGTATAAATGGCGGTGAGGCCGTCGGCAGCGCCTATCGTATCATCGCCGCCGCCAAAATCGTCATCGAACATATCGGGCAGGGGCTGTGGCGGCAGGCGGCCGCCGGCAAAGTGCACCAGGGTGCGGCCCGCTGCCACGGCACCAAATACCACGGCCAGCAGGGTGAAAAAACGTTGAAGTGCTTTCATATCATCGCCTCCTGTTTTGGATGGATGGTGTGCGCTTCTGTGCAATAATATACCACAGAATCTCGTTTTATGATATAATAGCTTCGGCCCGATAACGGGCTGCTTCCATTTTACAGCGGAACACACCAGGCAGGGGAGGAACGGCATTGCGCATTGGCGCCATAGAGATAAACCCCGGCGCCGCGCTGGCCCCCATGGCGGGCATAAGCGACAGCGCCATGCGGGCGGTGTGCCTGCGGCAGGGCGCGGCCTTTACCGTAAGCGAGATGGTGAGCGCCAAGGCCCTGACCATGAACGACCGCAAAAGCCTGGCCCTGCTGCGCTGGCCGGCGGATGCCACCCGCCCGGCCGGGCCTTATGGGGTGCAGCTGTTTGGCCACGAGCCCGACGTACTGGCTGAGGCTATCCATAGGCTGGACGGCGAGGATTTTGACTTTTTAGACCTGAACATGGGCTGCCCGGCGCCCAAGATTGTAAGCCATGGGGACGGCGCGGGCCTGCTGCGCGAGCCCGCCAAAGCAGAGGCTTTTGCCAGAGCCGCCGTGGCCGCCAGCCGCCGCCCGGTAACAGCCAAGCTGCGCCTGGGCTGGGACGACGCCACCATGACCGGCACCGAGGTGGCCAGGCGCTGCGAAGCCGCCGGTGTGCAGCTGCTGGCCGTACACGCCCGCACCCGCGCCCAGCAGTACACGCCGGGCGTCAATTTTGAGGCGGTGGCCGCAATAAAGCGGGCGGTGGGTATTCCGGTGCTGTTCAACGGCGACATTGCCAGCGCCGATGACGCGCTGTACGCCCTGCGGCAAACCGGCTGCGACGGCGTGATGGTGGGCCGCGCCGCGGTGGGCGACCCGTTTTTGTTTGCGCAGATACGCGCGGCCCTGGCCGGCGAAACACCCCCGCCGCCGCCCACCCTGCGCCGGCGGCTGGCCGTGATGGAGCAGCAGGTGCGCGCCATGTGCGACGAAAAAGGCGAAGGGCGCGCCATGCGCGAAGCCCGCAAGGTGGCCGCCGGCTACATGCGCGGCCTGCACGGCGCCGCCGCCCTGCGCAAAGCGGCCCACGCGCTTACCTATTACACCGATTTGGCTGATTTGATGGCTTTGGCCCAGCGGTATAATAGTTAAGAAGTTTACCGTGTTGGCCGGTGCGCGCGCCGGCCCGCCCCCGGCACCGCGATGCCTGCCACTCGGATTGAAAACATAAGACACACCGGTGACACCTGTTGTGTTGGTTGCCGGGCACATCTGCCCGCCGGTGCCGCGGCAATGGCCGCCACGTGCGGGGAAGCAGCAGGGCACACTGACGTTGCCTGCCAAGTGAAGTAGCTTGTGCCGGCCATTGCCGCGGCACCAACGAACAGCTGTACCCAACAGCCAAGGGAAGCATGCCTGTTACTGTGCCTAGTCTTGACCTTGACTCTGCGTTGTATCGCGGAGCCGCCCGATAGCGTTTAGGGGTTCAGGGGAACGCAACCCCCGAAACTTCTTTGTTACTTTCTTGGTTACAAGAAAGTAAGGTCTCGCCCGTAAGTTATCAATTCGAGCAAGTTCAATAAAAGCAAAGCAAGTTTCTTATTTCGTCAGCTCATCCAGGTCCTTCTCATAGCACGGCAAAAAGTGCGCCACAAAATAATCGGCCGCCGGGCAGGCCATGCCGCGCAGCTTTTCCAGCTGCTGGGCCTTGGCACTGCGAAACTCGGTGTTGCCGGCGCTCTCCTCTTCCAGGCATTTCACCAGCGCGCTCAGGCAGTCGGCGGCTTTCAGCAGTGTGGCTTCCCGGGCGGTAAGCGCTTCGCCGGTGAGGTAGGGCCGCAGGGCCGGGCGCAGGGCCTCGGGCAGCAGCTTGGCCAGGCTACAGGCGCTTTCCTTCTCCAGCGCCTTGTAGGCCGTGCGCAGCGTTTCGTTTTTGTACTTCACGGGGGTGGGCATGTCGCCGGTCAGTATCTCGCTGGCGTCGTGGTACAATGCCGCCACGGCAACCGTTTCGGGGCGCACGGCCTGCCCGCCCGGCAGGCCGGTGTCTATCAGCGCCAGCACATGGGCAATAACCGCCGTTTCCGCCGTGTGCTCGCTCAGGTTTTCGGTGCGGGTGGCGCGCATCAGCCCCCAGCGGGTGATGTATTTCATGCGGCCCAGCAGGGCGCAAAAGGCGTAGGTGTCCATGGTTTCCATGTTCGGGCATCCTCTCTTGATTTCCAGCCGCCGTGCAGCCATGCCGGCGCGGTTTTGTTCAGATACACAGTATAACATATTGGAGGCACGATGGTGAGCGAAACAAGGAAAGTGCGTAGCCCACTGCTGAAACAGCCCGGCATGAACGGCACCCTGCTAAGCTTTTTGCTGGGCCTGGCGGGTGCTTTGGCCATCTTTTTGCCCTATTTGATCGTGGATAAAGGCTTCTTTCTCTACTGCGGCGACTATAACTCCCAGCAGATCCCCTTCTACACCTACGTGCAGCAGTTTATCAAAACGGGCGGCGGCACCTGGAGCTGGGCCACCGACCTTGGCTC
>Ga0123333_10002108_pt1 | contig 20594 bp, 17 predicted proteins | sample BioC12SIPDNA_3_FD_89957 | JGI IMG/M metagenome (GOLD analysis project Ga0123333, IMG submission 89957) | Anaerobic biogas reactor microbial communites from Washington, USA - Biogas_R2_B C12 SIP DNA | ecosystem: Engineered > Bioreactor > Anaerobic > Unclassified | place: Washington, USA... | reverse complement strand
GACGTGTGATCCGGGCGAGCCACCCGCGCCCAGCGAACTTCCATCACCGGATATCCTGGCCTAAGGGGCCGCGTCGCCTTCCGGCTCCAGCAGCGCGGCGTCGAAGAATGCAATTGCCCGCTGCTCGTACTCGTCCGGATAGCGGCTGAACGCACGGGTGTGCCCCGCGTCCGGCACGACCCAGAGCGTGGCGCGCTCGCCCAGCGTCGCGGCGAACATCTCGTTGAAACGGACCTCCATATCGTCCTTGTCCGCGGCGACCAGCAGAAACTCGGTCGATCCGGCCTCGCGCATGGAGTCCAGCAGCGGCTTAGGAGGATCCTGCCCGGTGATAAGCTGGACAGTCGCGTACATCACGCGGGCGGTGAAATTGCGGTAGAGAGGGCGCTCCGACTCCAGGGACCGCAGCTCGGCGATGCTGCGCTGGGTCGCGCCGTCAGCGATGATGGCCCGGATCTCCGGGTACGCCGACGCCGCGCCGAGCAGCACCTCGGCGCCCAGCGAAAGCCCCAACGCGCCGATCAGGTTGCTTGTTTCGCGCTCGCGCAGGAAAGCGACCGCTGCGCCAACGTCGCGCGTGCCCTGCCAGCCGAAGCGGTTGGTCGTGCCGCCGCTCTCGCCGTGCCCGCGCATGTCCAGCGCGAGGACGCCGTACCCGTTTTCGGCCAGCATGACCGCGTGATCGCGCACGCCCTCGCGCGAGCCGCCCGCGCCGTGCAGCAGGATGATCGCCGCGCCGTTGGTGGCTGGCGCATACCACGCCTTGAGGGTGACGCCATCCTCCGCCGCCAGCTCGACTTCCTCGAACCCTGCCGGGGGCGCGCCGACCGACTCCTTGTAGGGGAAGACGACGACGATGGCGAATACGACAGGCATGACGAGATACAGCGCCAGGATGGCAATCACGACCAGGATGGCCGTCCAGCGAAGGACGCGGCGGAGGGCGGGCGGTTTCGGTCTCACGGGGCACCCCTTTCGAGGGCGGATGCGAGCGCGAACATGACCTAACACAACGCTCTCATTGTAAGCCCAATTGCAGTAGCTGTTAGTGCTATTGATCCCTGGTGCGCGCGCATTCTGCAACAAAAACCCCACGACGCCGGTCGCGGGGCTGCGGGCACGGGAATGGTCAGCCGGGGCAGCGAGGCGCGCCGCCCGTCATTTGCCGATGAAGCGGTAGCCGACGCCGTATTCGTTCTGAATGTAGGTCGGGTTCTTGGCGTCCGGCTCGATCTTGCGCCGCAGGTGCGAGACGTAGATCCGCGGGTAGTGGTGCTCGGTGTTGTATTCGTAGCCCCACACTTGCTCGAGCAACTGCTGGAAAGTGAGCACCTGGCCCTTGTGCCGCACGAAGGTCGCCAGCAGCTTGAACTCGGTCGGGGTCAGGCGGATCTCCTTGTTGTCGATGGTGACGCGCCGCGAATCGACATCCACGATCAGGTAATCGTCCGCATAGCGCACCGCCTTGGGAGTCGCGTCGCTGTGAAGCTGAGCGCGACGCATGATAGCGTTGACGCGCGCGTGGAATTCCAGGCTGCGCAGCGGCTTGATCATGTACTCGTCCGCGCCCAGGTTCAATCCCTCGGCCATTTCCTCTTCGGTGATCGCGTGGGCCGTCATGATCAAGATCGGGACGTTCGACAGCTCGCGGATGCGCTGGCAGACCGTCATGCCGTTCATGCCCGGCAGAGCCACATCCAACACGACAAGATCGGGGCGCGCCTCGTGGAATAAGCGCAGGCCATCCAGCCCGGTCGTCGCCGTCATCACTTCGTAACCGTGGTGCTTGAGATCGAGCTCGAGCAGACGGTTCATCTCCACGTCATCTTCGATAATCAAGACTTTCGTAGACATAGCGCCGCAAGTCCAATCTATGAATTGGGATATGCTTATGATTGTACCGGATTTTACGCAATGCAAAACTCCGCGCCGGGGCCGCCTTGCCACCTGGTGACCCATTTGCTATGCTATCCCGCGCTGTGATGACCCCGGCGTCGGTGTGACGCCTCCCTCACCGTGTTCGCTAGCGAGCGGGGAAGGGAGCTTTTCCAGCGAGGCATGTATGGCCCATCCCCAATTCGATGGCAACCGGCGCAGCGGCGTCTCGCTGGGCGTGCGCCGGCCCTGGACGCGGGCGTCCCGCCCGGTGGCGATCCCTGAGCGCGCCCTGGACATGATCCCAGGCGGGCTAGCCTGGATCGGCCTGGGCGTCGTCGTGATCGGCGCGATCGCAGCCCCGCTGCTGCTCGTGTCGGGCGCGGCGCTGCTGTCGTTTTATGTCGCGGTGCGGTTCGCGCTGGCTGGGGCGGCGAACCTGTGGGGGCTGGCCCTGATTCGCCGCTGGAGCCGCCTGGACTGGCCCGCCGAATATGCCCGGCGCGCCGGGCCGGGCAGCCTGCCCGTGGAGTGCGTGCAGCACCTGGTCGTGATCCCGAACTACGCTGAGGACCTGGTCACGCTGCGCCGGACGCTGCGCCATCTCGCCGCGCAGAGCCGCGCCGCCGAGTCGATCAGCGTGGTGCTGGCCATGGAAGCCAGCGAGCCGGGGGCGACGGAGAAAGGCGCGCTGCTCGAAGCGGAGTTCGGAGCGTGTTTCCAGCGGTTCTTCGTGGTGTGCCACCCGGCGGGCATCGCGGGCGAGATGCGCTGCAAGTCCGCCAACCAAGCCTGGGCGGCGCGTTGGGCCCGGCGCCGTCTGGTGGACGAGGGTGATATCAACATCAACCACCTGCTTGTGACCACTATGGACTCCGACACCGTCTGGCACCCGGACACCTTCGCCGCGTTGACCGTCCTCTTCGCCACCGACCCGCGGCGCCACGCGACCTTCTGGCAGGCCCCAATCCGCTATCATGGCAACGTGTGGAACATCAACCCGCTGCTGCGCATCCTGCACGCCTATTCGTCCGCCTGGGAGCTGGCGTATCTGGCGGCGCCGTGGTGGCGCGCCTTACCTATGTCGTCGTACTCGATGAGCATGCGCCTGCTCGACAGCGCCGGCTACTGGGATTCGAACGTGATCGCGGACGAATGGCATATGTACATCAAGACCCATTTCCAGCGCGCTGAGGATCTCCATCTCCAGCCCGTATTCCTGCCGTTCCACGCCCACGCGACAACCGGCAGCACGCTGCCCGAAGCCATCCGCGAGCGGTATCTCCAGACGCTGCGCCACGCCTGGGGCGCCAAGGAAATCGGGTACACGATCGCGCAGATCGCCAGCCATCCGGAAGCGTCGCTGCGGGGCGGGTTGGCCCTGCTGGTGCGCGTGGCGCACGACAACATCCTGGGCGGCGTGGGCTGGATCGTGATGCTGTTCGGCTCGCAGCTCCCCGTGTTACTGCACCCGGAACGCATGCAGCAGCATCTGGCTTCCGGTCCATTCGTGCTGCTCCAGGTCTCGGTGACGGTGGTGACGCTGCTCACAATCGCGTTCTGGCTGCTCGATCTGCGCAACCGGCCCGCTCGCCACGCGCCGTGGACCTGGCGCGAGCGGTTGGTCGAGTTGGCGAGCGTGCCGCTGCTGGCGATCATGACCTTCGTGTGTGTGGCGCTGCCGGTGCTGCACGCGCAGACTCAACTGCTGCTGGGCCTGCCGCTGGAGTTCCGGGTGGCGCGCAAGGAGTGAGTCGTTGGTCAGTTTCACCAAAACCAGGGCGGGCTTATTGACGCCACCCAGCGACCATGCTATTCTTGACCCGGATCAGTTTCCAGAGTGTTGAGCGCTACGATGCCAGCCTTCATCTTGACCACAATGATGGCCACCACCACTACCGGTACCACTATGATGGGCACCGGATTTTGCCGGTTGCTCCGGCGGTGGGGGCGCGGTCAGGCGTAGCCAGTCCAACCCGAGGACCTTCAAGCGTGGAGCAGCAAACAGGCTCCGCGCTTTTTGTTTTTGAGGTGAATGCGGATACAGTATTCCGCCAGCGTAAAACGAGGTTATTTGGGAGAGAGTATCTTGTCTGAACTGCGTCGAATTCCGGTGATCGTACTAGGCGTGGGCCATGTCGGGAGCGCCTTCCTGGCACAACTCATGCGCACACAGACGACTCTCGCCGACCGGTATGGCATCGCCCTGTGGCCGGTGGCGCTGGCGAACCGGCGTGTCGCGCTGGTGGAAGCGGATGGCCTGCTGGAGCAGGTCGCTGTGCTCGCGGAGGCGCGCGATCCGGGCAAGGCGCTGGCTGCCATGCCGGGTGTACAGGCCGGGATGGCGGCTGGCGACGTGATCGCGCGCTGCGCGGAGCAGGGCATCGAGCGCGCGATCGTCCTCGACTGCACCGCCGCCGAGGGGATGGACCCGCCCTTGGCGCGCGCGTTGGAGCTGGGGTATGGCGTGGTCCTTGCGAACAAGCGCCCTTTGGCCGGACCGTGGGTGGACGCCGGGGTTTTCTTCAACCACCCGCTGGTGCGTTTCGAGGCCACCGTGAGCAGCGGCCTGCCGGTCATGAGCACGCTGCGCTATCTGGTCGACACGGGCGACAGCGTCCAGCGCATCGAGGGCGCGTTGAGCGGCACGCTGGGCTACGTCTGCAGCCGCCTGGAGGATGGCCAAGCCTTCTCGACCGTGGTTCGCGAGGCCAAGGCTAAAGGCTACACCGAGCCCGATCCGCGCGAGGACCTCAGCGGGATCGACGTGGCGCGCAAGGTGCTGATCCTGGGGCGGCAGGCGGGCTGGCCGCTCGAGATGTCCCATCTGCGAGTCGACCCGCTGTATCCCGCGGAGATGGCCGAGATCAGTGTCGAGGAATTCCTGGCCGAGCTACCCAAAGTCGATTTTGACTTCGCGGCCTATATGGGCGCGCTGAGCGGGGTGCCGCGCTATATGGCCGAAGTCGGGCCGGAGGGCGGCGTTGTCGCGCTCCGCATGGTGGGCGAGCGCCTGGCGGCCCAACTGCGCGGCACGCAAAACCAGGTCTCGTTCTGGACCCGGCGCTACGACAGCAACCCATTGAGCATTTTCGGGCCGGGAGCCGATCACCGCACCGCGGCAGCGGCCGTTCTGCAAGACTGTTTGTATCTGGCACAGAGTAAATTGTGTGGGTGACGCAAGCAGCGCCGCCGTAAGAGGAGAGGGATACATGGCACGGATCACAATGAAGTTTGGCGGGACCTCTGTCGGCAGCGCCGAGGCGATCTCGCACGCGGCGAACATTGTGCGCGCGGCGTACAACGATGACCATCAGGTGTTGGTCGTATCATCGGCGATGGGCGGCGTGACCGATTTGCTGATCGAGGGCGCGCGGACGGCGGCGGCGGGCGATGCAGCGCGCTACCAGGTCATCGGGGGCCAGCTCCGCGAGAAACATGAGACTGCCATCCGGACTCTGATCACATCCGATGTCGAGCGCATTGCCGTCTTCGACGAGGTCGACGGGCTGCTCGACGAGTTCGAGAAGCTGTGCTACGGGATCTATGTGCTGCGCGACGCGACGCCCAAAGCCATGGCGAAGGTCAGCTCGCTGGGCGAGCGGATGTGTGTGCCGATCCTGTCCGCGGTCCTGCGCCAGCGGGGCGTGCCGAGCACCACCGTCTGCGCCAGTTATCTGATCGTGACCGACGACCAGTATGAAAACGCCGGGGTGTATTTCGACGAAACCGAGGCGATCGTCCGGGAGAAGCTGCTGCCGATGGTCACGGGGGGCATGGTGCCCGTCGTGACCGGGTTCGTGGGGGCCACGCGCGACGGGGTCATCACCACGTTGGGGCGCAGCGGCAGCGATTACAGCGCGGCGCTGCTTGGCGCATATGTGGGCAGCGACGAGGTCTGGATCTGGACGGACGTGGACGGCGTCATGACGGCCGATCCGCGCCTGGTGCCGGACGCCCGCGTGATCCCGGTGCTGTCGTATGGCGAGGTGGGCGAGATGGCCTACTTTGGCGCGAAAGTGCTGCACGCCAAGACGGTCCAGCCGCTGATCGAGCGCGGCATTCCGATCTGGGTCAAGAACACGTTCAATCCCACGTTCCCCGGCACGCTGATCACCAACCAGGTAAAGGCGTCGCCAGGAACGGTCAAGGCCGTAACCGTCATCCGCGACGTGAGCCTGGTCACCGTGGCAGGCCGGGGCATGATCGGCGTGCCCGGCATCGCAGCCCGCACGTTCTCAGCCGTGGCCGCGCAGAAGGCCAGCGTGCTGATGATCTCGCAGTCGTCCAGCGAGCAGAGCATCTGTTTCGCCGTGCCGGAAAGCACCAGCGCCCAGGTGGTGAAGGCGATCCAGGCGGAGATGGCGAATGAGCTGGCCCGCCGCGATATCGAGCGCGTGTGGGCGGACGACAACATCGAGATTATCGCGGTGGTCGGCGCGGGGATGCTCACCCAGTCGGGCGTGGCGGCGCGCGTATTCGGCGCGTTGGGCGAGGCCAGGATCAATATTCTGGCGATTGCCCAGGGTGCCAGCGATTACTGCGTGTCGATGATTGTGGACACCGCCTCTTCTGTCGAGGCGGTGCGCCAGATTCACAAGCTGGTGGTACTCAACGGCGGGGACCAACTGCAAGCGCCGCAAGCACACAGTGCCTGAGCTAGCGCCGGCGCATCGCCCACGCGCGGTCCAGGTAGCCGCCGACCACCGGTGACATGCGGTCCACTTCGACCAGAAACGAGTCGTGGCCGAACGGTGCTTCGATGTGGTGATGCTCGACCGGGCGACCCAGCTCGCGGAGCGGCTCGACCAGGTCCTGCGCCTGTTGGAGGGTGTAGAGCCAGTCGCTGGTGAAGCTGACCACGAGGAAGGCGCATTGCGTCCGTTCCAGCGCGGCTCGGAGCGATCCGCAGTCCGCCCCGATGTCGAAGTAGTCGATGGCCTTGGTGATATACAGATAGCTGTTGGCGTCGAAGCGCTCGACGAACTTGCGCCCCTGGTGGGCCAGGTAGCTTTCGACGGCGAATTCCGGCTCGGCCAGCGTATAGGGTAGGGTATCGTGGTCTTGCAGGCAGCGTCCGAATTTGTGCTCGAGCGAGGCTTCGCTCATGTAGGTGATGTGAGCCCCCATGCGCGCCACAGCCAGTCCTTTGGCCGGCGCGGGTCCGCCGTAGTAGTCGCCGTTGTTCCAGTTCGGGTCGGCGTAGATGGCCTGTCGCCCGGTCTCGTTGAAAGCGATGTGCAGGGCCGACGAGCGCGCTGCGCCCGCCAGGAACAAGACGTGCTCTACGCGCTCAGGGTAGGCGACGGCCCACTGGAGGGCTTGCATCGCGCCCATGCTGCCGCCCGTCACCGCGAACAGCTTGCTGATGCCGAGCCGGTCGAGCAGGTGGCGCTGAGCCTCGACCATGTCCGCCACCGTGACCATCGGGAAGCGCAGGGCGTATGGCTTGCCGTCGGGCGCGAGCGAGGACGGGCCGGTGCTGCCCTGGCAGCCGCCGATGACGTTGGAACAGAGCACGAAGAAGCGATTGGTGTCGAAGATTTTGCCGGGGCCGACCGCGTCATCCCACCAGCCCGGCTTCTCGCCGGAGTTGCCGGTGTGGTACCCGGCTACATGGGCATCGCCGGAGAGCGCATGGCAGACCAGGATCGTGTTCGACCGGTCGGCGTTGAGCGTCCCGTACGTTTCGTAGGCCAGCGTGAAGCGCTCCAACGTCCCGCCGCTCCTCAAGGGGAGCGGCGAGTCGAAGTGAGCGATCTGGCGCTGGACAAGTCCCACCGAGCCGGGCGCGACGGTGCGCGTGACGGGCGGTGTGGGCCACCGGGGGGCCGGATGCGTATTGGCCAGCATAGGCGCCTCGCGATCTTTCTCAGTGTGATTGCGTCGAGTGAACGTGCTGGCCCTGGGCGACGGTCAACGCCTGATCCAGGTCCCACAGGATGTCGTCGATATCCTCGATGCCAATCGACAGGCGGACGTAGTCATCGGTGACACCGGTCGCAGCCTGCTCAGCCGGGCTGAGCTGCTGGTGAGTGGTCGACGCCGGATGGATCGCCAGGGAGCGGGCGTCGCCGACATTGGCCAGGTGCGTGAACAACTTGAGATTGTCGATGAACGCGCGGCCCGCTTCTCTGCCGCCCTTGATGCCAAAGCCGAGCACCGCGCCGGCGCCTTTCGGGAGATACTGTTGAGCGCGCGCATAGCTTTCATGATTGGGCAGGCCCGGATAGTTCACCCAGCTTACCGCGTGGTGCTGCTGGAGGTATTCGGCCACGGCCTGCGTATTCTCGACATGCCGCTGCATCCGCAGGGCCAGCGTTTCCAACCCGATGATGTTCAGGAAACTGTTGAAGGGCGCCTGGCACCCGCCGAAGTCGCGCAGGCCCACCACCCGCGCGCGGCCAATGAACGCCGCCGGGCCGAGCGCATCGGCCAGGACGACATCGTGATAGGCCGGCTCGGGCTCGACGATGCCGGAGTGGCGCCCGCTGGCCTTCCAGTCGAAGTTGCCGCTGTCGACGATCGCGCCGCCGATGCTCAGCCCGTGCCCGCCGATCCACTTGGTGGTGGAGTGCACGACGATGTCTACACCGTGCTCGAACGGGCGGCAGAGGTAGGGCGTAGCAAACGTGTTATCGACCACGACGGGGATGCCATGCGCGTGAGCCACGGCGCTGATCCCCTCGAAGTCCGGGATCTCGAGCTTGGGGTTGCCGATCGTTTCCAGGTAGATCAGGCGGGTCCTGTCGTTGATCAGCGCTTCGAACGAGGCGGGATCGCTGTCCTCGACGAAGTGCGTGGTGATCCCCACGCGCCGGAGGCTCTGCGAAAAGAGCGTGTACGTCCCGCCGTAGAGCGCGGCGCTGCTGATGATCTCGTCGCCGGTGTTGCACAACGTGAGCACGGTGAGCGTTTCCGCCGCCTGGCCAGACGCGGTCGCCAGCGCGCCGATGCCGCCTTCCAGCGCGGCGAGACGCTGCTCGAACACATCATTGGTCGGGTTCATGATGCGGGTGTAGATGTTGCCCGCTTCCTGCAGCGAGAACAAGGCGGCGGCGTGATCCGTATCGCGGAACTTGTAGGCCGTCGTCTGGTAGAGCGGCACGGCGCGCGCGCCGGTGGTGGGGTCCGGTGCGTACCCGGCATGGAGCGCCAGGGTATTGAACCGGTGGGGACGTTGCTGGGAACCGTTGTTGTTGGACATGTGCTTTCTCTCCTACGCGTTGTATGGTGTGGTCGGCCAATGCGTAGCAGGCGTTACCCCTCGCTCCAACGGACAACAAAAAATCCTTCTCGTGTTGAGAAGGATTGGAGTCGTGCATGCGTTGTCCCAATGCCCTCTCATCTTCCAGAATTCGTTATTCTGCCGGAGTTGGCACCATGCCGGAACAAGTTCGCGGTCGGTTGCCGAGGTTTCACAGGGCCGGTCCCTCCACCTCTCTGGATAAAAGGGGTATTGCTGCTATTCAATTGGTAATTGCGGCTAAGCATAACATGACACAATGAATCTGTCAATCAATTTGTGAGATATTCGTGATAGAAATTCACCCGTGAGCCAGGGCCATTTGGTCAAAATGACGAAGTGACGGGCTCCATTCTCGCATACCGTAAGGGTTCATCGACCTCAGGAGAGACATCATGAATCAAGCACGACAGCCGATCGACGTCGCCGTTCTGGGCGCCACGGGCGCCGTGGGCCAGCGCTTCATCCAGCTTCTCGAGGGCCATCCGTGGTTCCGCGTGGCCGAAGTGATCGCCAGCGACCGGAGCGCGGGCCAGCTTTACGGCAGGGCCGCTCGCTGGGTCCTGCCGGGCAATCCGCCGGAGGACGTGGTGGGGCGTGAGGTCCTGCCGCTAGATGCGGATGTGCAGTCCCGCATCGTGTTTTCGGCGCTGCCCGCCGACATCGCAAAGACCGTCGAGTGGCGGCTGGCCGAGGCGGGGCACGTGGTGTGTTCCAACGCCAGCGCCTACCGGATGCAGCCGGACGTGCCGATTCTGCTGCCGGAGGCAAACGCCGATCACGCGGCCCTGGTGACCGCGCAGCGCGAAAAGTACGGCTGGGGCGGGGGCGGGCTGGTGACCAATTCGAACTGCACCGCTGCGCCGGTGGTGATGGCGCTGGCCCCGCTGCGCCGGTTCGGGATCCAGGCCGTGCAGATGGTCAGCATGCAGGCGATCAGCGGCGCGGGGTATCCAGGCGTTTCCGCGCTGGACATCACCGACAATGTGATCCCGTTCATCAACGGCGAGGAGCCCAAGGTCGAAGCCGAGCCGCGCAAGATGCTCGGCGCGCTGGACGGCGATCGCATCGCCATGCTGGACTGCGTGATGAGCGCCACCTGCACGCGCGTCCCCGTGCTGGACGGGCACCTGGTCAATGTGTCCGTGCGCTTTGCTGAGCACGTGAGCGAAGAGGATCTGATCGCGGCGTGGGCCGGGTTTGTGGGTCCGGACCCGGTGCCGGGCCTGCCCAGCGCGCCGACGCGTCCGGTCGAATACCGCACCGAGCCGGATCGCCCGCAGCCGCGCCGCGATCGTGACGCCGGCAACGGCATGGCGACCGTCGTCGGGCGGCTGCGCCCGTGCCCGGTGGTCGGCGGGTGGAAGTTCCTGGCGATGGCGCACAACACCGTGCGCGGCGCGGCGGGCTGCTCGATCCTAAACGCTGAGCTGCTGCTCGAGAACGGCTACGTATAGCGAATCTCGTCGGGCTGGCCGAGCGCGCGCCACGCGGCCCGCAGCATGCCCTCCGGGAGCGCGAACAGGTGCGCCGGGCACGCGCAGTCCGACGAGCCGAATCCGGCGACTGGCAGCGTGACGCCGGGCAGGGCGGCGAGCGCCCGCGCCCACGTGCATTCCAGGCGATCCGGCGCTGCCGTGGCCCAGATCGCGACCGGATAGGCGGCCGCGGTCAGGGCGTCGATGTGCCAGTGCCGGAGCTTGTCGTGCCGAAGGTGACGCGCCAGGCGCGCGCGCAGCCCGCCGGGACCGTGCGCGCTGCCCACATAGGCATACAGCCCGGCGGGCAGTTCGCACGGACCGAGTCGCCCCGGAATGATGCGGGCCGGTGCGTCCAGGCGCAGGATCAGCATGTAGGTGCCGGGTGCGGCGGGCAGGTCCGGGGCGGGCATGGCGGCTCCTTTGCGCTGGGCAGCAGGCGTGTTATCATCCTGCGCGGGTTGGTGTCAATATGTCAGTTGACCCTGCTGACCTATGATAAACGACCATTTTCCAAAATGACATTGTGAGGGATCATCGGGAAATGACCTTCACATTTTCAGACATCTGCACAGGCAGTCAGAATCAGAAAGAGAGTCAGAATCATGGCGCACGATATCAAACAGATTGAAGCCCTGTTGGGCAGCGAGGCCGAATCGCTGTTGGGGCATGAGTGCAAGACCGTTTCGAAGGACCAGCTGCATTTGCCGGGTCCAGACTGGGTCGATCGCATTTTTGGCGTGTCGGACCGGCCCGTCCCGGTGCTGCGCAGCCTGCAGCAGCTCTTCGATCACGGGCGGTTGGGCGGGACCGGCTATGTGTCGATTCTGCCGGTGGACCAGGGCATCGAGCACACGGCGGGCGCGTCGTTCGCTCCCAACCCGATCTACTTCGATCCGGAGAAGATCGTCGAGCTGGCCATCGAGGGCGGCTGCAACGCCGTCGCGTCGACGTTGGGCGTGTTGGGCGCGGTGGCGCGCAAATATGCCCACAAGATCCCGTTCGTTCTCAAGTTCAACCACAACGAGCTGCTGACCTATCCCAACAAGTACGACCAGGTCTTCTTCGCCAACATCAAGCAGGCGTATGACATGGGCGCGGTGGCCGTCGGCGCGACGATCTACTTCGGCTCGGAGGAGTCCAGCCGCCAGATCGTCGAGGTCAGCGAGGCCTTCAAGATCGCGCACGATATGGGCATGGCGACCATTCTGTGGTGCTACACCCGCAACAACGCGTTCAAGCACGAAGGCGTCGACTACCACGTGGCCGCCGACACGACCGGCCAGGCGAACCACCTAGGCGCGACCATCGAAGCTGACATCATCAAGCAGAAGATGCCGGAGAACAACGGCGGCTTCAAGGCGATCAAGTTCGCCAAGTTCAGCGAGAAAATGTACACCGATCTGGCGACGGATCACCCGATCGATCTCACCCGCTACCAGGTGCTCAACAACTACATGGGCCGCATCGGCCTGATCAACAGCGGCGGGCCTTCGGGCAAGGACGATCTGGCGCAGGCAGTCCGCACCGCGGTTATCAACAAGCGCGCAGGCGGCATTGGCCTGATCAGCGGCCGCAAGGCGTTCCAGCGCCCGATGAACGAAGGCGTCGAGATCCTCAACGCGATCCAGGACGTGTATCTCTGCCAGGACGTGACCATCGCGTAACGCGGGTCCGCGTCTAGCCTGATATGTTACCAGTGGGGCAGCCACAAGCGCTGCCCCTGTTTGTTGGCGAGGAGGGCCGATGGCCAACTTTACCGTGAATTTGGCCGGAAAGGTCGCGCTCGTGACGAACGCCGGCGAGGGCATCGGGCGGGCGGCGGCGCTGGCGCTAGCGCGGGCTGGGGCGGCCGTCTGCGCCAATTCGATTAATCCGGACCGGGCCGCGTCCGTCGTCGCCGAAATCGAGGTGGGCGGCGGGCGCGCGATGGCCTGGACGGCCGATGTCTCGGACCGGTTTCAGGTGGCGGCCATGATCGAGAACCTGCGCGACCGGTTCGAGGGCCTGCACATCCTGATCAACAGCGCGGGGGTCGAGCGGCGCGAGGCGCTGCTGCGGATCGATGAATACGACTGGCGGCGCGTGCTGGAGATCAACCTCACCGGGACGTTCTTCTGCACGCAGCTCGCCGGTCGCGTGATGGCCGACGAGGGCGGGGGCGTGATCGTGAACGTCGCCAGCACCGCCGGGTACGCGCTGCCCCGCCCGGACGGCGCCGCCTTTGCCGCCAGCCAGGCCGGGATCATCGGCCTGACGCGCGAGGCGGCCCGCGACCTGGCCGGGCGCGGCGTGCGGGTGAACGCGGTGTGCCCGGCCAATATCACGGCGACGCGCGAGCCGGCGGACCCGACGCGGATTCCCCAGGGGCGCACCGGCACGCCGGAGGAGGTCGCCGCGGCGATCCTGTTCCTGTGTTCGGACGCCGCCTCGTTCATCACGGGGCAGGTGTTGGTCGTGGACGGCGGCGAGTGCATGGTTTGAATCCTGGCAGGGGGTCATGTAGAATACCGGGCAACCTTTCTATGCGTGTGTTTGCCAGCCAGCAATGGACCGTGCCATGCCCTCTCCCGCAGTGCAAGTGACGATTGACAACCGGGCGCGACTGATGTCGGCGGCCCTGTCCGCGACAGCGTGGCCGGAAATGGAACAGGGCCGCCACCGCCACCGCCCGCACATCCACGCCCGTCGCACCGCGCAGCGCGTCGCTGGCCTAGCCGGTCACCCGGCGGTAGTCACGCTGCAAGGTCTGCTGGACGCCGGGACACCGCTGGAGCGGCTGTTCACGTATGCGCTCAACCTCACGTGGCCTGACCTGCGGCTGGCGGGGGAATTCGCCTGGGCGCCCTCAGGCTGGAACGATGGCCTGCGCGACTTTTCCGAGCAGGCCGGGCTGGCCGCATGGTGGGACGAGGAAGACGCCCTCTGGCACCGCGCCGTCGAGCAGATGGAGCAGGCGGTCCAGCCGGCAGATTTGGCGCGCTTTTTCGAACCGTTTGTCGGCCCGGTCCGCCAGGCGCTGGTGGCGATGCCTAACATTTCGTTTCCCAGCGATGCCGAGATCGGCGTGCGGCTGCCGGGGACTCTGGTGTGCATCATGCCGCCGCGGGTTGCCTGGGGGGATAATGAGCCGTGGCCGTTTGATGACGACCCCGCCACGGTCCTGCGTGGGTTGGTGATGGCCTATGGGCGGCTGTTGATACAGGGCTATCTGCGCGAGCACGCGGCGGAAGCAGCCGCAGCGGCGCGCGATCCACTGTCGGTGGACCCGGCCGTCGCGGCTCGATTTCCCACGTGGGATGAACAGTTCACCTGGCTGTTCGGCCTGGGTGCGGTGCCCATCTTCCTGGAGGGGACGATGGGCCAGCAGGAGGCCGACGCGTACATTTTGATGGAGAGCAAGGTCCACGGCGCGACGATGCTGCCCGGCGTGGTGAGCGTGCTCCGGCAGTATCTCGCGGGCTATGCCGAAGGTCGTTACGCGGGGCTGTCCGAGTTTTTGCCCGGTTTTTCCGGGCAACTCCGCGCGGCCCAGGACACGATCGCGCGCTAGCGGATTTTCAGGCGAGCGCGGCCCGCGCAGTCGCTCGTTTCGTTTGTATGTCTAGGTTTTTAGGGAGGGTTAAGATGGATTATGAAAACATTCTTGTCGAGTACCCGGCTGAGGGTGTAGGGCTGGTGCGGCTGAATCGCCCGCGGGCGTTCAATTCGCTGACCGGACCGCTGATGGACGAACTGATGGGCGCCCTGGAAGGCATGGACGCCGACGACGCCATCGGCTGTATGATCATCACCGGCAACGAGAAGGCCTTCGCCGCCGGAGCGGACATCAGCGAGATGGCGGGGGCCACCCCGGTCGAGATGATCAACATGGCGTTCATCGCGCGCTGGGAGCGGCTGCGCGGCATGCGCAAGCCGGTGATCGCGGCAGTGAGCGGGTATGCGCTGGGCGGCGGCTGCGAGCTGGCGCTCGCCTGCGACATGATCGTCGCGTCGGAGACGGCGCAGTTTGGGCAGCCGGAGATCAACCTGGGCGTTATTCCGGGGGCGGGGGGCACCCAGCGCCTGACGCGGACCATCGGCAAGGCGCTGGCGATGGAGATGGCGCTCAACGACCGGCGCCTGACGGCGGACGAGGCCGCGCGGTTTGGCCTGGTCAACCATGTGGCCCCGGTCGCGGAATACCTGGACGTGGCGATCAAGCTGGCCGCGGAGATCGCGGCGCGCGCGCCGCTGGCCGTGCGGCTGGCGAAGGACGCCGTCAACATGGCGCTGGAAACCGCGCTCTCGGCGGGGCTGGCCTACGAGCGCAACCACTTTTACGCACTGTTTGCTACCGAAGACCAAAAGGAAGGAATGGCGGCCTTCCTGGAAAAGCGCAAACCGGCCTGGCGGGGGAAGTGACCCTGGCAGGCCGATTTGGGCTTTCGGCGCAATCTCGCTACAATCGCGGCTGGGCGTAAAGGGTGTGATTATTGACCGGCACTCCGTCTCAACTCACGCTGTTGTATACTGCGCATCTGGCCGACCATCTCGCGGCGCTTCCCCGCCTGTTCACGTTGATCCAATCCGAACGGCGCGCGGCTTCTGGCCCGGTATTTGTGCTGGACCTGGGCAATTCGTGCTCGCCGCACTCGTGGATTTGCCGGGCGACGCAGGGACGCGCCGGGCTGATGATCCTGGATGGGATGGGCTACGACGCCGCCGTGATCGGCGGCCCGGAGCGCGTGCCGATCCCTCCGGCTTCGCTGGCGCGCCTGCGCGATCGACTCGTCATGCCGCTGATCGAGTGGGATACCGCGCGCGAGCTGAGCAAGCGCGATGTCCGGCTGGCGATTGCTGCCGGGGATGCGGTCCTACCGCCGGGCATACCTGGCTTTCGCGTCGATCGCTCGAAGACGGGCCTTTCGCTGGCTCATGCGGGTGAGCCGGTGGTGGGCGATGTGCGCGGCGGGGTGATTGGGCGCGTGGTCATGGCGTGGCCTGCGTGGACGGTCGAGTCGGCTGACGTGCTGGAACTGCCCGACGACACGCCGCCCGATCCGACGATTGCGGCGATTATGGAATTGGTCGAACACGAGGCGCGGCTTTTTGCGCAGCAGCAAGGGGGAATCCCATGAATCAAGCCGAACTGGTGCAGCGACTGGATGCCTTTTTCGATATTCAGGCATACGACGAGCGCGCGCTCTGGTCGGAGATCATCCCGCCCGACGAGCTGTCGGTGTATCAACAGTTCGCCGAGGCTGATTTCGTCCAGGGTACGTGGAACGGGCTGATGCAGAACAGCACCGACGAGATCGACCGCGTGTACCTGGTGGTGTTCCCCACCCAGACCGTGCTGGACACGATCCTGGCGATGGAACTGGAGCGCAGCGCGCCCGGCGCGATGATCTTCGCGCACCATCCGGCGGATTTCGAGGAAAGCGGGCGCGGCTTTCTGGGCATCAGCGAGGCCCAGCTTGAGGAGCTGCGCGAGCACGCGATCAGCTACTACTGCTGTCACGCCCCGCTGGACTGCCACCCGGAGATCAGCACCGTGATCGCGCTGGCACAGGCGCTCAAGCTGCGCGACTGGGAGCCGTTCTCGCAGCACCACGGCGGGATGGAGGGCGTGCATGGCAAGGTGCGCGACAAAACGTTCGGTGAGTTCGCCCACCAACTGGCCGAGGTGACCGATCTGCCGTACATCCGTTACAACCAGATTCGCTTCAACGGCCAGCCGGTGGAGCACGTCGCGGTGATTCCCGGCGGCGGTGACGATCCGCGCCACCTGGAAGAGGCCCGCGATCTGGGCTGCGATACGTACGTCACCGGGCACTGGTGGCTGGAGGGTGATTATGACTATGCGGCCCAACAGCGCGAAGTGATGCGCGCGCTGGTGCCCCAAATGCCCATGAACTTGCTGGGGCTGTCGCACTATGCCAGCGAGATGGTCGTCATGCGCGACCTGCTGCCGGGCTGGTTCCGCAACGCCGGGATCGAAGCCCGCTTCATCCGCCAGCCCGATCCCTGGCGCTAGGAGAGCGGCGTCTCTTCGAGCAGGTCCAGCCCGTTGAGGGTGATGGCCGACAGGAACCCACTGCCAAACGACACGGTGTCGTCTGGCGCGACGTGCATCCAGCGCGCGTTGGGCACGCCGCTGGTTCCCCCGTTATACAGCGCGAGCTGCGCCGCCAGCCGCCCGTCGGCGGTCCTATAGGCGAGTAGCTGGCCGTCCGCGTTCAGCGCGTAGAGGAGCTGGCCGCCACCCAGGCCCAACAGCGGCGCGCGCCGGTGGCTGCCCGGCATGTACGCGTTCCACAGCACATTCCCTCCGCTGTCGTAGGCATACAGAGCCCGCCCTTCGCCGGTGTAGACATAGAACTCCCCGGCGGGCCCGCGCACCACGTCGGCGGCCGGCGATACGGCGCGCCCGGTGTCGATCAGCGGCACGGCCTGAAACGCGCCGTCCAGCCGTTCGATCCGCGAGCCGGACAGCACCAGGAACTCATTCTCTGGCGTGGCAACGGGCACCGGGACGTCCGGATAGGCGTTGTTGTGCGGGATCTGGCCGGATTGGTCGACGATCACCAGATCGCTGCTGGTCGTGGACACAGCCAGGTAGTTCCCCGCGACGGCCCAGCGCACGGCCGCTTCGGGGAGCGGCGTTTCCCACAGGACACTCCCCTCAGGCGTGGCGCCCCGGAGCGTGGCATCTTCGCCGATGAGGACGACGGTCCCGCCGACCAACAGCGGCGGCGCCTGGAGTGCGTGGGGCGCAGTCCACAGCGCGCTGTAGCTGCCGCCCCTGAGCACCAGCACCTGGTTGGCGGTGGTCGTGGCGAGCACGCGCCCGTCGGGCAGGGCCAGCAGCCCGTTCACTGTGTCGATCAGGTCGAATTGCCACAGGGCGTGCCCGGCGGCGGTGATCCCGCGCAGCGTCGTGCCGTGGGCGACCACATAGGTGCCGTCGGCGAGGAGCAGGGGGGGCAGGCTCGGGCGCTCGGTGAGGGTGAAATGGCCCCGGTACGCCGGCCCCGCCATCAACCGCGCCAGGTACGCGAAGTCGATCGGGTGCAGCCAGCCCAGCTCGAGCGGGTTGGTTTGGGTGTAGCCGGGCCCGCCTTCGTACCGGTAGCGCGTGCGCACTTCGAAATGCAGATGGGGCCGGCTGAGGGATGGGTCGCCAATCGCGCCGATAATCTGGCCCTGTTCGACACATGTGTCGACCGGCGGGAATGTGTGACCGTTGAGCTCTTCCATGTGACCGTACAGCGTGTTGACCAGCGTGCCGTCCGGCAGCGTGTGCTGGATCACGACCACGCCTTTTTCGGTATCCCAGCCCTCGATGTCACTGTACGTGACCAGCCCCCGCGCCCCGGCGCGCACCGGTTCGCCCAGGTCGCCAAAAGCCACATCGATGCCGGTATGCAGCCCGCCGAATCGCGAGCGGTAGATGCCGAAATCGGTGCGATTCACGTCGATGGCGGGTACGGGATACTCAAAACCGTCGATATATCCACACGGGGCGTTATTCCCCTGCGCAGCGGCAGGTGGGTGCGAGGCGGATATTACGATGCTCAGTAAAACGATCAGGATACCGGCGAGGGTACCAATACGTCCCCACATAGCATTCTTTTGCAGTACAACTCCGGACACAACGAGGGTATTGTACAGGCTGGGCCGCTTTCGTGCTACAAAAGCATGCGAGCGGCCCAGGAGCCGCCCGCGTGCTGGTCTAGCCTTTCAGGCCAGTGGTGGCGATGCCCTCGGTGAACTGCCGCTGGGCGAACAGGTACAGCACCAGGACGGGAACCAGCGTGATGACCGACCCGGCCATCAGCAGGTTGAGATCCGAGCCGGCCTCGGTCGTGAAGGCGTACAGCCCATACGAGATGGGCCGCCAGTTTTCCGAGAACGTGACCAGCAGTGGCCATTCGAGCGCGTTCCACGTGCCGACGAAGGTGAAAATGATCGTGGTGACCAGGGCCGCCCGCGAGATGGGCAGCACGACCTGGAACAGATAGCGCAAATGTCCCGCCCCGTCGATGCGGGCGGCGTCCCACAACTCGATGGGAATCTGCATGAAGAACTGGCGCAACAAGAAAATACTGAACGTGCTCGCCAGGAACGGCACCACCAGCGCGGGCCAGCTGTCCATCCAGCGCCAGACCAGCGGTCCATCGACGGTGAAAAAGTCGCCCAGGCCAAGGAAATTCTCCAGGCCGATCGCATCCAGCCCTTTGTAGATCTGTTCGCCGATTTCCTCGCGGAGGCCGGTGATTCCCCAATCATCCTGTTTTTGCGGGAACTCCCTGGTGAAGAAGCGGTCGATGCTGGTGACCGTGTTGCGGTTGGGAATCAGAACGACCATCGTCGGGATGAAGATCGTCGCCAGGAACAGGCTGAACAGCAGATTGCTGCCGGGGAACTCGATTCGGGCGAACGCGTACGCCGCCAGGACGGAGGTTATCGTCTGACCGACGATGGTCAGAATGGCGATCATCACGCTGTTGAAGAAATACTCCGAGAAGTTGGATTCTGCCCACGCTTCGAGATAGTGCGCCGCGCCGCCGACGATCACGTAATGGCCGCGCGTGGACCACAGTTGGTTGATGATCGGGATGTCGATGTTGACCTCGAGCTCGGCATACCCGATCTTCTGCGTGCGCAAGTAGTCTGAAAGGGTGAAGCCGCGCTGGCGCTTGCTGTCTTCGAGCTGCGTGTAGACGCGCGTCAGAAACGGCGGCGACTGGCCGGCGTCCAGATAATCCTGCACAGGACGGGCCAGGTCTTGCTCGCTGACGCGCGTGATCTTGAGCACGTCCTGGCTGGGAAAGGCGCGCCCGCGGATGATATCGCCCGAGTGCTGCAGCGAGGTGCTCACCATCCAGAAGAAGGGCATCACGAACAGAATGGCACCCAGTGTCAAAACCACGTACACGAAAATCCGAAACGGCTTGATCGCGATGGGCCGCCGGCGGTAGGGCGCCGTGGCGACAGTGGGGCGGGCGGCAGATGGGAGCGCCTTGCGCGGGACGCGTGTGGTGGTATCTGTGCTAGCCATAGAAGACTTGCTCCTGTGCCAGACGGTTCTGCACCAGGGTCAACACCAGGATGACCCCAAACAGACTAAAGGCCAGCGCCGCCGCATAACCCGGATCGTTGGCCGAATACAACTGGTTGAAGATGTGCACGCTCATCGTGTCGATCTCTTTGCCGGTAGCCTGGCTGCGCAGGACGTAAATGTGCGAGAACGCCTTGAACGTCCCGATGATGGACAGCATCGAGAGGAAGAACGTCGTGGGCGACAGCAGCGGCAGCGTGATGTTACGGAAGCGTGACCACCGGCCCGCGCCGTCCACCTCGGCGGCCTCGTACAGCTCGGTGGGGATGGCGCCCAACCCGGCCAGGAAGACCACCGTGTTGTACCCGGCGAAAACCCAGATGTTGTACAGAATCACCGTGATCAGCGCCAGGCTGGGACCGGCCAGCGCCTCCGGGATGAAGAGCGGATTGCCGCCCAGCACGGACTCGTAGAAGATGCGCACGATCCCGTCCGGCTCTTTGAGCCACGTCCACGGCTCGATTCCCAAAAAGCCCAGCGCTTTGTTAGCCAGACTGGTGGCATTCGGGCTGAAGATGACCAGGAAGACGGTCGAGGTGGCCACGCTGGGCGCGATGTACGGCATGAAGTAGATCACGCGATAGATCGATTTGCCCCACGAGATCTCCGAGAACAGCAGATAGGCCAGGAACAGGCCGAGGCCAAGCTGCACCGGCACCGTCCCGATCGAATACATGGCCGTGCGAGTAAGGGCGTCCAGCGTGTCGCTGCCTTCGCGCCCCGCCAAGCCAATCGTGCGCGGGATCTCGCCGATCAGCAACCAGCCGCCGACCATCAGAGCCGCGGCGAGAGCGATGGTCAGGCCGAAGCCCAGGGGCGTTTCGCGTTTCTGCGCGCCCTGCCACACCAGATAGGCCACGCCGATCAGAACCGAGCCGACCGCGACCAT
>Ga0123333_10002105_pt1 | contig 20611 bp, 16 predicted proteins | sample BioC12SIPDNA_3_FD_89957 | JGI IMG/M metagenome (GOLD analysis project Ga0123333, IMG submission 89957) | Anaerobic biogas reactor microbial communites from Washington, USA - Biogas_R2_B C12 SIP DNA | ecosystem: Engineered > Bioreactor > Anaerobic > Unclassified | place: Washington, USA... | reverse complement strand
TAAGGGCACGTCTCCGGCTTCTCGTACGTATTCGGATCAACCTGCGGAAAGCGAACGTTCAGGCGCATTGGACTCCTCCCACACCCAGTCTACTCGCCCTCCCGCATTTTGAACAGTCACGTCAAGCCGTATGGACTGTGCCCGGCGGCTAGGGGCGATATCCCTGAACCCGGTACCTGAGCAACGTCCAGAGCACGGTAAACCCATCGCGCCAGGAGATCTTCTTCCCCTCGGTAAACTCTCGCCCGCTGTATGAGATGGGCACCTCGTAGATCCGGTAGCCGCTAAGTAGGATTTGAGCTGTGATCTCCGGATCGAAACCCCAGCCACGTGCCCTCAGACGGAGTTTCCCGGCCACCTCGCGTGTGAAAACTTTGTAGCACGTCTCCATATCCGATAGGATCGTGTTGTAGAGCACATTGGTTACAGAGGTCAGAAACCGATTGCCTACCATGTGCCAGAAGAACATGGCCTTCGTAGGCCCTCCACGGAAGCGGGAACCATAGACAACGTGGGTGCGGTGCTCAAGGATCGGCTGCAGCAGCCTGACATAATCGCGAGGATCGTATTCCAGATCGGCGTCCTGGATCAGACAGATATCCCCGGTCGTTGCTTGGAGTCCGGTCCAGACAGCGCCTCCCTTCCCTTGGTTCTCCTCGTGGAAGATCACCTTAACGTCAGGCTCAGCTCGAAGAGTATCCAAGAAGTCACGTGTGCCATCCTGCGAACCATCATCGACGATGACCACCTCGCGGTCGAGGTGAGCGACCGTCTCGTTCGCTCGATTCTCCCATGTCGGCACGTCAAGACGAACCGCACGAACCCTCGCAGTGATCTCCGCAATCGTGTCGATCTCGTTATAAACTGGTATGATGACAGAGAGTTTCAAGATGCCTCCATTGGATCGCGGTCGGTCAACGGCCTCACTCGCGCCCCTGCCGGCGCCTCGCGGCACCCGCCGGCCATACATCTGCAAGCAAGACCTTGCGCTCCACTGCGTCCAGGTAGCGCCATTGCCCCGGTTGTAGATCGGGGGGTAACGTCAAGTGCCCAATCGCGACACGCACAAGTCGCACGGTAGGGTGGCCCACCGCGGCCGTCATGCGCTTGACCTGGCGGTTCATGCCCTCGTGCAACACGATGCGCAGCCAGGTAGTCTTCTCCGGATGTGGAAGCGGCTGCACAAAGGGCGGCAGCGGCGGTGGACTCGCCAGAATCTCGATGTCTGCCGGGCGCGTCCTGCCCAGTGTTGTCTCCACGCCCTGCCGCAACTGCTCCAGGGCCTCGGCCTGTGGCCTACCCAACACCAGCACGAAATACGTCTTGGCATGGCTGAAGCGTGCATGCGTGAGGCGATGTAGCGTCTGGCCATCATCAGTGAGCACCAGCAACCCCTCACTATCGAGGTCCAGTCGCCCGGCCGTGTGCAGACCGGTCGGAATCCCCATTGTTGTCAAAGTCTCCCGGCCCAACGCATCTTCGTGGTGAGCGCAGAGGACGTTATAAGCCTTATAGGCGATCGCATACCGGTACACGTGGGCCCGCCCCTCTACAGCCCCTCGCCGCCACGTTGCCGCCGATCAGGGTCTAGACGGCCCGCACCGAATCCCGCTGTCACGACACGCGCACGCATCAGGACCCAACCCGCAGCACGCCTGGATCGCCCACGGAGCCGTCCACGGCAATCTCCCGAAAGCCAAACTGCTGGGCGACCCACACATGGGTCAAGGTGTGCCGCGTGACCCGTGAGAGCGTTGCCCGCGAGGCTCCTCCAGCGAGAGCAAAGGGCAGCACAAGTTGATCACCGAGATGGGCGTCGACTGCAGCGCCGGTATGGTGGTGCGCCAGCAGCGCGCGACAGGCAATCTCGGCGACCTCCTCCGATGGCAGACCCCGACGGCCAAGGGCAAGGAATCCCGCTGCGACATGCTCGTAGCGCGCACAGAGAAATAGCCCCGTTCCCAGCCCAGGAGACGGCACGTGCTCGGCAACGATCCGGGTCTCAAACCCTGCGTCGCCGAGAATCGACCGCGCCCGATTCGTCATGCGCTGTGGAATGTGCGAAGGCAGCTTGGCCGCGAAGGCCAGGCCCTCGACCCGGATCGGTTCGCCGCGCTCGGTTAGCGTCACCGGGTGCAACTGCGTCCCGCCGCGGATTTGGACCACGACCTCGCCGCCTCCTTCAGGGTAGAAGCCCCAGAGCCGGTGATCCAGGTTGGCCCGCAAGCCCATCTCGAAAAGCGTGGGAAAGTAGACTCGATCGAGAAACAACACCGGCGGGCTCATAGGGACCGTGGTCCCCCCCAACAGGCGAACTTCTGAAGGACCCGGGGCGAGGGCCAGAGGTAGCAGAATGGTCTGTAGCACCAAAGCAACGGAGCCGGCAGAGCTACCGGGCGTCGCATCGTTCACATCAAACTCGTAAGCGCCTGCCTGCGGCGCCACGCGCGGCTCAAAGGTCAGCGACTGGCTATCCAGGCTATCGCCAGTCACAGCCGCGTCGCAAATCCTCGCCACCGCGCGCACCGCCGTCAGATGTTGAGGACGCAAGCCCGGTCGCGACCGGTTTCCCCGGATGTTCGTCAACCGCACGGGCGTTCCCGTGATTGCAGCCAGGGTGAGCGAGGAGCGTACGATTTGCCCCCCTCCCTCACCATAGGATCCATTGATCTCCAGCATCTTGCGCACCGAGTTCTTGAACGCACATAAAACAAGGATACCCCTTCTCTCTGCAGGAGGATATCCTCGCGTAGAAATTGCCAACCAACTACATCAGCCCCCATTATACGGATCTCAAGCCGTTGGCAATCTCCAGTTTCGCGGCCCGCTGGCGTCGTGCGGGAGTGCTGAGCAAACACCCCGCGCCCTCGCCTGGTTCGGACGTCACCAGGGGGGCGCGGGGTGGACTCAACAAGCGCGAGAGCGTGGGGCCTAGCAGTGTTGAAGTGCCAGACGCCGGTTCACCATAACCGTCTAGTAGTGGCTAACAACCCTGGTCCCAACCGACGCCCAGTTGTAGAACCATTCAGCATCTGGCAGCGAAAGGTTCACACAGCCATGGCTCATCGGAGTCCCGAAATTGTTGTGCCAGTAGGCGCCGTGAATGGCGTAGCCACGGTAGAAATACATCGTGTGGGGCACATTCGGCAGATAGTACCCCGGTCCGCTCATCGGCGTGTAGCGATACTTCACGTAGATCTGATAGGTTCCCACCACTGTTGGCGTACGCCAGGTCCCGGTCGACGCCAGCGCCGAGTATACCGCGGTCTGACCCTGATACGCCGTGACGCGCTGCGTGGTGAGATTGATATCGATCCATCGCTCTCCTCCCGTGCCGGGGTTCGGAACGGGAGTCGGCTGCGCGGCGGGCGGCTGGCTGGGAGTGCTCCCCCCTCCGGGGATTGTCAAGCGCTGACCCACATAGATTGTCGCCGAGGTCAGGCCATTGGCAGATTGCAGCGCTGCGACGGTCGTCCCATATTGGCGGGCGATGCTGAACAACGTGTTCCCCGCCTGAACAACGTGGACTTGGGTTCCTCCCGTCGTCGGGGGGTTGGGGTTTGGTGCAGGTGCAGTCTGCCCACCGGGGATGACCAACTGCTGTCCGACGTAAACCCACGAGTTCCAATGCAGCCCATTGAGCGAGGCGAGTTGCCCCGCGGTCACGCCATACCGCGCGGCGATACTCATCAGGGTGTCTCCGGGCCGAACAACGTAGGTCGTGCCACTGGGTACGGGGGCAGGATTGAGGGGAGCATTGCTGGGTATGGTTAGCTGCTGCCCTGCATACACCCACGAATTCCAGCCCAACCCATTCGCGGCAGCTAATTGGCTCACGGTCACGCCATAGCGTGCCGCAATCCGCGTCAGCGTATCCCCCGGTTGCACAACGTAGATCGTATTGGCGACCGGCGCCGCGTGCACGGGTTGCCACCCCGCAAGCGTCATGCCCAAGACCAGTACACAGAGGATGAAAGCGCGCCATCGGTTCATCGGCTATACTCCTTTCTCGCCTCTATGTTAACAGCGTTCTTGGACAGCGTGTGTTACTTTCCGTTGCGGATGAGTTAACGATGGTCAGCGACGCCTTAGAAAGGCCGCCAGGCCGAGCAGCAGCGCCAGCGCCTGCAATCCGAACGCTGCCAGGAGAGGCCAGTCAGTCGCCTCGGCCTCGATCGTCGCAGGGCCATCCTCGGGAAGAGGTGTCCACGTCGGGAAAGGCACCAGCAAGTCTGGGTCGTCCGCCGGCGCAGCAGTCGCCTGAACCGCTTCCGTCGCTGGAGTCGCCACGAAGGCTGTCGGCTCCGGCGACTCCGGAGCAGGCATCTCCCCTTCCGCTGCGGGCGCCTGTACGTCCGGCGTGGACGTAGGCATCAGCACGCCCAAGGCAGGCGCCGGCGTGGGAAGCACCTCACCAGGCAACACCAGGCGAATTGTATCTTGTGCGACCGCCGTCCTGTTTGCGCCATCACGGAACTCAACGTACACCTCGTACTCGCCAGGCTCCTCCCCGGCAAGGAGCCACGGGAGAAGCGGCTCCCACGGCTGCCAGTCCATGCCCTCGAAGTCGGGAGTGTTGCTCAACCGCACTTCGATCGCCCTGCCAATCCACGCGCCTTCCCCCATCGGGACGGCTTCTTCGTTAGTCAACCGCATCGCCACCATCGGCGAGTCGGTGGTTGCGGCGTCGTCGTTGACGAACACGGGGATGACGCCTGGTCGGGAGCCAAGGTTGACGACGAAGTAGTGAACACCTCCATCGTCAGCATAGCCGATGCCCATCTCGCGATAGCGAGGATCTGCCAGTAGTTGTCCTTCGGCGTTGCTGGCAAACCAGGCGACCGCATCCTCAGCCGTCCCCAAACCGATCCACACAATCTCGTTGACCAGTAACCCGTCATTCCAGGCATGGTAGCGGGCCTCTCGGATGCGCTGCTGGTAGGTCGACCCATCCGACCCCTCGTGCGTCGCCGTCCCCACGCCCACCAAATCTTCAGCATGCCTCTGGGCAGCCTGGCTAAGGAGGGTTGAGGTACCCAGTGGCGCGAGCCCCTGACCAAGCCGCACCTGGTTGATCAGGCTGGACAGATGCGCACGTGGATCTTCCTGCGCTGAGACAAGAGCCGGATATGCTATTGAGAGCAGGAGCGCCAACACCATAAACATCCCGAGGGCACGCCAAGGGCATTGTCTCATCGCCGCCTGTTCCGTCTGCCGAGCGCTCCGCAAACCCTCTACCGCCTCGACTGCGCACGCATCTGCGCCCCGCCGCACTTGTCGGCCGTGTATCATGGGGCTTCCCCTTCAGCAGGCGCCGCGGTCGGCAAAGCGCGGAAGCCCACACCGGTGTTGCAGGCAGTGACAGCAGTGTCCACGTAGGCCACCGTGTCAACGTCCGTCTGCTGCAGGGCCAACAGGCAACGCAGCAGAGACGCACGACACGCCATCCGATTCGTAGCCTGTGGCCACGCGACCCACGCAGCCGTGTCTGCAGCCGTCAGAGTCAGTCGCCAAAGGGCGGATTCGGGTGACAGAATGCTGGTCTCCTCGGCTCCGGCCAGGGCCGCCTCAACAACTGACCGCCGCACCGGAATGTACGCCGTCGCCTCACCCCAATAGGTCTGCGACTCCTGAGAGAACAACCAATACATCACGCGGAGCGCGGCTTGCTGGCGCTCCTCGTCCGGCGCCGTTACCATCAGGCCCGGTCCGTACCACAGGGTGGGGCCAGGGCCCTCGGGGCCAGGAAACGCCCCGATCGCGAGCTGGAAATTGCGGCCCGCAGCGATCGCGTGTTGCACCTCAGTCAACTGCTCGCTCGACTCCACGATCATCGCCATCGAGCTCTTGCCCAGCCGTCCGGTACCCACCTCCCGGTCCTGGTAGACCAGGCCGCAGTCACCGCTGAACACCTCATGGAGCACACCGGCGGACCCTCGCCCGACCTCGTCGGAAAACTGAAAGTAGCCATCGTCGCCAACGATCTGCGAACCACTCGCCGCCAGGGTTGCGAGCAACACACTGGCACGTGCGGGCACACCCAGGCCAACGTGGCCTCGAGTTGGATCGCTGGCGGCACAAGCTGTACGTCGCAGACCCTCCCAGTTCGCCGTCCCTACATCGTAGCCCAGATCGCCCAACCACTCCGCATTGGCATAGACCAGATACGTCGCCAAACCCAGAGGCGCAGCCTGTGGCACACCATCGACCTGATAGAGCGCCTGCGCCATCGGCAGAAAGTCCGCCCATATCTCGCGCATCAACGATGAGTCCGTGGGCGCGCTTCCTACAAGATCCAGCGCCACATACGTCTGAAGATCCTCAGGTCGAACCGTCACAAGATCGGGGCGGCTGTCTGGGGCAACCCGCAGCTTTTCCAGCAACTTGCTTTGGTATTCAGCGATCAGCACCATCTGCCAGGGGTTCTCGTCGTTGAACCGATCCGTCAACGCCTGAAGCGCCATCGCCTCTGCCCCTGTAAACGTGTGCCACAGCACCAAGATCTCCGGGTCGGGCTGTGGTGTCGGACCAGCAGGTACACACGCCACCACCCCCAGGGAGATCCCCATGACCAACAGCAGCCGGAAGGCCCGGAGCCAGAGCCGCCCGGCGGATCGTAGTGAAATGCACCGCGATCTCATTGGATATGATGTCATCAGCCTCAAGCTTATTCCCTTCGCAACCGAATGACGGGGGGCGGTGACAGTGCAGGCTGACGCCGCAGCGCGCTGCGGATCAACGTGACCTCCTCAACGCCCAATGCCCGCAGGAGCCCCAGATAGATGGCGCCCCCGACCACGGTTGCTGCCAAGATGCGGATCAGATAGCCCAGCGATCCCCTGGGCACAAAGGGTAACAACCCACGCAGCGTAGCTGTCATCGGCAGTATCATCGCCAGCGAAGCGACCAACGCAATGAGTGACGTTCGCCACAGACCATAGGGCGCGAGCCGGCCCACCTTGCGTGAAAAGAGAAAGAGCATAAGCAGCGCATGCGCAGCAAGCTTCAGCGAGTTCGCCAGGATCAGCTCCCATAACCTCGGTTCGTGAAACTGCGTGGGGACCACGGCCATCAGGATGTACAGCACAACGGTGCCCACCCCCACCAAGGCAGGGGTCCAGGTGTCCTTCCGGGCATAGAAGGCAAAGATCAGCGGCTGATCCAGCGCCGCAAACACCAGCCCAATGATCGAGAACCGCAGTACCTGCGCCGTTGCCAATGTGTCGGAGGGCAAGAACTCGCCACGCTGTAACAGCACCGCAACCAGAGGTTCGGACATCACCCACAGACCGACGGCGGCGGGCAGAACCAAGATCAGCACCAGTCGCAGCCCTTGTGCCAATGTAGACCGAAAGGCCGGCTCGTCATCTTGTGTGGCGTAACGCGACAGGGTCGGCAAGATCGCCACAGAGACAGCCGTGACGACCAGCCCCAAGGGAAACTGGATGAGAGTGGCGGCGTATTTCATCCAGGCGATGCCGCTTGGCCCGGTTCGTGAAGCCAGGTTGTAGCTCAGGGCTACGGCGGCTTGGTCGACAAGCAGGCCCGCACCGATGGGTAGGTACAGTTTGGCCACCTGAAAGAGCGCAGGATGTACTACAAATGGCCTGCGCAGCGCCAACCGGATCCCTCGCAAACCGGGGAGCTGGAAAGCCAACTGCGCAACTGTTGCCGCCAGCAAGCCTACCGCGAGGGTACGCGCACCCAGTGGGCCGCGCCCCAGGATCACAATCACGACCACCATCGTGGCGTTGTAGACCGCGCTCGTGAAGGCAGGGAGTCGAAAACGCTGCAACGCGTACAATGCCGCCGATACGAGGCCTGCCACGTTTAGAAACAACACTGCGGGGCCCGTAATGCGGATCATGGACGTTGCCAAGGCGAGATATTCTGGCGAGAGCCCAACACCCAGGATCCGGGCGACCCACGGCGCTGCCAACTCAAGGAGCAGAACCACCACGCCCAACAGCACGGCGACGACTGTAAACATGCTGCCCAGGACTCGCCACAGTTCCTCCTGATCCTCACCGTGGGCATAATCGGAGAAGACCGGCACCAACGAGGAACTCAGCATCCCTCCCACAAGTTGATCATTGAGCATCGTGGGAACTTGCGCGGCAACATCAAAGGCGCTCACAGCCCCGCCAGCACCGAAGAAATAGGACTTGGCCATCTCGCGCACAAGCCCCAATCCCCGGCTGGCGATATTCCCGATGGAGATCAAGACAGCGGCGCGGGTCACCCGTCGCGCCTCTCCGGAGAGGACAGGTTGGTCAGTCATCGCAAACTGGCATTCTACTGGGTTTCAATGCGGTGGCAAGGCGGCACTTGTGCAGAGGCAGGTCATGCCGGGCAGACCGGTGTCTACGCTGCCGCCGGTCACACCATTGGTCACCAGGCGAGACCGTCGACCGCGTGACGGTCAGGAGTCTCGCCTCGAGTTCGGCGCCCCTCACTCGTTCGCCGTCAGCAGCCCGGCACGGGCATCCTCTTCGCGGGCCACGCGCGCGCCCTCGTCAACGTTCACGTTGCGCAGCAACACGATACCGATGATGAAGAACGTGATCAGGCTCAGGATAGCAGGGCGGCTGTTCCCGAAGATCGCCACGGCACCCGCGAAGAGTAACGGCCCGAGGATGGAAGAGAACTTCTCCATGACGCCGAAGAGACCGAAGAACTCTCCGCTCTTCGCCGCCGGCGAGAGTGAAGCGTAGAGACTGCGGCTCAGCGCCTGACTGCCCCCCTGAACGATCGCTACCATCCAGGCGAGCATCCAGAACTCGATGACTGAGTTTAGGAAATAGCCCCACACCGAGATAACAGCGTAGACAACAAGTGATAGAACGATGCTGCGACGGGTGTCGAACGTCGCTGCGAGCCGCCCGAACAAGGGGCGACCGAGGAGCAGGGCAAAGACCACGCCCACGCCCTGGACGGCCAGAATCGTCCCTAGAACCAGACCGAGGTTCTCATCGGGAAGCGCCCTGGCCCCTAAGGCACCCACGAGCGGAAGCGCCACCAGATTGAAGACCACAAAAGCCAGGTACAGAGGGCGACGCGGCTCGGTCTTGCTGGGCAAACGGCCGAAGAGAAGGCTGAAGGGTATACCCACGAACTGCACCAGCAAGAGAGCCAGAACCAGTTGCGTGCTTCCGAAGCCTAGCTCCGCGCCATAGATGCTCGCAACCCCGATAATCGTGCCAATCGCGTCGTTGTAGATGAGGAACGCTATCAGGAACTTGAACAGCTCGCGATAGCGGCGGATGTCTTTGACGACCTCCGCGATCCGCCTAAAGCTGATGGCGGCGACGCTCTCACCGGCCTTGGCCGGAGCCGCAGCCGCCGGCGGTTCCGGCACCCAGCGCAACAGGGGAATGGAGAAGACGGCCCACCATATCGCGACGCTGAGGAACGACAACCGTGGCCCCCACGTACCGGGCAGAACCTGGATCATCACCGCGTTGATCGCCAGCAGCAGCCCCCCTCCGAGGTACCCAAGGGCATAGCCACGCGCAGAGACCTTGTCGCGCTCCTCCTCAGTGGCGATATGGGGCAACAGAGCGTCATAGAAGACGTTGGCACTCGTGAATCCGATGCGTGCCAGGATGAAGAGCACGGATGCCAGGAGCCAGTCCCCTGAGTCGACCAGCACGAGAAGACCTGTCCCGATGATGCCCAACAGAGCAAAGGACGTGAGGAACCGCTTCTTTCCGCGCACGACGTCCGAAACTGTGCCCAAGATGGGTGAGAGCACGGCAACGATCAACAATGAAAGGCTCAGGCCTAAGCTCCAGTAGGCCGTCGCGACTGCGGGCGCTAGCGTCGCCGCGGCGACCTGACTGTAGTAGACCGGTAGCACCGCCGCCAAAATCGTCGTCGCAAAGGCCGAGTTGGCCCAGTCATACATGCACCAGGCCGTAGCGATCTTCCGCCTGAGGGAATCCCCAACCTTGAGCGTCATCCCGTCGCCTCCTGTGAACACTGTAATTGCTCGGGGCAGAACGTCGCCCGGCCGTGGCTGGTCAGCTTCCGTTGCAGTGCCGTAGCGACGCGATGACAGGGAGACTGTACTTTCGCGACCAGGGCCGGGCAAATGAACTACAGTATATCCAGCGGGTCGATATCCACAATCCAGCCGGCGGGTATGTCGAGCGGCCTAAGGAAATCCGCAGGAGCCACGTGACGCATAAGGATCTGCCAACGATAGCGCCCGCGCACGCGGGCGAAGAAAGCCGGCGCAGGACCTATCAGATCGGCGCCCGCCAGACCGGCCAGAGCGAGAGCTGCTCGTAGCCGGGTCGCCAGGTCTTCGGCAGCACGGCGCGCCTTGTCGTTGTCGTGATGGGCGAAGACCAACCGTGCCAGGCGAATAGCGGGCGGGTATCCTGCCTTGCGACGGAATGCCAGCTCGTGTCGCGCGAACGTCTCATAGTCATGGGCCGCCGCCAGTTGCACGGCGTAATGGTCAGGATGATAGGTCTGGACCACGGCGCGCCCACCGAGGATGCCGCGCCCGGAGCGGCCCGCAACCTGAGCCAGAAGTTGGAACGTGCGCTCCGCCGCCCGAAAGTCCGGCAGATGTAGGCCGGTGTCGGCCGAAATCACACCGACCAGCGTTACCTTGGGCAGGTCGAGCCCGCGCGCTACCATCTGTGTGCCCACCAGAATATCGGCTTCTCCGCGGGTCATCCGCCCCATGATCATCGTGTGGGCGCCGTGCGAGCGCGCGACGTCGCGATCCCACCGCAGGATGCGTGCTTCGGGCCAGCGTTCAGCCACGCGTGCCTCGAGCCCCTCCGTGCCCAAGCCGAATGCGCGTACCCTTCGCGAGCCGCACTGCGGGCAGCGGCTTATCATCTTGCGCCGGTGACCACAGCGGTGACAGATGAGAGCAGCAGTGCGAGCATGATAGGTCATAGGACTGTCGCACCGCGGACAGAGAGCAACCCACCCGCAATCCCTACAGAAAACATGCGTCGCTGACCCTCGGCGATTCAAGAACAGGATGATCTGTTCATCGCGACCAAGAGCCTGGTCCACGCCTTCCTGGAGCATCGTGCTGAAGATCGACCGGTTCCCGGCTTTCAGCTCCGCGCGCATGTCCACAACGGTGACCTCTGGAAGGGGAATCGTACAGGCCTCATCAGCCACTTCAGCGGCTCCCCCCTCCCCAGACACGCCGGGTTCGTGCTCGAGATGGTAGCGGCTGCGAGGAAGATGCAGGAGCCGGAGCCAATCGGCGATGCGCCTGCGATGGCCCATGATACGTGAAGGCAACCTTAGCAGCCGGTAGCGCCCGGCACGCGCGCGCGCGTACGCCTCCAGCGATGGTGTCGCACTGCCCATGATCAGCAACGCACCGGACATGCGCGCCAGCTGCTCCGCTGCTTCACGCGTGTGGTAGTAGGGAGAACTGCTCTGCTTGTAGCTGGTGTCCTCCTCCTCGTCCATAACGATCAGCCCCAAGTCGGGGAAGGGCGCGAAGAGCGCGGAACGGGCGCCGACAACCACAGCAAGCTCGCCGCTGCGCACCCGGCGCCACGTGTCATAGCGCTCGCCTTCACTCATACTGCTGTGCCAGAGCCCCACCCGTCCTTCAAACCGCACGGCGAAACGCCGCACCGTCTGAGGCGTCAGGCTGATCTCCGGCACCAGCACCAGCGCTTGTCGCCCCTCCGCCAGGACCTCAGCCGCCGCGCGCATGTACAACTCTGTCTTCCCGGAGCCGGTAACCCCCAGAAGCAGAACCGGCGCGCGGGGCGGCGCCGATCGCAACAGCGCCACCAATTCTTGCCACACCTGCCCCTGCTCTGCAGTCAGTTGAGGCGGCACGGATGGTGTGAAGACTATATCATCCAGAGGGTCGCGCATGACCTCCTGACGACTGGAAGACACCAGGCCCCGTGCCTCCAGTTTGCGGACATGATAGAGCTCTGCGCCCGTCTCGGCACGAATAACACTGACCTCGACCGGCTCTTCCTCAGCCTCCAAGAACAGCAACACCGACTCGTATAGGTCCACCTTCTGCAGGCCCGCAAGCCCGGCGGGCCACTCTGCGCGCGGGACTGAAAGGCGCACTACCGGGACTGTCCGAGGTTGGACTCTCGGTAGGCGTAGGGTACGCTCGACATCGATGTAGCCACGGCGTTTCAGGAAATGCCGCGCCCGGGTCAAGTCGATTCCGGTCAAGGCCCGCTGAACCTGCGAGTCTCTGAGCGGACCGCGCTCAACAAGCAGTTGGAGCAACGCCGCCGCCGGTCTGGGCAGGTCCGCGGGGACATGATCGACACGTGGAGTCAGCCGCAGGTAAACCTGGGGGCGCAACCCTGGGGGTAGCATGATCTGGACGCAGCGATGTAGGGGGGTCAAGGTCTCGCGGGACAGCCAGCGTGCAAAGCGTATCAGCATGTCGCTGAGCGCCGGCTCGGGGTCGAGCACGCTGACGATATCCCGCAGACCCGGTACCGTCACGGTCTCGCCAAGCCCCATCACCAGGCCCGGCAAGACCTGCGTTCGCAGCGGGACCGCGACCAGCACCCCCGGGCGCACTTCGCGCACCATAGATTCAGGCACGCCATAGTCGAGGTACGGCGATTCTCGTAGGCGAACAGGTTGGAAGACGAGGACCTGTGCGACCGTCGTCTGGTGGTCCCTGGTTTCCTCAGGCTTTATCATTCCACAGGCTGCCGTAGATATGCATCAGTTGGCGACCGGTGCGTTCCCAAGAGAAGTGCCGGCGAGCCCGCTCACGCAGTTGGAGGCCCAGGGCGCGCGCTGCCTGGGGCTGATCGAGTAGCGACGCAAGGGCATTAGCCAACCCTGCGACGTCCCCAACGGGTGCAGCATACGTCCCCAACGTGCCCAGATACTCGCGGCTGACCCGTGTATCGTAAGCGACCACCGGCAATGCCATCGCCATGTAGTTGAGGATCTTGCCGCTGCCCTCGGTGGCGGACAGTTTGGGCGCCACGGCAACATCGCCAAGGGCCAGATAAGCTGGGGCCTGATCGTAGGGCACCTTCCCGGTGAAGACAACGTCCTGCGCGGCAAGTCCAAGCGCCGCAGCTTGCTCGCTGTACGCGGCGACGCCGGGGAAGCCCATCACCAGAAACGAAACCGGCACATCTTGCGAGCGGAGCAGTGCGGCAGCCTTCAGCAACTGCGGCACGCCCTGGTAATCCGCCAACAGACCGAGGTAGACGACGACTTGCCGATCCGGGGGCAGGCCCAGGTCCGCCCGGTGCCGCGCGCGCTCCTCCGGCGTGAGGCAGGTCGGGCAGAAAAAGTCCAGGTTGACGCTATCGGGGAGGGGATGTACCCCTGTCTGACGCCCGAACGAGCGCGCCAGCAACTCGGTGCTGTGCGTGGTGCTCGTCAGGATCACATCAGGCATCTCTACGATGCGTTCCTCCAACCTCCGCCACCAGTAATAGGCCAGGCTGTCTGGGGTTAGGAAGCCATGGTCGATCATCTCTGCAGTCATGCTGCCTTGGAAGTCGAAGACCATCGGTGCCCCAACGATCCGCGCCATCACGCTGCCGATCAGCGCGCCCTCGTGCAAGTGACCGTGGACCACGTCCGGACGCCAGCGGATCGCCTCCCGCAGCACCTGCCACGCCAGCAAGAGGTCAAAGGCCACTTTGTGGCGCGACGACCCGACTTCATAATCCGCGCGCCACGGCGTCGGGCGAGAGCGCACAATATCCAGACCAGGCCAGTTCCGGCCCAAGTAGTATGTCACGATACGGACCTGTTGCCCCCACGCTTGCAACGCGCGGGCCTCTTCGAGAATGCGAACGTGACATCCGTAGTCGAAGAAGAACGACGTGGGTGCAATCATCAGGATGCGGCGCGGACGGCTCATGAGCGGGCCACCCGTTGACATTCCGAGCAGCCCGTAACGGCAACCGCCGCCCGTTCGCGATCCTCGGACACGCAGCAGCCCCCTTCCTATGCCTCGTCCGCCGCTTGAAGTGCAGCCAGCAGGCTGTCCGTACCGGCAGCGATGTGGTGTCTACGCACCAGGGCTACCGTTCGGGTCGTGGCTCCGGCCTCGGCCGCCAATGCCGCACCCCATTCAGCGTGTCGACGGCGAACGACAAAACCCCGTCGCAGCTTGGTTGGCTCGCCATCGCCCCACCGTCGGGCCAACCGCGGCGCGCAGCGCTCCACAAGCACCACAATCACGCGTTCCAATAGGCTTGGTGGCGTCAGCGTCTTGCCCACATCGTGAAGTAAGGCCGCGGCGAGAAGGTCGGCATCTGAATGGCCTTCCCATTCCAGTGCCCGCGACACCGCAATCCCGTGGTGCTGCTCCGCGACCGACATCGTGTGGAACAGCCGGATCAGCTTGCCATTACAGCCCAGCCGCTCGCGAACGTATGCCCCGTCGACCGGTCGGAGTCCGGCCATCAAGACCTGGGCGAACTGCGAGACGCGATGTCGAACACGTGAGCACATCGTCTGAACCGTGGCAGACCGCGCTACCGGGATGGTCAAGACAGCAGCATCCGTAGCAGAAAGGCTTGGAGTGGCGCCACCATCATACCGACCAGATCGAAGCCCATCTGCGGCAGAAGGAACAGCACGAACATCAGGATGAAAGCCGCATAGGGTTCCAGTCTTTCGAGAACGTCACCGACGACAGAGGGTGCCACCCCGGCCAGCACCCGCGAACCGTCGAGGGGCGGAATAGGCAACATGTTGAATGCCGCCAGGCCCACGTTCACCGAGATCGCAGCAAACAGCACGGCAGCGAGCCGGCTAGCCTGCGTTGCGCTCAGAAAGCTGAGTGCGCCAAGACGCAGCGGAATGGCCAGCAGCATCGCTTGTACCATGTTGGATAGCGGCCCCGCCAGCGCCGTAAGCGCCATCCCAACCCTGGGATTGCGCACCCTCCACATCCGGTAGGGGTTGACCCGTGCCGCGCGGCCCCACCCGAAACCGGTCAGCAAAATGGCCAGAGTGCCGATGGGATCGAGGTGCGCAAAGGGGTTCAGGGTCAGGCGGCCCTGTAGCTCTGGGGTTTCGTCCCCCAACAAATGCGCCACCCACCCATGGGCCCACTCGTGGATGGGAATCCCCAGGAAGATGACCAGCACCCGGCCAAGCAGAACATCTAGTCTGAACACGTAGTCTCTCCAAACTGTTACTTACCCTCGGCGCGCAGGCCATCCATCAGAGCATCGGCCGCACTGGGGCAACCCGTCCGCACTATAGAGGCAATGGGGCCATTGTGTCACAGAATGGACGTTTTTCAACCGGTTGCTGATCCTGCTCGGGATGCTATAATCGATTTCGGCAGCCGAGTCGGGCTGATGCCAGGCGCAGCACCCAAGTTCTGCTCCCGGGTCACAAGACAGAGGGTGGCAAGGATGGGAATGCTATGGCCATGCGTAAGGAGGGGACTCCAATGAAACTCGTTATCCCAATGGCAGGCCTGGGTACCCGTATGCGGCCCCACACCTGGACGCGCCCCAAGCCCCTGCTCCCGGTCGCCGGTCGCCCCGTACTCGATCACCTGCTCGATCGCTTCCGCGACCTGCCGATTGCCGAATACGTCTTCATCGTGGGATGGCTGGGTGACCAGATCAGGGCGCACGTCGACGCAAACTACACGATTCCAGCCCGATTCGTCACGCAGGATCAGATGCTGGGCCAGGCCCATGCCGTATGGCTGGCCCGCGACCACCTAGAGGGGCCACTCTTCTTGATGTTCGCCGACACCCTCTTCGACGACGTGGATTTCACAGGCCTGGACGCCGAGGGACTCGACGGTATGGTGTTCACCAAGGAAGTGGACGACCCCCGACGATTCGGTGTTGTCGAGGTCGACAGCTCAGGACGTGCGACGCGGCTGATCGAAAAGCCCGAGTCGGTCGAGAACAAGACCGTGATGATGGGCATCTACTACTTTCGAGACGGTGCGTGGCTGGCCCGGGCATGCAAGGAGCTGATGGATCGCCAGATCAAGACCAAGGGCGAGTACTTCATTGCCGATACGGTTACTCTGATGATCCAACAGGGCGCGAACTTCCGGACCCGTCCGGTGGGGATTTGGCAAGACACCGGCAAACCAGAAACCACGCTGGAGACCCAGCGCTACCTGCTGGATCACGGCAGCGACAACAGCTACCTGGCGCCGCGCCCCGGCGTCGTCATCATCCCCCCCGTCTTCGTGCATCCCCGTGCCGTCATCGAGCGATCGGTAGTCGGTCCTTACGTGTCGATCGATAAAGACGCCCGAGTCCGTGACAGCATTGTGCGCGATGCCCTCGTGGACGAGGGCGCAGAACTCGATGGCGTCTTGATCGAGTCTTCTCTCGTCGGCCGGTGGGCCAAGTTGACGGGCGAGTTCCGCAAGGTCAATATCGGGGATTCCTCAGAACTAGCGTAACCAGCCTCCAAAAGGAACGAACATGCCATCGAACTCATTCGCATCCAACCGGGTCTTGGGCATCGAACCCTCGGGCATTCGGCGGTTCTTCGATATCGCTGCCACGATGCAAGATGTCATCAGCCTCGGCATCGGGGAGCCCGACTTTGATACGCCGGAGCCTATCGTGCGGGCCGGTGTCGAGGCCCTGCAACGGGGCGGAACGCACTACACGTCCAACTCTGGTCTGATCGAGCTTCGTGAAGCCCTGGCCCGCCAGCTCGACATGCTGTACGGTGTCGTCTACGATCCAGCCCACGAAATCCTCGTCACCGTGGGCGTCTCTGAGGCGCTCTACTTGGCTATGGCAGCCATCCTGGACCCTGGCGACGAGATCATCTTCGCCGAGCCCTGCTTCGTCGCCTACAAGGCCACAGCGCGTATGGTCGACGCCGTTCCCGTCATGGTGCCCACGTCGCCAGAGACCGGCTTTCAAGTCACCGCAGAGGCGATCGAGCAGGCCGTTACACCGCGCACCAAGGCACTGCTCCTTGCCTCGCCTAATAACCCCACAGGAGCCGTCGTCGACCGCGAGCGCCTTGTGCAGATCGCGGCAGTGGCCGAGCGGCACAACCTGATCGTCATCTCGGATGAGATCTACGATCGCCTGGTCTACGGAGCACATCACACGTGCTTCGCCAGCCTGCCGGGCATGCGCAACCGCACTGTGCTGCTACAGGGGTTCTCCAAGTCCTATGCGATGACTGGCTGGCGGGTAGGGTACCTTGCGGGTCCGGCAGACCTGGTAGGCGAAGTCCGCAAGCTCCACCAGTATCTGATCATGTCTGCCCCCACCCCCTCTCAATGGGCCGCCGTGAAGGCCCTGGAGGTCGGGGAACCGTATGTCCAGGCGATGCATGAAGAGTACGACCGAAGACGCCGGTTGATCGTTGCGGGGCTCAACCACTTAGGCCTGGCTTGTCCCGAGCCGCACGGTGCCTTCTACGCCTTCCCGTGTATTCAGCAGACCGGTATGGATGACGGCGCGTTCGCCGAAACCTTACTTCAGGAAGAGCGCGTCGCAGTGATCCCGGGACGGGTGTTCGGCCCATCGGGGACGGGATTCGTCAGGATGTCGTACGCTACAGCATATGAGAAGATCGAGATGGCGTTGGAGCGGATCGTTCACTTTATGCAACGTCACGGCTAGCGGGCTGGCAGAAAGGAACCGAGCTGCGACAATTGCTCCGTTGAGGGCAGTCTTGATCATCGACTTGCCCGATACTTCGCTGCAGCACTTCTGATGGACGGGCCACTGTGGGCAAGATCCTTCTGGGGGAAGGGGCCTTGCCGGACCACAGGGGCTATCCCTGATCGTTGACCGGCTGGGAAAGGAACCGAGAGGTCGACCGGTGATGAGATTGCGTCTCACCGGCGCTCGCCCCATAACGGGCAAGCGTCGGTTCGACCAAGATCTCGTCCCGGTCCCGGACTTACGGCTACGAGCCCAAGCTTAAGGAGTGTGTCAACGATGACCAGTGAGATGAACCCGTTCAAATTGGCGCAGGATCAGTTCGACCACGTGGCCGAGCAGATGCAATTGGACGATGCAGTACGTAGCATCCTGCGCTGGCCTGTCCGCGAGTTTCGCTTCCAACTTCCCGTCAGAATGGACGACGGTACGATCAAGGTCTTCTTCGGGTTCCGCGTCCAACACAACGACGCACGAGGACCGGCGAAGGGAGGCATCCGCTTCGCTGCCTATGAGACGTTGGACACCGTACGGGCGCTGGCAACCTGGATGACATGGAAGTGCGCCGTAGCCGACATCCCCTTGGGTGGCGCCAAGGGAGGCGTCGTGGTCGATCCGGCGACGCTGTCGACAGGCGAGAAGGAACGGCTGTGTCGCGAATGGATCGACGCAGTGTGGAAGAATCTGGGACCACGCAACGACGTGCCCGCCCCCGATGTCGGCACTACCGCCCAGATGATGGGCTGGATGATGGACGAATACTCCAAGCTGCGCGGGGAGTATGTTCCGGGCGTCATCACAGGCAAACCATTGGGAGGCGGAGGGTCGAGGGGCCGCACTGCTGCCACCGGTTTCGGCGTTACTGTCACGATTCGCGAAGCCTTGAAACATCTGGGCATCTCCTCGCCTGGCAAGACAGCCGCCATTCAGGGCTTCGGGAATGTGGCGCAACACGCGGCCTCAACATTCATCGACATGCTGGGGGGTAGGGTCACCAGCGTCTCCTGTTGGGACCGCCAGGACGGAGTGGCGCATACATACACGAAGGAAGACGGCATCGATCCCCACTTCCTGCAGAGTATCACCGATCAGTATGGCACGATTGACAAACGACAGGCCCAGGCAGCTGCCTACACGGTCGAAGACGGTGACGCCTGGCTCTCCAAGGACGTGGACGTGCTGATCCCCGCCGCGGTCGAGGGTGTCATCACCGGCGAGACCGCCGGCAAGATCAGCCCGCACGTAAAGATCCTGGCTGAGGGGGCCAATGGCCCCACGACCCTGGAGGCTGACGAGATCCTTAAGCAAAGAGGCGTCTTCGTTATTCCCGATTTCCTATGCAATGCCGGAGGCGTAACCTGTTCTTACTTCGAGCAGGTTCAGAACGACATGAACTACTACTGGGAAGAGGAAGAAGTTCTGTCGAAGCTCGACCAGAAGATGACCAACGCGTTCAAGGCTGTACTAACGATGGCTCTCAAACGGGATCTGTACTTGCGCGATGCTGCCTATTGGGTTGCGATCTCTCAGGTCGAGCGAGCGATGCGCTTGCGAGGGTGGGTCTAGGGGCAGGTCTACCGTTTGCCGTCCGATTCCGAGCGTTTCAGCAACCACTCCAGAAAGCGTAACAGCAACCACAATAACACCAGGGCGCCCACGCCCGGTGCGAGACACAACAAGCCGCTGATCAGCGAGGGCCAGCCGTAGATCAAGCCGATGAGGATACCCCCAACGACGAGGAAGATGATCACGGCGCCGATCACCAAGACGCGCTCAGAGCGCCCTCTCTCCGCACGCTGATCGCGGGGTTTGTTGGACCAACCAGTCATTGCTTTCCAGGCCCTCATTAACGCTATCCCCCCAGCCGCTTGCTGGGGGGATAGCCGTATGTTGCCGCCAACCTAGTATCGGAGCAAGGCCCCGACGCGGGTGTCCTCCATGATATCGTCGTCGACGACTTCGACCGCGCCGCCCTTCTCCACGACTTGGGTGACGACGGCCTCCACCGCGTCCGAGATCTCGCTGAACTCACCACCGCAGAACACGCACCTGTCCAGTTGCTGGGTGGTCAAGTACCCACAGCCGTTGCACCTGTATCCTGACTGGTGATAGTCACGCTCCACGACCAGAACCTGGATTCGCCCCTCGTGCGCAGCGCTCAACGCCTGGTCCAGCCCAACCACCCCGTTCAGGCCCTTAGCTGCCGCGGTCACGACCGTGTCGACGATCCGACTATGGCGTGTTTCTTCGAGCTCCTTCAGCAACTCAAAGGAGCGCTCGCGGATTTCCACCTCTCCCATATCCATCTCTGCGCCGAATGTCCCCACCACCAGGTCGCTCAGTGAGCCGGGCAAATGCTCCTGGAACTGGGCCAAGGTGGGTTCCGCCCCTCCCAGGATGAGCCGGCGAGGGTGATGCCGCTGGCAAAAATCCGCCAGCATGGCAGCCGTCTCCTTCAAGTTACGCTGCACCAAGCCGGCCTCTCGCCGGCCCGATACCGGAGCACCACCGCGCATCCCAACGACCGATGACCCTCGGCCGCGGCGCGTGTGCCGGACGTCTTCGCCCTCGACCTCCTTGTGGTCGACCAACTCCCCCATCTGGAAGTAGAAGAACTTGCCGCCCTGTCGATCGATCAGAGCTACCGCATAGCGTCCATATAGCCCATCTAGCTCGACCAACGGGGAAATGTAAGGTCGTCGCGCTACTGTGACCCCAGAGCGCACTGGGACCGCCAACGAGTATGCATACCAGATGTCGTCTGCTCTCCGCGAGAACATCGCCAACCCCCGCCCGGACCAGTCGAAGTCAAGCTCTATGTACCGCTTGATCGCCTCGCTGTCCTCCGGGTCCGCGTCACCGTTCACCGTTCTGAGCATCTCACGCAACTCGAGTTTGTACTCCTCAGCCGTGCGTCTGGTCGGATCGACATTCAGGTAAACGCTTAGTATCGGTCCCTGGGTCTCAACGGAAGCCAATTCCCT
>Ga0123333_10002102_pt1 | contig 20630 bp, 22 predicted proteins | sample BioC12SIPDNA_3_FD_89957 | JGI IMG/M metagenome (GOLD analysis project Ga0123333, IMG submission 89957) | Anaerobic biogas reactor microbial communites from Washington, USA - Biogas_R2_B C12 SIP DNA | ecosystem: Engineered > Bioreactor > Anaerobic > Unclassified | place: Washington, USA... | reverse complement strand
TTCAAGCACGCCCGCGAGGTCGCCAAAGCCGAGGAGTTCAAGCACCAGATCGAGGTCCTGCCCGGCAACAGCGGCACCGACGCCTGGCTGATCCAGGTCAGCCGTGAGGGCGTGCCCAGCCTGCTGTTCAGCATCCCCATGCGCAACATGCACACGCCGGTCGAGGTGGTCGACGTGCGCGACGTGCGCCGGACCGGGCGCTGGATGGCAGCCCTGATCGCTGGGATGGGACCGAGCTTCCTGGACGAGATCGCGTGGCCCGAGACGGCCCGGGAGGAAGGCGAAGCATGATCCTGCGCGAGTTGAGCAACGCGATCGGCGTGTCCAGCGACGAGGGCCCTGTGCGCCAGATCATCCTGGACGCCATTCGCGACCACGTGGACGACATCCGGATCGACGCGCTGGGCAACGTGCTAGCCGTCCGGCGCGGGACCGGCCAGGTAGACCTGCGGGTGATGGCCGCCGCTCACATGGACGAAGTGGGCATGATGGTCATCGGCTTCGACAGCGACGGGGGCATCCGCTTCCGCGAGGTGGGCGGCCTGGACGCGCGCATCCTGCCCGGCGCGCGCGTGCTCGTCGGCCCGGACCGCATCCCCGGCGTCATCCAGTGGGTGCCCATCCACCAGAACACGGATAACAAGACGGTGCCCATCGAGCGGCTGCGGATCGACATCGGCGCGGCCAACCGCGAGGCGGCACAGGGCGCGGTCGAGCCTGGCGACCTGATCGCGTTCGACACGCAGTTCGCCGAGCTGGGGCCAACCGTGCGCGGCAAAGCGTTCGACGACCGGGCGGGCTGCGCGTCGCTGATCGCGCTGGTGCAGGGCGACCCATTCCCGTTCGATCTGCACGTGGCCTTCACCGTGCAGGAAGAAGTCGGGCTGCGCGGGGCGGGAGTGGCCGCCAACGCCATCCGGCCCGATGTGGCTTTCGTGCTCGAAACCACGGCCTGCCACGACCTGCCCGAGGACCCTGACGAGCCGGACCAGACGACGATCACGCAGTTGGGCGGCGGCCCGGCGATCACCGTGGCCGACCGCAGCATGATCAGCGATCCGCGCCTGGTGCGGCACCTGGTCCGCGTGGGCGAGGCCGAGGGCATCCCGCACCAGTTCCGGTCGCCGCAGCACGCCGGCGGGACCGACGCGGGGGCCATCCACCGGACCCGCGCGGGCGTGCCGAGCGTGGTGGTTGCCAACCCCTGCCGTTACATTCACGGGCCTTATTCGATCCTGAGCCTGTCCGATTTCGAGAATCAGAGCCGGCTGCTGCGCGCCGCGTGGATGGCGCTCACGCCGTCCGTAATGGAAAGGTGACTATCGTGGAAGCACTGATCAAAAAACTGGCCGAAGCCTGGGGCCCTGTCGGATTCGAGCACCAGGTGCGCGATCTGATCCGCGAGGAAGTCGCGCCGCTGGCCGACGCGATCACCGTCGATCCGCTGGGCAACCTGATCTGCCGGATTGGGGACGGGGAGACGCGCGTGATGGTCGCAGCGCATATGGACGAGCTGGGCGTGATCGTCAGCCACATCGATCGCCAGGGATACGCCCGCTTTGCCAACCTGGGCACGCTGCTGCCAGGGACGCTGCTCGGCGCGCGCGTGCGCTTCGAAAACGGCGTGATCGCCAACATCGGCGTGGAAAACCAGTTCACCAAGCGCCGCGAACTGCCGAACTTCGACGGGTTCTTCATCGACATCAGTCAGGACGCGAATGGCAACGCCCCGGTCCAGGTGGGCGATCCCGGGGCGTTTGTGCGCGAGGTCGTGTGGCGCGGCGAGCGCGTGATCGGCAAGGCGCTCGACGACCGGCTGGGCTGCGCCGTCCAGATCGAGGCGATGCGCCGCCTGAAAGAACAGGGCACGCCGCACACCGTCTATTTCGTGTTCACCGTGCAGGAAGAAGTCGGGTCGCGCGGGGCGCGCCCGGCAGGCTACGGGCTGGACCCGCACATCGCGTTCGCGCTGGACCTATCGCCCGCCGGGGACGTCCCCAAGCCGAAAGAGCCGGGGATCAACCTGGGCGGCGGTGCCGTGATCAAGGTGCGCGATTCCCGCCACATCGTCCCGGCACCGGTCAAAAACCTGATGATCCGGCGGGCCGAAGAGCGCGGCATTCCCTACCAACTCGAAGTGATGACGCTGGGGACCACAGATGGGGCGGAGATTCAGCTTGCGCGGGCCGGGGTGCCCACGGGCGCCGTCGGGATTCCGGCGCGGTACGTCCACACCCAAAGCGAGACAGCGGACCGGCGCGACATTCACGCCACGATCGACCTGCTGGTCGGCATCCTGAGCGAGCCTATCGAGCTCTAGCAGCGGGCGGGGGCGCAGCCCGCCGGGGATGTGCCCTCATTCCACCCATACCTCGACGTGCTCGCCGCTCTCCACATCTTCGATATCGGCCAGCTTGCCGCTGGCGCCGCCCTTGATGGCCTCCATGATCTCGTCGTAATTCACGTCGGCGTTGGTCGGGGTAAACCGCGCGCCGAGCTTCACGCCCACATTCACCAGACTCATGGGGATGTTGACGTTGACTTTCGTCTTGCCCGTGCGCAGATCCGTGATCCGGACGCGCAGCAGGCGCGGATCGCGGGGCGGTGGCGGCGGCGGGGCAGGTCGCCCGCCCCGGCTGAGCGCCTGGAGCAGGGTGGCCCCTTCCTCGGCGCTGACTTTGCCTTCCTGGATCATCTGCAGGATCCGCAGTCGTTCTTCTGAAGTCGTCATACCGTTGTGTATCCTTTCAACCGGCAAACCGCCGTGCCGGGTTTATCGCTGCCGGATCATGTGCACCAGGGCGCGCTCTGGCCTGAAATGAAATTCGCGTAAGGCATCGCTCGCTGCCTCGTCGTCGGCGGGATGTTCCGTGACCAGGGGCTGCGTCCAGCCCCCGGCCCGCTGGATCAGGCCCGCGATCAGCGGAGCCTCGAGCTCGCCCTGCCGCTCCGGGCGCACCAGCAGATCGAACAAGGTGGTCGAGCCACCCAGCCGCGTTTCGTGGTGCAGCGCCGCATCGACCGCGCCATCCGGGCCGGGCACGACCCACGTTGTCACGCTCCGCCCGCTGACCAGCCGCCAGAGCGCCGGCCACCGCACCGGGCGAAGTTGGGACGGATCGTTCGGGCGTAGCCAGCCCATGCCGCCGCGCTCATTGGGCCGGACACGCCGGGCCAGTTCCGCCACACCGCCCGCATCCGAGCGCGCCATGCGCCGGGCCGCCAGCGGCGGAGTATTTCCGTCCGGGAGCCGCAAGTGCGTCGCGCGGCGCCAGCGGGTGAAGGTGCGCTGCTCCGCGAAACCCAACTGCTCGTACAGCGCCCGCGCCCCGTCGTTGTCGGCATCGACTTGCAGAATGGCGAACGCCCCGCGCTGCTCGACCAGATCGAGCGCGGCGTGCATCAACTGGCGGGCGATTCCCCGCCGCCGGTAGTCGGGATGCACCGCCACGTTGGCGATGATCCAGCCGCGGCCAAAGCCCGCCGGCGTCACGGAGACGTTGCCCACCAGGCGACCATGCTCGACCCAGACGAAGCCGGTCATCATGCCGGGCACGGCGGTGCTCAGCCGGCCCAACGTCCACCCGACGGGGCCGGACCGGCCAAGCAGGCGCATCTCGTGAATGGCAGACCGCCCGCTCGCGTCGAGGGTAGGGGCAAAACAGAACTCGATCAGGTCGGCTATGGCGGCCAGATCGCGCGGCAGCTGGGCCGGGCGCAGCCCGCTGGATGGGCGCTGCGCCGAAGCTAACCCTGCGGCTGACATGTCCCTCCCCTAAGGTTCGAGTGCCGCCAGCAGCCGTTCTGCCTCATCAATCGTGATCTTGCCCTCTTGCACCATTTTCAAGATCATCAACCGCTCCTGCTCGGTGACCGGGTCGAGGGGCGGGCGGGGCGGCATTGGCGGCGCTCCCCAATGGACGTGCCCGGTGGTGATGGGCCGGCCCTTGCGTTTTTCCTTCTTGCGCTCCATTGTGCGCCGCAGGCGCTCGGCGGTGCGTTCCGCCTGGCGTTGGGCGCGCTCGGACAGCCGCTCGGCCTGGGCGGTCCAATGCTCGGTGTGCGACCGGATGCGCTCGTCCAGCCCTTCGAGCTGCTGGCTGAGCTTCTCCTCGAGCATCGACATGCGAGCCTCCAACTCCTCCTCGATCTGCACGCTGAGGTTGAGCATGTAGTCCTCGCCTTCGCCGACCAGCCGCAGCTCGGCGGCATTATCTATATAAATGGTAGCACTACCCTCGCCCAGCGTCACTATCTGGCGCCCATTCTCGTCTTCTTCGCGCACGTCGGCCTCGACATCCAGGCCAACCGAGACGTGCGGCGGCAAGATGAAGCGGGCGCTGGCCTCCGGCTCGACCCGGCACAGGATGTCGCCGCCCACCCGGAAACGGTACTCGTTGCCCGGTAGGAACGCGATGCTCAGCAGCAGATCGGCCCCGACTTGCTCGACCACGCAGTTGCCATCGATATTGCGCAGGAACAGATCCGCGCCGATCCGGTTCACCCGGACCGATCCCTCGACCTCGCGGATGGTGGCATCGGCGCCGACCGCCGCCACGGTGACGTCACCCTCGGCCCATTTCACGCGCAGATCGCCGCCCACGTTACGGATCTGGACCGCCGCGACATTGCGCGCCGTCAGGTCCGCGCCCACCTGGTTGACCTCGAGAGGACCTTCCAGATCGGTGATTTTCGCATCGCCGCCGACGCGCTGGATGCTGACCGCGACATCCGACGGAACCATGATCCGGCAATCGCCGTCACACATGACGACATACGGCTGGCCCTCGCCCAATTGCTCGATCGAGCCGCCGTCGGCGTCCAGAATGAGCACGCTGTCTTCGCGCCCGCGCAGGCGCAGGTCGCCGCCCACGGACTTGATGATCACCGTACCCGATACATTCTCCCGAAATTCTCGTCCCATCATTCCACCTCCACTCCCGCCGCGTCAATCGACGAAAATGTGCACATACTCGTTGTCGTCCAGATCCTCGACTTCAACCAGGGTACCGGACATCTGCTCCTCGTCCAGGGCGCGCAGCACATCGTCCATCATGTCCGGGTCGATCTCATCGCTGAAGCGCGCGCCCACGCCCAGGCCGAATTTGACCAGACCCAGCGGTACGTTCACTCGCACCCGGTTGCGCCCTGTCGCCAGATCGCTGACGTGGATATGCAGCCAGCGCGGCCTGGATGAGGACCGAGCCGGGGGCATAGGCGGCTCTGGCGCGCTGTCCGGCGTGGGGGGCATGAGCGGCCCTGGCTCCGCAGCAGCGGCCGGTTCGAACCGGACCGGCTCCGCTGCCGGCTCGGGGGCGGGCGGGGGAGGCGGCGGCGCGCTCGCCTCGTTCAGCATTTCGGTAGCGCGGGTTACGTCAATCCGGCCCTGCGCCAGCATTTCAAGGATTTCTTTTCGCGTTGGCATGGTAGACACTCCTCGCCAATCAGGGCAGCTCGCCGCGCAGCAGCTCGACCGCCTCTTCCGATGTTATACGCCCGGCAGCCAGGTCATCGAGCACCCGCCGCCGCGCTTCCGGCGTCAAGTCTTCCTCGGTCTCGGATCCGGGCAGCTCGTAGCCCATCGCCAGAATGATCTCGTTCAGGCGGCTGCGAACCGTGGGGTAACTGACGCCTAATTCCTTCTCGACGTGCTTGATCTTGCCGTCACAGCGCAAAAAGACCTCGACAAACTCCAGTTGATCAGGCGACAGCAGCCCCAGCCGCCCGATCGAAAAGCGGCCCTCGATGGTCACGTCACAGTCGGGGCAGTACAGCCGGGTGATCGTCATTTCGTTGTTGCAGACCGGGCATTGGCCGGGCATAGGGTATACGGGATACATGGGTTGTTTGCCTCACAGCGCGCGATTTTTGCCTGATCATAGCAAAATCGGTTGACTTCGTCAATGATCCCATGAACATTTTTAAACTTTGTGTTTCATATTATTGATATGGCCAGTAATTTATACGACACGACAGGCGCCAATTGGTCACCCCGTCTGCCCGGCGAGCCATGGATCCCCACGGAGTCCTCAACCGTAAACTAAAACCAATGGACTCGTACAATACATGAACAATGTTGGTATTGGGGTACTATCGAGGTGGGTGTGAAATGTGCGATAAGCTGAAACAAACGCGATTCGCTCGCGCAGGGGGATTTACCATCACCTAGTCATGTATAATGAATGTAGCATCGAGAAAGGAGGGCGCGTATGGCCATCTGGCAGTGGTTGTGGGCTCATCCCCGCCGGCCCGCCTCAGCGCGGGGGCAGGGTCTCGTCGAGTACGCCTTGCTGCTGATCTTCGTCGCCGTGGTACTCATCGCACTGCTGACCATCCTGGGGCCGGGCCTGCGGGAGATCTACCAGAATATCATCGACAACCTGTAATGCCATTCATCGTCCGGCGTTAGCGCTTCCATCCATCACCCATTCATCCGTCCTGATCGAGACCTCGCTTATGCGGGGTCTTCATTTTTGGGGCACCGGCTAGTCCGGCGGGGAATCGCCGGGAGGGGGCTCGCCTTCCGGGGATGTGCCGCGCCGGCCGCGCTCGCGCTTGATCTGCATCGTGTGGCCCAAACCCGGCTCCCACTCGTCACCGAGCGCGCCCACCGCCCGCGTGAGCTCCAGCCCGCCCAGGTTGCGCGCGATCACTTCCAGCATGCGCGGCTGCGTCCAGATCACGGAATCGACCTGCACCGCGACTGCCCCGGCTTCGATGAAATCGCGGGCATCGTCCGGCGAGTGAATCCCGCCGCTGCCAATGACCGGAATTCCGGCGATCTGCGCCACCTGCCCCGTCGCGCGGAGGGCCTGCGCCTTGAGCCACGGCCCGTAGATCCGGCCCCCGACCAACTGCCCGGTTTCGGGATCGCGCGTCGTGCCGCGCGGCGGCGCGGCGATCACCAGGGCGCCCGCCCCAGCGGCCTCGGCGGCGCGCGCCAGCGCCACCGCCTGGTAGAGGGGAACGCGCACCAGCAGCGGCAGCAGCGTGTTCGCCTCGGCTGCCGCCACGATCTGCGCGACGTCGTCGGGCGTGGCCTGGTCGTGCAGGCCGATCTCCAGCGCGGCGACGCCCTGGCAGCGCTCGAAGGCGCTCGCGCAGCGGGCCACGTCGGCGGGCGAGGTGGCGACCACATGGACGATCACCGGCACCTCACTGCGCGCCCAGCGCCCCGCATACAGCTTGATCACGCGGTTCGCGCCGGGGTTGGGCAGCCCGGTGTGAATCAGCACGCCGGACGGCAGCGGCACCACGCGCGGCCCGCGCGCCACCTGCCGTGGCCGCCAGGTGACCGGGTTGGTCACGATCGCGCCCAGCTTGCCCACATCGATCAGGTCCCGGTAAGGAGAATAGTCGAACCCGAAGGTGCCCGCGGCGGGCATCACCGGGTTGTTGACGATCAGCGAGGTCTTGCCGGGCCGCGTCAGCTCGATCATTTGCCTGCCTCACAGGGCTGCCACGCGCCCGCGGACCGCATCAGGGCGGCGAACGCGTCATCCGGCATGGCGAGGCCATCCACCGGCGGCCAGTGGCGGTGGAACGACTCGACCGTCCGGACCGCCTCGCGCACCGTGGCCAGCTCCCGCCGCCGCTTGAACAGGGCGTGCTGGGTACGGTGGCACAGCATCGCCGCGTGTTTGGCCTCGATCCAGGGCGTGATGTCCAGCCCCAGGTGGGCCGGATCGCTGGTATTCCACAGGCGGTCTTCTATCCCCGGCACCAACGCGCCCACGCTGTAAAACAACACATCCGGCACCTGCTCGCGCACGGCGCGCGCCACGGCCCGGTTCATCTGCACGTGCGCGGGATGGCCGTATTCACCGTCGCTGCCGTGGCTGAGCACCAGCGAGACGTCTTTTTCCAGGATGTGCGCGGCCACCTGCGCGACCAGCGTCGCCTCGTGCGCGGCGAAGCCGAACAGCTCTTCGTCCGGCCCCATGACCGGGTCTTCGTAGCCCAGCCAGGTCAGCCCATCGACGCCCAACGCGGCCGTTGCGCAGCGCAGTTCCTCCAGGCGCACGGCAGCCAGCGCTTCCGGCGTGGATGCTTCAGCGACGCCGCCCGACTCGCCGCCGCGCCCGTCCGTCGCGCAGACCACGTAGACCGGCACGCCCCGCGCGTGCAGCATCGCCAGCGTGCCGCCAGCCATAATCGTCTCGTCGTCGGGATGCGCGCCAAAGAAGATGACGCCGCGCAGGTCGCTCATCGAAAGGCCACCTTCTTGAGATCAATTGCCGGACCGTCGGTGCAGGCCAGCAGATCGGTTTTCTGGCCCGGGATCTGGCAGGCCAGGCAGGCGCCGGTCCCACACGCCAGCCGGTAATAGAACAGCCCGAACACGTACCCTTCCGGCACATTCTGGACGCGAAGCTGGCTGATCGTGTCGTACAGCCCGGCGTAAACGTCGGCGTAGGCATACGAGGGCGCCAGCGCGATCACCTGATCGGCCCAGGTGATCGTCTCGACCTGATCCGGCCAGCGCCAGTCGGTATCCGCCCGCAGAATCTCGACTTCCGCGGGCAGCAGCTCCAGCGGGTATCCCAGCGCCTGCCCGCCCAGGACGAGCGTCACCGCCGCGCCGCGCGCGCACAGATCCGCGGCCAGCCACACGAACGGCGTCGGCAGGGCATCGTTGGCGATCAGCAGCATATGCTGGAGGTTGGCGCGCAGCGGGAAGACCCGGCCCACCGGGGCCAGCAGGCTCACCACCTGGCCAGGCGCGTAGGAGCGCTCGACCGGCACTTCGACGACGATCTGCCCCGCCCGCACGCCGACCGGAATCCATTGCTCGCGCAGATAGGACTCGCCGCCGTCCAGCGGCGCGGCGAACAGCGACTGGCCGGCCTGCGTCTGGGCCAGCGACGCATCAACGGACAGGTGAAGCTGTTGGAGAGCATCCGACACGCGCCGGACACGTTCGATGATGGCTTGTGTTTCGCGCATGGGCCAGAGCGTACAACGGGCCGCCAAGATTCGCAAGTTTGCTCGCGTTTGTTCGTAAACGGCTTGTACTACCCAGGGCTTCAGGGCACACACTCATATTATTCTCATCTATACCTATGCTAATTCTCACATTGACAGGCTATAAACAGGGCATACATTGGTGATCACATGCATCCCACATCTGCACAACCGATCACAATCCAACCAGACAAGCACAAAAGGAGAAAAACACCATGCGTAAACTGACAGTTTTCGGAGTCCTGCTCGCACTTCTCGTCGCGGTCGCGCTCCCGGCGGGCTCGGTGGCGCGCGCCCAGGATGACTCCGGCACCAATCAGGTTGGTGCCAGCCCGAATATCGTCGAGGTCGCCCAGAACGCGGGCAACTTCACCACCCTGCTGGCGGCAGCGGAAGCGGCCGGCCTGGCCGACACCCTGGCAACCGGCGGCCCCTTCACCGTCTTCGCCCCGACGGATGCCGCGTTCGCCAGTGCGCTGAACCTGCTCGGCATGTCGGCGGATGACCTGCTCGCCAACGAGGCGTTCCTGACCGAGATCCTGACCTATCATGTCGTCTCCGGCGAAGTGACTGCGGCTGAGGTGGTGGAGCTGGACAAGGCCACGACCCTGCAGGGCAGCGACATCAACATCGCGCTCGGCCCTAACGGCGTGACGCTCAACGGCACGGCCAACGTCGTCCTGACCGACATCTTCGCCAATAACGGCGTCGTGCATGTCATCGACAGCGTGCTGTTCCCGCCCGACAACATCATGGGGACCATCAGCAAGAATTACTACATGAGCACGCTCCAGGCCGCCCTGGAAGCCGCCAACCTGGACGGCGCGCTGCTGGGCAAGGGTCCGTACACGTTGTTCGTCCCGACCGATGACGCTTTTGCCACCCTGCTGGCCACCCTCGACGTGACCGCGGACGAGCTGCTGGCCGACACCGCGCTGCTGACCGACGTTCTGCGCTATCATGTCGTCAGCGGTAAGCTGACCGCGGCGGATGTGGCGGAGCTCAGCTCGGTCAAGACGCTCAACGGCGCGTCGATCAACATCGAGGTGCGCGATGGCGCCGTCTTCCTGAACGATGGCGTCATGGTGACCCAGCCGGACCTGATCGCGTCCAACGGCGTGATCCACGTCATCGACGGCGTGCTGCTACCGCCTCAGTAAGCGCCAGCCGAAGTTCCAACCAGTACTAACGACCGAGGCCGGGAACATTCCCGGCCTCGTGCTTTTGCGGTGGAAGTAGTCTGGAGTGCCCTGCGCGCTCACAGGATCGCCGTCACCAGGGCCAGCAGCACGCCGCCCGCCATTACGCTGCCAAGCTGCCCGGCGGTGTTGGCGCCCATGGCGTGCATCAGGATGAAGTTCTCGAAGTCTTCATCCTGCGCCACCTGTGCGGCGAGCCGCCCCGCCATCGGGAAGGCGCTGATGCCCGCCGCGCCGATCAACGGGTTGATCCTGCCGCCGGTGAGGCGCGCCATAAACTTGCCGAAGAGCAGCCCTGCCGCCGTGTCGAGCACGAAGGCCAGCAGGCCCAGGACCAGGATCTGGACTGTATCCAGGTTCAAGAACTCAGCCGCGGTCATCGTGGCGCCGACGGCCAGCCCCAGGAACAGCGTCGCCACGTTGATGATCTCGTTCTCCGCGGCCAGCCGCAGCCGGTCCACCACGCCGCTTTCGCGCAGCAGGTTACCGAGCATCAACATGCTGATCAGCGGCGTCGCCTCGGGCACCAGCAGGCCCACCGCCAGCGTGACGATCACCGGGAACGCCACGCGCGCGCGGCGCGAGACCGGGCGCGGCGCGTATTCCATGCGGATGCGGCGCTCCTCGCGCGTGGTGAGCAGGCGCATGATGGGGGGCTGGATGATCGGCACCAGCGACATATACGAATAGGCTGCCACCGCGATCGGGGCGAGCAGCTCCGGCGCCAGCTTCTGCGCCACGTAGATCGAGGTCGGCCCGTCGATGGCGCCGATCACGCCGATGGATGCGGCTTCGTTCAGCGGAAAGCCGAGCAGCGTCGCCAGGATCAGCGTGCCGAAGATGCCAAACTGCCCCGCCGCGCCCAGCAGCACCATGCGCGGCATCGCCAGCAGCGGGCTGAAGTCAATCATCGCGCCCACGCCGATGAAGATCAGCAGCGGGAACAGCTCGTTACCGATCCCGGCCTTGTACAGCACGTCGAACAGGCCGCCGTTCTCCGTCATGCCGGTCAGCGGAATGTTCGCCACAATGCAGCCAAACCCGATCGGCAGCAGCAGTACCGGCTCGTACTGTTTGAGCACGGCCAGCGCGATCAGCACCAGCCCGGCGGCGATCATCACGCCGTTGCCCAGCGTGAAATTCGACAGGCCCTTGGTCAGTTCGGGCCACAGTTCGGAAAACTCCATAGTCGTGTCCGCCTCTCCACGCTCAGACGGTGTATTCGACCAGCACCTGGTGGTGTTGGACGTGCTGGCCGACAACCATCGACACGGTGGCGATCTCGCCGTCGCGCGGCGCGCGAATGATGTTCTTCATCTTCATCGCTTCCAGCACGCACAACTCCTGACCGGTGCTCACCTGGTCGCCTGGTTGGACCGAAACAGACACGATCACGCCGGGGATCGGCGCGTGGACGGCGCTCGCGTCCGATTGGGGCTTCGCGGCGGGCGCGCTCGCCGGAACCTGGGCCGGCGCCGGGGCCGCGCTGGGGGCGGGACCTGCCCCGCTGCCGATGGCTTCCGGCCAGACCTCGAAGGTCTCGCCCTCGACGACCGCCACAATGGGCCTCGCGTTCAGATCGCCGATCTCGACCTCGTAGAGTTTGTCGTTCACCCGGACAATGACTTTCATCGTATAGGACCCTTCCGCGTGAGTTGCTGGCTGCGCTGAACGGCCTGCCAGGCGGTCACAATCGCCGTCGGCGGCAGTGGAAATTCGTGCGGCACGTTCTGGTTGGCCTGGCGGGACAGCGCCACGGCCACCGCGGCCAGGGCGGCGCGCCGCCGGTCGGATTCGATCGCTGCCTTGTGCGGGGCGAGCTCGTCGACAGTGAAGCGCATCAGGACGGTCATCACCGCCCACAGCAGCAGGATCGCGCCGAAGACCAGCGACATGCCGATCACGGTGATGGTCAGAGCGTCGGTCAAGTTTTCACCCATCGTCGCCGCCTCTCTCAGACCGGGATATTGCCGTGCTTGCGCGGCGGGGCGGGCGTGTACTTGTCGCGCAGCGCCGCCAGCGAGGCGATGATCTTGGCGCGGGTCTCGCGCGGCTCGATGATGTCGTCCACATACCCGGCGCTGGCGGCGTGGTACGGGTTGTTGAAGCGCAGCCGGTAGCTTTCGGCCAGCCGTTTCTGCTCGGCATCCGGGTCGGCAGCCTGGCTGATCTCGCGCCGGAACATGATGTTAACCGCGCCCTCAGCGCCCATCACCGCGATCTCGGCGCTGGGCCAGGCGTAGTTCACGTCCGTGCCCAGGTACTTACTGCTCATCACGACATACGCGCCGCCGTAGGCCTTGCGCGTGATCACGCTGATCTTGGGCACCGTCGCCTCGGAATAGGCGTAGAGCACTTTCGCGCCGTGGCGGATGATGCCGCGGTGCTCCTGGTCGATGCCGGGCAGAAAGCCGGGCGAATCGACGAACGTGACCAGCGGCACGTTGAAGCAGTCGCACATGCGCACGAAGCGCGTGATCTTGTCGGCGGCGTCGATGTCGATCACGCCCGCCATCACGCTCGGCTCCTGGGCCACGATCCCGACACTGTGTCCGCCGATGCGCGCCAGTCCCACGATCGCGTTCAGCGCCCAGGTGGGTTGTAGCTCGAAAAACTCGCCGTGATCGACCACGTGGCGGATCACCTTGTGCATGCTGTACGGCTCCGATGGGTCGAGCGGCACGATTGCGTTTAGCTCCTCGTCCATGCGCAGCGGGTCGTCGGTGGGCGGGATGTAAGGCGGGTTTTCGACGTTGTTCGAGGGCAGGTAACCCAGCGCCCGGCGGCACAGGGCCAGCGCTTCCTGCTCGGAATCCGCCAGCAGGTGCGCCGTCCCGCTGATGCTGGCGTGGACCTCGGCGCCGCCCAACTGCTCGGTGTCCACGTCCTCGCCGGTCACGGTCTTGATGACCTGCGGCCCGGTGAGGAACATGAACGAGTGCTCGCGCACCATGATGATCAGGTCGGTGAGGGCGGGCGAATAGGCCGCGCCGCCTGCGCACGGGCCGAGCATCACGCTGATCTGCGGGACCACGCCCGAGTAGAGCGCGTTGCGGCGGAAGATCTCGGCGTAGCCGCCTAGGCTGCGCACGCCCTCTTGAATGCGCGCGCCGCCCGAGTCGATCAGGCCGATGATCGGCGTGCCGTTGCGCACGGCCAGGTCCATCACGCGGCAGATTTTATGGCTCTGCATCTCGCTGAGCGTGCCGCCGTACACGGTGAAGTCCTGGGCGTAGACGTACACGGTCCGCCCATCGACCTGGCCGTAGCCGGTCACGACGCCCTCGCCCATGTACTGGTCGGTCGCCAGCCCCATCTCGTCGTCGGCCTGGTGCGTGATGTACGGTTCCAGCTCGTTGAATGTGCCCGGATCGAGCAGCAGGGCCAGCCGCTCGCGGGCGGTAAGCTTGCCCTTGGCGTGCTGTGTGGCGATGCGCGCCTCGCCACCGCCCTGCCGCGCGCGCTCGCGCATGGCGCGCAGCTCCAGAATACGGGGATCTTCTTGCGGCATAAGGATGTCCTCGACTAAACACTATTAGCGATGGTGAACACAAAAACGATTTTGCCGCCAGTCCATTGAGGATGGCTCAATTTTAAGTATACAGGGCATGCGGCGGGCCTGCATAGTCGATCGTCATCTTTCGCAGCGGCGGGATGGCACAGGCGAAAACGCGGCGGCGCGGGGATCATTTGGAGTGCGCGTCGCCCGCCACCGGGGAGGCGGGCATGGAGGCCGGCGACTCGCTCACCTGGCCGTCGCCCAGCTCGGCGATCAGCATCCCGGCCAGGATCAGGCCGCAGCCGGCCAGCTCCCGGGCGCCCAGGACTTCGCTCGCCAGCGCCCAGCCGAACAGGGCGGCGAAAACCGGCTCGAGGCTGAACAGCAGCGCGGTGTGCGTCGGCGTGGTGAAGCGCTGGACGTAGACTTGCAGGCCAAAGGCCAGGGCCGTCGCCGCCACGCCGGTGAACGCGATGGCGAACCACGTATCGCCGGGCAGGCCGGCGCGCGGCGTCTCGAAGGCAAACGCCGCCCCGGTTGCCAGCACCGCCACCGTCGCGATCTGGACCACCGCCAGCCGGACCGCGTCGAAATGGGGCGAATAGCGCGAGACGGTCACGATATGCAGCGCGAAGGCGAACGCGCAGCCCAGCACCCACAGGTCGCCGGACTGCACGCTCAGATCGCGATCGAGCGACAGCAGGCCCAACCCGACCGTCGCCGCGACGATCCCTGCTGCTGCGCCGCGCCCCGGCGGGCGGCGCAGCAGCAGGGTCGCCAGGACGGGCACGATCACCACGCTCAGCCCGGTGATGAAGCCCGCTTTGGCGCTGGTGGTGGTTTGCAGGCCGATCGTCTGGAAGATGTAGCCCAGCGCCAGCCAGATCCCGATCAGCCCCCCGGCGAGGGCTTCCCCCCGCGTCAAACCGCGCATCCGGCGCCAGAACAGGATCACGAGGAACACGGACGCCAGCCAGAAGCGCCAGCCGACGAACGTCATCGGCTCGACGGCGTCCAGTGCGTTCTTGACCAACACAAACGTCGAGCCCCAGATTAGCGCGATCAGGGCCAGCGTCGCGTCCGCCTGCCAGCGTGTCATCTAGCGGGCCCGCTCCACGATCTGCCGCATTTCGTCCTCGCTGAGCGCGATCGGGTTGCCCTTCATCGAGCTGGCGACCGCCGACTTTTCGATCAGCGGCGCCATCTCGCCATCGGTCAGCCCGTAGCGATCCAGGCCCGGCACGCCCAGCGCGGCGACCAGATCCGCCACCCAGGCCGCGCCATCTCCCGGCGTCGCGCCGTCGCGCCCGGTCAGGATGCGCGCGATCTCGGCGTAGCGAGCCAGGGCCGCGCCCTGCGGCTGGCGCGCTGCCAGGGCGCGGATATTCACCGCCATCGCGCCCGGCAGCAGCGCGGCACAGACCGCCCCGTGCGGCGCCTCGAACATGCCGCCGAACGGCCCGGCGAAACCGTGCACCGCGCCCAGCCCGGCGTTGGCCAGCGCCAGCCCGCCGAACAGGCTCGCCAGCGCCATATCCTCGCGGGCCGCCGCGTCGTCGCCATGCTCGAACGCGCGGCGCAGCGAGCGCGCGGCCCGGCCCAGTCCCTCGCGGCAGAGGGCGTCGGTCATCGGGTTGGCCCGGACCGAAACGAACGGCTCGATCAACTGGGTGAGCGCGTCCAGGCCGGTCGCCGCCGTCACGTCCGGCGGCAGGGTGAAGGTCAATTCGGGATCGACCAGCGCCAGCCGGGGCAGCATCAGCGGGCTGCGCAGGCTGACCTTGACGCGATGGTCCGGCGAGGCCAGCACGGCGTTACGCGTCACCTCGGCGCCGGTGCCCGCCGTGGTCGGGATGGCGATGGCCGGGAGGGGCGGTTTGGCCAGGGCCTTGCCGCACCCGATCACCTCCAGGTAATCCAGCGGGTCGCCGGGATTGGTCGCCAGGGCGGCGATCACCTTGGCCGCGTCGATGGCGCTGCCGCCGCCGAAGCCGATCACCATGTCGCAGTCGGACTGGCGCGCCTGGCGGACGCCGTGCTGGGCGAGCTCGACCGTCGGCTCCCGGTAGACCGCGAAGGTGACCGTCTTGACGTCGTGCCCGTTCAGGTGCTCGACGAGCGGGGCGGCGCGCTCGGCGCTCTTGCCGATCACTACCAGCGCCCGGCGGCCCATCTCCGCCGCCACCGGGCCGATCTCGCGCAGCGTGCCCGGCCCAAAGATGATGCGCGCTGCGGTGGCAAATTCGAAGCGCATCGCGGCCTACTCCCACCCGCCTTCGCCGGGGAAGACGTTATCGTAGATCACTTTGCTGCGCGGCTCGGCCATCATCGGGTTGGCCGCGGCGGCCCAGCGCTTGTAATGGTCCGTCTCGCGGTGGTGAGCCGGATCGTCGGGCGAGTAGTAGACCTCGACCAGCGTGAACCGCGTGGGATCGTCGGCCTGCTGCAGCACGTCGAAGCGGGCCACACCCGGCTCCTGGATGCTGTGGCTGGCGTTGTCGATGCACACCTCGCGGAACGTGTCGACATATTCCGGCTTAACACGGCAGTGAACGTGCACGATATACATGGCGGAGCGCTCCTTGACTATTCGGTGCGAGTACCGAGGCGAGTATAGTTTCAGGCGCGGCGGTTGCCAAGCAGCTCGCCGGTCAGAATGCACGAGCGCGGGCCAGCGCGTCGGGTGCGTTCCAGATTCGGGGCAAAGAGCCTACCACAGAGGCCACAGGGGGCACAGAGAGAGGATTGTTTTGAGAGTCTCTCAAAAATATCCCCTCTGTGATCTCCGTGCGCTCTGTGGTTCAAAGCTCGCCCCAAATGTGAAGTGCACCCAGCGCGTCCGGGCTTTTGGAATCCAGCCTGGGCGTAATATACTAGGTCACAAACAACATATCAGGGAAAGTCCAAACCACCGCATGGATACCGTCTTAGGTCTTGTGGCCGTTTTCGCACTCGTCTTCATGAACGGCTTCTTTGTCGCCGCCGAGTTCTCCCTGGTGGGGGCGCGGCGCACCCGTATCGCCCAGCTCGCCGCCGAGGGCAGCGCCGGAGCCCGCTCGGCCGAAGCCGCCATCGCCCACCTGGACAGCTTCATCGCCGCGACCCAGCTTGGCATCACGCTCGCCAGCCTGGGCCTGGGCTGGATCGGCGAGCCGGCGGTCGCCCACCTCATCGAGCCGTTACTCGAACTGATCCTGCCGGAAGACATGATCGAGACCTTTGGCAAATCGATCGCGATCGCCGTCGGTTTTTCGATCGTCACCATGCTGCATATCGTGCTGGGCGAGCTGGCCCCCAAGACGATCGCGCTCCAGCGCCCGGAAGTCACGTCGATCATCGTCGCCCGCCCGACGACCATCTTCCTCAAGATCTTCCGCCCGGTGATCCGGTTGATGAATGGCGCTGGCAACGGCGTTGTGCGCCTGCTCGGCTTCGAGCCTGCGTCCTCGCACGCCACCGTCCATTCGCCGGAAGAGCTGGAGATGCTGGTCCATTCGAGCCGCGAGGCGGGCCTGCTGCAAGAGAGCGAAGAACGCCTGCTGCGGCGCGTCTTCGACTTCAGCGATATCAACGTGCAGGCCGTGATGCAGCCCCGCGTGGACGTGGACGGCGTCCCGGTCGATCTGCCGTTGCCGCTGCTGCTGCACCGCATTGCCGCTCAGCACCACTCGCGCTATCCGGTCTACGAAGGCTCGATGGATCACATCGTCGGCATCCTGCACACGAAAGACTTGTTCGACGCGATCATCCGCCAGCCGGAGACCTTGACCACTGGTGCCGGTCTGGACCTGCGCGCGATTCTGCGCGAGCCGCTGTTCATCCCGGCCACTATCGGCGTCGACAAGGTGCTGGAAAAAATGCAGCGCACCCAGACACACCTGGCCGTAGTGATGGACGAATATGGGGGCGTGGCGGGCATCGCCACCATGGAAGACATCATCGAAGAGCTGGTCGGCGAAGTCGAGGACGAGTTCGACGACGAAGGGATGGCGTATGATACCGCCGACAGCACCGACATTGTCGAGGGGCTGGTGAGCCTCAACGAGATCACCGAGCGCTTCGGCCAACCCGGCGGCGAGCCGCGCTCGACCACCATCGGCGGGTACATCGCCGAACGCCTGGAGCGCATCCCGGATACCGGCGACAAGGTCTCCTTTGGCGACTATGATGTGATCGTCGAAGAAATGGACGGGCTGCGGGTGGCGCGCGTCCGGTTTGCCCGGCGAGCCAACAAGCCGGACAGCCTCCCGTCCTCTCCACTGGGTGCCCCGGCCATCGAGACGTGACGCCGCATCACGGGCCTCGGCTCAATTACTCACACAGTTCTTATGGGCACCCGCTGCGCGCTCCACTAGAATCGGCAGTGTGACGATCACGTAGAGGGCGATGGAACGCAATGTTTGAGCTGCCACTTTTCCCATTGAACACGGTCCTGTTTCCGGGGATGCCGATCAACCTGCACATCTTCGAGCCGCGTTACAAGCTGATGATCGAGCAGTGCATCCAGAACGACGAGCCGTTCGGCGTCGTCCTGATTCACAAAGGCACCGAGGCCAGCGGGCCGCTGGCCGAGCCGCACCCGATCGGCTGCACGGCCCAGATCACGCAGGTCGAGCGCCTCGATGACGGCCGCATGAACATCCTGGCGGTGGGCGGCGAGCGCTTCCAGATCCGCTCGCTGAATCACACCGAGCCGTATCTCGTCGGCACGGTCGAGCTGGTCCCGCTGGACGAGCCGAGCGAGCCGGTCATCGAACAGGCGGGGCACCGGCTGCGCCCGTGGGTCGAGCGCTATCTCGGCGTGCTGGCGCAGGTGGCCGAAAACGTCGAGTTCGACCCGGCTGGCCTGCCGGACGATCCGCTGGCTCTGGCCTACCTGGCCGCAACCCTGCTCCAGATTCCGTCCGACCAGAAACAGACGCTCCTGGCCGCCGACGGCGCCGCTGACCTCCTGACCACCATCCGGAGCCTGTACCGGCGCGAGGTGGCGCTGCTGAGCGCGATCGTCGCGCGGGACACGATGGACACGCAGGGCCTGTTCTCGCTGAACTGACGCACGCGCACCATGCGAGCCCCTTTTCGTCACAACCGACCCGGGGGCAGACGCCCGGCCTTCAACAGCGCGACCTGCTGCGCCGAGAAGGGCGCCTCAAAGAGATCGGGCGCCTCGTGGTAGCAGCGGAACATGTCGATGATGAAGTGCAGCCGGTCCGGCAGCGATGCCCAGTCGGCGGCACCGGTGTCCCGCGTGCTGTCCGGCGTGGGATCGAGTCGTTCGAGCAGCGCGCGCAGATCGGGCAGCGCGATCTGCCGCAGGGAGGCAGGAAACGGGCCCGGCAGATCATCGCCCAGGCGCAGCCGCACGCCATGCGGCAAGCCGATCGTCATCAGGTACTCGGTCACGACGAAATGCGCCCGCCGCCGCGCTTCGGCCAGCAGCACATCGATCAGGGCGTCGAGCGGGCTCGGCCGGTCGAGCAGCCGCCCCACCAACAGCCGCCCTCGCGCGAACCAACCACTCCACGGAAAAAGGGCCTTGATCACTTGCTGCCGGAACTGCTGCCGGTCGATGAGAGCGGCGTCGATGGCTTCGGCAATTTCGGGCTGCAGGCGCGTCTGCTCGTGGAACCCGATCTCGATGTTAGCCAGCAGCGTCAACTCGGCGCGGGTCTTGGGGTCGCTTTCGAAGAATGCCCGGTAGTAATAGGTGAACGCCTGCCGCAGAGCCTGCTGGCCGTCGGGCGGCTCTCCGGGACGGAGATCCTCGCAGAAGCGGGCGATCTTCTCCGCGTCGAACGCCGCATCATGCAGGCACGTCGCATAAAACCGCGCGAACTCGCGGCCAATCTCCTCGTATACCTTTTTGTTGCCGCGCGCCACGGCCTCACTCGCGCGCTCGATGGCCGCCCGCGGGCTCAACAGGCCGGTCACCAGCGCTTGAACCTGGCTGCGGCTGCGCTTCGAGCCGAACGCCTGCGCGAACGAGATCAGGTCCCGCATGGCCTGCACCGGGGCGGGCGCCGAGCCGAAGGCATCTTGGAGCGCGCGAGCGAGATCTTCCCTGCGAATCGTCTGGCCGGCCTGCTTGGATGCCCAGGTGGCGAACGTGCACCAGTTGGCGCAGACGCCGGTACGGGCGGCCATCGTCAGGGCCAGCTCGTGATAGCACTGCGTGATCTGCAGATTGCGAATCACGGGATCGGCTAGAGCGGCGATCCGGTCGACCTCGGCAACGGTGGGGATGTGATCGAGTGCGGGTAGACCGGCCATGTGTTTGTTCCTTCGCTGATTATCGAGTGTGGGGCGGTGCGAGGCGTGGCGCTCACCGATCGGGCCACATCGCCCCGCTCACTCCAGCCGGATGCGCGGATTCAAAACCGCATACAACAGATCCGCGATGAAATTGGCGACCAGGATGACCATCACCGTGACCATCACCGTCGCCTGGATCAGCGGCAGGTCGCGCTTGTTGATCGCGTTGTTGATCAACAGCCGCCCCAGCCCCGGATAGCTGAACACCGATTCGATGACCACCAGCCCGCTGATCAGCCAGCCCGTGCTGGTCGCGATCACGGTCACGGTGGGAATTAGCGCGTTGCGCAGCACGTGCTTGATCACCACGACGCGATACGGCAGTCCCTTGAGGACCGCTGTCCGCACGTAGTCGCGCTTCAGCTCCTCGATCACCCCGGCGCGCACCAGCCGCACGATATAGGCCATCAACACCAGCGTGGCGGCGATGGCGGGCAGCCACAGGCTGGGCAGCGCCTCGGCGAACGAGGCATCCGCACGAATCGCCGAGCTGGCCGGGAACCAGCCGAATCGATCGGCGATCGGGTTATCACCCCATTTGAGCGCTACCACATTGATCAGGAACAGGCCGGTCACGAACTCCGGCAGGCTGACCACCGACAGCGACAGGATCGAGATGAGGCTGTCGGTCAGGCGGCCCTCGGTCAGCCCGGCGA
>Ga0123333_10002100_pt1 | contig 20645 bp, 20 predicted proteins | sample BioC12SIPDNA_3_FD_89957 | JGI IMG/M metagenome (GOLD analysis project Ga0123333, IMG submission 89957) | Anaerobic biogas reactor microbial communites from Washington, USA - Biogas_R2_B C12 SIP DNA | ecosystem: Engineered > Bioreactor > Anaerobic > Unclassified | place: Washington, USA... | reverse complement strand
TGCATCTTGGTCTTGAAGCTGACCACGCCCACGTCGTCGCCGTCGGTCCACAGGCGCACGCCGTCGTTCTCGAACACCGTCTCGCCGAGCGGGAACGACTCGCCCAGCAGGGGGTCGGGGAAGCGCTGGCGGCGGTAGACCGGCAGCGCCGAGCGCGGCAGCTTGGCATCCTGGCCGGGGCTGTAGCTGCCCTCGGCGGCATGCACGCCCGAGCGGCCGTCGAACACCCAGTCGGGCAGCGGCGCGTCGCTCATGGCCTTGCCGGCCACGATGTCGTCGGCGATCCACTGCGCCACCTGCTTCCAGCCGGCCGCCTGCCAGGTCTCGAACGGACCCAGCGACCAGCCGTAGCCCCAGCGGATGGCCAGGTCGACGTCGCGCGCGGTCTCGGCGATGTCGGCCAGGTGGTAGGAGCTGTAGTGGAACAGGTCGCGGAACACCGCCCACAGGAACTGCGCCTGCGGATGCTGGCTCTCGCGCAGCCGGCGGAATTTCTCGGCCGGGTCCTTCGTCTTGAGGATCTCGACCACTTCGTCGGCGGCCTTGCGGTCGGCCGGGCGGTAGTCCTGCTTCTCCAGGTCCAGGACCAGGATGTCCTTGCCGGCCTTGCGGAACACGCCGGCCCCGGCCTTCTGCCCCAGCGCGCCCTTGGCGATCAGCGCCTCGAGCCAGGCCGGCGCCCTGAAGTACTTGTGCCAGGGGTCGTCGGGCAGGGTGTCGGCCATCGTCTTGATGACATGGGCCATGGTGTCCAGGCCGACCACGTCGGAGGTGCGGTAGGTCGCCGACTTCGGGCGGCCGATCAGCGGGCCGGTCAGGGCGTCCACCTCATCGAAGCCCAGGCCGGATTCGCCGGTGTGGTGCGCGGTGGCCAGGATCGAGAACACGCCGATCCGGTTGCCGATGAAGTTCGGCGTGTCCTTGGCGTAGACCACACCCTTGCCCAGGCTGGTGGTCAGGAAGGTCTCCAGGCCCTCGAGCACGGCCGGGTCGGTCGCCTTGGCCGGGATCAGCTCGGCCAGATGCATGTAGCGCGGCGGGTTGAAGAAGTGCACGCCGCAGAACCGCGGGCGCAGCTCCTCCGGAAGAACCTCCGACAACTTGTTGATTCCCAGGCCCGAGGTGTTGCTGGCCAGCACCGCGTGCGGGGCGATGAACGGGGCCACCTTGCGGTACAGGTCCTGCTTCCAGTCCATCCGCTCGGCGATCGCTTCGATCACCAGATCGCAGCCCTTGAGCAGCTCCAGCCCGGTCTCGTAGTTGGCCGGAGTGATGGCCTCGGCCAGCGACCTGCTGGCCAGCGGGGCAGGGCTGAGCTTGGCGAGGTTGGCGATGGCCTTGAGCACGATGCCGTTCGGGTCGCCCTCCTTGGCCGGGAGGTCGAACAGCACGGTGTCGACGCCGGCGTTGGTCAGGTGCGCGGCGATCTGCGCGCCCATGACGCCAGCGCCCAGCACTGCGCCACGACGTACAAGCAGTTTCTCAGACATGTCTTGCATCCATTTGTTTTACAAGAGGGAGCAGCAGTTCAAGCTTGGAATCCGGCGGCGGCGAAGCGGATCAGCTCGGCGGCTGCCCGGCGCCGGTGCGCCGCCTCGTCCACGCCCGCGGGCCGCTTGATGAGCCCGAAGTCGGCCATGGCGTAGGTCAGGGCGCCGCCGAGGAAATCCAGTCGCCAGTACAGCGTTTCCTTGTCCAGGCGCGGCAGGCACGCGGCCAGGGCGCGGGCGAACTCCCGCTGGACGTGCCCGTAGCGCTCGGACAGGAAACCGCGCAGATTCTCGTTGTGTTCGGCGTAAGCCCGCGCGATGACGCGGATGAAGGAATGCCCCTGGCGGTCGAGGGCCAGGTCCAGGGCGGGTTCGACGAAGGCGGCCAGGATCGGCTCCAGCTCCCCCGGGCGGGCCTCGAGCGCGGCGCGCAGCCGGTCCAGGCGCTGGCGGCTCATGACGTCCATCCGCCGGCGGAACACCTCGTGGACCAGGTTGTCCTTGCTGCCGAAGTGGTAGTTGACCGCGGCGATATTGACGTCGGCCAGTGCCGTGACCTGGCGCAGGGAGGTGCCCGAGAAGCCGTGCTGGGCGAACAGCTCCTCGGCCGCGCCCAGGATCCGGTCCTTGGTGGAGAACTGCCGCCCTGCGATCACCATCCGCCGCCACTCAATCAAACGCTTGTTTGATCGTAGTCCGGGGCTGCGCCGGATGCAAATCCGGCCCTCTTCGTTGCCGCACAATCCGGTAGAATTACCGCAGCCTTGTTGGCTAAACCCGCGTCCACACGCGGGTTTTTTCCATGTTAATCTGGCCCCTTCCCCGCGGAGTGGCCCCTGCCCGGAGATCTTCCATGGCGCTGGAGCGCACCCTTTCGATCATCAAGCCCGATGCCGTCGCCAAGAACGTCATCGGCGAAATCTACAGCCGCTTCGAGAAGGCCGGCCTCAAGGTCGTCGCCGCGAAGATGAAGCACCTCTCGCGCAAGGAAGCCGAAGGCTTCTACGCGGTGCATCGCGAGCGCCCGTTCTTCAACGCGCTGGTCGAGTTCATGACCAGCGGCCCGGTGATGATCCAGGTGCTCGAGGGCGAGAATGCGATCGCGAAGAACCGCGAGCTGATGGGCGCGACCAACCCGAAGGAAGCCGCGCCGGGCACGATCCGCGCCGACTTCGCCGACAGCATCGACGCCAACGCGGTGCACGGTTCGGACGCGCCGGAAACGGCGGCGGTGGAGATCGCGTACTTCTTCGCCAGTACCGAGATCTTTTCGCGCTGAGGGAAGTGGCGTAGCCTCGTGAGCGATGTCGATGCCAGCATGAAACAGAACCTGCTCGACCTCGACCGCGAGGGCCTGGAGCGCTTCTTCGCCGACGAACTCGGCGAGAAGCGCTTCCGCGCGCACCAGGTGATGAAGTGGATCCACCATCGCCACGTCACCGACTTCGAACAGATGACCGACCTGGGCAAGGCGCTGCGTGCCAAGCTGCACGAGCGCGCGCAGGTGCGCGTGCCGCAGGTCCAGTTCGAGAAGCCGTCGGCCGACGGCACCCACAAGTGGCTGCTGGCGATGGACGGCAGCAACGCGGTCGAAACGGTCTTCATTCCCGACAAGGGCCGGGGCACGCTGTGCGTGTCCTCGCAGGTGGGCTGCGGGCTCAACTGCACGTTCTGCTCCACCGCCACCCAGGGTTTCAACCGCAACCTTTCGACCGCCGAGATCATCGGCCAGGTCTGGGTGGCCGCGCGCCACCTGGGCAACGTGCCCCACAAGCAGCGCAAGCTGACCAACGTGGTGATGATGGGCATGGGCGAGCCGCTCATGAATTTCGACAACGTGGTCCGTGCGATGAGCGTGATGCGCGACGACCTGGGCTACGGCCTGGCCAACAAGCGCGTAACCCTGTCGACCTCCGGGCTGGTGCCGCAGATCGACCGCCTGGCCGAGGTGAGCGACGTGTCGCTGGCGGTGTCGCTGCACGCGCCCAACGACGAGCTGCGCACCCGGCTGGTGCCGCTCAACAGGAAGTACCCGATCGCCGAGCTGATGGAGGCCTGCGTGCGCTACGCCCAGCGCAAGCGCGGCGAGTCGGTCACGTTCGAATACACCCTGATGAAGGGCGTCAACGACCAGCCCGAGCACGCGCGCGAACTGATCCGGCTGATGCGCGACTTCGACAACCGGCTGCAGATGAAGGACGCGGCCAAGGTCAACCTGATCCCGTTCAACCCGTTCCCGGGCACCCGCTACGAGCGCCCGGACGATGCGGCGATCCGCCGGTTCCAGAAGCTGCTCAACGAGGCCGGCCGGATCGCGCCGGTGCGCCGCACCCGCGGCGACGACATCGACGCCGCCTGCGGCCAGCTCAAGGGCCAGGTGATGGACCGCACCCGGCGCCAGTCCGAGTTCCGCAAGCGTCTGCAGCAGGGAGGTGCCGGTGCGGTGGCGTGAGCGGCTCGTGCTGGCGTCGGCGCTGGTCCTGGCGCTGGGCGGGTGCTCGCGGCTGTCGTTCGTCAAGCCCGATGCCTCGCGCCGCGGCGTGGAGCGGGTCGCGCCCGACTACCAGTTCAAGGAGACCTCCGCGGGCAAGCGCCGCAGCGAAGCACGGCACCAGGTCTCGGTGGCGAACCGGCACCTGCAGGCCGGCGAGCTCGCGCAGGCCGAGCGGGCGGCGCAGGCCGCACTCAAGGCCGACGCGGGCCTGGCCGAGGCCCACACCATGATGGCCCTCGTCGCCGGCGCCCAGGGGCGCCCGGAAGTGGCGGGCAGGCACCATGCCGAGGCCGCGCGCCTGTCGCCCTCGGGGATGACGTTCAACAACTACGGTGCATGGCTGTGCGGCAATGGCCGCGCGGCCGAGTCGCTGCAGTGGTTCGACGACGCCGTGGCTGATCCGCGCTACGGCGACCGGGCGGGGGCATTGGCCAATGCGGGCGCCTGCGCCGCCCGTGCCGGACGGTTCGAGCGGGTGGAGCGCGACCTGCGCGCGGCGCTCGACATCGATCCGGTCAACGTGGTGGCACTAGGCGCGATGGCCCAGGAGAGCATGCGCCAGGGCCGCTATCTGGAGGCCCGCGCGTTTTCCGAACGTCGGCTTGCCGCCGGCCCCGCGACGCCGGCCGCTCTCGAATTGGCGTCACGAATCGAGGATAAACTCGGCGACAGCGCCGCTGCGCGGCGTTATGTTGAGCGGCTCAGGACCGAGTTTCCACAGGCACTGAACGCGAGTCCAGGGGGAAGCAGCACACCATGAAGTCTTCCGACCATATGGCCGGCCGTGCCGGCGACGGCGAGCGACTGCGCAAGGCGCGCGAGGCGGCGGGCCTCGACGTGGCCGAGGTGGCCAGGCGCCTGAAGATGCCCGTGCGGGTGGTGCAGTCGCTCGAGAACGAGGACTGGGAGGGGCTCGATGCCCCCGTCTTCGTGCGTGGGCAGCTGCGCAGCTATGCCCGCCTGCTCGGGCTGGAGATCGACGAGGCCCTGCCTGCGGCCTCGTCCGCGCTGCCGATCGAGCCGGCCCGGCTCGAGCCACGCATCTACACCCCTCCGCTGCGCCGCGCCGCGGACCGGCTGATGGGGCGGCTGGTGTACATCGTGATCACCGCGCTGATCGCGGTGCCGATCTGGATGATGGCGACCCGCTCGCACATGGACGCCCGCATCGACCTCGATTCGGCGCTGGTGCCACCGCCGGACAGGGCCGGTGGGTCCGAGCCGGCCGAGCAGAAGGGCGAGGCGGCGGAAGGTCCGCGGCCGCTGGTCGCGTCCATGACCGCGCTGCCGCAGCGGCAGTCCCAGGTGCGCCAGCCCGAGCCGCCGCCCGCGCTGTCGCTGCGGTTCTCCGAGGACAGCTGGGTGGAGGTGTTCGATCCGCAGGGCAGGGTGCTTGAACGCGGCCTGCTCAAGGCCGGGGACCGACGCGACTACGCGCGCGGGGAAGTGGGCCGGGTGGTGATCGGCAACGTCGACGCGGTCGAGGTCCGGCGCAACGGCAGCATTCAGGATCTGTCCGAGTTCCAGCGCGCGAACGTCGCGCGCTTTACGGTATCCTCTGACGGCTCCATCGCGCCGCACCGGCAGTAGCCCCGCGACCACCCGATGGAACGCGCGCCCGGCCCCGTGCCGGGCGTTTCCCGATCGCTGTGCTTGTCCCGCCACAGGCCGCGGACAGGACCCCACTGGCAGTAGACGATGGCGTTGGATGAACTGCTCGACGAGCACGAACAAGGCGAGAAGGTCCGTACCTGGCTGAAGGAGAACGCCCTCGGGCTGGTCGGAGGACTGGTCCTGGGGCTGGCGCTGATCGGTGGCGGCAAGTGGTGGACGCAGCGCCAGCACGAGGCGCGCGTGGCGCTGGGCGAGGCCTACGACCAGGTGGTGCGCGCGATCGAAGCCGGCGACCTGGAGCAGGCCTCCCGCGAGGCCGGCGACCTGGCCGGGACCGCCTACGCGCCGCTGCTGGCGCTGGCCCTGGCCAAGGGCCAGCTCGAGGCCGGCGACCGCGACGCGGCCATCGACACCCTGCGCGCCGCGTCCAGCGACGATCCGGGGCTGGCGGCGATCATCCGCCACCGCCTGGCGCGCCTGCTGGTGGATGCCGGCCAGGCCGAGGAGGCGCTTTCGCTGCTCGCCGGGGCCGACGACCCGGGGGCGCTCGAGACCCGTGGCGATGCCCATTTCGCGCTCGGGCGTGGCGAGCAGGCGCGCACCGAATACGAACAGGCGCTGCGCCGGCTCGACGTGGCCGCGCCGCAGCGCATGCTGCTCGAACTCAAACTGGGCCAGGTCGGCGGCACGCCGGACCCGGCGGGGACTGAATCCTGATGAAGCCGTCCATCCATCCGTCCGCGGCCGTGCCGCGCCAGTGGCGGCGCATCGCCGGTCGCATGGTCGTGGTGCTCGCCTGCGCCGCCGTGCTGGCCGGCTGCAGCACCATCCGCGGCTGGTTCGGCGGGGACGAGGAAAAGAAGGCCGCCAAGCGCGCCAGCGAGCCGGCCGAGCTGGTCGACTTCACGCCCAGCGTCAGCGTCACCCGGATCTGGTCGGCCAGCGTCGGCAAGGGCGAGGACCGGCTGGGCGTGCGCCAGGCGCCGGCGATCGCCGACGGCCGCGTGTACGCCGCGGCGGTCGACGGCGGCGTCCGTGCGCTGGACCTGCAGACCGGCGCGGTGCTCTGGCACTACCGCTCGGACCTGCGGCTGAGCGGCGGCCCCGGGGCGGGCGACGGGCTGGTGGTGGTCGGCGGGCTCAAGGGCGAGGTGGTGGCGCTGGACGCGGCCACCGGCGCCGAGCGCTGGCAGGCGCAGGTCCCCAACGAGGTGATCGCGCCGCCGGTGATCGGCCAGGGGCTGGTGTTCGTGCGTTCCAACGACGGCCGGGTGAGCGCCTTCGACGCCGAGGACGGGCAGCGGCGCTGGTTCTGGACCAAGGAGCTGCCGAGCCTGACCGTGCGCGGCAACGATGCACCGGTGCTGGGCCCGGGCCTGATGTTCGTGGGCAACGACGACGGCACCGTCGCCGCGGTGTCCCTGGCCGACGGCCGCGAACTGTGGGACCTGCCGGTCGCGCAGCCCGACGGTCGCACCGAACTCGACCGCATGGCCGACGTCGACGGCACTCCGGTGCTCGACGGCACCGTGCTCTACGCCAGCAGCTACAAGCAGTCCACCGTGGCCATCGATGCCCCCAGCGGGCGTCCGATCTGGGCCAGCGACCGCGGCGGTCCCGGCCGTCCGGGGCTGGCGATCGACAGGGTGTTGGTGTCCGACCGGAACGGTTCGGTCTGGGCCCTGGACCGCAGTTCCGGCGGCGCGGTATGGGAGCAGCCCGGCCTGGCGCGGCGCAACCTGAGCGGGGTCGCCGTGCACGGGGACTATGTGGTGGTGGGCGATTTCGAGGGCTACCTGCACTGGCTGCGCCTGGACAACGGCGAGTTCGCCGCCCGCCAGCGCGCGGGCCGCGCCGCGATCAAGGGTGCGCCGGTGGTGGCCGACGGCATCCTGGTGGTGCAGAACACCAAGGGCGACCTGACCGCCTGGCGGGTGCAGTAGGCCCGCAGTCGCCACCACGCCGGCGGGTGCCCGGTCGCCGCGGTTCCAGCCCGGCGGTCGGGCGCCTTCCCGGCGGGTGCGCGAACGTCCGCGTCGCTCCGCGGTCCGGCGCACGTGGCGCGTTACGCTAGTCCCATTCCGAATCGACCGAGCGCCATGCTTCCTTCCGTCGCCCTCGTCGGGCGCCCCAACGTCGGCAAGTCGACGCTGTTCAACGCCCTCACGCGCAGCCGCGACGCCCTCGTGCACGACGAGCCGGGGGTGACCCGCGACCGCCACTATGGCGTGTGCCGGCCGGACGGCCAGCGGGCGTTCGTGGTGGTGGATACCGGCGGGATCGCCGGCGAGGACCAGGGCCTGGCCGGCGCCACTGCCCGCCAGGCGCGTGCCGCCGCCGAGGAGGCCGACCTGGTGCTGTTCGTGGTCGATGGCCGCGAGGGCGTGTCCGCGCTGGACGAGGAGATCCTGGCCTGGCTGCGCAAGTCCGGCCGCCCGATGCTGCTGGTCGTGAACAAGACCGATGGCCTGGACAGCCGGGCCGCCCTGGCCGAGTTCGCCCGGTTCGGCGTCGCCGACGCCCACGCGGTGTCGGCTTCGCACCGGCAGGGCATCGGTTCCCTGCTCGAGGAGATCCAGGGCCGGCTGCCGGAGGAGGGCGCGGCCGAAGTCCTGGACGAGGATCCCGACCGCATCCGGGTGGCCTTCGTCGGCCGGCCCAACGTCGGCAAGTCCACCCTGGTCAACCGGATCCTCGGCGAGGAGCGGATGATCGCCTCCGACGTGCCCGGCACCACCCGCGACTCGATCGCGGTGGACCTGGAGCGCGACGGCCGCAAGTACCGCCTGATCGACACCGCCGGCCTGCGCCGCAAGTCGCGGGTCGAGGCAGCGGTGGAGAAGTTCTCGATCATCAAGACCCTGCAGGCGATCGAGGAATGCCAGGTGGCGGTGATCCTGCTCGACGCCAGCGAGGGCGTCACCGAGCAGGACGCCAGCGTGCTCGGCGCGGTGCTCGACGCCGGGCGCGCGCTCGTGATCGCGATCAACAAGTGGGACGGGCTGAGCAGCTACCAGCGCGAGCAGACCGAGGCGCTGCTCTCGCGCCGGCTGGCGTTCGTGCCCTGGGCCGAATCGGTGCGGATCAGCGCCCTGCACGGCTCGGGGTTGCGCGAGCTGTTCCGCGCCATCCATCGCGCCCATGCCTCGGCCACGCGCACCTTCAGCACCGCGGAAGTGACGCGCGCGCTCGAGATCGCCTACGAGTCCAGCCCGCCGCCGGCGGTGCGCGGTCACGCCCCCAAGCTGCGTTTCGCCCACCCGGGCGGCGCCAATCCGCCCACCTTCGTCGTCCACGGCAGCCGCCTGCGGACCTTGCCGGACAGCTACACGCGCTACCTGGAGAACTTCTTCCGCAAGCGCTTCAAGCTGGTCGGCACCCCGGTGCGGTTCGTGTTCAAGGAGGGCGAGAACCCCTACCGCGGCCGCAAGAACGTGCTCACCGAGCGCCAGCAGGCCCGGCGCAAGCGCCTGATCCGGCACGCCAGGCGCGGCCGCTGAGGCGGGGCGGCATGGCGGACGCGATCGCGCGTGGCGGGCTCGTCCTCGGGCTGCTGGCCGGCGGTCGGGCGCGGCGCCTGGGCGGGCTCGACAAGGCCTGGCTGCAGCGTGAAGGCCAGCCGCAGGTGCTGCGCCTGGCGCGCGCGCTCGCCGGGGACGTGGACCATGTCCTCGTCAGCGCCAACCGCGATCTTGCCCGCTACGCCGCCCACGGCCTGGCCGCGGTGCCCGACCGGGTGGCCGACGCCGGGCCGATCGGTGCGCTCGACGCGCTGGCGGCCGCCTGCCGCGCGCCCTGGCTGCTGACCCTGCCGGTGGACGTGGTGGAGGTCCCCGGCGGCCTGCTGCAGGCGCTGGCGAGCGGCCGCGCCGCCAATGGCGCGCGCCTGCACGACGGCCACGGCCCCCAGCCGCTGGTCGCGCTGTGGCGGACCGGGGCGCTGCGCGACGCGGTGGCCACCGCGCTGGCCGCGCGCGAACATGCGGTGCACGCGCTCCAGGCGCGGCTCGGGATGGCCGAGGTCCGGCTGGACGGCGTGCGCCTGGGCAACCTCAACACGCCCGGTGACCTGCGCGCCGCGGGCGTCCAGGTGGAGGAACCATGACCCGGGACAGCGCTTCGACTCCCATCGACTTTTCCCTGGCCCGCGGGATCATCGAACGCGTGGCGCGCGAGCGCCGGCTGCCGAACGAGACCCTGGCGCTTGCCCGCGCCCATGGCCGGGTGCTGGCGGGCGAGGTCCGGGCGCGGATCGCGGTGCCCGGCTTCGACAACTCGGCGATGGACGGATTCGCGTTGCGCCACGCCGACCTCGCCGCGGGCGACGGCTGGCTGGACCTGCGGGGCGAGCAGTTCGCCGGCGGCCCGGCCGCGCCGCCGCCGGGCCCTGGCGGGTGCGTGCGCATCACCACCGGCGCGCCGTTGCCCGAGGGCACCGACACGGTGCTGATCAAGGAGCAGGCCGAGGTGGTGGATGGCCGGGTGCGGGCGCTGGCCGATCCCGGGCCCGGACGCCACGTGCGCCGCCGCGGCGAGGACGTGGAGGAGGGCGCCTTGCTGGCTACCGCCGGGCAGCGGCTCACGCCGGCGCGGCTGGCGCTGCTGGCGGCCCAGGGCATCGAGGCGGTGGAGGTGGTGCGGCCGCCCACGGTGGCCGTGTTCTGCACCGGCGACGAACTGGTCGAGCCCGGCATGCCGCTGGGGCCGGGACAGATCTACAACTCCAACCGCGAACTGCTGATGGGACTGCTGCGTGCCGAAGGCCTGGAGCCGGTGGCCTGGCCGACGCTGCCGGACGATCCGGCCGTGGTCGAGTCGGCCTTGCGCCACGCCGGCGAGGCCTTCGACCTGGTGCTGACCTGCGGCGGCGTGTCGGCGGGGGAGAAGGACCCGCTGCCGGAACTGCTGCACCGGCGCGGCCGCGTGCATTTCTGGAAGGTGAGGATGCGCCCGGGCATGCCGGTGCTGCTGGCCGACGGCGGCACCCTCGGCCCGGCGCTGTTCCTGTGCCTGCCGGGCAACCCGGTATCGGTGCTGGCCACTTTCGTGGCGCTGGCGCGGCCGCTGCTCGACGGACTGCAGGGGCGGGGGCCGCGCGCGGCGTGGCGGGCGCGCCTGTCCGCTCCCTGGGACAAGCGCCACGAACGCCGCGAATTCCTGCGCGGACGCCTGTCGTGCGATGCCGAAGCTGCCCTGCGGGTCGAACCCGACCCGGCCGACGGTTCCCACCGGATGCGCGCGGCGGCCGATGCCGATGTATTGATCGTGCTGCCCGAGGGCGTGCGCAGCTATCCGGCCGGGAGCGTGGTCGAGGTGTTGCCGTGCTGACCCGGCCGGTGTTCACCCAGGCCGCGGGCGGGGCGCGATAATCGGCGCATGGCGAAGGAGATCAGCCCACGCGAAGCCAGCTACCGCCTAGCCCGCGGCGCGGTGCTGGTGGATGTGCGCGAGGACCACGAACGCGCGCTCGGGATGGCCGAGGGCGCGATCGGCGTGGCCCGCGCCGAGCTCGAGGCCGCGCCGCACAGCTACCTGCCGGGGCAGGACGCGGACATCGTGCTGATCTGCCAGAGCGGCGGCCGTTCGATGCTGGCGGCCGACCAGCTGCTCCGCCTGGGCTACCAGCGGGTGTGTTCGGTGCGCGGCGGTACCGCGATGTGGCAGGCCGAGGGCCTGCCGCTGACCCGGCCCGAGGCTGGCGTGGACGAGGATTTCCACGAACGCTACTCGCGCCACCTGCGGCTTCCGGAAATCGGCGCGCGCGGCCAGCGGCGACTGGAGGCCGCCAGCGTCGTCGTGGTCGGGGCCGGCGGGCTCGGCTCGCCTTCGACCTTCTACCTGGCCGCGGCCGGGGTGGGGCAGCTGCGGCTGGTCGACGACGACGTGGTTGACCGCAGCAACCTGCAGCGCCAGATCCTGCACGTGGACGCGGACACCGGCCTGCCCAAGGTCGAGTCGGCCCGGACCCGGCTGTCGGCGCTCAACCCGCGGGTGGCGATCGAGGCGGTGCGCGAGCGCCTGACCTCGGACAACGTCGAGCGCCTGCTGGCGGACGCGGACGTGGTGGTCGACGGCGGCGACAACTTCGCCGTGCGCTACCTGCTCAACGATGCCTGCGTGCAGCTGCGCAAGCCACTGGTGTACGGGGCGGTGCACCGTTTCGAGGGACAGGTGGGCGTATTCGATGCGGGCCGCCAGCGCGGCGTAGCGCCGTGCTACCGCTGCCTGTTCCCGGAGCCGCCGCCGCCCGAGGCCGCGCCCAACTGCAGCGAGGCCGGCGTGCTCGGGGTACTGCCCGGGGTGGTCGGCATGCTCCAGGCCACCGAGGCCCTCAAGCTGCTGCTGCAGCTGGGCGAACCGCTGGCCGGTCGCCTGCTGCATTTCGACGCGCTGGCGATGCGGTTCCGCGAAACGCGGCTGCCGCCCGATCCCGGTTGCCCGGTGTGCGCCCCCGGCGTGGAGTTCCCGGGCTACATCGACTACGAGGCGTTCTGCGCAGGTCAGTAGGCCGGCCGCGCGCGGCCCGCGACGCCACCGCCGCGTCCGCGATGCCGCTGTGCACCGGGGCTGTGCTAGCGTCGCCGGGTGCCATCGGAAGGTGCGGCAGCGATGCCGCCCGCATGTCCCAGCGAGGAAGCCCATGCATTTGCGCATCGCCCTGTTCGTCCTGGCCTGGCTCTGCCTCTGGCCGGCCGTCGCGGCCGCGGCGCCCGATCCATGCCAGTTGCTGCCGGCCGACGCCGCGCGCTCGCCCGAGGCGGGGCCGCGGATCGCCGCGGCCGCCTGCGCCGAGCATCGCGCCTGGTACCGCCCGTTCATCGACACCGACGGCCGGATCGGCCCGGTCCCGGTGCGCGAGGCCGCGCGTTCGCAGCTGGCCGACGGGCAGCCGGCCTGGCAGCGGGTGGTGGAGTACTGGCGCGGCAGCGGGCTGCTGTGGCAGGTCGGCGCCGGCGACTGCGCGTATGCGGCCACGCCGTTGCCCTCGTGCCGCACCTTCGTCCTCGACACGCCCTGGTCGGCGGCATTCGTCTCCTGGGTGATGCGCCGCGCGGGCGTGCCCGGCTTCCATCCCGCCGCCAACCACCTCCAGTACGTGCGCCGGGCCTATCGCGAGCCGTTCCAGAGCCCCTATCGCGTGGCCAATCCGCTGGCCACCCAGGTGCGCACGGGCGACATGCTGTGCTTCGTGCGCGGCGCGGCACGGGTGTACGGGTTCGGCGAACTGGCCGCCGTGCTCAGCAACGGCGAGCCGGGCCTGGGCATGCATTGCGACATCGTGGTGGGGATCACGATCGGTCCCGACCGCCGCCGCATCGCGCACCTGGTTGGCGGCAACGTGCACGATACCGTGGCCATGCGCCGGCTGGCGCTGACGCCCGGCGACCGGTTCCAGGATCTGCCCATGCGCCAGCCGGGAGATCCCGACTGCAGCCCCGAAAGCGTTTACGCCTGCGACCTCAACCGCCAGGACTGGTCGGTACTGCTGCAGCTGCGGCCGGCGGCCGACCTGGCCGCGCTGGCGCCACCGCCTCCCGTGCCACCCGGGCCCGGTGCCACCCCGGCAGGAGTGCCGGCGCCGGCGCCGGGAGGCGCTCCCGAGGTCACGCCGCAACGCTGCTGCAACCACTGCGATCCCGAGGTGGGCCTGCCGCGTTGCCCCGTGCGTCCCGCTGGCCACTGAGCCGCCTCGTCGAGGCACGCGGCGGGCGCCTGGCGACCGCCTTCCCGGGAAGTGTCGGCGGCGGTCGCCGTTGCCACCGCACGCGGGTCTGGCCCGGCGCGGGCCCGGGTCAGCCGTGGCGCCGGCGGGCGTCCTCGAACGCGGCCAGCTGCTCCGGCGTCGCCTCGCGCTGGTGGCGGGCCTTCCACTGGTCGAACGGCTCGCCGTACACGATCGCGCGTGCCTGGTCCTTGTCGAGCGCGACGCCGTGTTCCGCGGCCGCCTCGCTATACCAGTCGGCCAGGCAGTTGCGGCAGAAGCCGGCGAGGATCATCAGGTCGATGTTCTGCACGTCCGGCCGCACGCGTACCAGGTGGTCGCGCAGGCGGCGGAAGACCGCGGCCTCGATCCGGGCGGTATCCTCGGCGCTCGGGTCCATGCGGGCTCCTTGGCTTGGGTGGGCGACGTGAGACAATACGCATTCCCGTTCCCCGCCTCCACGATGGCATGACCGCACGCATCCTCGACGGCAAGCGCATCGCCGATTCCCTGCTCGACGAACTGCGCCTGCGCGTGGACGCGCGGGTCGCGGCCGGGTTGCCGCGACCGGGCCTGGCGGTGGTGCTGGTGGGCGACGATCCGGCCTCGCAGTCCTACGTGCGCAACAAGCGCCGCGCGGCGGAGAAGGTCGGCATCCGGGCGTTCGACTTCGACCTCCCGGCCGGGACCAGCGAGGCCGAGCTCCTGGATCTGGTGGACCGGCTCAACGCCGACCCGGCGGTGCACGGGATCCTGGTGCAGCTGCCGCTGCCGGGGATCTGCGATGCGACCCGCCTGATCCACCGCATCGATCCGCGCAAGGACGTCGACGGCTTCCATCCCGAGAACGTCGGCCACCTGGCGCTGCGCCAGTTCGGCCTGCGCCCGTGCACGCCGCGCGGCATCACCACGCTGCTGGCCTACACCGACCGGCCTGTGCGCGGTCGCAGCGCCACGATCGTGGGCGTGAGCAACCACGTCGGCCGGCCGATGGCGCTGGAGCTGTTGATCGCCGGCTGCACGGTGACCAGCTGCCACAAGTTCACCCCGCCGGAGGTGCTGCGGCGGCACGTGGGCGAAGCCGACATCCTGGTGGTGGCGGTCGGCCGCCCGGGGCTGATCCCGGGCGACTGGGTGAAGCCTGGCGCGGTGGTGATCGACGTGGGCATCAACCGGCTCGAGGATGGCCGCCTGACCGGCGACGTCGAGTTCGAGGCCGCGGCGCGGCGCGCCAGCTGGATCACCCCGGTGCCGGGCGGCGTGGGCCCGATGACGGTGGCCACGCTGATGCAGAACACGATCGAAGCGACCGAAGCGCTGGAAGCGATCGCAGCGCCCTGACGGCGCCTGCGCCCGCCATCGCGGGGAGGGGACAGAACCGTACCCGCACGAGTTCAAGCGGGGGAAGGGGCGCACAGTCGTCACCCCTCGCCCCGCTCGCGACACCCGCTCCCTCCCCCGCAAGCGGGGGAGGGTTGGGGTGGGGGCAGTCCGCCGCTTCGAATCCATTCGATGGACCCATCGCGTTCCGCTGGATCCGGCTCGCAGCGGCTTCACGACAGCCCCGGCAGACTGCGTCCACCTGTGCACGGGCCGCGCCTGCGACGGCCCCGGGAGGGTGGGAACATCGAGTGGCATCGGCGTGCAACCCGGGGCGTGGCCTGCGTGGTGGTGTCCGCGACCGCCTGCGCGGGGCCGCAGTCGGCGCTGGATCCGGCCGGGCCCGCCGCCGGGGCGATCGCACAGGGCTGGTGGCTCATGGCCACCGGGGCACTCGTCGCCTGGCTGCTGGTGCTCGCGCTCGCGGCGCTGGCGATGCGCCGCCGCCGCCGCCTGCAGCCGGCGGCGGGACGGCGCCTGATCGTGGCCGGCGGCGTGGTCCTGCCCGCCAGCCTGCTGTCCGCGCTGCTGGTCTACGGCACGCTTGCCAGCGACCGCATCACCGGTGCGGGCCCGCAGGCCGAGCATCTGGTCCGGGTCACTGCGCGCCAGTGGTACTGGGAGTTCGAGTACCTCGATGAGGACGGCGGGGTGGTGGCCACCTCGATCGACGAGCTGGCGATGCCGCTGGGCCGGATGGTCGAGTTCCACGTCGACAGCCAGGACGTCATCCACAGCTTCTGGATCCCGCGCCTGGGCGGCAAGATCGATGCGATCCCCGGCCGCCGAAACGTGCTGCGGCTGCGCGCCGACCGGGCCGGTCCGATCCGCGGGCAGTGCGCGGAGTTCTGCGGCCTGGAGCATGCGCTGATGGCCTTCGAGGTGAGCGTCCTGGAGCCCGGCGCCTACGCCCGCTGGCTCGAGGACCGCGCGGGCACCGATGCCGGCGGGGCGGGGCGGTGAACGCGGCCGCGTCCGACGACCCCGCGCGCCGCCTGCGGGCGCTGGAGCGGATCTGGGCCAACGCGCCGGGGCTGCGCGGGCAGCTGACCGCGGTCAACCACGGCACCATCGCGTTGCGCTTCATCGTCACCGGCCTGGCCTTCATGCTGGTGGGCGGCCTGCTGTCGATGTTCATCCGCCTGCAGCTGGCCTGGTCCGACGCGCAGGTGCTCGATCCGGAGCGCTACGCGCAGTTCGTGACCCTGCACGGCACCACGATGATGTTCCTGTTCGCGGTGCCGGTGATGGAAGGCTTCGCGATGTACCTGCTGCCGAAGATGCTCGGCGCGCGCGACCTGCCGTTCCCCCGGCTGAGCGCGTTCGGCTGGTGGTGCTACCTGTTCGGCGGGTTGTTCCTGTACTCGAGCCTGCTGTTCGACGCCGCGCCCGACGGCGGCTGGTTCATGTACGTGCCGCTCACCGACGCCACGTTCTCGCCAGGGAAGGGGCCGGACTTCTGGCTGATCGGCGTGACCTTCGCCGAGATCGCGGCGGTGACCGGGGCGGTGGACCTGATCGTGGCAGTGCTGCTGACCCGCGCGCCGGGCATGGACATCCGGCGCATGCCGCTGTTCGCCTGGGCGATCCTGGTCACCGCGTTCATGATCGCGCTGGGCTTTCCGCCGCTGATCCTGGCCAGCCTACTGCTCGAACTGCAGCGCGCCTTCGGCTTCGTGTTCTTCGACCCGGCGCTGGGCGGCGACCCGCTGCTGTGGCAGCACCTGTTCTGGCTGTTCGGCCATCCCGAGGTCTACATCATCTTCCTGCCGGCGGCCGGCGTGGTGTCGATGGTGGTGCCGACCTTCGCCCGGCGGCCGGTGGCGGGCTATGCATGGATCGTGCTGGCGCTGGTGTCCACCGGCTTCCTGAGCTTCGGGCTGTGGGTGCACCACATGTTCGCGGTCGGCATCCCGCTGCTGGCGCTGGCCTTCTTCAGCGCGGCCAGCATGGCGGTGGCGATCCCGACCTCGATCCAGGTGTTCGCGTGGATCGCCACCCTGTGGTCGGGCCGGCCCTGGCTGCGGCTGCCGATGCTGCACGTCCTGGGCTTCTTCGTGGTGTTCGTGCTCGGCGGGATGACCGGGGTGATGCTGGCCTTCGTGCCGTTCGACTGGCAGGCCCACGACACCCACTTCGTGGTCGCGCACCTGCACTACGTGCTGATCGGCGGGCTGATGTTCCCGCTGTTCGCGGGGCTGTACTACTGGCTGCCGCTGGCCAGCGGGCGGATGCCGTCGGAGCGCCTGGGCCGCACCGCGTTCTGGCTGGTGGTCGTCGGCTTCCACCTGACCTTCGTGCCGATGCACCTCACCGGGCTGCTGGGGATGCCGCGGCGCGTGTACACCTATTCGCCGTTGCTGGGCGTGGAATGGCTCAACCTGCTGTCCACCGCCGGGGGGTTCGTGCTGGCGGTCGGCATCGTTGCGATCCTGTTCGACGTCGGCCTGTGCTTCGTCCATGGCCGACGCGCGCGCGCCAATCCCTGGCGCGCCGGCACCCTGGAATGGGCGGTGCCGATGCCGCCGCCGAACTACAACTTCGCATCCGTGCCGGAGGTGGACGACGCCTATCCGCTATGGCGCGACCGCGGCCTGGCCGCGCGCGTGGCACGCAGCGCTGGATGGCTCGGCGACCCGGCGCGCGGCCGCCGCGAGCTCCTCGGCACCGGCATCGTCTCCGCGCGCCCGGAGCAGGTGGTGTTCCTGTCGTCCTCGTCCTGGCTGCCGCTGGCCTGCGCCGGCGTGGTCGCGCTGCTGCTCGCCTGCTTCATCGCCGGCTGGTACCTGGCCGCGGCCGCCTGCCTGGCGCCGCTGCTGGCGCTGCTGTGCCGTTGGGCCTGGACCACGGGCTGGCCGGGCGCGCCGCGCACGGTGCAGGCGGGCGATGGCGTGGAGCTGCCGTCGCAGTACGCCTGCCGCAACGCCCCCGGGTGGTGGGCGGTGGTGGTGGCGATGCTGATCCTGGGCTCGCTGTTCGCCTCGCTGGTGTTCGCCTACTTCTACCTGTGGCTGGGCAGCGACGGCTGGCCGCCGCGGGGCATGGGCGAGGGCAGCCCCGGCTTCGGGCACTGGCTGGCGCTGGCGATGCTGGCGCTGGCCTGGCTGTGCGGGGCGGTGGGATCGGCGGCGCTGGCCGGCGGTGCGAAGCGGCGCCGGCGGATGGTGGTGCCGGCGCTCCTGGCGTCGGTGGCGATGATCGCGTCGGTCGGCGTCGAGCTGCCGCTGCTGGCGGTCGCGTCCGGCGCTCCGCAGGCGCACGCCTATGCATCGGTGGTCTGGACCCTTGCCGGCTTCTGCGCCGTCCACCTGCTGGTCGCGGCGCTGCTGTGCGTGCATGTGTGCGCGCGCATCGGGCGGCGGCTGGTCGATGCGGCGCGCCCGCTGGAATGGCGCGTGGCGCACGCCTTCCTGCGCTATGCGGTGGTGCAGGCCGCGATCGGCTGGGCGGTCATCCACCTGTTCCCGGTGCTGCAATGAGCGGCCTGTCGCGCCCGCGCCGGTTGAGCTGGATCGCCAGCCCGTTCCTGGCCTGGGGGCTGCATTTTTTCGTGGTGTATTCGCTGCAGGGGCTGGTGTGCGGGCGCGGCTGGTCGCCGGCCTCGGCCTGGTGGGGGATGGGCGCGCTGACCGTGGCCGCATTCGCCACCGTGGCCTGGATCGGGCTGCGGGCGCGGCGCGTGGTGGCCGCCGCCGGCGACGACGCGGGCCGCCGTTTCACCGCGCGCCTGGTGGCGATGCTCTGCGTGCTGGCGCTGGTGGCGATGGGGTTCACCGTGCTGCCGGCGCTGTTGCTGCACCCGTGCGAGTGAGGTGGCCATGCGCAGGACGCTGAAGCAGCCGGTTCCCCGGCAACGCAGCCCCACGGTGGAAAGCCGGGTGGCGATCCACCGCCATCCGCTGCACCCGATCGCGGTGGTCTACCCGATCGCCTGCCTGACCCTGCTCCTGCCCGCGGACATCGCCCACCTGTGGACCGGGGACGCGTTCTGGGCCGACGTGGCCTGGTGGCTCAACCTGGTGGGCCTGGCGGGCGGCCTGCTGGCCGCGGTGCTGGGCATCTGCGACATGTTCCTGATCCGCGTGGCGCGGCGCCACGTGTCGGCCTGGAACCACTTCATCGCCGGGGTGATGCTGCTGGCGCTGGCGGCGGCCGGCGTCTGGCTGCGCTGGCCCGACCCGGCCGCGACCGGGTACTGGGCGCTGCTGCAGTCGGCACCGACCGCGGGCATGGTGGGGGTGGTGGGCTGGCTGGGCGGCACGCTCAGCTTCGGCCATGGGATCGGCGTCTACGGCCACCGCGAGCGGGAGGAAGAGCCTGCGTCCGGCAACGAGGAGCCGGACCCATGATCCGCCTCCGCGGATGCCCCGGCGCCCGGCGGCGGCAGGTCGCCGAGCGTGCGCGGCTTGGCGCCGGTGAGGGCGGCGATCGCCAGCAGCAACAGCAGCGGGGTCCAGCCGAGCACGGCCGGCAGCACGCGGCCGCGGGCCCGCCCCTTGCCCAGCGCGTGCAGGTGGGCGCCGGACCACAGGTGCACGAGGACCACCAGGGCCACCAGGCACAGTTTGGCCAGCAGCCAGGCGCCGGACTGGGCCCCTGGGATCAGCGACATCCCCAGCGCGATCGCCAGCACGCCGGCCGGGGTGGCGACGCGGAAGAACAGCCGGTTCGCGACCGGATCGAAGAAGTCGGGCCGCGCCTCGCGGCCGCCGCGGCGGCGCGTGGCGAACAGCCGCAGCAACAGCAGCAGCCCGGTGAACCAGACCGCCACCGCGGCGATGTGGGCGACCTTGAGCCAGAACAGCACGTCGTCGGTCCGCGGCGGGGAGGACGGTCCATGCTGGGGCAGGCAGCGTGCACGGCCCGTGGATCCGTCCGCTGGAGGCGGCCGGCGACGGCGGGGCTGTTGGCCGGCGCGGGTCCGGCCGTCGCCCACGACGCCGGCCACGGAGTGCCCGGCCTGGCCGAGGCGTGGACGCTCTCGCCGCTGGTGCTGGTGCCGCTGCTGCTGTTCGCCGGACTGTACGGGCGCGGGCTGTGGCGCCTGTGGGCCGGGGGCCATGCCGGGCGCGGCATTTCCCGCCCGCAGGCGCTGGCGGCCGCGGCCGGGGTGCTGGCGCTGCTGCTGGCCACGGTCTGGCCGTTCGACGCGCTGGGCGACTGGTCGCTGGCCGCGCACATGGCCCAGCACATGCTGCTGCTGGCGGTGGCGCCGCCGCTGCTGCTGGCCGCGCGTCCGCGCGCCGCGCTCGCGGCCGCGCTGCCGGCGGCCGGCGCGCGCGCGCTGCACGCGGTCGCACGGGCCTGCGCGGTGCCCATGCTGCGTTCGCTGGCCGCGGCGACCCTGGCCAACGTTGCCGTGATGTGGGGCTGGCACCTGCCCGCCGCGCTGGCGCTGGCGCTGGCCAGCGAACCGGTGCACTGGCTGATGCACGGCAGCTTCCTGGGCGCCGGACTGTGGCTGTGGACCCTGCTGTGGCAGCGCCTGCGCGACGATGCCAGCGGCGGCGCGCTCGCCGGGGCCGTGGCGATCGTGGCGGTGATGATGCAGATGGGGTTCCTCGGCGCGCTGCTCACCTTCTCGCGCCGTCCGCTGTACCCGCACTACGCGGCGAGGGCGCCGGAGCTCGGACTGGACGTGCTGCTGGACCAGCAGCTGGCCGGGCTGGTGATGTGGGTCCCCGCGTGCCTGCCGTACCTGGCCGGGGCGGTGTGGCTGTTGGCCCGCGAGTTCGCGCGGCCGCGGCGCGCGGGCTAGGGGCTGGCGACCGGCCGGGCGTCGGCGCCGCGGCCGGGGTGGCGCGGAGCCGTCCGCCGCCGCCTGCGCAGCGGGGTGGGCCGGGCACTGCCGTGGCGAACGCCGTGGCCGGGCCGCTGCCGGCGTCCCCGCGGCGCGGTATAATGTCGTGCTTCCCCACCGCCCCCGGGACTGCCGATGCTCCGCATCCAGGCTGAAGCACTGACG
>Ga0123333_10002094_pt1 | contig 20693 bp, 19 predicted proteins | sample BioC12SIPDNA_3_FD_89957 | JGI IMG/M metagenome (GOLD analysis project Ga0123333, IMG submission 89957) | Anaerobic biogas reactor microbial communites from Washington, USA - Biogas_R2_B C12 SIP DNA | ecosystem: Engineered > Bioreactor > Anaerobic > Unclassified | place: Washington, USA... | reverse complement strand
ATGACCTTCGTCAAGGACTTCTGGAACATCCCGGCCTTTGGCGAGCTGCTCGAAGTTGCGCAGCGCTACATCAATGGCTACGTGGTGGGCAACATCGGGACCGCGAAGGAAAACCTGGACAATATGGCAATCGAACAACACGAGATTCTGGTAGAAGCCGGAGTCCTGGAAGAGTAGCGTCAAGCTCGTCTGCAATACGGTGGGGAGGCCGGTTATGCCGCCTCCCCGCCCTCACTCTGTAGAGGTAGGCGTATGGCTCAAACGAACGCTCAAGCTCTATCTCCCCAAACCGCTGCCTCGGTCCCTCCGCAGTCGCGGCGGCAGACCAGCGACCGGACGATTGCCTGGTGGTTCATCACGCCCACGATCGTCTTGCTGATCGTGATGAATATCTTCCCCCTGTTTTACAGCCTGTACCTGAGCTTCAACGATTATTCCGTGATCGGCAGCGAGCCGCCCAAGTGGGTCGCGCTGGAAAACTACGAAAAAATCCTCACCAGCGAGCGCCAGCGCTACTGGCACAATTTCACCGTCACGGGGCGCTATGCGCTGCTGTCGGTCGGGCTGCAGATCGTCATCGGTTTTGGGCTGGCCATGCTACTACGCGAGAAATTCAGGGGGAGCGGCCTCATCACGACGCTGATCCTGATTCCCATGATGGTCTCCCCGGTGGTGGTGGGGTTGTTCTGGAAGCTGATTTTCGATCCTTCAAAAGGCTTCTTCAATTACTTGATTTACATGAACCCCAGGGGGGGCGCCCAGTGGCTGTCCGATGCGACGCTTGGCCTGTGGTCGATCGTGATCGTGGACGTGTGGATGTGGAGCCCGTTTGTCATGCTGTTATGCCTGTCTGGGTTGAGCGCGATTCCCGACTACCTCTACGAGGCGGCCGCCATTGACCGCGCCAGCGCCTGGTTCCAGTTCCGGCGCATCACGCTGCCACAGGTTATGCCTCTGCTGCTGATCGCGGTGTTGTTCCGCACGATCGAGGCGTTCAAAGCGTTCGACCTGGTGATGGGGCTGACGGGCGGCGGGCCGGGTGACACGACCGAGACGGTCGCCGTGCGGCTGTACAGTGAGGCGTTCCTCGGCAAGTTCCGCACCGGGGAATCCAGCGCGCTGGCCTACATCGTGCTGCTCATCATCATCGCCATCAGCAACCTGTACATCCGCGCGCTCAACCGGGCGAGGGAGGGATAGACATGTTTGGGCTCGATATTCCACTGCCTGACTTCTGGATTGTCTATTTCTTCATCTTCTGGGTGCTGGTGGGGAGCACCACCACGCCGGTCGTGTTTCGCCACAAGGGCCACCACCCGCTGCTCGGCGTGGCGATCGGGGCGCTGGTGGGGGCGCTCAGCGGGATCGTGTTCATGCTGCTGTTGGAGGCGCTCGAGCCCCTGGCCGATGTGTTCGGCGACCCGCTGGTGGGCATTCTCATTTCGATTATCGTCAGCGCGGCGATCATCCTGGCGCTGCTGATGTTCGTGCGGCGCTTCGTGCCCGTGGCTGGAGGCGGCGAGCCGCAGGTCATCGAAACGGGACAAGGGCCGCGCGCGCCGGTCACCTACTCGGCCCGTGTGGACAAGGTTGACCCGGGCTGGCAGTCCGTCCAGGCGATCCGGGCGAGCGTGGTGATCATGCTGGCCGCGCTGACGCTCATTCCGGTGATCTGGATGGCGATGACCGCCTTCAAGTCGTATCCGGACGCGGTCGCATCGCCGCCCAAGGTCCTCTTCGATCCCACCATGGAAGGCATTGTGACCTTGATGACCAAGCGCCGCAATCTCGAGCCGGATGAGATCGTGGAATACGAAGCCAGAGACGATCTCAACTGGGCCGACCAGATCATGCTCAAGAGCGGCAAGGCGATCATCGGCCAGAGCGAGTATGTCACCCGCCTGCGCAACTCGCTGATCATCGCCGGCACGTCGACCGTGCTGTCGGTGTCGATGGGTCTGCTCGCGGCCTACGCGTTCAGCCGGTTTCGCGTGCCCGGCGAAGGAGACCTGCTGTTTTTCATCCTCAGCACGCGCATGCTGCCGCCGGTGGTCGTCACGATTCCGATCTTTCTGATGTACCGCGAGCTGGGGCTGTACGACACGCACATTGGCCTGATCGCCCTCTACACCGCGTTCAATCTCTCGTTTTCGGTCTGGCTGCTCAAAGGCTTCATCGACGAGATCCCGAAGGAGTACGAGGAGGCGGCCCTGGTCGACGGGTATACCCGGCTGCAGGCGTTCCGGCGGATCGTGCTCCCCGAGGCAGTGACGGGCATCGCCGCCACGACGGTGTTCTGCTTCATCTTCGCCTGGAACGAGTATGCTTTTGCGCTGATGCTCACGACGGACAAGGCGCGCACTGCCCCGCCCCATATCCCGTCGATGATCGGCTCCGGGGTGGTGGAATGGGCGGCGATTGCGGCGGGCTCGCTGTTCTTCCTGATCCCGGTCATCATCGTCACGTTTGCGCTGCGCAAATACCTGCTGCGGGGCGTCACGTTTGGCGCGATCCGGCAGGGATGAGGATCGGACCGTGTATCCATGGCTTTGTACTGGCTTGCGTAGCCCGCTAACCGGATGGCGTTATGGCGACAATCGAACTGATTAAAGTTGAGAAGAAATTCGGCGACCTGCACGCCGTTAAGCCGATGGACCTGACGATCCACGATGGCGAGTTCGTGGTGCTGCTCGGCCCGTCGGGATGTGGCAAGACGACCACGCTGCGCATGATCTCCGGCCTGGAAGCGGTGACGGGCGGCCAGATTCTGCTGAACCAGCGCGACGTGACCTGGGAGAAACCCAGCGAGCGCGACATTGCCTTCGTCTTCCAGTTTTTCGCGCTGTATTCGCACATGACCGCGCGCCAGAACATCGCCTTTCCGCTGCAAGCGGAGGGCGAAAAGCGCGAAGTGATCCGGCAGCGCGTCGAGGAGGTATCGCGCCTGCTGCGCATGGAGCACGTGCTCGACGTGCGGCCCGGCCAGCTCAGCGGCGGCGACCAACAGCGGGTGGCGCTGGCGCGGGCGCTGGTCCGCCGCCCGGCGGCCTTCCTAATGGACGAGCCGCTCGGCGCGCTGGATGCGGACTTTCGCGAGACGATGCGCGCCGAGATCAAGCGCCTGCACATCGACCAGCACGCCACGACGGTCTACGTGACGCACGACCAGATCGAAGCGATGGCGATGGGCGACCGGATCGTGGTGATGTCCGACGCCGTGGTGCAGCAGGTGAGCACGCCCGCCCAGGTCTACCACGACCCGGCGAACCTGTTCGTGGCGCGGTTCATCGGCAGCCCCGGCATGAACCTGGTCCAGGGCCGCTACGCGCAGGGCGCGCTGCACCTGGCCGACGGCGCCGCGTACACCGTGCCCGACGAGTGGGTCCCCAGCCTGAATGCGGCCACCGGCGGCGACGGCGACCTGATCCTGGGCTTCCGGCCCGAGGCGGCCGTCGTCGGCCCGGAGAGCCAGATCCCCGCCCGGGTGTACGCCGCCGATCTGCACGGCGGCTATACCATGCTGCATCTGGAGCTGGACCCCGACACGATCATCCACGCGCGCACCACGCGCGAGGCCCAGTACCCGATCAACACGCCGGTTCGCTTCGACCTCAACCCGTCGATGGTGCGCTTCTTCGATCCGGCCACCGAAGCGGCCATCAGTCCGGAGGTGCGCGCATGAGCAACGTAACCCTGCGGCATATCACCAAGCGCTTCAAAGATGTCACCGCGCTGGATGACGTGTCATTCGATATCAAGGACGGCGAGTTCTTCGTGCTGCTCGGGCACACCGGCGCCGGCAAGACGACCACGCTGCGCGTGATCGCCGGGCTGGAGCGCCAGGATGCCGGCGATGTGCTGTTCGACGACGAAGCGGTCAATACGTTCGCGCCCGCCGACCGGGATATCGCGTTTGTGTTCCAGCAGTATTCGCTGTATCCCAACATGACAGTCTTCGACAACCTGGCCTTCCCGCTGCGCTCGCCCTTGCGCAAAGCGCCGGCGGCCGAGATCCAGACCCGCGTGACCGAAGTCGCCGAGAAGCTGCGCATCACGCACCTGCTCGACCGCAAGACGGCCAAGCTGTCCGGCGGCGAGATGCAGCGCGTGTCGATCGGGCGGGCCATCGTCCGCCAACCGCGCATCTACCTGATGGACGAGCCGCTCTCGAACCTGGACGCCAAGCTGCGCGAAGCGCTGCGCATCGAGCTCCAGCACCTGCAAAAGGTCGAGGGCAGCACCACCCTGTTTGTCACCCACGACCAGATCGAGGCGCTGACCATGGCCGACCGCATCGCCGTGCTCAACGCCGGGCGCATCGTCCAGATCGGCACGCCCTACGACATCTACGACCGCCCGGCGACGACCTTCGTCGCCCAGCTCGTCGGCATCCCGCGCATCAATCTGCTGGAAGCGACGCGCGAAAACGGCACGCTGTACGTTCCCGACAGCACCGTGCGCCTGGCGATCCCGCCCGGCAAGGCCCTGCCGGAGACGTTCCTGCTCGGCATCCGGCCCGAGGACGTGCGCCTCGCCAGCGATGGCCCGCTGCAGGGTGAAGTCGCCCTGACCGAGCCGCTGGGCGTCGAGACGGTGATCCACATCCGCTCGGGCAAGCACACGCTGCTAAGCATCGTGCCGGGCATCACCGACCTGAAGATCGGAGACCCGATCGCGTTCGACATCACACAAGATCGGCTGCACACCTTCGACCTGAACGGCGACCGCGTCGGAGAGTGACCGGCCGCAAAGATGGTTTCGGCGATTCATTTGGAAGGAGAGGACTCTATGAAGTTCGGCGTAAATTCCTGGATCTGGGTTTCGCCCCTGACCACCGAGGAGATCGCGAAGCTGGCGCCGCATGCCGCCAGCCTCGGCGCACAATGGTTCGAGGTGCCGCTGGAAGACACCACCGCGATCGACTACCAGCGCGCCGCGGGCATCCTGAAGGACAACGGCCTGGGCGTGAGCGTCTGCGCGGCGATGGGCCCTGACCGCGACCTGATTCACCCGGACGCGGCCATCCGCAAGAGCGGCATGGATTACTTGAAGCACTGCGTCGAGGCCGTGCATACCCTGGGCGGCACGAACGTAGTCGGACCGTTGTATTCGGCGGTGGGCCGCGTGTGGCAGATGACCGCCGACGAGCGCGCCCGCGACACGGATCTGCTGGTCCAGAACCTGCGCGAGCTGGCCGCCTACGCGGGGGATCACGGCGCGGTGCTGTGCGTCGAGCCGCTCAACCGCTTCGAGACGAGCTTCATCAACCTGGCCTCGCAGGCGATCGAAGTCGTAGACCGCGTCGATCACCCGGCCTGCAAGATCATGCTCGACACGTTCCACATGAACGTCGAGGAGCGCAAGCTGGGCGATGCCATTCGTGCCGTCGGCCCGCGCCTGCAGCATTTCCACGCCTGTGAGAACGATCGCGGCGCGCCGGGCTCCGGCCATGTGCCGTGGGACGACATCGCCGCGGCGCTCAAGGCAGTGGGCTACGATGGCCCGATCGTGATCGAATCGTTCACCGCCCAGGTGAAGAGTATCGCGCGCGCGGCGGCGATCTGGCGCGCGCTGGCCCCGACGCAGGATGCACTGGCGAGCGACGGCCTGGCCTTTTTGAAGAAACTGCTGGCTTAGCAACTGGACTTTTACCTTACGACGAGGAGCAACCTATGGCCGAGAAGAAGATCAACGTGGCCATCATCGGGTTGGGGTTCGGCGCGGAATTCATCCCGATCTACCAGAACCACCCCCATACCCACATGGCCGCCATCTGCCAGCGCAACAAGGACCGGCTGAACGAAGTAGGCGACGCGTTCGGCGTGGACAAGCGCTACACCAGCTATGAGGACGTGCTCAAAGACCCGTCCATCGACGCGGTGCACATCAACACGCCGATCCACGAGCACGCCCGGATGAGCATTGCCGGGCTGAAGGCTGGCAAGCACGTCGCCTGCACGGTGCCCGCCGCGACCAGCATCGAGGAGCTGGAGCAAATCGTCCAGGCGCAGAAGGAATCCGGGAAGAAGTACATGATGATGGAGACCGTCATCTACTCCCGCGAATTCCTGTACGTCAAAGAGCTGTACCAGACGGGCAAGCTGGGGCGCATCCAGTACCTGCGCGCCACCCACCAGCAGGAGATGCTCGGCTGGCCGGGCTACTGGGAAGGGCTGCCGCCCATGCACTACGCGACGCACGTCGTCAGCCCGTGCCTGGCGCTGCCCCGCCTGGACGCGGAGAGCGTGACCTGCTTCGGCTCCGGGCGGATCCAGGAACACCTGATCCCCAAGTACAACTCGCCGTTCGCCATCGAGACGGCGCACATCAAAATGAAGGGGGCCGACCTGGTGGCGGAAGTCATGCGCTCGCTGTTCAACACGGCGCGCCAGTACCGCGAGAGCTTCGACGTGTACGGCAGCAAAATGTCGTTCGAGTGGCCGCTGATCGAGCACGATCACCCGGTGGTGCACATCGGTGAGGCGCCGCACCTGACGGACGTGCTCGACTTCGCGCACCTGCTGCCCGAGCCGATCCAGCGCTTCACCACCAGGGGCGTCTACGGCAAAGAGCAGCAGCACCTGTCCTTCATCCAGGGCGCGGGGCATGGCGGGTCGCACCCGCACATGACGAACGAGTTCATCATGAGCATCGTGGAAGATCGCGAGCCCTTCCCCAACGCGCGGCAGGCGGCCAACTGGACGGCGGTCGGCATCCTGGCGCACGAGTCGGCTTTGCGCGGCGGCGAAATGATCAAGCTGCCGGAGTTCACTCTGTCGTCCTGACGATTTGCTGGCGAGAAACCGGTACCGGGGCCGGGGAGGCGCGACGGCCCCACAGGAGCAACAACGATGATCCAAACGCTGAAAGGGCCATTCATCAAGTTCACGATCGCGATCGTCTGTATACTGGCGGCGGGCGGTTTGTTCCGGCTCTACACCACCGAGGCGCTGTCCGAAACGCAGCAGGAAGAAGTGCTGGTCAAGGGCATCCCGTTTCTGGCGGTGTTCGTCGCGATCCTGCTGGTGTTCATCTTCGTGATCGTGGCCGCTGCCAAGCTGCTCGGCGGCAAAGTCCCGCCGCGCGCCTACCGGCCCATCGAAGCCATTATCATCGCGGGCATCGTGGGCGGCGTGATCGGGCTGTTCCAGGGATGGACGCTGTTTGGCTACGAATACGGTTTTGTGCTGCTCCTGACCTCGCTGGCGGGTTTCATGATCTGGAGCCACATCCCGCCCCAGACCGCCCGCTCCGGCGTGATAGCGCCACCGATGACGCGCCGCGCGCGAACTATCGGGCTGATCGCGGCGGTGATCGTGTGGGTGGTGCTGGCGATTCTGATCGCCCGCGCGAACCAACCCGCTGAACCCTACGGGTTGAGTCCCGCCCTGTGGCAGATGAAGAACGAAGAAGAGCGCGCCGTCATCGTCGACGATGCCGAGGACAACTATCGCCAGGTCGTCATCCCGCTGACCCTGCTGGGGAGCCTGCTGCCGGGCGCGGCCGCGTACGTCGCCGCGCGCGAGATCGCGGCACAGGCGGCCGCGCCCCGGGCCGGGACGATCCGCCCGGCGAACAAAGCCCGGTTGAACAGCTAGCCCGGACTGGCAGCCCGGACTGCGGCCAAAGAAGGCGCTCAGCCCCCAGCCCTGTCTCCAGCAGGCGGGCAGGGCCGGGGATGGCGAAATTGCCGGGTGCGGCTGCAGGACTAGACTCAGGTTGGGAAGTCCAGCGGGCGAACTGCCCGCGTGTTTCGCCTTAGACATGACTTGATCAGGAGGAAAGGAATAAAGATTATGTCCCGTCCAATCACAATATTTACCGGCCAATGGGCTGACCTGACGCTGGACACGGTGGCCCAGAAGGCCAAGAGCTTTGGCTACGACGGGCTGGAGCTGGCTTGCTGGGGCGACCACTTCGAGGTCGACAAGGCCCTGGAGAGCGACAGCTACGTCCAGAGCCGCTGGGATATCCTCAACAAGCACGGGCTGAAGTGCTTCGCCATCAGCACGCACCTGGTCGGCCAGTGCGTCGCCGACGCGATCATCGACGAGCGCCACCGCAGCATTCTGCCCGACCGCCTGTGGGGCGACGGCGATCCCGAAGGCGTGCGCCAGCGCTGCGCCGAGGAAGTCAAGAACACGGCGCGCGCCGCCAAGAAGTTCGGCGTCAAGGTCGTCAACGGCTTCACCGGCAGCCCGGTCTGGCACCTGTTCTACTTCTTCCCGCCGACCACCGACGCCATGATCGATCGGGGCTTCGAGGAATTCGCCGCCCGCTGGAAACCGATCCTGGACGTGTTCGAGCAGGAAGGCATGAAATTCGCCCTGGAATGCCACCCGGCGGAGATCGCCTATGACATCCTGACCGCCGAGCGCGCGCTCAAGGCGCTGGGCGGCCACAAGGCGTTCGGCTTCAACTACGACCCCAGCCACTTCGTGCACCAGTTGTTCGACCCGGTCGAGTTCATCAACACGTTCCCGGACCGGATCTTCCACGTCCACGTGAAAGACTCGAAGGTGACGCTCAGCGGGCGCAACAGCATTCTCGGCTCGCACCTGCAGTTCGGGGACTACCGCCGGGGCTGGAACTTCGTCTCGCCAGGGCACGGCGACATCGACCTGGAGGGCATCATCCGGGCGCTGAACCGCATCGGCTACGATGGCCCGCTCTCGGTCGAGTGGGAAGACAGCGGCATGGACCGCGAGCACGGCGCGAAGGATGCCGTCGAGTTCATCCGCAAGACGGAGTTCAAGCCGTCCGAGGTCGCGTTTGACGCTGCGTTTGGCGAAGGATAGAGGAGGAGCACATGTCCGAGGAAGTCGGATTCACCAGCATGGCCGGACCCAAAGCCGAGCATGACGCGCCGGAGATCGGGATCGGGCTGCTGGGCTATGCCTTCATGGGCAAGGCGCACAGCAACGCCTTCAAGAAGATTCCCTACATCATGTACCCACCGGTCGCCATCCCGCGGCTGGTTGCGATCTGCGGCCGCAACGAGGACGCGGTCAAAGAAGCGGCCCGGCGCTATGGCTACGAGGGCTACTACACCGATTGGCGCCGCATGCTCGAGAACGACGCGATCCAGGTCTTCGACAACGGTGGCCCGAACAACGCCCACGCCGAGCCGAGCATCGCCGCCGCTCAGGCAGGCAAGCACGTCTTCTGCGAAAAACCGCTGGCTCGCACGGCTGAAGAGGCGAAGAGCATGTTGGACGCCGTCGAGAAGGCCGGCGTCAAGCACCAGGTCGCCTTCAACTACCGCTTCGTCCCGGCGGTGGTCCAGGCTCGCAAGCTGATCGAAAGCGGCAAGCTAGGCCGGATCTACCACTGGCGCGCGGTCTACCTGCAGGAATGGGGCATGGATCCCAAGATGCCGACGAGCTGGCGCTTCCAGAAGGACATCGCCGGCAGCGGCGCGCTGGGCGACCTGGGCGCGCATATCATCGACCTGGCCCGCTTCCTGGTTGGCGAGCCGACCAAGGTGATGGGCCTGACGCAAAACTGGCTCAGCCAGCGCCCGTCCGGCGACGACCCGAACAAGATGGTGCCCTCCGACGTGGACGACGGGTTCGTCGCGGCGGTCGAGTTCGACAACGGCGCGCTGGGCACGTTCGAGGCGTCGCGCTTCTGCCAGGGCCGCAAGAACTACAACAGCTTCGAGATCAACGGCGAGCACGGCTCGATCGTGTTCAACCTGGAACGCCTCAACGAGCTGAACGTGTTCTGGGCCGGGGAAGATCCCAAAGAGACGCGCGGGTTCCACAACGCCCTGATCAGTGAGGGCTACCATCCCTACTGGAGCAACTGGTGGCCGCAGGGCCACATGATCGGCTGGGAGCACAGCTTCGTGCACGAGTTCCACCATTTCTTCGACGCCATCGTGAACAAGAAGGACGTCGCGCCCTATGGCGCCACCTTCGTCGACGGCTACCGCAACGCCGTGATCTGCGATGCGATCGTCGAGTCGGCCCGGTCTGGGCGCATGGCGGACATCGCGTACTGATCACGACCGGCAGCATGGAGGGGCGCGGCCAACGCGCCCCTACCCCATCGCTGGCCGCTGCCCGCAAAACCGACGCACACCGTCCAACCAGATACGCGTTTCGAGCGGATGACCGCATCCCTGCGGTTTGGCGCCGGTGTGTCCGTAGCAAGGAGCGACCCTCATGAGCACGTATGATCCCAAACCGGAACACAAATTCACGTTTGGCCTGTGGACGGTCGGCAACCGCGGGCGCGACCCGTTCGGCGTCGAGGTGCGCGAGCCCCTGTCGCCCGTCGCGATCGTGCACCTGCTGGCCGAGGTTGGCGCGTGGGGCGTGAACTTCCACGACAACGACCTGGTGCCCATCGACGCCACGCCCGCCGAGCGCGATCAGATCGTGGCGGACTTCAAGTGGGCGCTGGACGAAACCGGCATCGTCGTGCCGATGGCGACCACCAACCTGTTCACCGACCCGGCCTTCAAGGACGGCGCGTTCACGTCCAACGATCCGAAGGTGCGCGCCTACGCGCTGCACAAGACCCTGCGCGCCATCGACCTGGGCGCCGAACTGGGCGCGAAGGTATACGTCTTTTGGGGCGGGCGCGAGGGCACCGAAACCGACTCCAGCAAGAGCGCGCTCGAGGCGGGCAAGCGCTTCCGCGAGGCGCTCAACTTCCTGTGCGACTATGCGCTCGACCAGGGCTACGATCTGAAGTTCGCGCTGGAAGCAAAGCCCAACGAGCCGCGCAGCGACATTTACCTGCCGACGACCGGCGCCATGCTCGGCTTCATCGCCACGCTCGATCACCCGGAGATGGTCGGCGTCAACCCGGAGGTCGCCCACGAGCACATGGCTGGCCTCAACTTCATGCACGCGGTGGCCCAGGCCTGGGACGCCGGGAAGCTGTTTCACATCGACCTGAACGATCAGAAGTTCGGGCGCTTCGATCAGGACTTCCGCTTCGGCGCGGAGATGATCAAGCAGGCGTTTTACCTGGTCAAGTTCCTCGAGGATGTGGGCTACGATGGCGCGCGCCACTTCGACGCGCACGCCTACCGCACCGAGGGGCCGGAGGGCGTCAAGGCGTTCGCCCGTGGCTGCATGCGCACCTACCTGATCCTCAAGGAGAAGGCGCAGCGCTTCAACCAGGACGCGGCGATTCAGGCCCTGCTGGCCGAGATCAATGCCGACGACGGGACGTATAGCTGGCTGGCGGGCGGCTTCAGCGCGGACAAGGCCGCCCGGCTGAAGGGCGAAACCTTCGACCGCGCCGCGCTCGGGACGCGCGACCTGCGCTACGAATACCTGGACCAGCTCACCATCGAGTTACTGCTCGGCGTGCGCTAGGCGCGCGGGGCCGTTAAAGGGGAGGCGGCTCGATCAGGCATGCCCCTCCCCGGAAAAACCGTTCCACGCATCGGCGGCGGGCAGCACGAACGAGAAAATGCTGCCCTCGCCGTCCCGGCTCTCGACGCCCACCTCGCCGCCCAGCCGGTCCATGATGCGCCGCACGATCGACAGGCCCAGGCCATAGCCGCGCGCGCGCACCTGGTCCAGCCGGGTGAAGGGCGTGAACAGCCGGGTCTGCTCCTCTTCGGTCAAGCCCGCGCCGTTGTCGCGCACCCAGAACCGGACCGTGCCGTCGGGCTGCGCCGTGGCGCCCAGCTCGACGCAGGGCGGCTCGCCGCCGTACTTGATCGCGTTGTTGATGTAGTTGGCCCACACTTCCTCAATCCACGGGCCGTAGCCAACGGCCAGCGGCCATTCGTCCGGCACGGTGATCTGCGCGCCGTGCTCCTCGATCATGGTCACCAGCCGCTGCTGAGCCTCGCGGACGATGCTGCCCATGTCCAGCGGTTCCAGCTCGACGTGGGTCTTGCGCACCCCCGCCAGCAGTAATAGCTCCTCGATAATCCGGCTCATTTTCTCCGCCGACTGGTTGATCGCGCTCAGCCCGAAGCGGATCTGCTCGGCGGGCATGTTCTCGACATCATCGTACAGCAGCGCCGCGTAGCCAATGACCACGCCGAGCGGGTTTTGAAGGTCGTGGGCGACGGTGTGGGCGAAGGCGTCCAGCTCTTCGTTGCGGGCTTCCAACTGCAGCGTATACTGGCGCAGCGCCTCTTCCATCTGCTTGCGCTCAGTGACTTCCTGGTGTAGTTGGGCGTTCGCCACCGACAGATCGTAGGTCCGCTCGCGCACGCGCAGCTCGAGCAGATCGTAGGCTTCGCGCAGCGCCGCCTCAGCCCGCGTGCGCTGGGTGATGTCGCTGGCGGTCATCGCCGTTGCGATCAGCGTCCCCCGCTCGTCGAACACGGGAAAGCGCCGGATGAAAAGCGTGCGCGACTTGCCGTTCGGGAAGACCAGAACCTCTTCGCTGGTGATGACGTCTCCCTGAGCGAGCGTCTGAGTGCGGCGCTCGTCGGCCATGTAGCGCCCGGCGACGTCCGGCTCGAACAGGTCGGCGTCGGTCTGTCCCACCACGTCGGCCAGCGTCGCCTTGCCGGCCGCCGCCAGGAACGAGCGGTTCGCGCTGATGATCCGCAGGCCGAGGTCTTTGATCACGGCGATATCCTGCGATTCCTCGATGACCGCCGCCAGGTAGCTGCGCTCGCGCTGCATTTGCTCCCGCTCGCCGATCTGGCGCTCCAGGCTCGTGTTGGCCTGGGCCAGCTCGGCCACACGCTGTTCCAGCGTGCCCAGTGTGACGCGCAGTTGCGCCGTCATGTTGTTGAACGCCGCGGCCAGCACGCCAATCTCGTCGCGCGATTCAACCTGCGCCTTCACCGAAAGATCGCCCGCCGCGATCTGCTCGGCCACCGCTGTCAGGTGCAGGATGGGCCGCGTGAACCAGTACGCGATCAAGACGGCGGCCAGGATCGATCCCGCCGCCACGACCAGGCCCAGCGCCAGCGTTCGCCTGGCCTGGGAGTTGATCGGGGCCATGAAGACATCGCGCGGCTGGACGAAAGCGACCGTCCACGGCTGGCGGCTGAGGCGGGTCGCAGCCACCTGGTAAGCGGGGTCGTCGCTGTCGTGAATCGGACTTGAAAAGAACGGCTCACCGTCCGCCCCCGCGATGCCGCGCGCGAAGTCGGGCGAGCCGGCTGCGAGCTGCTCCAACGGCCAGTTCGGCAGGCGGCGCTCCGCACGCAGCGCCTCCGCCCGCTCTGGCTCGAATGGCACGGCCGCCTTGAATAACATCTCGGGGCGCTCGGAGTCGGCCAGCCGGACCAGATTCTCGTCGAGCAGCACGGCGTAGGAGTCTTTTCCGGCCATCCCGCGGTTGTCCGCCAGCAGGTTCTGCACCGTGGAGATACTGAACCGCATGCGCAGCATGCCCACGACCGGCCCCACATAGTCGCGGCGCACCGGCGCGCTGAAGTAGAGGTAGACCCCGCCCACCGCCGGGGAGAACTCGACCGGTGAGACGTAGGGCTGCCCGGTGCTGTACGGCGTCTGGAAGTAATCCCGGTCGCCTTCCTGGTCACCGATGTTGGCGCGCTTCGTGTCGATCACGTTCACACCGTTAGTGTCCAGCAGCGCGTAGGACACCGTGTTGTACTGGTCCCAGGGCTGGGGCAGCACCGCCAGGATGTCCATGGCGAGGGACTCGGTCGCGCTGCCGGCTCGCTCCTGGGGGGACATCTGCAGGTAGTCCGCGAGCGCGGGCAACTGCGAGGCGGCATGGATCGCGTTCAGGTTGGTCTCGATGAACGCGTCGACGTTAGCCGCCGTGTGTGAGACCGCCGCGTACAGCTTCTGGTTGCCTTCGTTGATCAGCGCCTCGCGGACGGTGTAGTAGTAGATGCCCAACAGCGCCAGGATGATCACCGTCATCGCCAAAAGCACTGTCATGAGCTTGGCTCGCAGTGTGAATCCGCGCGCCGGCAGACCGGTCTGGCTGCCGCAGAGCGTCTCCATCACGAGCCCATCACCTTTCCGGCCTTGGCCTGTGCGTTGGCCAGGTTCGCTTCGATGGGCCGGTCAGTCGTCAGCACAGCGAGCAGCAGGCCGTTGTAGATCTGCCGGATCCGCGCCGGGTCCGCGCGCCACTGGGGCAGGATGCCCAGGTTCGGAATACCCAGTAGCTCGTCGATGAACGACTGCATCTCCGGCTCGGCCCCGGCGCGCAGCCGTTCGAGCGCGCTGCGCGTGGACGGCAGACGCTCCAGGGCCGGATAGACCAGATCCTGCACGTCGTCGCCCGCCAGGGCATCGTCCAGCGCCACCAGCGCGCCCGCCGGATCGGAGATCATCGTGTCCTGGGTGAACCATTCGGCCCATATCACCAGCTCGACCGTCTCCTGGGCCGCCGATCCCACCGGGACGACACCCAGCGCCAGAATCGCGACCAGCGCACCGGCCACCCACGCACGCGTGCGGGCAGAACGCGCGAGAGAAGCTATATGGCGCGGGATTGTCGCTGCCAGGCTGATCATCCCCCCTCCTCGACCGTGCTGCACTCTGTGGTAGCGTGTGTACTGATTATATTATAGTCTACGCTCAAACCGGTTCATGCTCGCGATTTTGGGCGTCGTGCCGGCGGCAGGATCGAAAGGCGGACCGAGTGGCCCGCCCAACGCAGCGTGTCCGATTCGCCCAGATGCGGCGCCCGGCGTCATTTTGCCAGCGCGGCCTGGATGTGCTGGGTCAATTCCTCGACGGGCACGTACATCAGGCCGCCGTTCTCCGGCGCGCCGTAGTCGCGAATCCACGCGATCGCGCCAGCCTCATCTACCAGGACGAACGTGTGGCCCGGCTCGCCGCTGCCCACCGCCCATTGCATGACGTCATACGCGGTCGAGATGGCTGCATCCGGATCGGTCAGCATCGGCGCGGCAATGCCATTTTCCTGTTTGACGGCGGCCTGCTGGTCCGCTGGATCAAGGGCGATGCTCAGGATGGCGACATCCAGAGCCTGAAAGGCGGGGTCCGTTTCCAGATCGACGATCTGTTGCAGGCAGGGCGGTCAGCCCGCCGCCATGTGGAAAAAGAGCAGCACCGGTTGGCCCTGGTAGCCCGCGAGCGACACCTGGCTCCCATCGGAGGCGCCCAGCGTGAAATCGGGCGCGGCCTGGCCGACTGCCACCCCCGAGGCGGCGTTCTCTTCGGCCTGGGATGTGGGCGCTGCCGGCAGCGGCTCGTCGGCGGGCTCGTCCCCGCCGCACGCGGCCAGGATCAGGCCCAGCAGTGCAGTGGCCAGCAGCGCGACGGCGGAATATCTGTAGCGCATGGGTCCTCCCAACACAGTAAACTGCATTAATATCACGTATATCCCGGAAATTATACCGCGCGCGTCGGCCCGCGCCAGATCGCCCCGCCTTTTTTGGGCGCGGCGGGTGTTTTGGGCTACACTGCGCGGCGACTCAACCACGTGAGGAACGGCACACATGAAGATGAACGTGCAGTTTTACGAAACGATCGCGCGTTTCTACGACGCCGAAAACGCCGACGTGACCGACGACCTGGTCCTCTACAGCGAGCTGGCCGACGAGGCCGGGGACCCGATCCTGGATGTCGGCTGCGGCACCGGGCGGGTGATGCTGCACCTGGCGCAGGCGGGCCATCGCGTCGTCGGGCTGGATGGCGCCGAAGCGATGCTGGCGCGCGGCCAGCGCAAGCTGGACCTGATGGGCGACCTGCGCGCGCGCGTCCGTTTCGTGCATGGCGATGTGCTCGAGACGCACCTGGAGGACGGATTCAAGCTGATCGTCGTGCCCTACAATACGTTCATGAACTTCAGCGAGCAGGCCGAGCAGTTAGCCGCGCTGCGCCGCTTTCGCGAGTGGATCGCGCCGGATGGCCTGCTGGCGCTCGATCTGCCCAACGCCGCGGACACCGCCGCCACCCAGGATGACGGCGCGCTGGTGCTGGAGCGCATGTTCACCGAACCGGAGACCGGGCGCCTGGTGATGCAGCAGTCGGTCAGCGCGCTCGACCGGGCCGCGCAGCACCTGCACATCACGTGGATCTACGACGAGATCGGCGAGGGGGGCGCAGTCCAGCGCACGCTCGCGCCGCTCAAGCTGCGCTATGTGTTCCCCGGCGAGATGGACCTGCTGCTGGCAGCCACCGGCTGGGCGCGCGTCGACTTTTACGGCGACTACGATCGCGAGCCGTTCGGCGACGGCAGCCCGCGCATGATCGTGATCGCCCAGCCAGCCGGGGATGCGCGCGCATGAACGCGCGGCGCAGGTGGTGGATCGCCGGGATCGCCGCCGTTGGGTTGGCGCTGGCCCTGGCCGCCTGCGGCGAGGAGGCGCCCGACCCAACGCCAACCCACGCCGGCCCGACGCCGGCGCCGTCGCTGGCGCCCAGCCCGACGGTCGACCCGGTGCTGCCCTCCGGCGATGGCGAGGGCGGCGCGGTCATCGGCGCCAGCAATCCCACCCAGGCGGGTCTGGCAGCCGAAGGCCAGCCCGATCAGGACCTGCCCACCAACACGCCCCCGCCCACCCAGGCCCTGCTCCCCATGACGATCAGCGCCAGTGATGGGCTGATCATCCAGGCGACCTACTACAGCGCACCGATCCGCCCGGCGCCGGGCGTCCTGCTGGTGCCCATGGAAGGGACCGGTCGCGAGGTGTACGCGGCGCTGGCGGAACGGCTGCAGGCAGCGGGTTACGCCGTGCTGGCGGTGGACCTGCGCGGCTATGGCGACACCGGCGGCGATCCGGACTGGACGCTCGCCCCGGCCGACGTGCGCGACGCGCTCGACATGCTGGCCGATTTTCCCGGCGTGAACCGGGGACAACTGGCCGTGGTGGGCGCGAGCACCGGGGCGAACCTCGCGCTGAATACCTGCGCCGACTTCGCAGGCTGCAACGCCGCCGTGCTGCTCAGCCCTGGCCTGGACTACCACGGCATCACCACCGCCGGCGCAATGGCGCGGATGGGCCAGCGCGCCGTGCTGATCGTCGCGGGTGAGAACGACGGCAATAACCCTGCCGACAGCATCACTCTCGACAGCGCGGCGACCGGCGATCACCGGCTGGAGATCTACCCCAACGCCGGGCACGGCACGGACATGCTCGCCGCCCAGCCAAGCCTGGCCGACGGCATCGTGGCGTGGCTGCTGCCGCGCGTCCCGCCGCCGGAACCGTGATCGCTGCGATCCGGGCGCTTGTCCCACATTTGGAGCCGGGCGCGGGTTTGCGGTAGGATCGGGCCGGTGTTGTGAGGACTGAGGATTATTGGTTGATACAGACTATCATTTCACACCCGCGGGCACGCCTCCGCGCCTGCGCCGCATTCCTCGTGGCGCTGATACTGCTGGCGGCGCCCCAGAGCGCGCCCCGGCCCGCTGAGGCCCAGGGCAGCGCGGATCAGGTCGTGGCGCTGGTCAACGCGCTGCGCGCCAGCCTCGGTCTCGACCCGTGGACGGTCCACCCGACCCTGGCCTACGTCGCACAGGCTCACGTCAACTGGATGGTCGCCACCGGCCAGTACGGGCACACCGGCGAAGGCGGCTCCACACCGCAGGATCGCGCCCTGGCGGCTGGCTACGCGGGCAGCGTCGCCGAGAACTGGGTATCCGGCGGCGGCATGAGTCCGGCGGGCGCCGTCGAGTGGTGGCGCAACAGCGGCATCCACTACGCGACGCTCACCTCGTCGGCGCAGCATGTGGGCGTGGGCGTGGCCAGCAGCGGGCGCGGCATCGTCTACGTGTTGGTCGCCGGCCGGCCATCGCCGCCGCGCCGGTCCAACTCGTCGGGCAGTGCCGCAGAAGAAGAGGACGAGGACGAAGGCCCGCTGGTAATCCCGATCACGCGCGCCGAGCCAGACGCCAACGGGCGGGTCACGCATGTGGTCCAGCCGGGCCAGACGGCCTGGGCCATCGCCGCCGTGTACGGTGTGGACCTCGATGAGATGCTGCACATCAACAACCTGCAGCGCCCCGTGGTGCTCATGCCGGACGACACGATCATCGTCAAGCTCGGTCCCGGCGAAGCGCCGCCGCCCAGCCCCACGCCGATCGCGGAATACGCCATCGGAGAGGGCCAGACGGTCTGGGAGGTCGCCGTTACGCACGGGCTGACCGTGGACGAGCTGCTTGGCTACAACGGCCTGACGCGCGAGGATGTGATCGTGCCGGGCATGGTGCTGCGGCTGATCCCGCCGGAACCGGGCGACGTCCCGCCTGAGGAAGCGCCCGCCCCCGCTGAACCCGCCGTGGAGGCGCCGCCCGAAGAAGCGCCCCCGGCTGAGACTGCTGCTGAGACCCCGCCGGAGCCGGACGGGGCGCCCGCCGAGCCGCCCCCTGACGAGGTTCCAGCCGACGCCGCGCCGCCCGAAGGGGCACCACCTACAGAGACTGCCCCCGAGCCGGACGGGGCGCCCGCCGAGCCGCCACCGGTAGAGGCCACGCCCGAAGAGGTGCCGCCCACCGCGCTGCCCACTGTAACGACGCTCCCGACCGCCGCGCTGGTGATGGCGGCGACGTTCACGCCCACCGAGCCGCCCGCGCCCTCGGCTACGCTGCCGGATCGCGCGCCGCCGGTCGAAGTAGAGCCGGACGACGATGACCATCAGACGGTCATTCTCGGCCTGGGGATGTTGGGCGCTGTCTGGGTGCTGGTGGGCGGAGTCGGGCTGGCGAGCTACGTGCTCAAGCGCCGGCGATAGGCGCAATCTAAGGCATTGGGCACAACACAGCGGGGCGGCCATCCGCGAGGGTGCGCCGCCCCGTGATGTCCCCGCTGCAGCGGACATCAATCACAGGTATTCGACACGATTTCTCAGTTCTTCGGCTGTGTATACGGCATGGATGAGTTCGAGGCTTTTCACCCAATCACCAATGCCGTGTTGATCCTGTTGGCCGAACACAATCCCTGCGTGTTCGACTCCCTGTGCCGCCAGGTCGACAAAGTCAGCGTCGTGCGTGCAGAGAACGTATCCCATCTCTGTGGCACGATGCAGGTGATTGATGTCGGTATCCCCGCGCGATCCCAATCCGCGAACGGTCACCGCCTCAATGCCGCGCGTCTGTAACTGCTCGGCGACAACCACCGGCACGTTTTCATCCAAATAGAAACGGGGGCTCGCTGCCAACGCGTTGTTCCTTCAGCGCCCTTGCCCTGGCAATCTCGGCGCGTAGGTCCTCGTCCAGCGTCGATTTATGCTCGTAGTAATACGCCAGCGCGGCATACACCTGGGCCAGGGATAAATCATACGCTGCGGCGATCTCGTCCGGCGACTGATCCTGAAAGAGTCGCGCGGCGGCGATATCCAACACGCGAATCCCCGTCCCGGCGATGCAGGGCCGCCCGCCACGCACCGCCGGATCGGACGTGATGAAATCCATGCTGAGTACGGTTACCATTGTGCTGCCTCCACGCTCACGTGTTCACATTATACCTGATCACACAGCGGGGCGGCGCACCTTCGCGGATGGCCGCCCCGTGATGTTCACCAGTAACCGCGGGCCGCATCAGGCACGCAGCGCCGCGCCCAGCTTGCGGCTCGCCGCCTTCACGATCCGGGCGTGGATCTGAGCGACCTCCCGGTCCTCCAGCGTGCGATCCGGCGCGCGGTAGGTCAGCGCGTAGGCCAGCGACTTCTTGCCCGCCGGGATGGGATCGCCCCGATACACGTCGAACAGCCGCGCGTCTTCCAGCAGATCGCCGCCCGCTGCCAGGATCGCCGCCAGGACGTCCGATGCCGGCACGCTCTCATCCACGATCAGCGCCATATCCTGGTACACGGCGGGCTGCGCCGGCACCGGCTTGATCTCGCGCAGGACGGTCAGATCGGCCACCAGCGCGTCCAGGTCGAATTCCGCCGCCACGACGGGCCGCGCCAGGTCCAACCCCAGGCCGAACGCGTCGCGGACCAGCGGGTGCACCTCACCGAAGACGCCCACTGTCCGGCCGTCGATGCGCAGCTCAGCCGTGCGGCCTGGGTGGAAGCTGCTGTGCTCGACCGGGGCGAATGTCACGTCTCCGGCCACGCGCAACTCGCGCAGCAGCGCCTCGATCACGCCTTTCAGGTCGAAGAAATCCATCAGCGGCCGCGCCCGGCGCCCTTCCTGCCACTGCGCCACCTCGCGCGGGCCGGTCATGAGGATCCCCAGGTGGACCGGCTCGTCGGGCAGCGCGTCGCCCGTCTGCCAGTAGACGGACCCGATCTCGAACAGGAGCTGACGGTCGGTGTGGCGAGCGTTGGCCGCCGCCACGTCGAGCATCCCCGCCAGCAGGGTGTGGCGCATCACCCGCTTGTCGGCGGAGATCGGGTTAGCGAGCGTCACGTAGCCGGTTTGCGGCCAGCTCGACGACCCGCCCGGCGGCGTGAGCAGCGCCTCGCGCTCGGGCGTCGTGAGGCGATAGGCCACGATCTCGCGCAGACCGGCGCGCACCAGCGCGTCGCGGACCATCTCCTCGCGCTCGAGCGCCGTGTTGGAGCGCTGCTTGGGCAGCGTGTCGCCGATCACCGTGTTGGGGATGCGGTCGTAGCCGTAGATGCGCGCGATCTCCTCGACCAGATCGGCCTGCCCGGTGATGCCGGTGCCGATGTCCAGGCGGTGATCGGGCACGGTGACGCGGAGTTGATCGCCCTGCTCGCTCACCGTGAATTCGAGCGCGCGCAGAATCCGCACGATCTCGTCCTGTGGGATGTGAAAGCCGAGCAGGCGGTCGACTTCGGCCACCGGCAGATCGACCTGCACTTCGGGCGCGGGCAGCGGATATTCGTCGATGTGGCCCT
>Ga0123333_10002093_pt1 | contig 20694 bp, 18 predicted proteins | sample BioC12SIPDNA_3_FD_89957 | JGI IMG/M metagenome (GOLD analysis project Ga0123333, IMG submission 89957) | Anaerobic biogas reactor microbial communites from Washington, USA - Biogas_R2_B C12 SIP DNA | ecosystem: Engineered > Bioreactor > Anaerobic > Unclassified | place: Washington, USA... | reverse complement strand
TAGAGCGCTCTGCATGAGACAAGCCCTACTCGACGTCGCCCCGATCGCCATACTGATCGCCATTGGCTTTGCGCTGCGCATCACCAACCTGGTGAGCGCCGATTCACGCCAGGCCCTCACGCGGGTGGGCTACTATGTCACCATCCCCGTGGCGATCCTTACCTCCCTGGCGCGTATGCGCCTCTCGGTCGATGGGCTTGCCGATCATGCTGATGTGTATCGTCTGGCTGCTCACACGCAACGTCTCCAGCCGCGCTGTGCGCGGCACAATGCTGATCTCAATGGTCGGGTTGGTAGTGATGGGTTACCCGCTCGGGCAGATCCTATACGGCGATGCAGGCGTAGCGCGCGTGGCAATGTACGATATCGGTAATGTGCTTTTTATCAGCACGGCGGCGCTGTGGATCGCCCAGGCGTATGGCACGCGCGGGCGGCAGAACCTCTCCGGCAGCTTGCTGGCGATCCTCAAAACGCCGCTGATCTGGGCGGTGATAGCAGGGGTGGCGCTCTCACTCCTGCGCATTCCCATTACGGGCGTGGTGGCGGATGTCACCGACCGCCTGGCTGCCGCCAATACCCCCCTGATGATGATCTCGGTGGGCACCTACCTGATACCGCGCATGTCGCAGTTGCGCCAGGTCTTATTGGTAGCATTCATCCGTATGGTGCTGGGCGGGCTGTTGGGCTGGGCGCTAGTACGCCTGGTGGGCTTGGGCAACATGGAAACCGTGCTGATAACCACTCTGGCGAGCTTGCCGGTAGGCGCTACACCGCTGATCTATTCCAGCTCTGAAGGCCTGGATGCAGAGTTGGCCGCCGCTTGTATATCGTTCACGGTCGTGGTTAGCGTGGTGGTGATCAGTTTTTTGCCCTACCTCTTGCGCACCTGGTATCCCGTCGGCTAGAGCTGCGGATCCAGCGGCGCCAGGTAGTGCGAACTGGCCTGCGAGAGGTCGGCATAAACCCCGCGGTACTTTTCCGGCAGTAACTCGGCAAGGCGACACATGATCTCGTCGGCGACCGTCTGCCGTTCGTCGGCGCTGGGGCGCTCGGGCAGCACCAGGGTAAACGGATCACCCACTGCCACATAAAAAGGGGTGCGCCGTAAGCGCTTGAGATTGCGCTTGATGTCTTCGTGGCCGTAATAGACCAGCGGCAAAATCGGCGCGCCGGTGCGCTGCGCCAGCAGTACAATGCCAGGATGGGCGCGCTGCAGGCTGGCTGTAGGACTGCGCGTGCCCTCAGGCGCGATCGCCAGCAACCGCCCATCGGCCAAGGCGCGCTCGGCCACACGAAAGGCCGTCAGATCGCCCTCACCGCGGTGCAGTGGGATGCCGCCCCAGGTGTCAAACAGCCAGGCCAGTAGCGGGTTTTGCCAGGTTTCAGCCTTGATAAAGGCTGTCAGCGGTTTGGGCTGCACATGGCTGGCGATCATCGGCACTTCGAGAAAGTTGATGTGGTTGACGGCGATGATCATCGGCCCCTGCTGTGGCACCTTGTCAAGTTGGCTCAACTCGGTGCGGCAGGCGGTACGCAGGATAACCCGCAAGATGGCATTGACGGCGCGGTTTTTAAATGTCACGCACAGGCCTGCGGTTGGTAGATGATGCTGAGCATGTGCGGCAGGATCCCGACAAAGCCGGGGACGGCCGTCTCTACGAGGTCATAGCCGAACTGCGGTTCACTCAGACGGTAGCGGATAACAGGGATTGTGGCGGCGCCGTTACCACGCTCCTTGACGGGATTCACGGTGATCTTGAACAACTTGCCTGCTTTACTCTCAGGTTGGGTGACGGCGCAACGCTGCGGAGTCACATGCAGTATAGTGTAAACGTGATGATCTTCAAACAATCTGTTTAGAACACCTGACGGGCTGGTGTATAATGACCCGCACAAGGAACCAGTATGAACAGCGAACACCATCAGCAAAACCGTAGATCGTGGAACTATATCACCGCGGTGCATAACGCCCACAAGCTCGATCAGGCCGCCCACCTGGCGGGCGGGGGCTCGACTCTCTTTCCCGAGGAGCTCGAGCTGCTCGGTGATGTGGCCGGCAAGCGCATCGTGCATCTGCAGTGTAACAGCGGCCAGGATACCCTCAGCCTGGCGGTGCTGGGCGCCACGCTTACAGGTGTGGATATCAGTGACGAAGCGATCGCTTTTGCCCGCCAGTTGGCAGCTGATAGCGGCATTGCTGCCGATTTCGTGCGTGACGACGTTTTCGACTGGCTGCCACAGGCGGCTGCGCGCGGCGAGCAATTCGACATTGTGTTCTCTTCTTATGGGGCGTTGTGCTGGCTCTCGGATCTGGTACTGTGGGCTAAAGGCGTAAAGTCGGTGCTCGCGCCGGGCGGCGCGTTGGTGCTCGTCGATTTTCATCCGCTTTTTAACTATCTCGACGATGACTGGAGTTTGGCCAGAAAAGCATCCGGGCGTGCGCCGGTTTTCTATCCTGAAGGCGTCGGTGACTATGTGGGCATGTCTGGCGAGCTGCTGGCGGTCAGCGGTTATATTGAGGTGGACGCGCCCCCCAACCCGCACGGTGTCTGGGAATATGGCTGGAACCTGGCCGATATTGTCACTTCCGTGCTGGAGGCGGGTTTACAGCTGACGGCCTTGCGCGAATATCCATACACCAATGGCTGCCTTCTGCTGCCTGGTATGCAGCTCAAGCCGGACAAGCGCCTGTATCCGCCGGCGGACTTGCCGCAGGATCTGCCGTTGTTGTTTGGCCTGCGCGCTACTCTAGCGGGCTGAGACAGCCTCTTGGGCAGTTGGATCTATCATCTGCGGGTAGCTGAGGCACTATCCGCGCACGTGCTGGCTGAGCACGCCCTGGTTTTTACCTGTGGCAACCTGGCCCCCGATTCAGGACGGCCAAATGCCGACTGGACCGCCTTTATTCCTCCTAAAGAGGTGACGCATTTTCTGCGTCCTCAGCCGTTGCGTCCGCGCATCGCCGACCTTGACTATTTCCGCACATACCTGCAGGCGGTTGAACCGGAAACAGCGGAATATGCTTTTTTATTGGGGTACTTTACACATCTGTTGGCCGACAACCTGTGGATTGTGCACATCGAATCTTCCAGCCGCAGTGAACATAAAGTGCTCTTTGCTGAAAGGGGCAGTGCTGCCTGGAATGTGCTCAAAGAGGATTGGTACGATCTTGATCGCCTCTACCTGGCAGAGCATCCTGAGAGTGTGTTCTGGCGCATGAGTGTGGGCTTGCCCGAGCTTCAGCCATGGCTGGAACTGCTCGATAGGGGGGCATATCTGGATCAGTTGGGGTATATCTGCGCCTACTATACAGACGGCACCGTGGCAGATGCCCGGCGTTCTTACCCGTACCTAAACCGCGCCACGATGGATCGGTGTGTTGCCGAATCAAGCCGCAAGATCGAGCACATCCTCGCGCAGCTGCCGGACGCATCACTGGATGACGAACCGAGCGCGCTGTGCCTGCTCACACCAGATGACCTGCAGCCCTTTCACGCGCCACTGGGCGACGTTACAGGTATAGGAAGCGCTTGACCAGGTTGCGGCTGTGCTGGTCGAGTTCCATGACATTCTTGATCTCGTAACGTGCCTGGTTGACGTCAATGATCAGCCAGCGGTTAGGCTGAACCTCGCGGGCAAAATGCACCACACTGTCGCGCATCACGAACTCTCTGGGGCCTTTGTTGGTCTCCACCGTCCAGTAGATAAAGCCAAACTCTTTTTTCAGCTTTACGACGCGCTGGATCTCGGGCACAAAGTAATACAGCTCAAGCTCTTCGGCGACAGCCCGTTTGGATTCCTCTGGTAGCTCCTGCCAGTTGTCGATGATGCCGATCTCAGGCTGTTCCTCGATGTTGGCATCGCGCACCGAAAGGTAGCGATCATCCTGTGAGACCGGAAAACATGAGCGCAGCACTACTCGCTGATAGGTGGTGCCATCGCCGGTGACCAGCGATAACGTGTCGCCCTGACGCTTGAAAGAGAGCGTAGCAGGATCGAGGTGGTTGATCTCGAACGACCGCGGAGCTGCCTTTGTGGTGGTAGGGTCTTCCATCACAGCGCCGCCGCACGTTCCAGGCTGGCGAACTGAGTTTGCAGCTGCACCAGGTTATAAAAGGCACCCTTGCTCTCCATCAGTTCCATCGGCTTCCCCTGTTCTTCGAGCTTACCGTGGCTCAACACCATGATACGGTCGGCGTTATAGAGCGTCGAGAGGCGGTGGGCGATCGCGATGGTGGTGCGGCCTTTGACGAGCGAATCGAGCGCTTCCTGAATCTGGCGTTCGGTCTCGGTGTCGACCGAGGAGGTGGCCTCATCCAGGATCAGGATACGCGGATTGTGCAGGATGGCGCGCGCTATCGATACGCGCTGCAGCTCACCGCCCGAGAGACCGGTGCCTCCTTCGCCCACGATGGTGTCATAGCCCTCGGGCAGCATGGTGATAAACCCATGTGCGTTGGCTGCCTTGGCCGCCACCAGGATCTCTTCGCGCGAGGCATCTGGCTGGCCGTAAGCGATGTTCTCGGCGATTGTGCCGCGGAACAGGAAGGGTTGCTGCAGCACCAGGCCGATTTGCTTGCGGATCTCGTCCATCGAGAGCTGCCGGATGTCAACGCCATCGATGCGGATGGCGCCCGAGTTGACGTCGTAAAAGCGGCAAAGCATGTTGATGAGCGTGGTTTTGCCCGCCCCGCTGTGCCCGACCACGCCGATCATTTCGCCCGGCTCGATCTTGAACGACAGGTCCTTGAGCACCGGATAGTAGGGATCGTAGCCAAAGGTCACGTGGTCGAACTCAATCCGACCAACCAACGAGGGCTTGGCTACCGGGTGATCGACCTCGGGCTGCGGTTCTTCATCGAGCATCTCAAAAGTGCGCTGAGAAATCGTCATAAAGCGGTTCATGGTTTGCGAGACGTTTGTAAGGTTCGAAAGCGGGCCATAGAACATACCCAGGTAGTTCAAAAAGGCCATCAGCATGCCCAGCGAGATCTTGCCCTCGAGGACTGAACGCCCGCCGGCATACCAGATGATCAGCCCGCCGGCTGAGAAGGCAAACGAAAGGAACGGGAAAAACTTGCTCCAGGCCAAGTCGACCTGTAACTGCGACTTTAACACCTGGCCGTTACGTGAGCGGTAGCGCTCGTTTTCCAGGCCCTCCTGGGCAAAGGCCTTGACCACGCGTACGCCCGAAAGAAAAGTGTTGAGCATGGCGTTCAGGCGCCAGCGTGCGATCCACACCCGCTCAAAGTAGGGGCGCATGTAGCGGTAATAAAAGTAAGCTGCCACGATCACAAAGGGGGTCGGGATAAGCACGTACAGGCCCAGCGAGGGCGACATGCTAAAGAGCACCACACCGATGCCAATCACTAACAAAAGGTCGAGGATAAAGGTTGTGATCTGTGAGACCAATCCCTGCAGCTCGGATGTATCCGTATTGATGCGCGTCATCAGGCGGCCGATCTGGTTTTTGTCGAAATATTCGATCGGCAGGTTCTTGATATGGCTAAAGAGCTGGTCACGGATATAGGAAGTAAAGCGCGAGCTGACGTTGATCGTCGAAAGGCTGGAGCCGATCGTGACCAGCACGCGCAGGATGCGCACACCCAACAAGGCCAGCACAACATACAAGAGCATTTGGGCGTTGCCATTACCGCCGAGGGCGTCATCGATCAGAAGCCTTGTGAGGTAAGGGGGAATCAGATCGAGCAACACGCCGGCCGCCAGAAACATAAATACCAGCACCATTCCGCCCCAGTAAGGTCGTGCGATCTCCATCAGGCGCCGGAAAATGCGCCCGCGCTGCACGCAGTTGGGACATACCTTGGACGAGGTATCCACCAGCAGACGGTTACACGTCAGACAGCGGTGACTATCGGCATCCGGGTCGGGTATGGGAGTGTTGGGGCCATCTTCGGCGCGCGTCTGCAGATAGTGGGCTACACGGCCAAAGCGGTTGGTCAGCTCGTTGGAATAGTGCAAGAGCACATGCGGCTGCTCACCGACGGTGATCTCGATCAGGCCATTACCGACACAGCGTTCGACCTTGGCTGCAGTAATGTCATCGAGGGCAAAACGGTAGCGTACTCTGACCTCGTTTTCGGGTGTGCGATTGAGCACCCACAGGTCGTGGTGATCAATAATCAGCCATTGCTCGCCAAACGTTCCGTCGGGTGCCAAGTCAGATTGGACTAGCAACCGTACCAGCTCGCTTGAGCTGCCACGCTCTCTGAGCTGATGGATCACTTCACTCGGCAGGTCGCCTGGCATCAGCACCAGGCGATCTGAGGCTATTCTTTCGCGTTTGGACATCTCTCCTCCCCTAGTGACCACGCGAACGAAAAAAAGGCCACCATCGGTGCAATGGTGCCCTTTCAACGCCTACGAGGTTAGCTGCCGGGCTCGGGCGGAAAAGGTCGCCCTACGGTTAGTTCTCCGATTCGCCCCACGGGCTGGTTCCCCCGCTGCTGTCGCATTCGGCGCTATAGCCGGTTCATCAATGACATCCATCATAAGCCAATGTGAAATGCTTGTCAACCAAGGAGCAACCTGGCTAGATCGGTTGCTCCTTGCCAGCCCAAAGCACTAGCTGGTGTGCTGGCCGCACGCCAGCTAGGAGGATATAGGGTGCTGCGCGCCGGGCATCAGCACCGGCTTTGGTCAGCTGCTCCAAGCTGTTCAGGCGGCGTGCTCGCCGCCAGTGCAACAGGCGGTTGGCCGAGGTTGGCCCGATGCCAGGCACGCGCAACAGCGCCGGTAACTCTGCGAGGTTGAGCTCGACAGGATAGAACTCGGGATGGTGCAGTGCCCAGAGAGTTTTGGGGTCGGCTGTGCGCGGTAGGTTACCGAGTTCATCCAGCACCAACTCGCGCCATCCAAAGCCATAAGTCCGTAGCAGGAAATCAGCCTGGTAAAGGCGATGCTCGCGCCACGATGGGGTGGGGTCATGGCCCTCCAGCGGGGTGCGGGGTATCGGGCGAAAGGCGCTATAGTAGGTGCGCGCGAGCCGCAGCTGCTGGTAGAGCGCCGATGCCGTTGAGAGGATCTCGCGGTCGCTCTCGCCCGCAGCGCCCACCACCAGCTGGGTGGTCATGCTCACACGCAGCTGTTCGCGGTCGATCATGCGGCGCGCACGCTGCAGCGGCGTGAGCAGATCTGGCAGCTGCTTGGACCCCGAGAGCACCTGCAGACGCGCCGCCGAGGGCGCCTCCAGGTTGACGGACACACGCTGCGCCAGCTGCAGCGCGCGCTCAATGATGGCATCCTCGACGCCGGGCATCAGCTTAAAGTGGATGAATCCGCCAAAGCCGTAACACTTGCGCAAGAGCTCAACGCTGGCAAGCATGTGTTCGGCAGTATGGTTGGGGCTGTCGGCGATCCCGGAAGAAAGGAACAGGCTATCAGCGCGCCCGCGGCGCACCACCTCATCAAAGTTGCGCGCCAGTTCATCGGGTGATAGCTGGTTGCGCGGGATATCGTTGGCACTGCGGTTGGGGCAGTAGTTGCAGCTTTGGGTGCAGATATTAGTCTGCAGCACTTTGAGCTGGTGCAGGCACTTGCCGTCCGGCATCAACGCGCGATAGATCGCACCCGTAATCGGGTCACGGGAGCGCGTGGGCGCTCTGTCCGTGCTCGAACATTGGTCATATTGGGCAGCCAGCCCCAGTTGAGCAAGGGTCTTGATAGCAGACATGCGCGCCTCCAGGTGAGGGTCATGCCTATACAATAGAACGTATGTTCTGATCTGTCAAGAGCTAAACTGGATCTAGCTCATGCGCGGTACACGTGCGAGGATCTCGGCTACCAGCTCATAACTGATTGTGCCCAGCTGCCGGGCAGCCTGATCTACGGTGATCTGTTCATCGCCCTGCTTGCCGATCAGCACCACCTCATCGCCCTGAGCTACGCCTAGAATCTCGGTCACATCCAGCATGGTTTGGTCCATACACACACTGCCGATCAACGGCGCACGCTGGCCGCGCACCAGCACCCAGCCCCAGTTCTGGGGGCTGCGCCGAAACCCATCTGCATAACCGACTGGGATAACCGCCACACGGGTGGGGCGTTCGGCGATAAAACGCCGTCCGTAGCTGACCGAAGCACCCACCGGCAAGTCTTTGACCTGTGCGATCTGGCTTTTAAAGCTGAGCGCGGCGCGAAATCCACTCGGCAGGGGTACCTGTGCGGAAGGGTTGATGCCATACAGCGCGATGCCGGGCCGCACCATGTCGTAGCGGCTGTGCGGAAAACGCAACAGAGCGGCGCTGTTGGCGGCATGCACGATGCGCGGCAGCCTGCCCGTTTGGCGTAGGTTATCCAGCAGGTTGTCAAAGCGCGCCAGCTGTTCTAGGGCGTAGGTCGGATCGGATTCGTCGGCGGTAGCCAGGTGCGTAAAGATCCCTTCAACCTGCAGGCCCGGTAGGTCCGCCAATGCAGCAAGAAATGTAGATACCTCCTCGGGATAAAGCCCGAGGCGGCCCATGCCGGTATCGACCTTGACATGGCAGCTGGCGGTGCGGCCTAGGCGAAGGGCCGCACGTGAGAGTGCCTGCGCGCTTTCCAGGTCAAAGACGGTAAGGGGCACATCGTGCAGCACGGCGTCGTGGGTCTGCCATGCGGGGGTATAGCCCAGCACCAGCAGCGGAGCACGCACGCCAGCCTGGCGCAGCACAATCGCCTCGCCCAGACAGGCCACTCCCAGCGCCTTGGCGCCGTTGTTGAGCACCGTGTGAGCGGTCTTGATGGCACCATGGCCGTAGGCATCCGCCTTGAGCACCGCCAGCAGGGCGACATCCGTGCCCACGGCCTGCTTGAGCAGCCTGGTGTTGTGGGCGATCGCCTCCAGGTCGATCTCGACCCAGGTAGGGCGCTCAGGCCGGCTCAAGCGGATCTCCTGCCAGCCGCGATTCTGACGCGACAGCAGATCGTCCGCTCGGGTGGGCTCTGCCAGCAGCTCGCGGGTGATCGTCTCCATGCGCGCCTCGGCGCTGCCCTTTACCAGCAGCAGGTCGCCAGGCTGTAAGGTGGCTTGCAGATAGCGCACCGCATCCTGACGCGTGGCGGTCACGTGCAGCTCGCTGGGCGGCAGGCCGTTCTGAACGGCAGCCTGGCCTGCCAGGCTGCTGTATTCGCCGTGTGTCACCATCTGGTCGACCATACTGCCCGCCAGGCGACCAACCTCCTGATGGGCGCTCAGCGTCTCGGCGCCAAGCTCAGCCATATCGCCCAGGAGCAGGATGCGGCGCCTGGCTGGCAGGCTGGCCAGCAGCTGCAGGGCACTGGCGGCCGAGACAGGGTTGGCGTTGTAACTGTCATCCAGAATGCGGCTGGCGTTGAGGCCTTCAAGCAGGCGTGTGTGCCCGGGGAGCGGTACCACCGTCGCCAGGCCGGCGCGAATTGCTTTCCATCCCAGGCCGTACAGGCGTCCTAGCAGGCTGGCCGCCAGTACGGTGTAGGCATGCTGCGCGCCCAGCAGCGGAATGCTGAGGACTTGTTCATCATCACCTTCTACCACTGTTACCAGCGTGCCTGCGTCACTGACCTGCACATCAACCAGGCGCAGATCGGCGTCCTTGGTGCGGCCATACCAACTCAGCGGTGCGCGGCTGACTCGAGCCATGCTCCGTATATAGGCGTCGTCACCGTTCAGGATGGCGTGACCATCCGCCGGCAGAGCATGCAGCAGGGCCGCTTTTTCCTGGGCGATGCGCTCGAGAGAGCCAAACAGCTCGAGGTGGCTGGGACTGATCTGGGTCACGATGCCAACCCGCGGCCTGGTGATGGCTGCTAGATCGCGAATCTCGTTGATAGAGTCGCTGGCCAGCTCGAGCACCGCGTGCGTGTGCGACGGATCGAGCGATCCCAGCGAGATCGCCATCCCCAGGCGTCCGTTATAGTTGCCCACGCTTTTGAAGACTCGGTAGCGCTGCGCGAGCACGGCGGCAGCAGCTTCCTTGGTGCTGGTTTTGCCAAGGCTGCCCGTCACGGCGATGACCTCGATCTTGCGGGTACGCAGGATGTAACCGCTATACTCGAGCAAGGCCTGTTGGGTATCACTTACCAGCACATAGGCGATCCCACCCGGGCGTTGATCGGGCAGCCGGCTGCACAGCACGCCGCGCACACCGGCCTGAAGCGCCTCGTCGATGTAGGCGTGGCCATCGCCAGACGAGGTGACCAGCGCACAGAACAGGTCGCCGGGTTGAGCAAGGCGCGAGTCATAGGCAAAGCCGTTATAGATGCGCGGCCCTTCCTCACCATAAAGCTGGGCGTGAGTGGCTTGAATCAGGTCATCAAGAGCGATCATAATCCCTCCATAGGGGTATTGTGTCATAAATCCAGCAAACCGCAATATCGGTTGCATCCGCGCTCATCAGGATTTATAATGGCTGAACATAGGGTTGAGAAGTACGAAGGGAGATCGCATGTATCAGAAACTCGTGCTGGTAGGCAGGTTAGGGCGCGACCCCGAGATGCGCTATACCCAGGATGGCACGCCGGTCACCTCGTTCAGCGTGGCGACCGACCGGCGTTGGCGCGACGCCAGCGGGCAGCAACAGCAGCGCACCACCTGGTTCCGTGTGACAGCCTGGCGCCGTCAGGCAGAGCTCGCCAATCAATACCTTTCCAAAGGACGTATGGTGCTGGTGGAGGGTGAGTTAAGCGAACCCAAGCCCTATCAGCGCAACGACGGCACCTATGCAGCCTCGCTAGATGTGAATGCTACTGTCATCCGATTCTTGGGCGGCCGCGATGACGGCACCTCTGGCGGTGGAGTCGGTGCTGATGACGCCACCTTGGGCAGCGTCACGCTTGAGGACGAAGAGATCCCCTTCTAGATCATAGCGTGCCTGGCATGACCGAACGCTTGTACCGCAGCGACCCGTATCGCACGCGCTTTGACGCGCGTGTTGTTGAGCGCTGTTCGCACGACGGCCAGCCAGCGGTGATGCTTGACCGCACCTGCTTTTATGCTACCGCCGGAGGGCAACCGCACGATCTGGGTACTCTCGGTGGTGTGGCAGTGCTGGATGTAGTCGAGCTGGACGACCAGCGCATCCTGCATGTACTGTCAGAACCCCTGCCGGAGGGGGTGGTGGTAGCGGGTGAGATCGATTGGGCGCGCCGCCACGACCACATGCAGCAGCATACCGCACAGCATATCCTTTCGCAGGCCTGGCTGCAGAGTGCCGGTGCCGAAACCCTTTCTTTTCACCTCGGCGCCGACGAGTGCACCATCGATATCGCCCTGAAGAACGCCTCGCCCGTGCAGGTGCAGGCCGCGGAAGATCTCGCGAACACGGTCATCTGGCGTAACCTGCCCGTCACTGTCAACGAATACTCGCCGGATGCCCTGGGCGATGTGCTTCTGCGCAAGCTGCCCGGCACACATGAGCGCATCCGCGTGGTGGCCGTGGGTGATTTCGACTATTCGGCTTGCGGCGGCACCCATCTGGCGGCCAGTGCCGAGGCGGGCATGGTGCTGATTGTCGCCACCAAGGCTCATCAGGGCGGCACGCGCGTCTCCTTCGTCGTAGGACGACGCGCGTTAGCCTACCACCGGCGGTTATCTCAAGCTGCTAACCTGGCGGCCCGCGCGCTGAGTATCCATGTCGACGAGCTGCCCGAGGCGATTATCCGCCAGCAGGAGGCGCTTAAAGCGGCCCACAAGCGCGATCAGGAGCTGACGCGCCGCTGGCTGGAAGCCGCGCTCGAGCGCAATTGGGAGCAGGCAGACTGTATCGCCGGCTATAAACTGGTCGATCTGGAACTCGACATAACGGCCGAGTCGTTACCGCAGGCGATTCAGCTCCTGGTAAGCCACCCCAGGACGGTCGCGATGGTAACCAGCAGAGCGCCGGCGGTGCAGATCGCTCTGGCAGCTGATGCGCCGGTTGGCATGCACTTGGGCAACCTGCTGTGCGAGGTGCTGGGCGAGTTCGGCGGCAAGGGGGGCGGTTCGCCTGTATTGGCGCGTGGCGGTGGTTTAGCCGCCGAAGCAACCCCCAAGGTGCTGGAACGCCTAAAGCAGTCACTGAGCGATCATCTGAGCATGGATAGCGAGCAAGAGACGGGAGAAGAGCGATGAGTAGCACGCAAGAACTGGGACCAGGGATCTACTGCCGAATGCTGGAGGGTGGTAACTGCGGAGCGGTCATCGCATCGGAACATACTTTGCTGGTGGATGCCCCGATATTGCCATCCGAAAGAAAGGCCTGGCTGCAGGCCCTGGCGGAACTGGGTATGCAGCGTGCCGAGATTCTCGTCAACACCGACTATCATCCCGAGCACATCCTGGGCAACGCCAACCTGGCGCCCGAGGCGGTCTGGAGCCACGAGGCTGCTGCGCGCTACATTGCGCGCTACAAGATGGCTGCCTCCGAGCAGATGGTCAGCATGGTGCATGACCTCGACCCACGCCGGCTGGAGGGCCTCGGTGAGATAGAGATTCTTACGCCTACCGTCTCCGTGGTTGATCGCGTGACCTTGCACTGGGATTCGCACATCGTGCAGGTGCTGGCATTACCCGGACACACGGCTGCCTCGTTGGGCGTGCTAGAGGTGGGCAGCGGCATCTTTTTTGCCGGCGATAACGTGGTCTGCTACGAACCGCCCTCGATGGCGCAGGCTGACTCAAAAGCCTGGCTAACGTCACTGGCCAAGATTCGCGAGCTCGCGCCACGCGTGTTGGTGCCAGGCATTGGCGAGTTGTGCGATTTGGAGGCGATTGATAACCTCGAGCGCTATCTGACGGATCTGCGCGAACAGGTCAGTGCCCTATTTGCAGCGGGAGCGAGCCGGCGTGAGTGTGTCGAAAAGGTCACGCTGAGCGGTTATTTTAGCGATGAACACACTTCGCGGGCCCGCCGACGCCTGCGTGAGGCGGTAGAGCGAGTGTATGCCGAGGTGCGCCAGGAACAGCGGCAGAAATAGGTGACCGAAATAGCCCCCACCTCGGCGCAGCCGCAGGCCGGTCTCTATGTTCACATCCCCTTTTGCCGTTCGCGCTGCGCCTATTGCGACTTTACCACCTTTGCGGATGCCTCCCTCTACATCCCGCGCTACCTGGCGGCCTTGCGCCGCGAGTTGGCGCTCAGCCGCGCAGCCTGGCAGGGATACCGCTTTGATTCGCTCTATATAGGCGGCGGCACCCCCACCATACTGCCGCCCGGTGAGCTGGCTGCCCTGGTGGCGGAACTACTCGATGAACTCACATTTACACCTGACCCCGAGGTCACCGTTGAGGCTAACCCAGATAGCGTCACCAGTGCGGGGCTGCAAACACTGGTAGATGCAGGCGTCAACCGGCTGAGCCTGGGGGTACAGAGTTGGCAAGCCGGCGAGCTGGGCGTCCTCGGGCGCTGCCACAGCGCGGCACAGGCCGGCCGGGCGATCGAGGCGGCGCGCTTTGCCGGGATCCGTAATCTCAGCCTGGACCTGATGCTGGGTTTGCCGGGCCAGAGCCTGGCGAGCTGGCGGGATACCTTGACGCACAGTATTGCGTATTCGCCCGAGCATATATCGGCCTATACTCTGACGCTGGAAGAGGATACCCAGTTAGCTCGTTCCGTAGCACACGGCGAGGTGGTGCTGCTCGACAATGAGGCGTGTGCCGATCAGTACGCCCTCTTGCGCCAGATGCTGGCGGTAGCCGGATATGACCAGTATGAGCTGTCGAACTGGGCGCGCAGCGAGTGTGGCGGTGACCTGCGCAGCCGCCACAACCTGCATTACTGGCGTAACCAGCCCTACCTGGGTTTGGGTTTGGCGGCTTTTTCCTATGACGGCATACACCGCTGGGGAAACTCACGCGACCTGGCTGGTTACCTCGCCAGTCTCAAGCGCGGCGAGCTACCTCCGCGTGAGAGCGAGCACCTGAACGCCAAAGCCGCGCTTGGCGAGACCATCATGCTGGGATTGCGCCTGGTGCGCGAGGGCGTGCGCTGGGAGTCTTTATCAGCACGCTTTGGGCTGGATGCGCGAGCCATCTATGCCCAACAAATCGAGGAGCTTGCACAAGCGGGTTGGCTGGAAGCCGATGACCAGAGCATGCGGCTCGCGCCGCGTGCCTATTACCTCGCCAATGTGGTGCTGCGCGAGTTTGTCTAGCGCAGGATCAGCCGCTTGGCGGTGATCTGGTCGCGCACCTGCTTGAGGTGAGCAGCCTGCTCGGCGCGGTTCACGCGCTCCAGGTTGTCGATGTATTGGTCGACCATAGCTACCAGCTCATCCGTCAAGCCAGCGCGATGCTCCTCAAGCAGCTGGTTGGTGCCGTCGGGATAACTGGCGCGCATCAGCTGGTTGATCAGCCTGGCAGCCGGCGGGAGATCCGCCTCGAGCAGCTCGAGCGCTCCATCAAGGATGGCTTGCAGCTGGGCAGCGCGCTCATCGCGCTTGCTGCGCACGGCCTCAGCGCGCAGCCGCGCTACGGTGCTGAGCATGACCTCGTCCAGGTTGCGACGCTGCTCACGCAGAGCAGCAGCCAGATCGGGAGCGTCTAACAGGTCCATAATGCGCAGCACAGCCTGGTCTTCGACGCTGCGCAGCATGCTCTCTTGGACGTCCAGTTCCTGCAGGATCTTGTCGCGCAGCTCAGTCAGCTCTTGGGCACGCTGGCTGTCTTCGGCGGCCTGGGCGGCCTCGATCTGTCCTGTCAGCACCTGGAAAAAGGCATAATCAAGCCGTGCGCGGTTCAGGGCGATGTACGAGCGCCAGTTGTTTTCCTTGCTGCCCGCCAGCAACAGTTCGATCAGCTCTTCGGCAGTAGCGTTGGGCGGTGCCTGACGCGGGCCGGCGATTTCGACCAGCGTCAGGATTTTATCGCGCAGGGTTTCGAGTGTCGCGACGGTCTCGGTGTTGCCTTCAGCGGCGCTGGCATCGATCAGGCTGCTGATCACCAGCAGGAACTCGTAATCCAGCTCGGCGCGGTGCTGGTCTACCACTTCGGCAAAGGCTTTGTCATCGTCCATCAGCGGTACCAGCTGGTTGAGCAGCCTCATGCGGTTGCGCTGTGCAGCCAGAGCCTCAGGGCTGACCCCGTCGGCCTCCAGAATCATGTCAAACAACCCGTCCATCGTAAGGGCAGTTTTGGGCTGGAAAAAGTAGGCCTTGCGCTGTTCGGGCGGCAGGCTGTCCATCACCGCCTTGACCAGGCTTCCGATATAGCGTTCCGATTCCTCGTTCGTCATGCCCAACTCTGCGGGCACAAAACTGATCAGCAGTTCATGTCCCGGGTCGTGATATAGGATCGGTGAGCTTAGCATCCCGCCAGCCCCGCATTCGGGGCAGTGCGCCACGTTGATTTCGCCGCGCAGCAGTGCTTCCTTTAGCTCGGGCTGCTGGCCCACGTCGATGATGGTGTGCAGGTCGACGTTAAAGGGATGATGGCATTGCGGGCAGTTGACGCGCGTGGGCAAGACGGGAAAAGCCATGGTTGTCGCTCCTTGGATTGATCAACGCGCTCAGCGCGTGCGGTTGGCGAGGCAGCGCTCCAGAAAAGCACTCGGGGTCGTTTCGGTGGCGGCGAGGATTTCGGCCTCGTGCATGCCGGCGGCCAAGGCGATCACCTTGGCGCGTTCCAGGCTGATCATATCGTCGGGATGGTGCGTATCGGTATCGATCACCATAAAAGCCCCGGCTCGGCGGCAGACCTGCACAACATGGCCATTGGTGAGTGAATGCCCCTTGCGCGAGCTGACTTCGATCAGACAGCCGCGGGCAGCTGCCAGGGCAGCTTCTTCGTCGGTCAGCAGGCCTGGATGTGCCAGTAAGTCGACATCGGCGCACTCGACTGCCGCCCGGTTGGTGCCCGGTGCCACCGGCTCGACGATTGTCTCGCCGTGCACCACCACCAGGTCAGCCCCCAGCTCCTTGGCGCAGCGCGCCAGCGGGGCGATGCTTACCGGCGCCACATGCGTCAGCTCGACACCGATCAGCAACTGCGTTTCAAACGTGCTGCCCTGAGCCTCCAAAAAGGCATGCAGGTTACTCAGCAAAAACGGCAGGTTGCTGGAATCGGCGTGGTCGGTGATGGCCGCCGCGCGGTAGCCGTGCACGCCGGCATGACGCAGCAGTTCTGAAGGCAGCAGGCAGCCATCCGAAAAGAGGGAATGCATATGCAAGTCGATGCGTTTTAGTTTCATAAGCGCGTAGTATAGCGCCAATGCGCGCTAATGTCAACGTTCAGGCACTGCGCACCGCCAGAGTGTGCACTAGTTCCTGCAGTATGCTGTAAGCTGGCTCCGCGGCACCTGCCCGGTCGAGAGCCTCCAGCGTACCAGCCAGCCTGGCGTCGACGCGCGCTTGGGTAGCGGCGCGCGCTCCGGCACGCTCAAGCAGTTTGAGCATCGGGGCGAGGTCCTCCTCGCGGTAGGGGCGTTCGATGAGCGTTGTCAAGTCGTTCAGACCGCGTTCAGCCTCCCAGTGCAGGGTGTAGAGCAACGGGAAGGCCTTTTTGTGGTTGATCAGATCGTCGGCGGCGGACTTGCCAGTCACTTGCGGATCACCCCAAACCCCCAGAATATCGTCGACCATTTGAAACGCCAGACCCAGCTGTGCGCCAAAGGCACGATAGTATTCAGCTACCTCTTTACTCGCCCCGGCCGCCAGGGCGCCGCTCGCGGTGCAGGCTGCCAGGAGCGCACCGGTCTTGCCGGCGATCATGCGCTCGTATTCGTCCAATGAGACAGTGGCACGTTCTTCAAAAGCGATGTCGAGGTACTGCCCCTGACACAACGCCAGACAAGCACTTTCAAAGGTGCGCACGATCTCAAGCAAGCGTTCGGGGCTCAACGGCACGTCACTTGGTTCGAGTAATGCTAGCTTGGCGACCGACCACATCGCATCGCCGGTGTTGATCGCCTGTGGGATGCCCCACAGCTTCCACACAGTGGGGCGGTGCCGGCGCGTATCGGAGCGGTCTTCTATATCGTCGTGGATCAGGGTAAAGTTATGTACCAGCTCGAGGGCTGTAGCAGCTGGCAACGCGGAGCGCCAGTCGCCGCCGGCAGCCTGGCAGGCCAGCAGGCACAGCAGTGGCCGCAGGCGTTTGCCTTGCGGGGCGCTTACAGGCTGCAATGTTTCGCTGCGCCAGCCCAGATGGTAGGCCATCATCTCATAAAGGGGTGTCACCTGCTCGTCAGGGCTGAGCAAAGCTTGCTGCAGGCTGTGCTCGATGGCAGCCAGATACTCGGCGGTCTGGTTTGTCACGTTTTTTCCTTGTATGATGGTGTTGCTAGTTGTTGGGTACGGTCGCGAACTCTTCGACGCGGTTATCGCTCGAACGCCATCGGCACAGGATACGCAGCGCGCTTGCTGGGTCAAAGGCCCACTGATAGACCCATCCGCCGATGGTGAACTCGCGCGAGACAGGCAGCCAGTTCCTGCCCGTAATATACTTGAAGAGTGGATTACGCCGCTGCAGGATTACGGCATAGGGTTCGGCCGCCAGCAGGATCGCCTGGCGATCGGCATAGGCTTGCACCTGCGGCACCAACCAGGTGCTGGTGACCGTATTGCCCGGACAAGTGGTCTGTTCGTCCTGGCGATGCATCCGGATCGAAGAAGGTGCCAGATTAAGGCGATTGCATAACAGGGCCAGCGATGCCACGGTGTTCTCGAGAACCGCGCCAGCCGGCGGCGCGCTGTTATAGTTCCCCACCATCACCACGCCGATCGTTCCCACATTGTGCCCTGCCACATGCGTGCCGTCGCTGGTCAGTTTTGTAAAGAGCCAGATGCCATCCGGTGCGCAGAACAGGTGCGGGCCCGATTTCCACCCCTCATGGGTGACGCCCTGTTCGTCTACCCAACGGATGGTCTCGTAATAGGCTTTGAGGGCATACAGCGAATCCTTGCCGCGCCAGTTGGCTGCGGAAGGCTCATAGCTGTGGTGCAGATATATCGCCGTAGGTGCTTTAGCCCAAGTGAGGCTACGCAGGTAACGCGCAAACTGCGCCGGGGTTAGCACGCGTCCTTCGATCACAATCGGCGGTTCCTTGATCACCGTCTGTGATGGCGGTGGCGGAGGCGGCGTGACCGGTTCGGGCGGATTGCTGGCCGCTACGGTAGACATAATTGTTGGGGTGATGTCAAAGTTATCCCATGGAGGGCCAAAGCTGCCAGCACAAAAGATAAAAGCGCTTGTCACATAGCTGTGTTGCCCCAGCAGGTCGCGATAGGTATTCAGGTCGGCGGCATAATCAGCCTCGCTGATGCCGGCGGCGCGCCAACCGCCAGGGGTGCCCACCACGCCACCATCAATACCGCACTCGGTGATCGAGACGGCGGGTTGCTCGGTAACTCCTGCATCGCGCAGGGCCTGGAAAAAGCGCGGAAAGCGCATATAGTTCCAGCTTTCTTGTTGCGGATTGCGGATGCGCCCCCACCAGTACTCGTGAAACCCAAGGTTAAAGCCATTCGCTGCGGCGTAGCGCACCACCTCATGAAAATGCAGCGCCATATTGGGCTCGGGCGTGCCCTGGCTAAAGTTGAGCACCGTGCCGGTATAACCGCGGGCTTTAGCCAGCTGCATCCAGCGCAGCGTGCAGGATGCCAGGAGTTGGCAATCGGTGGCCGAGTTCGTCGTCGGTTCGTTGGCAAATTCCCAGTGACGAATCCACGGCCTGTCGGCGATAAAACCGCCCATCTCGTTCCACCAGCGGTCAGCACCGTCTGCCCCTTGGACTATATAGTTGCCGTCATCGACAGGGTTACCGTTGTTGAACATGATGCGTCCGGTGCAGACACGGTCAGGAAAGGGGTTCTCGGTAGGAGGCTGTACCAGCTTGATGGTGGCGATGCGCCCGCCGGCAGCGCGGACAGCGTCGACAGTATTGGTAGCGATGTTGACAAACTGAACTGAGAGTTGCGGCATGCTGGCTCCCCCTATTGGTCACCCACAGTATAGTGTTTGAGGCCTAATGCGCAACACCATCCGGATGCTTTCGTAAAGATTTAGTAAAGAATACACAGAGGAGCCCACATCGCAGTAATACTGCATATAATTGGACAAGGGGCGCTATACAGAGGTTTCTCCAGGAGGTTTGATCACATGCCAGAGCCGATTCTGCAAGTGCGTGATCTGGTCAAGCGCTACGATCAGGTCGTGGCGGTCGATCATCTTTCGCTCGATGTCAACGAGGGGGAGATCTTTGGTCTGTTAGGTCCTAACGGTGCCGGCAAGACCACTACAATCCGCATTATCATGGATATTTTCAAGGCTGACGAGGGGCATGTCTCGGTGCTTGGACGCGACCCCGGAAAAGCCAGCGGACTGATCGGCTACCTGCCTGAAGAACGCGGTCTGTATACCAAACGCAAGGTACTGGATTGCCTGGTCTATCTGGCACGGCTCAAGGGTATGTCCAAGCCCGACGCGATTGCCAGTGCTGGCCGTTGGCTCAAGACCCTCGGGCTGGCCGAATGGGCACAACGGCGCGTGCAGGATCTTTCGCGCGGTATGCAGCAAAAAATCCAGTTTATTGCCTCTTGTGTGCACAATCCCAAGCTGCTTGTGCTGGATGAGCCCTTCCAGGGACTCGACCCGGTCAATGTCGAGGTCATCCGTAACCTTATGCAACAGCTGCGACAGAATGGCACGACACTGGTGCTCTCGGCACATGAAATGAATCGCGTCGAGGAATTGTGCGACCGCATCGCCATTATCAACCACGGTCAGCGCGTCCTCTATGGCCACCTGCGCGAGATCCAGGAGCAGTACGGCTCCAACATCATCCGTCTTCAGACTCCAGCTGAACTCGGCGAGCTGGAGGGTGTCACCAAGGTAGAGCGGCGCAACCAGGAGTATCTCTTACAGATCGGCAACACCGACCCGCAAATGATCTTGGCGCAGTTGGTCAGTCGCGGAGTGCAGATCGACTTTTTCGAGACCGGGTCTGCGCCACTCGAACAGATCTTTATCAACGTGGTTACGGGAGGTCAGCAGCATGTCTAAAGTGTGGGTGATCGCCAAGACCGAGTATGTGACCAATATCCGCCGTACGGGTTTTATTATCATGACGTTGCTGATTCCGTTCCTGGTGCTCCTGTTCCTGCTGATCAAAAACCTGGGAGGAGCAGCTATCGGCAACTATTTCGAGAGCCAGTTCAGCGGTTCGGACAAACCGATCGGCGTGGTGGATGGCTTTGGTGCCTTTTCGCCGATCTTGCCCGAATATGCCGATTACGTCCTGTATCCCGACGAAGAAACCGCTATCAAGGAAATCGAGGCTGGCAAGGTCGCTTCGGTAATGTCGTTCCCCGCCGACTATCTGCAATCCGGTAGAGTCAGGATACTAGCCAGCGACACTACCATGGGAGCCATGACCCGCCTGGATAGCGACCGCACAAAGGCCTTTATCATTGCCCATGTTTTACACGGCAAGCTCGACGAGGCTACCCTGGCAAGGGTGCAATCACCCTTTATCCCCGAAGTTATCGAGGTTGACCTGCCCGACCAGGATGGCGGTCCCAGCTCCGAGGGGCAAATGGTTGCCAGATTCATGCTGCCTTATATCTTTAGCATCTTTCTGGTTACGGCCGTCTTTTCCTCCAGCGGTGAGCTCTTGCAGAGCGTCTCGGAAGAAAAGACCAACCGTGTGATCGAGCTGATCCTCTCATCGGTATCTCCGCGCACCCTGCTGACGGGCAAGATCATCGGTATGGGCGCCCTGGGGCTGACCCAGATCCTCATTT
>Ga0123333_10002092_pt1 | contig 20699 bp, 18 predicted proteins | sample BioC12SIPDNA_3_FD_89957 | JGI IMG/M metagenome (GOLD analysis project Ga0123333, IMG submission 89957) | Anaerobic biogas reactor microbial communites from Washington, USA - Biogas_R2_B C12 SIP DNA | ecosystem: Engineered > Bioreactor > Anaerobic > Unclassified | place: Washington, USA... | reverse complement strand
CGAAGGAGCTCGGCACGCGCTTCACGACGGGCGTCGACGACCTGCGCAACCTGGCCGTGGCGCGCCTCGTGCTCGACAACTTCCCGCACATCAAGGGCTACTGGATCATGATCACGCCGGAGCTGACGCAGGTGTCGCTCTCGGCGGGGGTCTCCGACATCGACGGCACGATCAAGGCCGAGAAGATCGCCCACGCCTCCGGCGCTGTCACCGAGGAGGGTATGGAGGAGGAGGAGCTCAAGCGCCTCATCCGCGGCGCCGGCCGCGTGCCGGTCCTGCGCGACGCCCTCTACCGGGAGCTGAGGGTCTTCGCTTGAGCCGCGCCGACGGGCCGGCGACGGCGAGCGCCTCCGTCGCGCTCGGGATCGTCGCGTTCGCCAACGTCGCGCCCCTCCACTTCAGCCTCGAGCCGGGTCCGGGCACGCGCCTCGTGCGCGGCGTGCCCTCCGAGCTCAACGCCGCGCTGCGGCGCGGCGACATCGACCTGACGCTGGTGTCGTCGGTCGAGCTCGTCAGGCACAGGGACGTCTACCGCGCGCTCGCCGACTTCTCGATCGCCACGCTCGGGCCCGTCTACAGCGTCATGCTCTTCCACCGGCGGCCGTGGGAGGAGCTCGGCGGCGCGGCCGTGGCCGTCACGCCGCAGTCGGCGACGAGCGTCGAGCTGCTGCGCGTGCTGCTGGCGGCCGAGGGCAGGAGCGCCGACCTCGTGCCCACGCCGGGCTCGCTCGACGACATGCTCGACGCGGCCGGCGCGGCGCTGCTCATCGGCGACGCGGCCCTGAGCGAGGCCGTGAGGCACCTGCAGCCGCGCCAGGACGGCCCGGTGGCGCGCGGCGCCAGCGGGCGCAGCGTCGTCGACCCGGACCTGTACGTCACCGACCTCGGCGAGCGGTGGTACCGCCTCACGCGGCTGCCCTTCACGTTCGCCGTGTGGGCCTCGCGCCACGACCGGCCGCCCCCGCCCGACCTGCTCAGGCGCTTCCGCGCCGCGCGCGCCGACGGCCTGGGCCGCCTGGCGGAGGTCGCGGCCGTCGAGGCGCGGCGCCTCGGGCTGCCGACGTGGGTCGTCCAGCGCTACCTCGAGAACTTCCGCTACCACCTCGAGCCGCCCGACCGCGACGGGCTCGAGGAGTTCGCCGCGCGCGTCGACCCGACGTACCGCCCCGGCGGGCTGCGCTTCTGGGAGCACTGAGCCCGTGCGCCGGATCCTCGTCGTCCTGACCCTGTGCCTCCTCGCCGCGGCCGCGGCCCAGGAGGCCGACCTGGAGGGCGAGGTCCTCGCCTTCGACCACGACGGCCTCACGCGCGAGTACTACCTCTACCTGCCGCCCGACCTGGCGCCGGGCGCGCCGCTCGTCGTCGTGCTCCACGGGCGCGGCGGCTCGGCGGAGGGGATGGCGCGGCTCACGGCCTTCGACGCGGTCGCGGCCAGGCACGGTTTCGCGGTCGTCTACCCGCAGGGCATCGATGCGCAGTGGAACTACGTCGCCGGCATCCCCGGCTACGAGCTCGCCGCCGACGACCTGGGGTTCCTGCCCGCGCTCGTCGAGGCGCTGGTGACGGCGCACGACCTCGACAGGACGCGCGTGTTCGTCGTGGGCTTCTCGAACGGCGGCTTCATGGCGCAGCGTCTGGCGTGCGCGGCGCGCGACGTCTTCGCCGCCTTCGCCACCGTGGCGGCGGCCGGCTACGCGGGACTGCCCGAGGTGTGCGGGCCGCCCGCGCCGGTGTCCGTGCTGATGGTCCACGGCACCGACGACCAGGTCGTGCCGTTCGGCGGCCTGCGCGCCGACACCGATAGGGGCTCCGTGATGGTGCTCGCGTCCGTCGAGCAGACCGTGTCGTACTGGGCGGCCTTCGCCGGCTGCGACGCGAACGCCACCGGCCGGACCGTGCCGCAGACCGGACGCTCGCCCGGCACCGAGGTGCAGGTGGTCTCGGTCACCGGCTGCCCCGAGGGGCACGAGGTCGAGCTGGTGGTCGTCGCGGGCGGCGGCCACGCCTGGCCGGGACGCCCCGACCTGCTGCCCCCCGAGATCGCCGGGCGCGTGAACCGCGACATCGACGCCAGCGAGTACGTCTGGGAGTTCTTCGCGCGGCAGCCCGCCCGCGAGTAGCCCTCCTGGCGGCGCCGCTCGCCGCGGGGGCGGGGTTCCAGGTCACGGTGACCTTCGAGGTCTCGGGCGACGCTCAGATCGGGGAGACGGAGAAGGACCTCGTGAGGGTCAGGGCCACGAACGGCGTCAAGACCAAGGAGGCGACGTTCACGCTCACCGTCGTCGCCGGACCGTAGCCGAGCGGGACGCGCGGCTCGGGGTCGCGCGCTGCGGTCCTCAGAGGATGTAGCGGCTGAGGTCCTCGTCCTCGACGACGCCCTCGAGCTTCTCCCTCACCAGGGCCGCGTCCACGACGAAGTCCCCGAGCTCGGTGCCGAAGGACGCGTCCTCCAGGACGGTCTCGAGGATCGTGTGCAGGCGCCGCGCCCCGATGTCCTCGACCTCGCGGTTCACGCGCTCGGCGTACTCGGCGATCGCGTCGATGCCTGACTCCTCGAAGCGCACCCGCGTGCCGTCGACGGCGAGCAGCGCCTGGTACTGCTTCGTGAGGGCGTGCTCCGGCTCGGTGAGGATGCGCCGCAGGTCGCCCTGCGAGAGCTCCTCGAGCTCGACGCGGATCGGGAACCGCCCCTGCAGCTCGGGGATCAGGTCGCTCGGCTTCGCCACGCTGAAGGCGCCGGCCGCGATGAACAGCACGTGGTCGGTGCGTACGGGGCCCTGCCGCGTGGTCACCTGCGTGCCCTCGACGATCGGCAGCAGGTCGCGCTGTACGCCCTCGCCGCTGACGTCGCCGCCGCCGACCTTGTCGCCGCCGGCGATCTTGTCGATCTCGTCGATGAAGACGATGCCCGTCTCCTCGGCGCGCCGGATCGCCTCGCTGCTGACGGCCTCGCGGTCGATGAGCGCCCCGGCCTCCTCGTCCTCGAGGATGCGCCTGGCCTCCCTCACCGTGACGCGGCGCTTGACGCGGCGCTCGGGCATGAACCGGCGGAACATGTCCTGCAGGTTCATGCCGGCCTCCTCCATGCCGGGCAGGGGGATCGACACGTTCGGCTCGTCCCTGACCTCGATCTCGACGACGCGCTCGTCGAGCTCTCCGCCTTGCAGCAAGCGGCGCATGCGCTCCCTGCCCTCGGCGCTGCCGCCCGGCAGGAGGACGCCCAGCAGGCGCTCCTCGGCGGCCGCGGCGGCGCGGTCCCTGACCTCGGCGCGCTTCTCCTCCTCGACCATGACCTCGGCGGCGCGCACGAGGTCCCTGACGATCGAGTCGACGTCGCGCCCGACGTAGCCGACCTCGGTGAACTTCGTAGCCTCGACCTTGATGAACGGGGCGCGGGCCAGCCGCGCGAGGCGCCGCGCGATCTCGGTCTTGCCGACGCCGGTGGGGCCGATGAGCATGATGTTCTTCGGCGTGACCTCGGCCTGCAGCTCGGGGTCGAGCCGGCGCCGGCGGTAGTGGTTGCGCAGGGCGATGGCCACGGCGCGCTTGGCCTTGGCCTGGCCGACGATGTGGCGGTCGAGCTCGGCGACGATCTCCGCTGGCGTCAGTCCGGCCGCCTTGCGCGCGAGCTCCGCCGTCGAGCCGTCTGGAGCCACGGTGAAGTGCGGGCGGGAGGGACCGGGGTCGAAGGGGTCCATCAGGCCCCGCCCTCCTCGGCCACGGGGTCGCCGCCGCCGTTTTCGGGACCGGTCGCTCCCGCGGCGCTCACCGTCAGGACGGTGGCGTTGCCGCTGGTGAAGACGTCGATCTCGGCGGCGATCGCCAGGGCCGCCCGCGCGATCGCCTCGGCGTCCATGTCGGTGTGCCGCAGCAGCGCGGTGGCGGCGGCCTGGGCGTAGGCGCCGCCCGAGCCCACCGCGGCCACGGGCTCGTCGGGCGCGATGACGTCGCCGACGCCCGACAGCGTGAGTATCTGCTTGTGGTCGGCGACGATCAGCATGGCCTCGAGGTTGCGGAGGGCCCTGTCCGTCCGCCACTCCTTCACGGTCTCGACGGCGGCGCGGGTGAGGTTGCCGCGGTAGGTCTCGAGGTAGCCCTCGAACTTGTCCAGGAGCGTGAAGGCGTCGGAGACGGCCCCGGCGAAGCCGGCGACGACGGCGCCGTCGGCGAGGGCGCGCACCTTGACCGCGCCCCGCTTGACGATCGTGTCGCCCATGCTGACCTGGCCGTCGCCCACGAGCGCGGTGACGCCGTCCTTGTTGACCGCCACGATCGTGGTCCCATGTGGCCTGTTCATCGCCACGGAGGTTATCACCGGCCCAGCGCCGCCGAGGTCCGCGCCGGGACGCGTTCGGGCGCGGCGCTTGACGGGAGGTCCCGAACAGTCTAGATTACCTGTCGGTTATGGAACCGTTGGGTTATGGAGACCGGGCCGGCCACGACCTCGACGCCGTGTTCGCCGCCCTGGCCGACCCCACGCGGCGCGCGCTCCTCGAGCGCCTGGCGCGGGGCGAGGCCACCGTCACGGAGCTCGCGGCCCCTCTCGACATCAGCCAGCCGGCGGTGTCCAAGCACCTCAAGGTGCTCGAGCAGGCCGGGCTGGTCTCCGTCTCGCGCGACGGCACCAGCCGGCCGCGCCGGCTCGAGGCGGCCCCGCTGGCGGAGGCCAGCGCCTGGCTCGAGCGCTACCGGGAGTACTGGGAGGCGAGCTACGCGCGCCTCGACGAGCTGCTCGCCGACCTGAGGCGGCAACGCGGCAGCTGACCCGGGCGCGCCGCCCGGCACCCGCCGCGAAGGCGGCGAGAGGAGAGAGGCATGAGCCAGAAGGTCACACCGTTCCTCATGTTCGCCCAGGGGGCCCGCGAGGCCGCCGAGTTCTACGCCGAGGTGTTCCCCGACGGGCGGGTGCTCGACTCGAACGGTCCCGGCGTCGCCTTCGAGGTGGGCGGCCAGCGCTTCGAGGCGTTCGACGGCGGCCCGCACTTCACCTTCAGCGAAGGCATGTCGCTCATGGTGAGCTGCCGGACGCAGGCGGAGGTCGATCACTACTGGGAGCGCCTGCGCGAGGGCGGGGGCGAGGAGGGGGCGTGCGGCTGGTTGAAGGACCGCTTCGGCGTCTCGTGGCAGGTCGTGCCCGAGGCGCTGCCCCGGCTCCTCGCCGACCCCGACCCCGAGCGCGCCCAGCGCGCCCTGCAGGCGATGCTGAAGATGCGCAAGATCGACGTCGCCGCGCTCGAGGCCGCCGCCGACGGCCGGGCGGCGTAGGGCACGGCGATGGCAGGCACGAGCGCCCTCGAGCTGACGACGCCGACCCCGACGCAGGTGCTCATCACCCGCGCCCTGGCGGTGCCGCGCGAGCTCGTATTCGAGGCGTACACGACCCCGGACCTGATCAGGCGCTGGCTGCTCGGCCCCGAGGGCTGGACGATGCCGGAGTGCGACGTCGACCTCAGGCCCGGCGGCGGCTACCGCTACGTGTGGCGCAAGGCGGGCGTGCCCGACATGGTCCTCACCGGCAGGTTCGAGGCGGTCGAGCCGCCCGAGCGCCTCGTCGCCCGCGAGGCGTTCGACGACGACTGGACCGGCGGCGAGACGCTGGTCGTCACCGAGTTCGCGGCACAGGAGGACGGCGGGACGCTCGTGCGCACGACCGTCGAGTACGCCAGCCCTGCGGCCCGCGAGGCCGCCCTGAGGACGGGCATGACCGACGGGATGGAGGCCGGCTACCGCCGGCTCGAGGCGCTGCTGGCCGGCCGCGCGGGCTGAGCCGCCGCGCCCGCGGCCCCGGACGGCGCGCCGGCGGGGCTGGCGGGCCGAGGCGCCTCCGGCCCCGCCGGCCACCGACCCGGCGGTAGCATGGCCCGGTGCTGGGTCATCCCTACTCGAGCGGCTGGGTCGAGGTCATCGCCGGGCCGATGTTCTCAGGCAAGAGCGAGGAGCTGATCAGGCGCGTGACGCGCGCGCTCATCGCCAAGCAGGCCGTGCAGGTGTTCAAGCCCGTCATCGACGACCGCTACGACGCGCTCGCCGTCGCCTCCCACATGGGGCGCACCCTCAGCGCGCTGCCGGTCCCCGACGTCGCCGCGCTCGAGGCCGCGCTCGACGAAGGCACCCAAGTCGTGGCGGTCGACGAGGCGCAGTTCTTCGAGGCTGGCCTCGTCGACCTCGTCGACAGGCTGGCCGACAGGGGCAGGCGCGTTATCCTCGCCGGCCTCGACCTCGACTTCAGGGGGGAGCCGTTCGGTCCGATGGCCGAGCTGCTGGCGCGCGCGGAGGTCGTCGAGAAGCTGACCGCGATCTGCCGCTGCGGCCGTGCGGCGACGCGGACGCAGCGCCTCATCGCCGGCCAGCCCGCCCACGCGGACGACCCGGTCGTGCTCGTCGGCGCCGCCGAGAGCTACGAGCCGCGCTGCCGCTCCTGCCACGTCGTGATCCGCTCCGGGCGACCCACGCCGCTGTTCCCCGCGCCGGGAGGCTGAGCCGGGGCCGCCGACGCGGCGCCGCCGGCGCGCCGGTCGCGCGCGATGGCCTGCATCCGATCCCCGCCGGTACGCGTACCAGGAGGCGGAGGGGGACGACATGACGAGACGTCGGTCGCAGGCCAGGTCACACGCCATCTCACGCTGGGCCGCTCCGCTGCTCGGTCTGTCCGTGCTCGCCGCGCTCGCGGTGGCGGCGGCCGGGGGGTACGGCGGCTACGGCGGCCCGGACCGGCTCGCCGCGCAGGCCGAGGAGGCTGCCGGGGTGTCCACCGGCGCCTACACCGAGGAGCAGGCGGAGCGCGGCGCCCAGGTCTTCGCGCGCAGCTGCGCCGGCTGCCACGGCTCGACGCTGCAGGGCGGCATGGGCCCGCGCCTCGCGCCGCTGAACTCGGCGTGGCAGGGCATGAGCCTGGGGGCGCTCTACCGCTTCGTCAGCACGAACATGCCCTACTCCGCGCCGGGCTCCCTCGAGCCCCAGCAGTACGCAGACGTCCTGGCGCACGTGCTCGCGAGCAACGGCTACCCGGCCGGTGACGCCGAGCTCGCGCCCGACGCCGAGGCGCTCGGGGCCTTCGTCATCGACGCCCCACCGAACCAGTGAGCCCCCTCGCCCCATGGGAGGTAGGACCGTGAAGAGGACCATGCTCAAGGCCGCAGTCGCGCTCGCCCTCGTGCTCGGCGTCGGCGTCGTCTGGTCGCAGATGGTCGAGGCGCCGTCGGGCGAGCTCGCCACCCAGCTCCAGACGGCGATCCAGCACGCCGGCTTCAGCGCCGGCGCCGAGGACCTCGCGATGGCCTCGCGCCACCTCGGGCACGTGCTCAACTGCATCGTCGGCGAGGGCGGGGAGGGCTTCAACGCCGACTGGGGTCACCCCTGCGGCGGACAGGGCGCCGGGATCGCGAACGACCTCGCGTCCCACCCGCAGGCGGCAGACCTCCAGGCCCTCGTCGAGAGCGCCAGGGCGCTGGCCGCCCAGGGCGTGAGCCAGCAGTCGCTGCTGGCGGTGCAGTCGGCGGCCGCCGGCGTGGCGGCCCTCCTGCAGGTGATCGCGGGCGGTTAGCCGGCGCGACCCCGGGTAGGGGCACGGCAGGGTGCCCCAGCCGGCGACGTAGCATGGTCGGGTGATCGCAGCGGGGGCACCCCTGAGGGCGAGCCTCATCGGCGAGCCTCGCTTCTTCGCGGCGGGCGAGGCGGTGAGGCCGCCCTCGCGCAAGGGCACGGCGCTGCTCGCCTACCTGTGCCTCCGGCCCGAGGGGGCGAGCCGCCACGACCTCGCCGAGCTCCTGTGGGGCCCCGGCCGGCTGGCCAACGTCAGGCAGGAGCTGTACGCGCTGCGGCGGCTGCCCCACGCGGGGGCCTGGCTCGAGGAGGACGACCTCTCGGTGAAGGTCGTCGCCGAGACGGACGTGGACGCCCTGAGGCGCGCCGCGACGCACCCGGGCGACGAGGCCGAGCCCCCCCGGCCCGCCGGGCTGCTGCTCGGGCTCGACGGCCTCGCAGGGCCGTACCAGGAGTGGCTGGAGGTCGAGCGGCGGACGGTCGCCGAGCTGTCGGCGCGGGCGTGGTTGGGCGCCGCAGCCCGCCACGAGCGTGCCGGCCGCCTCGAGCAGGCGCTCGCCGCGGCAGACACGGCCATAGCCCTCGACCCGTCGGACGAGGCAGCGCACCGGGTCGGCATGCGCGCGGCGTACCGGCGCGGCGACCGGCCCGGCGCGCTGGCGCGGTTCGCCGCCTGCCGCGCGGCGCTCCGCGACGAGCTCGGGGTGGCGCCGGCGGAGGAGACCGCGTCGCTGGCGGCGCGCATCGAGAGCGGCCAGCCGCTGCCCGCCGAGCTCGACGCTTCCGCCCTGTCCGAGCCGTCGCTGGCGGTCGTCAGGGCCCTGGCGGTCGCCGACGGCGCCCTGGGGCCGCGCGGGCTGGCACGGGTCCTCGAGCGCCCCGACATGGAGGTGGCGAGCGAGCTGGCGGACCTCGAGGGAGCCGGGCTCCTCGACCGGTTCCTGGCGCTCGAGGCGCGCCTGGCTCGCACGGTCCTGGCCCAGCTCCCGTCCGGCCTGCGTCGGCTGCTCGCCCGTCGCGTGGCCGACGCCCTGCTCGCGGAGGGCGAAGGGGAGAGGGAGCCGGAACGCGTCGCGCGCCACCTCCTGGCCGCCGGCGACGCCGCCGCGGCGGCTCCGCTGCTCCTGCGGGCCGCCAAGGCGGCCGTGGACCGCTCGGGACCGGCCGCGGCCGTGCCGCTCGCGCTGCAGGCGGCATGGACGGCCGACCAGCGCGGCGAGGAGCGGTTCGAGGCCCTGCTGATCATCGAGGGCTGCGGGTCGCAGCTCGGCGACGGGCAGTTGCAGGAGGCGGCCCTCGTGGAGGCCGAGGCCCTGGCGCGGGAGGCGCAGCGGGACGCCTGGCTGGCCGAGGTGCGGGCTCGCCGTTCCCGCGCCGCGCTGCGGATGGGCCAGGTGGGCTTGGGCCTCGAGAGCGCCCTCGAGGCGCTCGAGATCGCCTCGCGCCTGCGCGACGAGCGGCTCGAGGCAAGAGCCAAGAACGCCGTCGGCGCGGCCCAGTTCTTCGCCGGTGACCTCGAGGGCGCGGCGCGTTCCTTCGCCGACAACAGGGCCGCCGGCGACAGCGTCGAGCGGTTCAGGGCGCTCAACAACCTCGGCAGCATCGCCGGGATGCTGGGCCGGACGCGGGAGGCGCTGGAGCACCTCGAGGGGGCCCTGACGTTGGCGAGAGCCGCGGGCCAGCGCGGTGACGTGGTCGGCACGCTCAACAACCTGGCCGCGACCGCCGAGCGCCTGGGGGACTACCGGCGGGCGATCAGGTACCTGAAGGAGAGCCTGGCCCTCGCCCGCACCGCCCGCGCCGCGGACGCCGAGGGCCGCGTGCTGCTCAACCTGGCGGTCGTGTACGGCAGGCTGGGCGAGCTGGGTCCGTCGTGGAACACCGCGGCCGAGGTCGAGGAGATGGCCGAGGAGCAGGGCGACCCCCGGTCGAGGATGCTCGCCTGCGAGCAGCGGGCGGAGGTCTACCGGCTCTGCGGCCGTCACCGCGAGGCCCTGGCGTCCTTCGACGACGCCGCCCGCGTCGCCGCGTCCGTAGACGACGAGCGCAAGGTCGTGTCGCTGCGCGCCCAGAGGGCCGCCGCGCTGGCCTGCTGGCATGGAGACCCGGGCGACCTGGAGGAGGCGAGGACGGCCGTCGACGACGTGGAGGCCGCCGGCCTCCGGGACGTCGCGGCGTGGTTGCGACTCGAGGTCGCGGCGACGGCTCCCGACGTCGCCACCGCACGCCGCTGGCTGGACGGCGCCGAGGAAGACGTCGCGGACAACGACCACGTCGGCTTCGTCACCGACCTCGTGCGGCTGCGCACGGGTCTCCTCGCCGACGCCCGCGCCGCGGAGCGCGTGAGAGCCGCCGCCGCCTGCGAACGGCTCGCGGCGCGCGCGCTCGCGGGCGCCGACGCGGCCCCCGTGCTCTTCGACGAGGGGCCCCACGCGCGGCTGCTCGTGGAGGTGTGGCGCCTCCGCCAGGACGGCGACGCCGACGGGCCGGCGCTCGACCACGCCTTGGCGCGTTGCCGCGAGGAGCTCGCCGCCCAGGCAGCCGGGCTGCCGCGCGCGCTGGCGGCCGGCCGCGTCGGCCGTCCCGACGAGTGGCTGCTTGGCCTCGTGCCGCCGGCGTTGACGGCGCGTTGACGCCCTTCCCCTAGCCTGCTCGCGAAGCACCGCGGGGGAGAGGGGCGGCAGGAGCCGATGGACGAGCGCTACCTACTGCGGGTCCTGAGCGGCGCGGGCCGCCCGGCCAGGGCGACCCTGCGCGACCTCCGGGACGGCAGTCTCAGCGAGTTCGCCGCCCTGGAGGACCTCTTCGCCCACCTGAGGGAGCTGGCTGACGCCGGCACGGGCGAGGACGACGACGAGATCGAAGCGACGGGAACTGGGCCCGAGGAGGTAAAGGAATGAGCACGAAGGGCATCTTGGCGATCGTTCGGGCCGCGGCGGCGGTCGTGACGCTGGCCGGCCTCGGCACGGCGGCGGCGCAGTTCGAGGTGATCGGGACGGCGACGGGGTCCTTGGACGGCGAGGCCCGCACCTGGTACTTCCTGGGCTTCGAGGGCGACGAAGGGCCCGACGGCACGGCGCGGCTCGAGGCGATGGAGGTGGGGCCGGTGGTGTTCTACATGCTCGACCTGCAGGGCCATGCCGAGGAGCGGTACCTCGTCGCGGGGACGCTTTCCGTCACCGGCACGATGTGGAGCGGCGTCGAGGCGTGCCCCTGCGTCTTCGACGAGAGCGAGGTCATGTACTTCAGCACGTCGTCGATGTTCGAGGCGGTCTACCAGTCGCTGGAGTCGGAGGTGGTGCTCGAGTCCGTCGAGCTCGCAGACGGCGGACCGGTGTCGGCGCGGGGTCGCTTCTCGGCCGTGCTCGGCCTCGTCGCGAACGTCGTGTCTGACCGCGAGCCGGACCCGGAGCGGACGATCCAGATCGCGGGCGAGTTCGTGATCGATCGCGTCGTCTACGAGGCGGAGTGAGGATGCGGCGCTCACGCGCAGGTCGGGGCCGCGGCAGAGGTCCCCGCGGCGGGGTCGTCGGGCGGGCGCGGTCGGCGCTGCTGGCGCTGGCGTGCCTCGGGCTCAGCTTCCCCCTGGCCCCCGTCGCCGCCGCCCAGGGAGCAGTCGCGGCCGCGACGGCCGAGGCGCGCCGCCAGCTCGACGCGCTGGAGGCGCTGCTCGACCCCGCCGAGCACGACGTCGACAGCCTGGCGCTCGAGCTCGCCTTCGAGGAGCCCGAGGCCATCGCGGCCTGGGTGGCGGAGAACGTGGGTCTCGAGCTCTACGCCGGCCTCCTGCGTGGCCCGCAGGGGACGCTGGTCGCTGGCGCCGGGAACGCCCTCGACCAGTCCGTGCTCCTCGCCAGGCTGTTGAACGACGCGGGCTACGAGGCGAGGGTGGCGTTGGGCGAGCTGACCGACGCCCTGGCGACCGAGCTGGTGATGAGCATGTTCGTCGCCGGCGCAGGGGCGAGTCAGCGCGACGCCAGGAGCGTGACCGACGTGGCCTCGTCCGTCGCCTCGGCCACCGGCGCCGACACCGAGCGCGCGGCCGCGGGGCTCAGCGAGCTCACGGAGACCGAGCTGCGAGACCTGCCAGCCTACGCCGAGGCGGTCGCGCAGGCCGAGGCGCTCCTCGCCCAGCTCGGGCGGCCCGTCGACCCCGTCATGACCGACGAGCTCGTCGCGGAGGCCCGCGACTACGCCTGGGTCGAGTACCGGCTCAGCGAGGCGGAGCCGTGGACACCGGCGCACCCGGCCTGGCCCGCGTCGGCGGCGCTGCCGGCGGTCGCCGCCGTCAGCCACCTCGACGGCGAGGTGCCCGCGGAGCTGACGCACCGCCTGCGGATCGAGGTGTCGATCGAGCGCAAGCGGGGAGACGAGTTCGAGGTCGAGCCGCTGATGACGCCGTGGGAGCGGCCGGTCGCGAACCTGCTCGGCCACACGGTGGTCGTCGGCAACAGCCCGATGGGCGAAACGGGCCCGGCCGACCTCGCCCGCGTCGGCGCCGAGCTGGTCGACGTCGCGTTCTTCGTGCCCGTGCTCGACGGCGCGATCGCGCCCGGCGCGCAGGCCTTCGACCTGAACGGCAACCTCGTGCCGCCCGACGCGGCGGCGAGCCACATGGCGGGCGTGTTCCAGACGGGAGCCGAGCGGCTGGGCGGCGCGATCGGGGCCCTCGGGGCGATGGGCGGGGACGCCGCCCCCGCCGAGCCGTTCGCGCTCACCGCGCAGTGGATCGACTTCGTGCTGGTAGCCCCGGGTGGGGAGGAGACCAGGCACCGTCGCACGGTCTTCGACCGGCGTCCGGCCGAGGCCCGGGCCGCGGGCGGCGAGGAGCTCCTCGACCGCTCCGTGCTCAAGGACGGCCTGGTCACCACCTACGCGGTCATGGCCAGCGGCGGCCGCCTCTCCCCCTCGTTCGTCGCGTCCGAGCTCGGTGAGCAGGCCGCGTTCCACCTCGCCGTCCTCGAGCGGCTCGCCCAGGCGCCGGCCGACGGCGAGGCCGCGGACGAGGCCGCCCTGCTCCTCGACCTGCTCGCGGACTACGTGCCGAAGGACCACCTCAGGCTGATCGCCGCGTCTGACGGCATCGACGGCACCCTGGACGGGCTCGCGTACCGGGCCGAGCCGGCCCTGTTCGCCCTGTTCGGGTCCTTCACGCCCACGGAGGAGGGCAGGGCCCGGTCCGGCGTCGACGTCATCGCCAACGCCAAGCGCACCCTCGTCCTCGATGGTGGCGACGTGGTCCAGGACTTCGAAGGGTCCGTGCTCGCGGGCGTGTGGGACACCGTCATCGAGCGCGAGTTCGTGGCGGGCTTCGGGGGACCGGTCGCCACGGCGCTGCGGCAGGATCGGCCCGAGGGCTACAGGGTCGTCACCGCAGGCGACACGACGGGGCTGAGGGAGGCGGGAGCGCCGGACGAGGCGTTGACGGCGCTGCGCGCCGACCTGGACAACGGCTACGCGGTCGTGGTCCCGCAGCGGTCGTCGGTGGACCCGGAGGGCTTCGCCTACTGGAGGGTCGACCTCGCCTCCGGCGAGACCCTGGGGATGGACGCCTCCGGCCGCGGGAACGCGATGACGGAGTTCCTCATGAGCCTCGCCGTCGGGCTGACCGTCAACGCGGCCCTCGCGGTGCCGAGCCTGATCCAGTGCGCGTCGAGCTCGAACCCGGCGCTCTGCTACTGCGACGTGATCGCGTCAGGTGTCCTGTTCTCGTTCCTCGGCGCCCTGCTGGGGGCGCTGTTCGTCGCGGAGCGCTTCGTGGCGGTGATCGTGACCTACACGATCGTCGACGTGACGGTCATCGGTCCTGTGACGACGTTCTTCACGCCCCCCGTCTGCTCGGGGTACGCGGGCGGCCCGCCGAACGGACGCGAAGCCCTGGCCGTCGCGGGCGCCGCCGGGCGATGTGTCGCCTCGTGAGCCGGAGACGCGCCCCAGGGCGAGGCACGCGAGGAGGTCCACGGAGATGACGGCGCTCGGGCCCCACCACGCTCCGACGGCGCCGCGCTCCGCCCCGGCGCTCGGCCCCATGTCGATGCCGGTCGCCCAGGACACGGCCGCTGCCGACCACGTCAAGTCCTTCTCGGGGGGTAGGTCACGATGAAGCGTCCCTGGGTGATCGGTTGTCTCGCCGTCTTCGTCCTCGTCGTCGGCACCGGCGGCGTGCTGGCGTACAACTACGTCGGACGTCCCGCGCTGGCGGCGATGAACGCCGCGCGGGCGATCGCGCGCATCCCGCAGATCGAGAGCCGCGTGCGGAACCGGACCGCTTTCGTGCCGCCTGAAGACGGCGTCATGACCGCGGACCAGGTAGAGAGGTACGTCAGGGCGGCGACGTCGCTCCGGGTCGAGCTCGAGGGGCGTGGCGCCGCGCTTGCCGCCCGCTTCGAGGGCCTCCGTTCGCGCGGGGAGACGTCCTCCGTCCGTGACTTGGCGTTCGCCTACTCCGAGGTGGCGAGGCTGATCGTCGCGGCGAAGGAACGGCAGGTCGGGGCGCTGAACTCCGAGGGGTTCTCGCTCGGCGAGTACGCGTGGGTCCGGACCCAGACGCTGGCCGCCGCCGGCCTGACCGCCTACCAGGTCGACCTCCAGCGGCTCCGGGACGGCGGTGACGCGCTGCTGGAAGCCCGCGTCGACGTGCCTCCGGAGAACGTCGAGCTCGTCAGGGGGCTCGAGGTCCAGTTCGAGGAGCTCCTGCCGCTCGCCGCGTTCGGGCTGTGATGGCGGCCATGCGCTTCGGGAGCGGCAGCGCGCCCCGGGTCCGCCGGCGTCGCCGCATGTCGGCGACGGCGCGCGCGCTCGTGACCTGCATGGCGGCCTCGCTGGTCTCCGTCGCCCTCGCCCAGCAGTGCACGCCGGAGGCCGAGCCGAACGACACGCCGGGGCAGGCCACCGCCCTCGGCGGCGCCGGGCCCGACGCCGTCGCCGCCGCGGCCAGGGGCGCGCTCGGCGCGCTCTGCCTCGTCGGCGAGAGGGGAGGCGACCAGGACGCGTTCCTGTGGGTCCTGGACGACGCCGCCAGCGCGCACGAGTGGGTCGTCGAGCTGGAGGGCCCGCGGGGCGGCCTCACCCAGCTCGACGTCTTCGAGGTCGAGTTCGCCGAGAACGGGGTCGACGTGACCCGAGCCGACGGCCTCTTCCGCATCGGCACCGTCGACGGCCGGTCGGTGACGTCGGCGCCCTTCCTGCTGGGGCCCGGCCGCTACGTCGTGGGAGTCTCCGGCGCGCAGGCGAGCGGGCGGTACGTCGCGCACCTGCGCCCGGCGCCGTTGAGCGACCGTTCGACCCCGCATCGCGAGGGACGCGTGCCCACCGGGGCCTTCGGCGTGCACGCCCCGGTCGCGGGCGGCTTCGAGGTGCCGTTCCGGTTGGGAGACGAGGCGGCGGAGTACCTCTGGGGCCTGGCTCTCCAGGCGCCGCTCGGCAGCTCCGCGGAGCTGGTGCTGGAGGGGCCCGCAGGCGAGGTGGGCAGCCTGCGAGCCGATGGTCACCGGCCGGTGCGCCTGACGAACCTCGGCCTGGCGCCGGGGGACTACGTCGTGAGCGTGCGAGGCGGTCAGGAGGCCGGCGGCTACGCGGCCGTGCGGCTGGAGCGGCAGGGCCGGCTCTCCGACGGCGTGGAGGTCGAGCCGAACGACCGGCCGGACGAGGCCACGCAGTTCCGCCTCGGAGGGGAGATGCGTGGCGTCGCCGACGGCAACGACCATCTGCGCGTCGACGTCGCGGCGGAGCAAGCCGGCTCGGTATGGGACCTGCACCTCGAGGCGGAGGCGGAGGTCAGGCTGCGGATCTCCGGTCCCGGCGGAGAGCTGCTCCAGGAGCGGCGCGGTGTGAGCGGCACGTCGCCGGGCCTGCACCTGGAGGAGGGAGCCTACACGATCCTCGTCTCCGGCAGCGGGGGCGCGGAGTACGCGCTGTCCTTGCGCGGCGGCCGTCCGGCCGAGGCCGGGTTCGAGAGGGAGCCCAACGACCTCGTGTCTGGCGCGACGCCCCTGGGACCGGAGATGCAGGCGCGCGGAGAGCTGAGCCTGCAGGACGCGGACTTCTTCCGCCTCGACGTCGCCGAGCGAGCCCAGCGTTTCCGTCTGCAGCTCGTCGGGCGCGGGGTGGAGGAGCTCGCGCTGCACGACGCGGGCGGCGGGCTGCAGGCCCGCGTGACGGGGGAAGGGCGCATACGGCTCGACGACGTCGTGCTCATGCCGGGCACGCACTTCGTGCGGGTCTCCGGGGGCGAGGGCGAGTACGCGCTCAGGGCGCTCGCGCTCGGTCCGGCGCCGGAGCAGGCCCCTAGCGGCGACGGCCCCGGGCGGGACGAGCCTCTCGAGGCGGCACCGGAGGCGGCTGCCGAGGACGAGTCGGCCGAGGACGCGGTCGGTGACCCGGTCGGGGCGGCCCTGCCGAGCCTGCCGCCACCGCCGCCCGGGGTGCTCGAGTGGGAGCCGAACGACGACGCGTCGCGGGCCGGCCGCCTGGAGCACGGCGCGGTGCACGTCGGGCGCCTGGCGTCGGCGGTCGACGAGGACCGCTACCGCTTCTCCCTCGCTACCAGCCAGTACGTGCGGCTCGAGCTGCAGCCGGCGGAAGGCGAGACCGGTTGGCGCCTGGCCCTGGACGGGACGTCCTACTACCCGGTCGAGGGCGACGGCGGCGGGCGAGTCGTGGCGGAGCGCTGGCTGCTGGCCGGCGACCACGAGGTGCGCTTGAGCGGCGCCTGGCTCGCGGCGACGCCCACCGGCTACTACCAGCTGCGTCTCTTGCCGCTCGGCGCGTTGGGGGCGCCGGCCGACCGCGAGCCGAACGACTCGCCGGAGCTGGCCGGCTTCCTGCCCGCCGACCTGCGCCTGACAGGACGCGTGGGCGAAGCCGGCGACAGGGACGTGTACCGGCTGCCGCCGTTCGCGGAGGAGACCGTCCTGCGGTTGACGAACTTCGGCGACGAGCGGGCCGGGTTCGACACCCTGATCGGCGGTCGCGTGGCGCGTCTCGAGCCCGGCGCGGACGGCTCGCTCAGCTTGACGCTGCCGGCGGGCGAGGAGGCCTACCTGCGCGTCTCCGGCAAGGGCGAGTACCGAGCGGAGCTGGGGTTCTCGTCACCGCCCGACCCGGCCTGGCTCGTGCCGGCGCGCGACGGCGGTGAGATCGAGGCGGAGCTCTCCCTCGCGGCCGAGGAGGTCGCGGCGTACTGGCACGACGGCCAGAGCGTCGCGGGCACGCTCACGCTGCGGAACCGAGGCGAGCGCGACGTGGCGGCCTCGCTCGACGCGGCCGCGAACGTGCCGGGCGCGACCGTCGACCTGCCCGAGGCCGCCACGCTGCGGGCGGGCGCGGAGGTCGAGGTGCCGGTGACGGTCCGCCTGCCTGCCGACATGTCCGACCAGTCGCCCATCGTCCTGCAGGTGTCCGCCGCGGCCGAGGCCGCGGGGTCCGTCGCCAGCGTGGACGTCGCCCTTCGCTGCGAGGCCCCGCCGGTCGCTCCGTTCCCGTTCTGGAGCGTGCCGGAGAGCCTGCTCGGGCGCCCCAACGTCATGGCGGCCGGCCTCGGAGCCTCGGTGCCGGACGGTTTCGAGCCGCACAGCCGCGACCGCTACGTGAACGACGGCCGGACGACGGTGGCGAGCGGAGGCTGGGTCGGCCCGGACCACGCGCCCACGTTCCGCCTGGCCGGAGACGAGCCCGTCTCGGTGATCGGCACGGTGCTGAACCCCTCCTCCGATGTCGCCGCCGGCTGGCAGCTCAGGCGCTTCCGCGTCGAGACGTCCCTCGACGGCGTCGGTTTCGAGACGATCCTCGAGGGCGAGCTCAGCGCGTCGAGGGTGGACCAGTCGTTCGTCTTCGAGCGGCCGGTGCTGGCGCGCTACGCGCGGCTCGTCGGCGTCGACTCGCACGGCGGGGACGCGCAGGGCTACCTCGGCGAGTGGAAGGTCATCGCCGAGGACCCGGCCCTCTTCTCCGGTCTCGACCTCGCGACGCCGGCACTGGGTGGCCACGTCGTGTGGTCCGAGCCGCTGCTCGACACCGGCGACCTCCAGGACCTGCTGGCCGGCGACGGGGCGATCGGCCGGCTGGACCTCAGGGGCTCCGAGGGCTACGGCTTCGCGCTCGGCTTCCGGGACGGCAGGGCGGCGCTGGTGAGCGAGGTCTCGCTGACCCAGCCCGATGCCGAAGCCGAGCAGCTCTTCGAGCGGGTCGAGGTGGCCGTCAGCACGGCGGGCGCCGCCGGCCCCTGGCGCCCCTTGACCTCGGCCGAGCTCGGGGCCGCTGGTCGGACCACGACGGTCAGGCTCGACGCGCCGGTGTGGGCGCGCTACCTCCGCTTCACCTTCCCGAAGACGGAGGGAGGCCGGTACTTCCAGTCGCCACGCCACCTGGCCGTCCTCGAGGCCCCCGTGGCGGGCGGTTACCTCTCGGTGCTGGCGGAGTGGGGCACAGACACCACCGCCGGTCCGTACGAGCGCCTGGTCGGTAGGGAGGTGGCCGCTCCCGACGGACCGGACGCGGGCGACGCCGCGAGCGAGGCGACCCGGCTCGTCAGCGGCGACGAGGTCTCGGGCAGCGTGGCCGTCGCCGAGGACGTCGACTGGTACCGGATCACCGTGCCCGCAGGGGAGAACCACCTCGAGGTGAGGCTGGCGGGCGACCCCAGCATCGCCTACCTCTACGAGCTGACCGACCTGGATGGCGCGGCGGTGCCCTTCCAGGCGCGGGAGGACGGTGACGACGTCGTGCTCGGGGCGTACGTGGAGCCCGGCGACTACCTGCTGAGGCTCGAGGAGCCCAAGCGCACGGTGATCTTCGCCTGGGACACCAGCGGCTCGGTGAGCCCCTACCAGGCGATCACGTACAGCTCGCTGGGGAGCTTCGCGCAGGGCGTGGACGCCGACCGCGAGTCGGTCCAGCTGCTGGCGTTCAACGAGCCCGCGCCGGTGTGGCTGCTGCCCTACTGGTCGAGCGACACCGAGCGCGTGCAGCGGGCGATCACCGAGTGGGGGAGGGGTGCGGAGTCCAGCAACGCCGAGCTGGCTTTGCTCACGGCCACCGAGGCGCTGCGGGACCGCGAGGGCACCAAGGCCATCCTGTTCATGACGGACGCCGAGACCGGCGGCTACGGACTCACCGCCGACCTGTGGGGGGCGCTCGAGGCGGTGCGCCCCCGCGTGTTCACCTTCGAGATCAGCTCCGGCGGGAACGAGTACCCGCAGCAGCTCATGCAGAGCTGGGCCGGCGTGAACGCCGGCGTGTACTCGATGGCCCGCGGCGTGGGAGACTTCGACGCCGGCTTCGCGCGGGCCTCGTGCCTGCTGCGGAGGCCCAAGCGCTACACGGTGACGGTCACGACGTCCGCCGTCGAGCCGCCCGGGCCGGGCACCCTCAGCGTCCTGCCCGCCACGGCCGCCGGCCAGGGCGCGGTGCACGTGGTCTTCGACGCCTCGGGGTCGATGGGCCAGGCGCTGCCGAGCGGCGAGCAGCGCATCGCGGCGGCCAGGCGCGCGCTCGAGGACCTCGTCGGCACAGTGCTGGACGACCAGACCCCCTTCTCGCTGCGGGCCTTCGGGCACGTCGCCCCGAACTCGTGCGAGACGAGGCTCGACGTCCCGCTCGGTCCGCTCGACAGGGAGGACGCCCTGGCGGCCGTGCGCGCCATCGAGCCGAAGCTCCTCTCGCAGACCGCGATCGCCGACTCGCTGCTGCTGGCCGCGGACGACCTGTCGGGCGCCACCGGGCCGCGCACGGTCCTCCTGATCACCGACGGGAAGGAGTCGTGCGGCGGGGACCCCGCCGAGGCTGCCGCCCGGTTGAGGGCGGCAGGGGACGTGACGATCGCGATCGTCTCCCTGGCCCTCGACGAGGACGGCCTCGCCGCCTTCGAGGACCTGGCGGCGGCGATCGACGCGACGTACGTCGACGTCGGCTCGTTCGAGGACCTGAAGGAGGCGATCGCCGCGGCCCTAGAGCCGGCGTTCGAGGTCTACGCGGCGGACGGCGAGCTCGTCGCTACCGGGAGGGTGGGCGACAGCGTCGAGCTGCCGATGGGCGTCTACCGGGTGCGGGTACTCACGTCGCCCGTCCAGGTCTTCGAGCCTGTGGTGGTGCCGGGGGACGGCAGCGTCCAGGTGGTCGCCGGGGAGAGGTAGGCGTAGGCTGGCCGCATGAAGAGCATCGTGGAACGTGCGCGGGAACTGCAAGCCAAGACGGTCGCGACGCGGCGCGACCTCCACAGGCACCCGGAGATCGCCTTCGAGGAGCACCGCACCATGGACGTGGTCGAGCGCCGCCTGCGGGAGATCGGGCTAGAGCCGCGCACGGGGGTCGGGGGTACCGGCGTCGTCGCGGTGATGGACACGGGGAGGCCGGGGCCGACGGTGCTGGCCCGGGCCGACATGGACGCGCTGCCGGTACCGGAGGAGAAGAGCGTCGAGTACCGCAGCACGACGCCGGAGAAGATGCACGCCTGCGGTCACGACGGCCACACGGCCGTGCTGCTCAGCGTGGCCGAGGCCCTGTTCGGCCGCAGGGACGAGCTGGCCGGCCGCGTCGTCTTCGTGTTCCAGCCCGCCGAGGAGATCGTGCGTGGCGCCAGGGCGATGCTCGACGACGGCGCCCTCGAAGGGGTCAAGGTCGACCACGTCATCGGCCTGCACCTCTCGAGCAACGACCCGGTCGGCACCGTCGCCGTGCGCGCGGGCCCGGCGATGGCGGCCACCGACAGCTTCCGGCTCGTGGTGAAGGGCAAGGGCGGTCACGCGGCGTACCCGCACGACTGCATCGACCCGATCGTCGCCGCCTCGCAGGTGGTGACGGCGCTGCAGACCCTGGTGAGCCGCGAGACGGAGCCTGCGGACCAGTCCGTGGTCAGCATCACCAGCTTCCACGCGGGCACGGCCTACAACATCATCCCCGAGGAGGTCGAGCTCAAGGGGACGCTCAGGACCTTCGACGCCGGCACCCGCGAGCGGCTCAGCGCCCGCGTGCTGGAGGTCGCCGACTCCGTCTGCCGCACGTACCGCGCCAGGCTCGAGAGCGAGTGGTTCGACGGCACGCCGGCGGTCGTCAACGACGAGGCGTCGGTCGAGAGGCTGAAGCGCGTCGCTGCGGGCATCCTCGGCGAGGAGAACGTCGTGGAGCAGCGCCCCATCATGGGCGGCGACGACATGGCGCTG
>Ga0123333_10002089_pt1 | contig 20717 bp, 20 predicted proteins | sample BioC12SIPDNA_3_FD_89957 | JGI IMG/M metagenome (GOLD analysis project Ga0123333, IMG submission 89957) | Anaerobic biogas reactor microbial communites from Washington, USA - Biogas_R2_B C12 SIP DNA | ecosystem: Engineered > Bioreactor > Anaerobic > Unclassified | place: Washington, USA... | reverse complement strand
GAGCGGGACGACTCGGTCGAGCGCACGCTCGAGGGGCTGACCGTCGTCGTGACCGGGTCGCTGGAGGGCTTCAGCCGTGACGAGTCAAAGGAGGCGATCGTCTCCCGCGGTGGCAAGGCGGCCGGGTCCGTCTCCAAGAAGACCGACTACGTCGTGGTGGGCGAGAACGCCGGGTCCAAGGCCGACAAGGCCGAGCAACTCGGGGTGCCGGTCCTCGACGAGGCGGGCTTCGTGCGCTTGTTGGAGACCGGGTCACCGGACTGACCGCCACGGAGACGTGACACTGGTGCGCCTCCGCCCACCAGTGTCACGTCTCCCGGTCGTGCCCGTCCCAGACCACCTCGCGCGACCCGGTCAGTCGCGCTCCCTCGCTCACCGGATGCTCGGTCAGGAGCCCCGTGTGCATCAGGTGCAGCACCGGCACGCCGTGCTGCAGGACCGCGAGGTCGGCGACGATCCGGCGGTGGCAGCGCCACCAGACGGCCTCGCTGCACATCACCGCGGTCCTGCGCTCCGCCGCGCTCGCGAGCACGTCCTGCAGCGCGACCGTGAAGTCCTCGGTGCGGGTCCCGGCGGCGTAGGCCCGGAACTGCGCGACGCGCCACCAAGGGTCCGGGCTGGCGGCGTCCTCGTCAGCGGTGAGCCGGCGTCGCCCGCCGAGGCGTTGCTCCCACCGATAGCCGATGCCCCGCTCGGGTAGCCACTGTTCGAGCGCCTCTCGCCGGGCATCGGGGTTGTGCCGGCTGCCCGGGAACCGGCGGATGTCCACGAGCTGCTCGACGCCGGCAGCGGTGAGCAGGTCCCCGAGGTCGTTCCGGTCGAGCGTGCCGTGCCCGACCGTCAGCAGCGTCGCCGGCTGGTCCATCCGACCCATGCTGCCACCGCCGCCCCGGCCACCCCGGACACACTGGCCACCAACCACCCCGGCCACCCGCAAACGCACGGTACGCGGACAGCGGGCGCCACGGCATACTCCCCAGTGCGGGTGAGACGCGGATCCGGCGCACGGGGGATGCGCCCGCTCCGCGCGCGTGGGCAGCATGGGGGCATGCGCTGGTTGTGGCTCCCGATGCTCGCCTTCTTCGCCTACCTCGCGGGTGGGGCGGTCTGGGAGGGCGAGTGGGTGATGGTTGCGGTCTATGCGGCCGTCGGGGGCGGGCTGACCTACTGGCTGAGCCCGTGGCAGGGTGGGAGGAGCCTGCGACACGAGGAGGTCATGGCGATGCCGGAGTCCGAGCGTGAGGTCGTCGTCTACTGGCGGCCGGGCTGTCAGTACTGCATGCGGCTGAAGTCATCTCTCGGCGACCTGCGCGACAAGGCGCTCTGGGTCAACATCTGGCAGGACGACGAGGCCGCGGCCTTCGTGCGCAGCGTCAACGACGGCAACGAGACCGTACCCACCGTGGTGATCGACGGGGAGGCGCACACCAACCCCGATCCCGAGGTGGTGCGACAGCGGCTGGAGCCGGTGGCATGACCGAGATCTCGATCCGGAGGGTCTACGACGGCGCACCGCCCGGGTGGCACCCGATCTTGGTCGACCGGCTCTGGCCGCGCGGCATCGCCAAGGACGACCTGTCCGCCACCTGGCTCAAGGAGGTCGGCCCTTCCACCGAGCTGCGGAAGTGGTTCGGTCACGACCCGGAGCGCTTTGAGGAGTTCGCCGAGCGCTACCGCCAGGAGCTCCAGGGGTCGGAGGCCTTCGACGAACTTCTCGAGGAGGCCCGCGGCCACAAGCGGGTGGTCCTGCTCTACTCCGCCAAGGACGAGGAGCACAACCAGGCCGTCGTGCTGGCGGACCTGCTGTGCGAGAGGCTCTGACCGGGCTCGTCGCGGCCCACGCGGGGGTGTGGCGGTGGTCCTAGGCTGGGGCGCATGGCGATCCTGCACCGGGCCACGCTCACCCCGACCAAGCTCGAACTCGTGCTGCCATGGCTCGACCACCAGCCTTGGGGAGGCGCAGGGGAGCCGGAGCTGATCGGCTCCTACCGCTTCGACGATCCGGAGGGCGAGGTCGGTGTCGAGGCGCTGCTCATCCGCCGCGGTGACGCGGTGCTCCATGTCCCGCTGACCTATCGCGCGGCCCCGATCGAGGGGGCCGACGAGCACCTGATCGGGACGCTGCATCACTCGGTGCTGGGGGAGCGCTGGGTCTATGAGGCCGCGGGCGATCCCGTCGGCCGGGGCTGCTACGCCCGGGCGCTCGCCGGGCAGCAGGAGCAGGCGGTCTTCGAGGTCTACGACGGTGACGCGATGGTCGAGGTGCGCGACCCGACGATTCGGCTCGCGCTCGAGTCCGACCCGGCCGACGACCCGGACGTGCGGCTGGCCAACGTCGTGGGTGACATCACGGGAGCGCAGCGGCTCGTCGCCAGCTGGGACAGTGGCAGCGGAGTGGTCGCGGCCGCGGGTCCAGCGGCGGCCTACGTGCACACGACGTCTCCGATCGGGCTCACGGTGGACGTCACGAACGTGGCTGAGGCACTCGAGGCTCTGGACGAGCCCGAAGCGAGAACGTGAGGGCAAGGCGCGACCACCTTGCGCAACTCCAGAAGTTCTCGTGCCCTTCTCGCATTCGCGACCTACCCTGACGGTATGACGTTGAGCGCATCGGAGTTCTACGAAGCGAGTCTGAGCCTGCCTCCGTCCGTGCGCAAGGACATCGCACTACGGCTTCTTGAGTCCGTCGAAGTGGTCGATGACGCGGCCGTCGAGGAGGCGTGGACCGCGGAGATCTTGTCCCGCATCGACGGCATCCGCCGCGGTGACGTGCAGCGTGTCCCGCACGAGGAGGTCGGGGCAGGTCTGGCGGAGCGTCGGGCCGCTCGGCTGGCGGCGCGGCAGCAGTCGTGAACCTGGGCACGCATATGTGGCCTGTGCGACGTCTATACCCCGCGCGCAGCAGGGACAAGCGTGCCCAGGTTCGGTGAGGGGACGCGGTTCGGAGCGGCGCCGACGGGAACCTAGACTGACCCTCATGTCCGCACTGTCCCGCGACGATGTCGCGCACGTCGCCATGCTGGCCCGCATCCAGCTCACCGATGAGGAGCTCGACCGCCTCGCCGGCCAGCTCGACCAGATCGTCGGCTGGGTCGGCCAGGTCAACGAGGTCGCGGCCGACGACGTGCCGCCGATGAGCCACCCGCTGCCGCTGACCAACGTGACCCGCGCCGACGAGGTGCGCCCGAGCCTGACCGCAGAGCAGGCGCTCGCGAACGCCCCGGAGGCCGAGCTCGACCGCTTCAGCGTCCCCCGCATCCTGGACGAGGACTGAGTATGACGACCGCTCCCGACCTCACCCGCCTCACCGCCGCGCAGATGGCCGAGGGCCTGGCCGCCGGTGACTTCACCTCCGTCGAGCTGACCCAGGCCCACCTGGACCGCATCGCCGCGCTGAACCCGGTGCTCAACGCCTTCCTGCAGGTGGACACCGAGGGTGCGCTGGCCACCGCGGCCGACGTCGACGCAGCCCGCGCAGCCGGTGAGCAGCTGCCCCGCCTGGCCGGCGTGCCGATCGCGGTCAAGGACATCGCCTGCACCGAGGGCATCCCCACCACGGCCGGCTCGAAGACCCTCGAGGGCTGGATCCCGCCCTATGACGCCACGATCGTCACCCGCCTCAAGGCCGAGCGCATGCCGATCCTCGGCAAGACCAACATGGACGAGTTCGCCATGGGCTCCTCCACCGAGCACTCGGCCTTCGGCCCGACCCGCAACCCCTGGGACCTGGATCGCATCCCCGGCGGCTCCGGCGGCGGCAGCTCCGCCACGGTCGCCGCGTTCCTGGCGCCGCTGGCCATCGGCTCGGACACCGGCGGCTCGATCCGCCAGCCCGCCGCCGTCACCGGTTCCGTGGGCGCCAAGCCGACCTACGGCGGCGTCTCCCGCTACGGCGTCATCGCGCTGGCCTCCAGCCTGGACCAGATCGGCCCGTGCGCCCGGACCGTCACCGACGCGGCGCTGCTGCACGAGGTGATCGGAGGCCACGACCCGATGGACTCCACCAGCATCGACGCCCCGGTCCCGCCGGTCGTGGAGGCCTCGGCCAACCGCGACCTCACCGGCCTGCGGATCGGCATCGTCAAGGAGCTGACCGGCGAGGGCTACCAGGCCGGCGTGCAGGCCCGCTTCGACGAGTCCGTCCAACTGCTGCGTGACGCCGGCGCCGAGATCGTCGAGGTCTCCTGCCCGCACTTCCAGTACGCCATGGCCGCCTACTACCTGATCCTGCCGAGCGAGGCCTCCTCCAACCTGGCCCGCTACGACGCCATGCGCTACGGCCTGCGGGTCGCGCCGGAGGGCGTGGAGAGCCCCAGCGCCGAGCAGGTGATGGCGGCCAGCCGCGACGCCGGCTTCGGCGACGAGGTCAAGCGCCGCATCATCCTGGGCACCTACGCCCTCTCCTCGGGCTACTACGACGCCTACTACGGTCAGGCGCAGAAGGTCCGCACCCTCATCGCGCGCGACTTCGAGGCCGCGTTCGAGCAGGCCGACGTGCTCATCAGCCCGACGGCGCCCACCACGGCGTTCAAGATCGGCGACAAGCTCGAGGACCCGATGGCGATGTACCTCAACGACATCGCCACCATCCCCGCCAACCTCGCCGGGATCCCCGGACTCTCCCTCCCCTCGGGGGTGGCGGACGAGGACGGCCTGCCCGTCGGCATACAGATCCTTGCCCCGGCGACCCAGGACCAGCGGATGTATGCCGTGGGGGCGGCCCTGGAGGACCTGCTCGCGGAGCAGTGGGGCGGGTCGGGCAGCGTGCTCGACCGGGCCCCGGAGGTCACGACCGGTGCAGTTGTTCAGGAGGCGAAGTGAGCACGCAGACGGATGAGGTCGTCGGCTACGACGAGGCGCTGACCCGGTTCGACCCGGTGCTGGGCCTGGAGGTGCACGTCGAGCTGAACACCGCGACCAAGATGTTCTGCGGGTGCGCGCAGTCCTTCGGCGCCGACCCGAACACCCAGGTCTGCCCGGTCTGCCTGGGACTGCCCGGCGCCCTCCCGGTCGTCAACGCGACGGCCGTCGAGTCGGCGATCCGGATCGGGCTGGCGCTGAACTGCTCGATCGCGGAGTGGTGCCGGTTCGCGCGGAAGAACTACTTCTACCCGGACATGCCGAAGAACTTCCAGACCAGCCAGTATGACGAGCCCATCGCCTTCGACGGGTGGCTGGACGTGGAGCTGGACGACGGGACGGTCTTCCGCGTCGAGATCGAGCGCGCGCACATGGAGGAGGACACCGGCAAGTCCACGCACGTCGGTGGCGCGACCGGCCGGATCCACGGGGCGGAGTACTCCCTGGTCGACTTCAACCGGGCCGGCATCCCGCTCATCGAGATCGTCACCAAGCCGATCACCGGCGCGGGGGAGCGGGCACCCGAGGTCGCCCGTGCCTACGTCTCGACGCTGCGCGACCTGCTCAAGGCGCTCGCGGTGTCCGAGGTGAAGATGGAGCAGGGCAACGTGCGCTGCGACGCCAACGTCTCGCTGCGGCCGCGGGCCGGTGACGACCACGCGGGCGCCGAGCAGCTCGCCGTGCCGCTGGGCACCCGCACCGAGACCAAGAACGTGAACTCGCTGCGCTCGGTCGAGCGGGCGGTGCGCTACGAGATCTGCCGGCATGCGGCGGTCCTGGACTCCGGGCAGAGCATCCTGCAGGAGACCCGTCACTGGCACGAGGACACCGGCGTGACCACCTCCGGGCGGCCGAAGTCCGACGCCGACGACTACCGCTACTTCCCCGAGCCGGACCTGGTGCCGGTCGCACCGTCGCGGGAGCGGGTCGAGGAGCTGCGGGCCACGCTGCCCGAGCCTCCGGCCCAGCGCCGCAAGCGGCTCCAGGGGGAGTGGGGCTACTCCGACCTGGAGATGCGCGACGTGCTCAACGCGGGCGCGGTCGAGGTCATCGAGGAGACCGTCGCCGCGGGCGCGACCCCGGCCGCGGCCCGCAAGTGGTGGACCGGTGACCTGGCCCGCCGCGCCAACGAGGCCGGCGCCGCGGTGACCGACCTGGGCGTCACCCCGGCGCACATCGCCGAGCTCGACGGGCTCGTGCGCGACGGTCGCCTCAACGACTCCATGGCACGCCAGGTCATGGAGGGCGTGCTCGCCGGTGAGGGCGGTCCTACCGAGGTGGCCGACGCCCGCGGGCTGGAGCTGGTCCAGGACGACGGGGCGCTGGAGGCTGCGGTCGACAAGGTCATCGAGGCCAACCCCGACGTCGCCGACAAGATCCGCGACGGCAAGGTCCAGGCCGCCGGTGCCCTCATCGGTCAGGTGATGAAGGAGATGCGCGGCCAGGCCGACGCCGCCAAGGCCCGCGAGCTGATCCTGGGCAAGCTCACCTGAGACTTCTGGCCAAGCTCACCTGAGGCTCGGGCCAACCTCACCTGAGACTTCTGGCCAACCTCCCCTGAGGCTCGGGGCCGAGCTCACCCGAGGCGGTGGGGCTGTGCAAGATCGGCGCTATAGCGCACTTCCTGCACAGCCGATTCCGCAACAGAGGGGGTCAGGGCCCTCGAAAGTGTTCGCGCGGTCCCGGGCGGTCGTTGTGGGTCTCACTCCGGAGGCGGCACCGGACCGAGCAGCACGTTCGCCCAGGCCCCGTGCACGGACTCGTCGTCGCTGGGGTGGAACAGGCCCGCCAGGACGTCGCGGTAGAGGCGGGACAGCTCGTTGGAGCTGAAGTAGGAGGAGCCGCCGGAGGCCCGGATGGCCTTGGTGACCACCGACAGCGCGGTCTCGGTCGCCCGCGATTTCACGGCCGACAGTTGCGGCATCCAGATCGGGCCGCGGTCCACTCCGTTGTCGACGTCGTGGGCCAGGGCGGCGATCTGCGGGTGGATGGCGTCCAGCTCGATGGCGGCGTCGGCCAGCCGCCAGCGGATGTCCGGGTCGTGGGCGTATGGGGCGCCCTTGTTCTTCATCGAGGTGCGTTTCTGCACGGTCGCGACGGCCAGGTCGAGGGCGCGCTGGGCGATGCCGGTGTAGACCGAGGCCAGCAGCAGCTCGAAGCTGGCGAAGATCCCGAAGACGAACGGGTCGGCCGTCGGCCCCGGCGGGATCCGCCGGATCACCCGGTCGGCGGGTGCGTGCGCACCGTCCAGCACGGTGGTGCGCGACTGGCTGCCCCGCATGCCGAGGGTGTCCCAGTCGTCCTTGATCTCGAAGCCGCCGCCGTCCCGGGTGATGAACCCGAAGACCGACATCGGCTCCTCACCGGAGCTGTCGGTGGCGAAGGTGCCCAGTCGGGTCCAGGCCGGCGACAGCGAGGTGAAGATCTTGGTGCCGTGGAAGCTGAACCCGCCCTCCCCGTCGGACCGAGCCTCGGAGCGGGAGCCGAAAAGCACCAGGTCGTTGCCGCCCTCGGAGATGCCGAAGCCGAAGACCTCGCCCGCGACGGCGTCGGCGAACACCCAGTCCATCGAGTCCTCGCCGGTGGCGTGCACCACCCGGGCCACGCCCATCCACACCTGGTGCATGTTGACCGACAGTGCCGTCGCGGGGGCGGCGCCGGCCAGTCGCATCTGCTCGCGGGTCATCTCCTCCAGGGTCAGCCCCAGCCCGCCGAACTCCGTCGGCACCAGCGCCCGCAGGTAGCCGGCCTCGGCCAGGTCGGCCAGGTCCTCGTGCGGGAAGCCGTTCTCCCGGTCGACCTGCGCGGCGCGGCCGCGGATCCGCTCGAGCAGCTCCTCGGTGAGCACGGTGTCGGTGCGGGGGGCACTGTCGTGAGCCATCGGCATACTCCTCCTTCAGGGGTCCCGAGCCCGGCTCAGGGGACCCGGTGGGTCCACTCCGGGGTCAGGAACTTGGTCTCGGTCAGCTCCCGTGCCGCGTCCAGCTCGGCGTCGGTGTAGGCACCCTCGACCGTGTCATACCGCTGCCGGAAGTGCGCCAGCAGGGCCTCGATCACCGCGTCCCGAGCCATCCCGGTCTGCGAGCGCATCGGGTCGACCCGCTTGTTGGCGCTCTTTGTGCCCTTGTCGGACAGTTTTTCCCGGCCGGTCCGCAGCACCTGCAGCATCTTGTCCGCGTCGATGTCGTAGGCCATCGTGACGTGGTGCAGTACCGCGCCCGAGGCGAAGCGCTTCTGCGCGGCACCGCCGATCTTGCCGGCGTCGGAGGCGATGTCGTTGAGCGGGACGTAGCGCGCGGAGATCCCGACGTCGGCCAGCGCGCCCAGCACCCAGTCGTCGAGGAAGGCGTAGGACTGCTCGAAGGTCAGCCCCTCCACCAGGGACGTCGGCACCACCAGGGAGTAGGTGATGCAGTTGCCGGGCTCCATGAACATCGCGCCGCCCCCGGAGATGCGGCGGGCGATCCGTATGCCGTGGTGCCGGGCTGCCTCCTGGTCCACCTCGTTGCGCACCGACTGGAAGGAGCCGATGACGACCAGGGAGGCGTCCCAGTCCCAGATCCGCAGCAGCGGACCCCGACGACCGGCGGCAACCTCCTGGGGGAGCACCTCGTCCAGGGCCATGTGCATGACGGGGTCCATGACCTGCGGCCCGATGACGTCGAAGGTGTGGTCGGCCCAGCCGGTCGCCCGGCCCAGGGCGCGGCGGACCGCGATGCCCACGGCCTGCGGGGAGAAGCCGATGAGGGCCACGGAGTCGTCCAGCGCCCCCTCGATCGCGGCCGCCAGCCCGTCTGCCTTCGTGTCGGCGGGCATCCCGGTCAGGGCGGCGTCGATGTCCTCCAGGGCCGAGTCCGGCTCCAGGAAGAAGTCGCCCGAGACGTGGACGTCGGCCAACCGGTCGTCCACTACCTCCAGGTCGACGACTACGAGCTTGCCACCGGGGACCTTGTACTCACCGCGCACGGCACCAACCTACGTGGCGCGGTGGGGGCAGGGTGGCCGCACCCTCCGCGGGACACCACGGGCCCGGCTCGGATAGCGTGGCGGTGTGCCCGTGATCAGCGTCCCCGCCGTCATCGCCGACCTCGTGCCGCCCGTCGACGGGGTCGAGATCGTGAGGTGGGACGTGGTGGACGAGCCGCCCCGCGAGGACCTCGAGGTCATCGTCGTCCCGCAGACGCCCGCCCCGTTCGTCAAGCGGCTCCACGAGCTGCCGCAGCTGCGCGGGGTGATCCTGTCCTCGGCGGGCTTCGACAACGTCGTGCGCTTCCTGCCGCCGGGCGTGCAGATGGCCAACGCCGTCGGGGTCCACGACACGGCCACCGCCGAGATGGCGCTGGCGCTGATGCTCGCCGCCCAGCGCGACCTGCCGGACTACGTGCGCGCCCAGGACGAGGGTCGGTGGCTGCGCCGGGAGGACCGCCGGTCGCTGGCCGACCAGCGGGTGCTGCTCGTCGGCTACGGCGGCATCGGGCGCGCCCTCGCCGCACGGCTGCTCCCCTGCGAGACCACCGTCACGGCGGTCGCCAGCCGGGCCCGCGACGGCGATGAGTATGTCGAGCGCGTCCACCCGGTCTCGGACCTGCCGGCACTGCTGCCCGAGCACGACATCGTGGTGGTCGCGGTCCCGCTGAGCGAGGCCACCCGCGGGATGGTCGGCGCCGAGCAGCTGGCCCTGATGCCCGACGACGCGCTGCTGGTCAACGTGGGCCGCGGACCCCTCGTCGACACCGACGCACTCATCGCCGAGTGCGGCTCGGGGCGGCTCCGCGCCGCGCTCGACGTCACCGACCCCGAGCCGCTGCCCGACGGTCACCCGCTGTGGCACACCCCGGGCGTGCTGATCAGCCCGCACGTCGGCGGCGGTGGCCGCGCCTACCCGCCCCGGCAGGCCCGCTACGTCACCACCCAGATCGAGCACTACCTGCGCACCGGCGGGCTCGCGCACGTCGTCGCCACGGGACAGGAGCACTGATGGAGAACCCGACCGACTTCACGGCGCGCCGGCTCGTGCTGGTGCGCCACGCCAAGACCGAGCAGGTCTCGGGCAAGGTGGACCACGACCGCGAGCTGCTGCCCCGCGGGGTCGCCGACTCCCGGGCCGGCGGCGCCTGGCTCGTCGAGCACGACCTGGTGCCCGACCTGGTCCTCTGCTCGACCGCGACCCGCGCGCAGCAGACCTGGCAGCGCCTCGCCGAGGGCGGCGACCTCGAGGACGTCGAGGTGTGGGACGACCGCCGGATCTACAACGCCTACCCCGACGAGATCCTCGAGGTGGTCCACGAGGCGCCGGACTCGGCCCGCACCGTGATGGTGGTCGGTCACGCGCCGGGGATCCCCTCCCTGGCGGCCGGCCTGGCCGACCCGGACGGCTCCGACCCGAACGCCGTGGCCGCCCTGTACGAGGGGATGCCGACCGCCGTCGGCGCGGTCCTGGAGTTCGAGGGCGCCTGGACCGACCTGGGGGCCGAGTCGGCGCGGCTGACCGGCTTCCACCGCTGGCGGGGGTCCGAGGGAGAGTCGTGACCACAGGTCGTCAGGCACACCGGCTGGACCCCGACTCCGCCGACCTCACCCTGCTGCAGGACCGGCAGGTCGCCGTGCTGGGCTTCGGCCCGGTCGCCTCGGGCCACGCCCTCAACCTGCGCGACAGCGGCGTCGACGTGCGGGTCGGGGTGCGGGCCGACAGCCGGGCCGCCGCGCGGGCGGAGGTCGAGGGGCTGCTCGTCGTCGAGGTCCCCGCCGCAATCGCCACCGCTGACATCGTCGTGCTCCCGACCGACGACTCCGCCGACCCCGCCACCCTGCACGCCGTGCTCCGGGAGGGCCTGGAGCCCGGCGACCTGGTCCTGGTCACCGGCGGGGGACCGGTCCACCACGGCGCCGTCACGGTGCCGGACGGCGTGGACCTCGTGGTCCTCCAGGGCATCGGGGGAGCGGACCGGCTCCGGGGCGAGTACCTCGACGGCCGCGGCGTCCCCTGCCTGGTGGCGGTGGAGACCGACGCGAGCGGGGTCGCCTGGCCGGTGCTCACGGCATACTGCCAGGCGCTCGGTGCCCTCCGCTCGGGTGCGCTGGTCACCTCCGCCGCGGAGCTGGCCGAGACAGAGCAGTATGCCGACGAGGCGGTGCACGCTCCGGTGCGGCGACTGGTGGAGTCGGCTTTCGACACCCTCGTGGAGCGCGGGGCGAGCGAGGAGGTCGCCTACCTGGCCACCCTGCACGAGCTCAAGCAGCGGATGGACACGGCCTGGGCGGCCGGGTTCGGGCGGGACCAGGTGCCGGACCGGGCGGCCGCCGAACTGCCGACCCGCGGTGCCGTGGCGCGCGCCACCCACCCGATCGAGCAGGTCGGGCGTCGGGTCCGGGCACTGATGAGCTGGATCCGGTGAACAGGTATTTTGGACACGACGCAATGACGCTCGCCCAGGAGGATGAATGACCACCCAGACCGCACCGACGTTCACGGTCGAGACGCGGCCCGACCCCGCGACCGACGAGCAGGTGGCTGACCTCCTGGCCAACCCGGCCTTCGGCGCCAAGTTCACCGACCACATGGCCCTCGTCGACTGGAGCCAGACCGGCGGGTGGACGAACCCGCGCGTCACGGCATACGGCCCGATCCCGCTGGAGCCGGCGGCCTCCGTCTTCCACTACGGGCAGGAGGTCTTCGAGGGGATGAAGGCCTACCGGCACGCGGATGGGACCATCTGGACCTTCCGGCCGGAGAAGAACGCCGACCGCTTCGCCCGCAGCGCGCGCCGGCTGGCGCTGCCGGAGTTGCCCGAGGACCTGTTCCTGGAGTCGCTGCGCGCGCTGGTCGACCTGGACCAGCGGTGGGTGCCGGACCAGTCCCTCGGCGAGGTGAGCCTCTACCTGCGGCCGTTCATGATCGCCACCGAGCAGGCGCTCGGGGTGCGGCCGGCCAACCGGGCGCTCTACTGCGTGATCGCGTCTCCGGCCGGTGCCTACTTCCCTGGCGGGCTCAAGCCGGTCAGCATCTGGCTGTCGGAGGAGTACGTCCGGGCGGCTCCCGGCGGCACCGGCACCGCCAAGTGCGGCGGCAACTACGGCGCCTCGCTGGCGGCGCAGGCCGAGGGCATCGAGAACGGCTGCGACCAGGTGGCCTTCCTCGACGCCGTCGAGCAGAAGTGGGTCGAGGAGCTCGGCGGGATGAACCTGTTCTTCGCCTACAAGGACGGCACCATCGTCACCCCCGAGCTGACCGGCACCATCCTGGAGGGCGTCACCCGCAGTTCGCTCATCGAGCTGGCGCGCGAGCGCGGCCACGAGGTCGTGGAGCGGCACTACTCGATCGACGAGTGGAAGGACGACGCCGCCAGCGGCGAGCTGGCCGAGGTCTTCGCGTGCGGCACGGCCGCGGTCATCACGCCCGTCGGCCGGCTGAAGTGGCGCGGTGGCGAGGTCACCATGGGCGGCGGCGAGATCGCCGAGTCCCTGCGCAACGCCCTGCTGGACATCCAGTACGGCCGCGTCGAGGACACCCACGGCTGGATGCACCAGCTCGTCTGACCTCAGGGGTGACCGGCCCCCCACCCGACCGAGCGCACCGTGTTGCGCTCCCAGACCCGACTGGGCGCGCGGTGTTGCGCTCCTGAGGGCGACCGGGCGCGCGGCGTTGCGGACCTCAGGCTCCGGCGAAGGGGTTCTCCGTCAGCGTGTAGCGGGTCTCGAGGTACTCGGCGAGTCCCTCGACGCTGCCCTCCCGGCCCAGGCCGGACTGCTTGACGCCGCCGAACGGGGCGGCCGCGTTGGACACCACGCCGACGTTGAGCCCGAGCATGCCGGTCTCCAGCCGCTCAATCAGCCGCTGGCCCCGGCTCAGGCTCTCGGTGAAGGCGTAGGCGACCAGCCCGTACTCGGTGCGGTTGGCCATCGCGATCCCCTCGTCCTCGGTGTCGAACGGCGCGATCGCCAGCACCGGGCCGAAGATCTCCTCGGTGAGGATCTCGCTGCCCTCGGCGACGTCAGAGACCACGGTCGGGGCGTAGAAGGTGCCCGGCCCCTCGACGGCCTCGCCGCCAGTACGCAGCGTGGCGCCGCGGTCGACGGCATCCTGCACCAGCCGCGCGGCCTTGTCCACGGCCCGGTCGTCGATGAGCGGCCCGATGGTCACGCCGTCCTCGGTGCCCCGGCCGACCCGCATCGACTGGACGCGCTCGGTGACCCGGGCGGCGAACTCGTCGGCGACCGAGCGGTGCACGATGAACCGGTTGGCGGCGGTGCACGCCTGCCCGATGTTGCGGAACTTGGCCATCAGCGCGCCGTCGACGGCCTTGTCCAGGTCGGCGTCCTCGAAGACGAGGAAGGGCGCGTTGCCGCCCAGCTCCATCGAGGTGCGCAGCACGCCCTCGGAGGCCTGCTGGAGCAGCACCCGCCCGACGGGCGTGGAGCCGGTGAACGACAGCTTGCGCAGCCGCGGGTCCCGGATGATCGGCTCGGACACGGCGCCGGAGGTGCTGGTGGTGATGACGTTGACCACCCCGGCCGGCACGCCCGCCTCCTCCAGCAGCTGGGCGAAGGCCAGCGTCGTGAGCGGGGTCAGCTCGGCGGGCTTGATCACGACGGTGCAGCCGGCCGCGAGGGCCGGGGCGATCTTGCGGGTGGCCATCGCGAGCGGGAAGTTCCACGGCGTGATGAGGAAGCACGGGCCGACCGGGTGCTGGGTGACGATCATCCGCCCGGTGCCCTCCGGGTTGGCACCGTAGCGCCCCTGGACGCGCACCCCCTCCTCGCTGAACCAGCGCAGGAACTCCGCCCCGTAGGTGACTTCGCCCCGCGCCTCGGCCAGCGGCTTGCCCATCTCAAGGGTCATCAGCAGCGCGAAGTCCTCGGCCCGCTCGGTGAGCAGGTCGAACGCCTTCCGCAGGATGACGCTGCGCGACCGCGCGCTGGTGTGCGACCAGTCCTCGAAGGACTCGCACGCCGCGTCTAGGGCGGCCTTGCCGTCCGCGACCGAGGCGCTGGCGATCTCCTTGATCACCTCGCCGGTGGCCGGGTCCCGCACCACCAGGGTCGCGCCGCCCTCCGCGGGCCGCCACTCACCCCCGATGTAGAGACCGTCCGGCACCTGATCGAGCAGGGCCCTCTCCCGTGTCGACCCAGACTGCTGGCTCATCGTGCCTCCTTGCTCGGTGCCTGTTGTCACCACATCGTATATGATTTCTCACCGTTCTACGACTCCACCAGCAGGCCGTATGACGTGTGGTCCCGACCCGCAGGCCGCCGCCGGTCCGCGCCGCGTAGCATCTGGCCATGACCAGCCGTTTCCTCGACCTCGCGGACCCCGCCTTCGACGTCACGGGGCCCGAGGTGATCGGTGCGCGCGAGGAGTCCTGGTGGGCGCGCAGCAGTTACGGCCACGCCGTGCTGCGGCACGCCGAGGTGACCGCGCTGCTCAAGGACCGGCGCTTCCGCCAGGGGAACGCGAAGTGGCCCTCGCAGAACGGCATACATTCCGGGATGTTCAGCGACTGGTGGCACCAGGTGCTGCTGTCTCTGGAGGGCGAGGACCACCTGCGGATGCGCCGCCTGCTCAACCCGTTCTTCAAGCAGAGTGTCATCGCGGCCATGGTCCCGTCGTTCAGCCAGCTGGCCCACGAGCTCGTCGACGGCTTCAGCGAGCGCGGGTCGGTGGAGTTCATCAAGGAGTTCGCCGAGCCGTACGCCTCCCGCATCCTCTGCCGCCTGGTCGGGCTGCCGGAGAGCGAGTGGGAGCAGGTCGCGCACTGGGCCGACGACCTGGGCAAGTGCTTCGGTGTCCGGATCAAGGAGGACCTGCCCCGGATCGAGACGGCGCTGGAGGGGCTCTACGGCTACTGCGACGAGGTCGTGCGCGACCGCACCGCCCACCCGGGCGACGACCTGGTGTCCGACCTGGTGCGAAACCAGCAGGAGGGCAGGCTCTCGGCCGAGGAACTGTCGGTCGCACTGGTCTTCCTGATCTTCGCGGGCATGGAGACGACCCGCAACCAGCTCGGCCTGGCGCTGCGGACGCTGTTCGCCCACCCCGGTCAGTGGGAGCTGCTCGCCCACGACCCCGACCTCGGCCGCAACGCCGTCGAGGAGGTCATGCGGGTCAACCCGACGGTCACCTGGATCACCCGGGAGGCCATCGAGGACGTCCACCTCAACGACGAGCTCCACCTGAGGGCCGGCGACATCATCCAGGTGCTCTCGCACAGCGCCGGCACCGACCCGCGCGCGCAGCCCGACCCGAGCTTCGACATACGGGTCGAGCACCCGATGCACATGGGCTTCGGTGGCGGAGTGCACCACTGCCTCGGTCATTGGGTCGCGCGGATGGACATGGCCGTCGCACTGCCGATCCTCGCGGCACGGATGCCGGACGCCCGCGCCGACGGTCCGGGTGAGTGGCTCCCGATGTCGGGCAACACCGGGGCGATCCGGTTCCCGATCGCCTTCACGCCCACCCCCGCGAGGTCGGGCTCCACGTCGTGACGCCGGTCTTCCGCGAGGTCGAGGCACCACGCCCTGACCGTCAAAGCCATCGCGGGGGTTGACACCGGTCGTTAGCGTGGCTCTATGGAGAGCCATCAGCGCACGGTGTCACGGCGGGCCTTCACCCTCGGCGCGCTCGGGGTGCTCGCGGCCTGCTCCCCGGGTCAGGAAGGCCCTGGGACCACCGCCACGACCACCTCGCCCCTGGGGGACGGCACCGCCCTGAGCGGCCCGGTGCCGACCTTCTCCGGCGAGCTCCCCCCGCTGGTCGAACAGGTCACGGTCCCGCCCGACCTGCCGGAGACCGCACCCACGCTGTTCCGCGGGGTCCGACTCTTCGACGGTGAGTCGATCACCGAGGAGGTGGACGTCATACTCGCCGGTGGCCTGGTGACCTCTGTCGGGACCGGGCTGGAGGAGCCCGAGGGGGCCGAGGTCGTCGACGGCGCCGGGCACACGCTCATCCCCGGGATGATCGACTCCCACGTGCATGCCTACCCCGAGGCACAACAGGAGGCGGCCCGGTTCGGCGTGCTCACCGAGCTCGACCTGTTCGTGGTCCTCGAGCTCGCCGACCAGGTGGACGAGCAGCGCACGACCGGAGCGACCGGGCGGGCGGACGTCTTCAGCGCGACGTCCATGGCCACCGCGCCCGACGGGCACGGCACGCAGTTCCGGGTGGACGACTTCGAGACCCTGACCGAGCCGTCCCAGGCGGCGGGGTGGGTGGCGGACCGGGTGGCCGAGGGTGCGGCCTACATCAAGATCGTGATCGAGTCCGGCGGTGACTTCCAGGCCCTGGACCAGGAGATCGTGGCGGCACTGGTGGAGGCCGCGCACGAGCAGGGACTGCGGGCCATCATCCACGCGCAGTCTGCGGCCGACACCGTCGTGGCGCTGTCCGTGCCGCTGGACGGGCTCGCGCACGCGGCCTGGGACGAGCTGCCACCGGAGGTGGTCGCGCGGATCGCCGAGATGGGCATCCCCGTGGTCACCACGGCGGGGATGGCGCAACCCAGCCGCCTCAAGCCGGCACTCGACGACGACCGGGTGGCGGACCGGGCCACCCCGGTGATGCTCAGTCGGCTCCGCCGGGCGACCTACGCCGGTGATGAGCAGTGGGCGGCGGTGCTGAGCAACCTGCGGGCCCTCCACGACGCGGGGGTGTCGCTGCTCACCGGCACCGACAACAGCAATCCCGGCACGATCTCCGGGATCGGGATCCTCGTCGAGACGGAGATCCTCGTCGAGGCCGGGATGACGCCGGTCGAGGCGCTGGCCTCGGCCACGTCGCTGCCCGCCGACACTTTCGGGCTGGCCGACCGAGGCCGGATCGCCGAGGGCCTGCGGGGTGACGTCGTGCTGGTCGAGGGTGACCCGACCACGGAGATCACCGACCTGCACGGCATCGTCGGCGTGTGGAAGTGGGGCGTCCCGGTCGAGCTCGACGCCGCCTGAGCCCGGTCGGGCTCAATGTCCGTCTCCCCCTGACAGCCGCCGCGATGTCGGTGCCGACCCCTAACCTCGGTGCGCACATGCGGTGATGGTGGCGTCCGTCATACTCCACCGCCAGCGAGGAGAGGAGTGCGATGACAGGTATGAGTGAGGCGCGGGTGGGGCCCTGATCCCCTGGCAGGTCCAGGAGCGGCACGGCTGGGCCTATCCGCTCGCGATGCTGCGGGTCGAGTCCAGGCGCCGTGCGGGGAGCCGTTGCGCCCGATCGACCTCCAGCGGGTGACCAGCTGGAGGCTCAGCCTGGCCGACCGCGATCTGGTGGTCCACTACGACCCCGACACCCAGGACGGCTTCCACTATGTCCCCCGTCGCATCGGGATCGACTGGGACGTGATCCGCGAGTCGCCGGCCTGACCCGAGCTCGGGCAGGGGGTCGTATGCCGTGTGGCTCGGGAGGCGCGTCTGCCCGGCCCGTCAGCCGAGGCCGTAGGCCGTGGCGTGACGCGCCTCGTAGAGCAGCATGTCGTCGGCGCCCGGGACCAGGAGCATGACGCCGCGTCCGAAGCCCATGTCCTGGACCTCGCCGTCGAACTGCGCCCCGCGGCCGGCCAGCTCGGCGACCGTGGCTTTCACGTCCTCGCACATCAGCGCGATCGCGTGGTGTCGCGGAGCGCTCCACTCCCTGCCCTCGTGCACCTCCGAGGTCGGGTGGACCCCCAGCTCGCTGCGACCCGTGCCGAAGATCAGCCACTCCGCGGGGTCGGTGCCGCCGGTGCCGGAGCCCCCGATAGCGGCGTCGCCGCGCGCTCCCTCGGAGACGAAGGGCCACCGGAGCACGTCCTTGAAGAAGGCCCTGGTGGCCGTCGGGTCGTCGGAGTAGACCAGGGTATGGATCGCGGTGATCATGGTCCCGACGCTAGGCCGTGCTTCGCTCGGCGGCCACCGCTGCAGCGGGAGGAGCCCCGTGAAGAGGAGCCCGGTGAAAGGAACCCCGTGAAGATCGACCTGAAGAAGGATCTCAAGGAGTTCTACCAACCAGGTGCGGCCGAGTTCGTCGAGGTGCACCTTCCGCCGCGTCGTTACCTGGCGATCGACGGTCATGGCGACCCCAACACCTCGTCGGACTACGCGGCGGCGGTCCCCGCGCTCTACGCCAGCGGGTATGCCGTGAAGTTCGCCCTGCGCGCCCGCACCGGCGACGACTTCGTGGTCGGTCCGCTGGAGGGGCTGTGGACCAGCAGCGACCCGACGTCCTTCACCGGTCGGCGCAAGGACGAGTGGGACTGGACGATGCTCATCCCGCTCCCGGACGTCGTGACCGCGGACGACGTCGCCACCGGACTGGCGACCGCAGCGACCAAGAAACCGGACCTGCCCATCGGCCGGCTCCGGGTCGTCGAGCTGCACGAGGGCCGCTGCCTGCAGATCATGCACCTCGGCAGCTACGACGACGAGGGTCCGGTGCTGGCGCGGCTGCACGACGAGGTGATACCGGAGCGCGGCCTGACCTGGGACGGCCCGCACCACGAGATCTACCTCAGCGACCCGCGACGTGTCGCGCCCGAGCGGATGCGGACCGTCCTGCGCCAGCCCGTGAGGCCGGTCTGAGACGCCCCGCGTGACCCCGTGAGGCCGTCTGAGACACCCGGCGTGACCCCCGTGAGCGCGGGATCCGGTTACAGTTTCGGCTGTCGCTCACTGAGGAGAATCGTCTTGGCCACCGTCTCTGCCCACGTCGCTGCCACGCTCGCCCGGCACATCAGCCAGGTCTTCGGGGTGATGGGCAACGGCAACGCCCACTTCCTCAACGAGCTGGAGCGCACCACCGACGCGGTCTACACGGCGGTCCGCCACGAGGCCGGCGCGGTGGTGGCCGCCGACGCCTGCTACCGGGCCGGCGGCGGACTGGCCGCCGCCACCACGACATACGGAGCGGGGTTCACCAACACCCTCACCTCGCTCGCGGAGGCCGCCCAGGCCCGCATCCCCCTGATTCTGGTGACCGGCGAGGCCCCACGGTGGGGGCGCCGCCCCTGGGACGTCGACCAGCTCGCCCTCGCCAGCGGCGTCGGTGTGCGCACCTTCACCGTGGGACGCACGGACTCGGCGGCGACCACGATGCTGGCCATCGAGCACGCGCTGTCCTACTCCCTCCCCGCGGTCCTCGCCATCCCGTATGACGTCGCCGGCCTGGACGTTGGTGACATCCCGCAGGCGCCGGACCCGTTGGTGCCGCCGCCGGTCGCGCCCGCCGGTGAGCTGGCCGTGGGGAAGGTGGCCCAGATCGCCCGGGCCCTCGCCGACGCCGAGCGCCCGGTGCTGCTCGCCGGCCGCGGCGCGTGGCTGGCCGGGGCGAACGAGGACCTGGGGGCGCTCGCCGCCGCCACCGGAGCGGTGACCGCGAGCACCGCGCTGGCCCGAGGCCTGTTCCCCGAGCAGCAGTATGACGTGGGCGTCGCCGGCGGCTTCGGTGCCGACGGCGCCATGGAGCTGGTGCACCAGGCCGACGTCGCGGTCGTCTTCGGCGCCTCGCTCAACCAGTTCACGATGCGCTTCGGGGAGCTGTTCTCGCCCAGTGCCCGCGTGATCCAGGTCGACCTGTCGAACGTCGCCACGCACCCGCAGGTCGGCGACTATCTGCACGCCGACGCCGCGCTGGCCGCGCGGGCGATCCTCGCCGAGCTGACAGCTCTCGGGGCGACCAGCAGCGGGTGGCGCGAGAGCGTGGATGTCGCCGCGCTGCGTCAGTATGACGCGGGCACCGGTCAGGCCTCCGACGGCCGGCTGGACCCGCGCTCGGCCGCGCGACGGATCGCCGAGCTGCTCCCCGAGGACCGGGTCGTGGTCTCTGACGGAGGGCACTTCATCGCCTGGGCCAACATGTACTGGCCCGTCGCCGCGCCCGACCGGATGATCATGATCGGCACCGCCTACCAGGCCATCGGGCAGGGCTTCCCCTCGGTGGCGGGGGCCGCCCGGGCCAAGCCCGACTCGACGGTCGTGCTCACCACCGGCGACGGGGGAGGGCTGATGGCCCTGGCCGACCTGGAGACCGCGGTGCGCGTCGCCGGGGGTCGCGGCCTGGCCGTGGTGTGGAACGACCGCGCCTACGGGGCGGAGATTCACCTCTACGGGCGCAAGGGCTTCGCCCGCGAGCCGATGCTGATCGACGAGGTCGACTTCGCCGGGCTGGCGCGCGCCGTGGGCGCCGAGGGCGTGGTCGTGCGCACCCTCGACGACCTCGTGGCGCTGGCGGAGTGGACGCGGCGCCCCGTGGCCGAGCGGCCGTTCCTCCTGCTGGACCTGCGGATCTCCGGCGAGGTGATGGCGCCGTATCAGCGCGAGGTCATCCGGGTCAACGCCTAACAATTTTCGTAGTGGTTTTGCTGGTCCCGCCCGCCTTTTCGTAGTGGTTTTGCAGGTCCCACGCCGCAGGGGCGACCGGGGCTGCTGGCTCATTGGGAACCTGGCGGTCGTCAGAGTGCGCCTGGTTGACCGTGGGTCGACGCCCCCCGCAGCGCGAAGGCGCCTGCCCATCCGGCGGTGGTCGTCTCGTGGGGAACGCTGGGGTCGTCAGGGCGCGCCGGATTGACCCACGAGCCACCGGCTTCGAGCCGCGTGAGTCGGGACCTGCAAAATCACTACGAGAATGCGTGGGGGACCTGCAAAACCCCTACATTTTTTGGGGGAGGAGGTGCTGGGCGAAGAAGTCCGACAGCTCCCGGGTCGCGGTGAGCGGGAGGACGTGCGCGACGTACTGGTCGGGGCGGACCACGACGACGGCGCCGTCGCGAGAGATCGAGCGCTCGTCGAAGATGTCCGTGCCGTTGCCGGCGGCGTAGACCTTCTCCCAGTCCATCAGGCCGTACGGGCCGGTGCGCGGCACGAAGACGGGGTCGATCGTGGTCAGGTCGATG
>Ga0123333_10002080_pt1 | contig 20763 bp, 14 predicted proteins | sample BioC12SIPDNA_3_FD_89957 | JGI IMG/M metagenome (GOLD analysis project Ga0123333, IMG submission 89957) | Anaerobic biogas reactor microbial communites from Washington, USA - Biogas_R2_B C12 SIP DNA | ecosystem: Engineered > Bioreactor > Anaerobic > Unclassified | place: Washington, USA... | reverse complement strand
GATGAAGGCCGGAGACGCCGCAGGGAAATTCCCTATCAAGAGTGATGTTCGAGAGGGTCCGTGGCAGCGCCGAATATGATTGATTGTGCATGGTTTATGATCCATTGTGCGAAGATATGTGCAATTAGCTGCAGTATACTGAGCCTGTCATTATCAATCAAGGGTTTGTGAATTGGAGGAAAGGGCATGGCAGAGGACATCATCAATCGCTGGAATTGCCTGGCCGTGGCTCCTCATGATGCAGGTTTCGAAAGACAGCAGTGCATCGATGAAGGGCGGGACTTTTCACTGGTGGCGGAGGAATATGACGCACTGGTGAAGCAGGATTTATTTGACCCGAAGGTTCAGGGGGCGATGCAGGCCATGCTGGATCGGACCGTCAAGCTGCCGATGCGGAAGGACTATCCCTACGTCGAGCCGTCGGACCTGGAAGGGATTCGAAAGGCGCGAGGCAAAGGACCGGCGCTTGCGGCCCTCACGTTAACAAGGGATGAAATCAAAAAAAGGATGTACGGGGCTTGGATTGGCCGGTGCTGCGGGTGTCTTTTGGGCAAGCCCGTGGAGTGCGTACAGCGGGAGAACCAGTGGGGTTTTCTCAAAGAGGCCGGACAATGGCCGCTGACCTATTATTTCCGGCGCCATCCCGCCGCCCAGGAGAAATACAAAATCGGCGGGTATCCCATGCTGGAAAGCATTCCGGGGGCCATGGTCTGTGACGATGATACCAATTACACGGTCATCGGGTTGAATATCCTCAAGAACTACGGCCGGGATTTTAAGCCGATCGACGTGGCCCATTACTGGCATTGCAGTGTACCCTTGCTCCAAACCTGCACCGCTGAGCGGGTCGCCTATCGCAATTTCGCCAATCTGATCATGCCGCCGGCCTCCGCGTCGTATCGGAATATCTACCGCGAGGCGATTGGGGCGCAGATTCGGGCGGATTTCTTCGGGTACGTCTGTCCGGGCCATCCGGAACTGGCGGCGGAATTCGCCTGGCGTGACGCCTCGATTTCGCACGTCAAAAATGGCATCTACGGCGAAATGTGGGTGGCGGCCATGCTGGCGGCGGCGTTTGTGACGGACGATATTCCCACGATTATCGAGGCGGGTCTGGCCCAGATCCCGGCCACAAGCCGGTTTTATGAAGCGATTCAAAAAGTGCTTGGTTGGTATCGAGCCGGAATCACGGTGGACGAAGCCCAGGACCGCATCCACGCCGAGTGGGATGAGAAACAAGGCTACTGCTGGGTGCACGCGATCAGCAATGCGATGATCGTGACGACGGGCTTACTCTGGGGCCGGGGCGATTACGGAATGACGATCTGTACCGCGGTTCAGGCGGCGTTGGACACGGACTGCAACGGCGCGACGGCCGGGTCGGTTTTCGGAGCCGCGTTCGGCGTTGACCGCATCGACGCCCGATGGACCGATCCGATCAACGACACCCTGCAAACCTCGGTGGCTGGGTATCCCTCAGTGCGAATTTCAGCCCTGGCGGACGAGACCCTGGAATTGGCGGAGAGAATCAAAACCATTTAGCACCGCACGATCAGGACAATGCCGTGCAGAACACCGCGTCTGCCATTGCCGGAACGGTCAGTCGTAGGGTGGATGTTCGGACATGCGCCATTGGGTTCATGTGTTCGTGGAGCGCGATCTCGCCATCTGGCGATACCGGCGGCGGAGAGAAAAGGTGGATGTAGGAACATCCACCCTACACGACTTGTGGGCGGAGTTGGCGGAGATCGGCATCAGTGGGTTGAGAGTTTCAGGCCGATGATCGCGGTCATCAACAGCGAGAGGAAGAAGAGCCTCGCCGGCGTGGCGGGCTCGCCGAGGAGCGCGATGCCGAGGACGACCGCGCCGAAAGCGCCGATGCCGACCCAGACGGCATAGGCTGTGCCGATGGGCAGTGTCCGCGCCGCGAGTGCGAGCAGGTACATGCTGACGACGATTCCCATGATGGTCAGGACGGATGGAAGGGGTTTGGTGAAGCCCTCGGTGCACGTGAGCCCCACGGCCCAGGCCGCTTCGATCAGGCCGGCGATGACAAGCAACAACCACGGCATGGTGACACTCCTTGCCTCAGAAGCCATGTGCGTCGTCTTGTCTTAACCGGGTACGTCGCTCATCGTCCGGGCCGGAACCGGCGCTACAATTATAGGCTGTCAGGTGGCGGAGCGATGCTGCGAGTTTTTTATGAGAAGTTGCTGGCCAGGGTTCATGTGCCCGTGGAGCGCGAGCTGGCCATTTCGCGATGCCGGCGAGAGGGGGATGGTGGATGTAGGAACATCCACCCTACGTGGGTGGGTCCCCGCCTGCGCGGGGATGACGAGGGGGAATTGCTGATTTCTGATTGCTGATTGTTGATTTGGGGGAGGTCAACCACAAGGGTTGCTGTATAGGGTTTGGGTGCGAAGAGACCGGTCAGCGGTTGATGAGGTCGAGGGCGAGGTCGGCGGTTTTGTCGGCTGGGTCGCGGTCGGTTTCGAGGGGGGCGAGGGTTTGTCGGAGTTGGCGGCCGAGTTGTTCGGCCTTGGCGGGGTCGGCGAGGAGTGACGCGGCGGTGTCGAAGACTTCGTTTTCGTCTCGGATGTAGGGCATGAATTCGGGGACGACGTGCTGTTGGGCGAGGATGTTGATGAGCGAGAGGTGTTTGGTGCGGATGAGCCATCGGGCGACGGCGTGGTACATGAGTTTGGAGGCGTTGTACATGACGATCATGGGCCGGCCATGCCAGGCGACTTCGAGGGTGGCGGTGCCCGAGGCGACGAGGGCGAGGTCGGTTCGTGCGATCAGGGTTGCGCGGTGCTCGTCGAGGACCGAGACGGAGTGTGGTGCGGTGGAGAGCTTTCGGAGGGAGACGTCGAGGCCGGATTTGTCGACCTGATGGGCGATTTCGGCGGTGAGTCCGGGCCATGCGGCGATTTGGGCAGAGGCGGATGGAAAGCGGTCGAAGAGTCGCTGCAGGAGGCGAAGCTGGACGGGGAGGAGTTGATCGACGACGCCGCGTCGGGAGCCGGGCATGAGCAGGATTCGCGGTCCGGGCAGGGAGTCCAGTTCGGCTGAGAGATGGGGGTCGATCGGGGTCTGGCGGACGCGGTGGATGAAGGGATGGCCGACGAAGGTGGCGTCGATGCCGTGTTCGCGGAAGAAGGGTTCCTCGAAGGGCAGGATGACGGCGAGGCGGTCGACTCGTTTGCGGACGCGTCGGACGCGGAATTTGGCCCAGGCCCAGACTTGCGGGGCGATGTAGTAGAGGGTCTTGATGCCGCGTTTTTTTGCGGCTTTGGCGAGCGGGAGGTTGAAGGTTGGGCTGTCGACGAGGATGACCAGCTTGACGTCGTCGTGGGCCATTCGTCGGATCAGTTCGCGGTAGAGGGGTATGGCCCAGCTCGTCGCGGCGACCACGCCGGTGAGCATGGCTGAGGTTTCGGAGATGTCGTGGACGAGTTGGCAACCGGCGGCGGCAAGGTCTTTGCCGCCGACCCCGACGAATTGCTCGTGGGGGAGTCGGGTTCGCAGGGCCCGCACCAGGTCCGCTGCGTGGGCCTGACCGGAATTGTCCAAAGCCGAGACGATGATCACGTGGTTACCCGTTGGATCGCGGGGGTTCGCCGCGCGTTGATGTGTGCATCCCGGCTCGTTCCCGCACTCCGGGCGTTCGTTCTATTTTTCGATCCAGCCTTCGGGGACGACGGCGGTTTCGCCGGTCTTGGCGTTGAGCCATTTTTTGGCTTTGACGGTGCCGTCGGCTTCGAAGTAGATTTTGGCCTCCCGCGACCCTTCGTGGTACCACCAGAGGTCGTCGAACGGTTTGGTCTGCGGCTTGCCGAGGGTGTCCTCGACGTCGACTTTTTCGTAGGCGCCGATCTTGATCATCTCCCAGTTGTCGCGGGTGAGTTTCTTTTCGCAGCCGACGATCAGGATCAGTGCGACGGACAACACCAACAGGGGGGTCAGACGGTAACTCATTCGCGTGCTTCCTTGAAAGAACCCTTTTTAGAACAGTCCTTGACGCTGCCGTTGCTCGACCCGTTCCTTGATCAGCCCTCGCGGCATCTGGGCCTCGAGGACGTGGACGGCGTTGAGGCGATCGCCCCAGGGGCTGATGTAGGTGACTTCGAGGACGTACTTGCCCGGCTGGATTTTTTCGCCGGCCCAGCCGAGGCGGAATCGGTAGGTACGGGTGATGGCGTCCCAGTGTTCCTTCTGTGCTTCGGGGGTGCTGAGGTCGACTTCCCAGATTCCCAGACGCGGGCCGCGCGGGTCGGTGCTGGCCTTGTGGAAGGCGTAGGTTTCGAAGCGGAAGGTACCGACGGCTTTGGTCTGGTCGCCGAGTTCGTCGAGGGGGCGCAGGACGACTTCGAGGCCGTCGGGCACGGCGTCGTCGTCGAAGCTGGCGGGTTTGGTGAAGGGCAGGACGTCGATTTTTTCGGGGAGCAGGACGGTCATTGAGCGGTCGGCTGGGGCGGTGGCGACGGGTTTGTCCGGGGCGATGGGCTGACCACCGGATTCGAACCGCCGCGTTTGGGCGTTGCAGCCGATCAGGACGGTCAGTAAGGCGGTTGCGGCCAGGTTTGGCCATCCCGAGCCGATGCCGATTCGGTTTGTTTTTTGCATGGTTGCCTCTACCTGCTATGAGTGTGGACTTCGTGGCGATTATAGCTATGCTCGCCGCCGGGCGTCAAGCTTCGGTGGCCATTCGTCGTCCGAGTTCGGCGGCTGAGGTTTTCACGTCGACGCGGCCCTGGAGTTCCGTGGGGTTGGGCGGAGCCAGCGGGACCAGGAGCGATTCGTAACGGCATTTCATGAAGACGGCGGCGGTGCGGAAGGTGGCGTCGACCTGGTTGAGTCCGGCTTCGAGGTCGCCGCCGGCGGTGGCGATCAGGCAGAGGGTGGTGGGTTTGCCGGGCCCGTAGGGGCCTTTCCGGTCGTCAAATTTCATGAGGGCGAAGGTCCGGTCGAGGGTCAGTTTGAGTTGGGCGCTGGGTCCAAACCAGAAGACGGGGGTGGCGAGGACCAGGACGTCGTAGTCGGGGATTCGGGCGATGACGGGCGAGGCCTGGTCGTCGATGACGCATTCGAATTTGTCGGACCGCTGGCAGCCCATGCACTCGGTGCATCCGGTGGCGGCGTAGTTGAGGGCTGAGGTGTCGATCACGTCGACGTGTCCGCCGGCTTTGCGGGCCGCGTCGGCGAACCAGTGGACGACAGTGTTGGTGTTTCCATCCTTACGCGGGCTGCCGGCGAGCACGATGATCTTTTTGGCCATTGATTGTCCTCCCGAAAAGTGGCTTGGGTGTATGATACCGCGCCGCGTCGGGCATTCAAGGAAGATCGGCGGGTTTGGCGGAGCGGAGTTGACCGGGATGGGCGGCGGCGGTATGGTAATGCCATCGACGGACAGGAATATCAACGGACATACGGAGGCAAGTTCATGATTCCGAAGTTTCAGCACAAGTTCGGTTCGGCGTTCGCGGCGGGCGAGTGGAACGTCAACGGCGGCGGGTCGCGGTTTACGTCGGGCACGCGGGCGCCGATCGATTTGGCCAAGAAGCTACCGCTGTTGCGGAAGGCGGGCGTGACGCATTTGGAGTTTCACGACACGGAGTTGCCGGCCGACCAGGCGAAGGCGTTTCGGAAGGTGATCGATAAGGAAGGGCTCAAGACGGGCATGGTGACCGCGAACCTGTTTCGGCGGCCGGAGTTCATCAACGGGGCGTACGATTCGCCCGATCCGAAGGTTCGGCGGATGGCGATCGATTTTTCGAAGAAGTACCTGGCGGCTGGGATCGAGGATCTCGACGCGGAGGTGTACGTTTACTGGGTGGGCACGGCTGGGTTCGACCACGAGTTCGCGAAGGACCACGTCACGCATTTGAAGTACATGGTGGACGCGCTCAATGAGCTGGTGGAGTTCGGGCTTTCGCAGTTCGGCGAGGAGCGGATGATTCCGGTGCTCTTCGAGCCGAAGCCGAACGAGCCGCGGAACTACATGTACGGCGGGACGGTGGGCGACGCGCTGGGGTTGATCTCGATGATGGAGCCGAAGTACGCCCAGTGGGTCGGGCTGAATCCGGAGAAGGCGCACTCGACGATGGCGGGGTTGAGCTACGCCCTGGACCTGTCGATGGGACTGGCGGCGGGCAAGCTGGGTCACGTGCACCTGAACGACCAGTCGCGTCCGGCGTTCGATCAGGACTACGCGTTCGGCGACGCGGACGTGATGGGCTGTTTTTCGGCGGTGTGGGTGCTCAAGCAGCACAACTACCGCGGGTTGATCGGTTTTGACGTTCAGCCGTTCGGGACGGACAACGAGAAGCAGTACGCCGAATCGGTGGCCCGGAGCATTCGGAACTTCAAGCGGTTCAGCGCGTGCTGCGACCGGATCGACGCGAAGAAGCTGGAGCGGCTTCGCAAGAACAGCGATCAGGCGGGCGTGGCGGACCTGGTCAGCAAGGCGTTGATGGGCGTGTAGCGTCGCGGACGCGAGGGTTCTACATCGCAGCGGCGCGGCCTGTGGCTGACGGCACGGCGGTCAGCCGCGGTATTTGTACCAGGCGTGGCAGGCTCCGCCGGTGGAGACCATGCAGGTGCCGACGGGGTGTTCGGGCGTGCAGGCGCGGCCGAAGAGGGGGCATTCGGGCGGATCGATGTGGCCGGTGATGACGTAGGCGCAGCGGCATCCGGGGCGTTCGCCCGTGCCCTGGAGGTCGATGCCGAAGGCCTGTGCGGCGTCGAAACGCTTGTAGGTGTCGTTGGTTGCCAAGCCGCTGTTGGGGATCGTGCCGAAGCCTCGCCATTCGGCTGATTCGACGCGGAAGACCCGTTCGATCATTTCCCAGGCCCGGGCGTAGCCGTCGGGCCCGACGGCGGCGGTGTAGACGTTTTCGACCCGGGCGTCGTTGTCGGCGAGCTGGGCGACGATGCGGGCGACGGCTTCGATGATCTGAGGCGGGTCGAAACCGGCGATCACGCAGGGGCGGCGATGGCGGGCGACGATGGGTTCGTAGGCCCGATAGCCGGTCATGACGCTGAGGTTGCCCGGACAGAGGAAGGCGTCGATACGGTTGACGTTGTCGGCTGCGACGTGCTCCATCGCGGGCACAATGAGTTTGTGGGCGGAGAGGACGAAGAGGTTCCGCAGGTCCGCGTTGCGGGCTCGGGTCAGGACGTCGGCGGTGGTCGGCGCGGAGGCTTCGAACCCGACGGCGGCGAAGATGACCGGTTGGTCGGGGTTGTGGTTGGCCAGGAGATGCGCCTCGAAGGCGGAGCTGACGGCTTGCACGCGGGCGCCGTCGTCGCGGGCGTGGGCGAGGGAGGATTCGGTTCCGGGCACCCGCAGCATATCCTCGTACGTGGCGATCAGCACGTTCTGCCGTTTGGCCAGGGCGATCGCGCCGTCGATATATCCGGTGGGGGTGGTGCAGATCGGGCATCCGGGGCCGGAGATGAGTCTGACGTTTTCGGGCAGCAAGGCACGGATGCCGGCCCGCTGGATGGCGACGGTGTGTCCTGTGCCGACCTCCATGATCCGCACGGTTCGGTTGAGTTTGGCGGCGTCGGCGGCCAGATCGGCGAGGGCGGCTTGGACCTTCTTTTCCTTGGCGATCAGATCGGGCATCGGCGACTCGCTTTCCGGCTGTTGGTTGTCGGTTGAGATTTGTCAATCATCGTGCATATCCGCCATGCGACGGGCCGCGGCACAAGCGGCCTGGCCCAGCGAGATACCCTCGGCGGAGCAGGGAATCTCGCGGTGTTCATAACATTCTAGGCCGGAACGTTCGAGGTTTTCCCGCAGGCGGCGGCTGAGGCAACGGTTGGCGAAGCATCCGCCGGAGAGCACGACCCGCCGGCAGTTGCGCTCGTTGGCCAGCACCGCTGTTGCTTCGGCCAGCATTGCGGCGACGGCGTTGTGGAAGCGGTCGGCGATCAGGCTCAGGTCGGTCGCGGATTCGACATCGGCGGCCATTTGGCGGATGATCTTCTGCGGCTGCAGGATCAGCAGGCCGTCGCGCCGAGTCAGTTCGTAGCCGTAGGTTTCGTCCGTTCGTCCGTTGGCCTGGGCCTCGAGGAGCATCGGGCCGTGGGCGGCGTGGTAGTTGACTCCCGCCAGGCCGGTAATGGCCGCGGCGGCGTCGAAGAGACGGCCGAGGCTGCTGGTCGGCGGGGAGTCGATCTGGCGGACGATCGTATCGAGAATGGCTTTGCGGATCCGGCGGTCCGGGCAGAGCTCGGCTGCGACCGGATGGGTCAGCGTCTGATCGCCGAAGACCTGGTGCAGCAATGCCAGGGCCGGTCGGAAGGTCTGCCTCGCGGCGGTGCGCCCTCCCGGCAGGCGGTAGTACTGGAGGTGGCCGAGCCGCTGGAACGCCGCGCGTTCGGCCAGGAGGAGTTCGCCGCCCCACAGCGTGCCGTCCGGTCCCAGTCCCGTTCCGTCGGCGACGACGGCGATCAGCGGTTCGTTCAGGCCGTGTTCGACCATGCAGGAGACGGCGTGGGCGTGGTGGTGCTGGACCTGGATCATTTCGAGTTCGAGTTGCTGGTTGGCGTATTGGGCGGCGCGGCCGTCGCCATCCAGATCGGCGGCGATGGATCGCGGAGGATGTTTCAGAGATCCTGTTAACTCGGCGATGACCTGTTTGAACCTTCCGAAGGCTGCGTCGTCGGCCAGATCGCCGATCTGTTCGCTGACCACCGCGCGGCCGCCCTCGACGAGGGCGACCGTGTTCTTGTTGTCGGTTCCCACCGCCAGGATCGGGTCCGGAGCGGTTTGGCCAAGGTCGAAGGTTTGCGGGGAGAGTCCGCGGCCGGGGCGCAGGACCATGCGGCCCGCGTTTCGCGGCTGAAGCACCGTTTCGGGCATGCTTCGTTCAAGCGGCTGATCGTGGGTCAGGAAGCCATCCACGAGGCAGCGGAATCGGTTCTGGGCCTCCCGGTCGTGGGCGATTCCGGCTCCCGTGTAGACCAACGCTGCAAGTCCTTGGGCGAACAGGCGGTGATGGTGCGGTGCGTACGGCAGCCGCACACCCAGTGTATCGAGGCCCGGCGCGATGTCGCGCAGAGCAGTCTGTGCGGGCTTCTGTCGGAGGATCACGATCGGCCGGATCGGGTCGTCCAGGAGGCTGCGCTCATGGCCGTCGAGTTCGCACCATCGCTCGGCGGTTTCGGTGTTGGCGACCATGACGGCCAGCGGGGCGTAGGGGCGGGGGAGCAACTGTCGCAGGCGCCGCACCGCGGTTGTGGAAACGGCGTCGCAGATCAGGTGGAATCCGCACGGGTCCTTGACGGCCAGGACGTTGCCTGATCTGAGCATGCCGGCCGCCCGGGCGATCGGGTCGCCTTCGACCGCGCTGCCGCCGCGGTCGAGCAGCCTCAGCGTCGGTATGCACTCGGAGTTTTCCGCCATTGGGGATCGCACGCGACTCCTGCAACGACCGGCCCACCCGGTTCAGCCAGTCTATTGTACGGCCGATGCGAAGGTCCGGCAAGCTGCGCTTGTCGCCTTGCGGCGAACGGGTATAATCTGCGGCAGGGGGGCTGCTGTGGGGCGGCCCGGTCATTGACGTTTGCCGTAATTAAAGGAGCGACGCGATGGGCAAGGCGAGAAGAATCCAACTGATCGGCGCGGTCGCCGTGCTGGCGATCGGAGTGGCGGTTTACCAGGGCGTCGCCCAGACGACTCAGCCGGTGGGGGGCGACGGGGTGTTCATCCATTTGAGCAAGGGGCTGGACAACTCCCGCGCCGTGCTGATGGCCCTGCAGATGGCTGAGATCATGAGTGCGGATCGGCCGGTTCTGGTCTATGCGGATCTGGAGGGCGTGAGGGTGTTGCTGAGAGATGCGCCGAATTTCCAGGTCCAGCCTTACGGCCGGCTGCGAGAGAAGCTTCAGACTCTTCGTCGCAACGGGGCGATCCTGATGGTCTGTCCGACCTGCCTCAGGGCCGCGGGCAGGCGCGAGAGCGACCTCGGCGAAGGCGTGAGGCTGGCTGACAAGGACGTTTTTTTCAGCTTCACGAGCGGTCGGATCCTGACCCTCGATTACTGAGCGGGCTGCCGGCCGTGACGATCGTGCTGCGGCAGGATCGGGTCGCAGGGCCTGCGGGAGGGGCACCGTGCGTCCGCGTCGCTGACGAGGCCTATTCATATCTCGGTTTGACCGTGATAGTCCATCCGGCGGTGCGGTTGGTGATGTAGTCGTAGGGGGTCTGCATCTCCTCCTGCACGCTGCCCCATCCGGGACCGATGTGGAACTTCTTGCTTCGCGGGTAGTTGATGTAGTAGTAGTCCTCAGTGTCGCTGTACTCATCGCCGGTCTTAACCCAGACGTCGCCATCATCGGGCACGCCGTCGGGATCGTTGCCGTTGGTATGGAGCATGATGTCGTACTGGACGGCTTTGGGCATGGGATCCCAGGTCCACCCGGCGTTGATCCAGTACATCTGCTCCTGACCAGCGGGCTCGGTCCCCTGCCACTCGAAGTAGGCGACGGGGAGTTCGATGCTGGTGGGTGCGACGACGGCGATTTTGGCCTGGGCGGTACCCAGGAGGGTACGGTTGCCGTTTTCGACGCGGAAGGCGGTGAGTTCGAGGATCTGGCGGTTGGCGTCCACGGCCTCACCGTTTCCGCGAGGGCGGTAGACGCAGGCGGGCTGGTCGGTCTCGACGAATTCGTGGAAGGCGTCGGGGGTCCCGCCGTTGAGGTGTCCGAAGGAGGACTTAATCCTCCAGTAGTAGACGATATGGGTGTCCTCGGCCGGGGTGGGCCTGACGTCGGCGGTCATTTCGGCGATCTGGTCGTAGTTGATGGTGATTTCCTCGGGGAGGATGCGGACGACCTGTCCGATGGCGACGACGGCCCGGTTGTTCGATTCGACGAGGTCGGCGGTGACGGCGGCGCCGACGCAGGCGATGCCGTTGGCGGTTCCGGTCAGTTGGACGGTGGCTTTGCCGTCGGCGCCGGAGGTGGCAGTGGTGGGCTCGGCGAGGTCGCCGAAATCGGTGAAGAACTCGACCTGTTTGCCGGGGATCGGGTCGCCGGTGGGGGCCAGGACGTCGCCTTCGGCCCACTTGCGGAGGGTGGCGGTGACGGTCGCAGCGGTGGTTCCGTCGGCGGGGATCTCCTCGGTGTCGGCGGACATGGCGATGCCGTACTGATAGACCCCGACGACGGCAAGGTTCTCGCCGCAGACAATCGTGACGGTGGTCGAATCGGAGCCCAGGTCCGAATCGTACGCCCCGAAGACGTCGGCGTCGATCTCCACGGTGTCGCCAACGTCGTATCCGTAGAGGTAGACCGCTTCGCCCGGAGCGAACGTACCCGTGAGGTCTCCGGCCGCTCCGCCGTCGGCTTGGATGTCCACCCGCTCGGCATCCGGCGGCAGTTCGTCGGCCTGGACCTTGATCCAGCCGTAGCAGACGTCCTGGACGTTTTCGCCGCAATCGACCGACAGGACGGTTTCGCTGCGTCCGACGATTTCGCCGACGGCATTGTAGGCTGTGGTGGTCAGGGCTCCGGCGCCGGCCTCCAGCCTGGTCCAGGCGGTGATCGACTCGTCGCTTGGCGTCACCTGGACCGCGGCTGGGTCGGTCAGTTCGTCGCTGGCATAGTCGAAGGACACGTCGATGTGGTGGACGGCGCCGTCGCCTTCGGCAGGGTAGGCTCCCAACATCAGGTCGAGATCTCCGAGGCAGAAGGCCAGTTCCTCCTCGTTTCTGCCGCATTCGAAGGCGACCAGCATGTCGCGTGTTTTAAGCAGGGCGTCTTCGGCGTCCAGGGCCTTGAGGGTCATCGTCGCATCGACCGGAAACACGTCGCCCAGATCGATCGTGCCGTCGTCGGCCTCCAGCTCGGCGAGGGAGAACTCGAAGGTTTCGGGCGGACAGTCATCGCTGTAGGCGATCTCGACGACGAGCTTGTCGGTCTCCTCGGGCAGGGTGGAGATATCCACCTCGGCTTGGAGCCAGGCGGGCAGGTAGAAGGCCTTCTCGCCGGGCTCCTGCATGAGAATGGAGGGCTGCGGATCAGGATGGCTGACGCCGTAGCCCCATTCGGCGATGGCGGCGTGGGCCTGTGCGTCGGTCATGGCCCCATCGGGGTGCATCATGGCGAACAGCGAACCGAGGAGACCGTCGCAACCGTCGCGCCAGATCTCGCGGCCGTCCCATCCGGTGAAGCTGCCGCAGCCGGCCTGCTTGAATTCGTCGCGGTACTGCCAGGAAGAGCAGGAGACCAGGTGCACGTAGCTGTTGGGGAAGTTGCCGGCGAAGTTTTCTCCAAACGCGTCGCTGCGGAAAACCAGTTGCTCGCCCTGTTCGCCGGTTGCATCATCGGTGGCGGTGGTGACGAGGAGTTTCTTTTCGTCGCGCATCTTCTCATAGAGGGCCTGGGCTTGGGCGCCGTCGACGCCGGTGAAGTCCGCGTTCGCACAGCACTGGAAGAAGTACATCATCTGGCCGGTCTTTTTTGAGGTCCCGTGGTAGGTGTGCCCGATGAGGATGACGATTCCGGCGTCGTTAAGCTGGAAGAAATCCTGCGGAGTCACGCTGGTGTCGGTCCGGGTTTTGAGCGAGATATCGTTCTCGTCCCACCCGCGGTCGAGGAGCATCTGACGGGCGTTCTGGGCGATGATCTTGCAGTAGGGCGTGGTGACGCCGGCGGCGTCGATGATCTTGACGGTGCGCGAGCCGGGAGTCTGGAGATCCAGGCCGTCGCTGGACTTGGCGGCGAAGCGGCGATCGGCGGTCGGCGACCTGGCTCCGGGCGATCCGGCATCGGCGTGCTTGGCAACGGCGTCGGACTGGGTCCAGGGCCCGTTATCGGGTTCGTCGGCGCGTTCGAGCAAGGCGGCATGGTCGGTGGTATCGACGATGCCGGCGCAGCCGTCCTTAAATTCGATGTAGATGCTGTAGCCGTCCTCGAACAGCTGGGCGGAGTCGACGTTTTCGTCCTCATTCAGGAGTTTCTGGACGAGGGCGGTGCGGGCCGCCTCACGCGAGTTGGTCTTGAGCAGTTCGTCGAACGCGACGGCGGCGTTGCGAACCGTTTCGACATCCTTGGCTGGAAAGAGCTTCTCGACGGTGTCATTGGGGTCTTCGAGACCGGGCCCTCCGCAGCCGGGGATCCACGTGCCGATGAACCACGTCAACAGAAGACACACTCCAACCACAGCCAGAGGACTCCGGGATCGGCCAGACATGATCTGCTCCTTCCGACGGTTCGTTGTCTTCAGACGACGGAAAAGCGTTTTCGCCTCAGCGCGACCAGTCGGCCACTACTGGCTATTATTTCTAAGGGAGATTCCAGTGTTTTCTCACGATCGTCGATTTGCCACCTGATGGCGTTCGGCGATCATCGCCGGGTTTCTCGCCCGGCGAATTCCAGCCTCTTGACGTACTCCGCGGATGTCCCGATCATACCACGGGATGTTGAGGATCAATTGACATGCACACGATACAGAGTCGGGTCGTGGATGGGCTGCGCGGCCAAGCGGCGTCGCTCCCGTTTTCGTTCGTTTATGGCAACCGGTCATCCGCTGAGTGTTTGGCCGCGTGGCCTCATGGGGTCGATAGCAATCGCATCGACGACGGGCGTGTTCGCCATATGCGAACGTGGACCGACCCGCGGAGCGGCCTGCGGGTCATCTGCGAGGGCATCGAGTATGCCGATTGGGCGGCCGTGGAGTGGATCGTTCATTTCGAGAACGTTGGAAAAGATGACACCCTCGTTCTGGAAGGCCTGAAATCGATCGATTTGGCGACCGACGCTGGGAGTGAGGGTCCGGTCCTTCACCATGCCAAAGGCAGCGCGGGCGAGTTTGGCGACTATCAGCCGCTTGCCACGCCCATTCAGCCCGGTCAGACGGTCAATCTGCACTCCCATGGCTGGCACACATGCACATCGGGCGACGAGCCAAGCGGAAGCCCCTCCGTCGAATCTATGCCGTTTTTCAATCTCCAGACGGGAAGCGAGGGCCTGATCGCCGCTTTGGGGTGGACGGGGCCCTGGACGGCTGAGTTTGCCCGCGTTTCGGAGGGCGGGGTCCGTATCCGTGACGGGATGGACGGTCTGCATCTGAAGCTCCGGCCCGGCGAGAAGATTCGCTCGCCTCGCGTGCTCATGCTGTTCTGGAGCGGCGATCGCATCGACGCCCACAATCGGTGGCGGCGATTGCTGTTGGAATACTACTCGCCGCGTCCGGGCGGCAGGCCGTTTGAGGGATTGATCGCCCATTGCGTGTGGGGCAACTGGATGAACGCCGCGGGGCATATCGCGGACATGGAGTGGTATGTCCAGAACGATCTGCCGGTCGACTGCTACTGGATGGATGCGAAGTGGTGCGGCGAGGCCGACGGCGAGTGGGCTGCGCACCAGTCCGATCGCAAGCCTAACCCGGACCTGTTTCCCGACGGCATTCGGCCCGTTTCCGACGCCGCCCGGCAGCACGGCATGAAGTTCCTGCTGTGGTTCGTGCCCAACAGCGTGTATCCCGGCGTGGATATCGCCAGGGACCATCCCGAGTGGGTCGGCGAGCCGTTCTCTGACAAGATTTTCGGCGACCAGGTGTTCTACGGCCTCGATCACGGCGATCCGGAGGTCAACGCCTTCATGATCGACTATTACGCCCGGATCATCGCCGAGTACGGCATCGACGTCTTTCGCGTCGACGGTACGCACATCTGGCCACGGAGCAGCGATCCCGACCGTCTGGGGATGAAGCAGATTCGCTACAATGAAGGCTTTTACGCCTTTTGGGACGGGCTGCTGGAGCGCGATCCGGATCTGCTGATCGACAACTGCGGCTGCGGCGGCCGGAAGCTCGATCTGGAGACGATCAAGCGCAGCGCCATCCTCTGGCGTTCGGACAGCCAGGCCAGCCATGAGTTCGACCCGGCGTCGAGCCAGGGGATGACGTATGGCCTGTCGTTGTGGCTTCCGTTGCACGCGGCGGCGGTGCCGCTGTCCGCCCGTTTCGGCCCGTACGCCCTGCGCAGCGGCTATGCTCCGGCCATGGTGCTGACGTGGGCGGGCGGCAAACCGGCGGACGTGCGCGAGCGGATCGACGTCGATGTCTTTCGCCGCATTCTCAGAGAATATCTTGCCGTTCGCCGGTGTTTTACCGGCGATTATTATCCGCTTACGCCGTACAGTCTCGACGCGGATAGATGGCTGGCCTGGCAGTTTGACCGGCCCGATCTGGGCGAGGGCGTCGTGCAGGCGTTTCGCCGGGAGCAATGCCGCGAGGAGACGCTTCGCTGCCGGTTGCGCGGTTTGACGGCTGAGGCGGACTATGACGTGACCGATCCTGATACGGGAACGGTCACGCGCATGTCGGGCGGCGACCTGATGATCGAGGGCGTTCAGGTCGCGCTCAAGGAGTGCCCGGCGGCCGGCATCATCAGGTACAAGAAGGCCGACTGAGCGTGCGCCGACGGCTGCGCTATTTAACCATCCGCATTTTGGGGAACAGGCTTGGGTCTTTCCAGTTTCCGATGCCCGGGGCCCAGTTGATCCAGCCGCGACGGCTTTCGCCGTCGTCGTCGTTGACGAGCACGTTGAAGCCGATCCATCGGCCTTCGGGCGAACCGGGCAGTTTCAGGATGGACCACGGGATCGCGGCTTCATAGTAGGTGACCTTCGCCGTCTCGTCGCGGACCACGGCCAGTTGTTTGAAGTTCGCTTGGCCCGGCTGATCGCCCGGGTTCACCCAGATCCAGTCGAGCGGGCCTTCGGCGCCGAGGGCGAAGCCGAGTTCGTAGTCGTTGACGTTGTCGTATTGCGGCACGTTGGACGATGGCTTGGCGTCGCCGGCGGCGTCGATCGCCAGTTGGATCGAGTCCGACCGCCAGATGTCGCCCGCATGTACGGTATCTGTCTTTTGGACGTGGACGTTGTCGCGGATCGCGGCGGCGAAGTAGAGGTTGTCCTGGTCCCAAGCGGCATACCATCGGCCGGAGCAGTCATCCGGTCCGGCCCAGCCGGGCATGTCCCGCTGCTCCTGGACCTCGCCGATGGCCACCGGCGTGGCATCGGCCCACTCGGCCAGGTCGCCGTCGGCTTTGAATCCGGCTGGCACGGCGCCGGCGGTCACGTAGCGGATAGTTCGCTCGTCGCGCAGGAACCGTTCGCCGTGGAAGAAGTGGGCTTTGGCCCGCAAGACGACCTCACCGCCGGTCCGCGGCCCGGAGAGTTCGATCGGATAGACGCCTTCCTCGCCGGCGGCGAGGGAGTGGCCGTCGGCGACCTTCTCCGTCTTGGTCTGCCACGGCTCTTCGACCTCGACGAACACGGCTGGGGTTTTTTGCGTTGCATTGCCGACGTTGGTCAGCCGCACGTCGATGCACGGTGTGGCCGCCTCGGTCCGTTCCATGTCCAGTCCGACCGCCAGTTCGAACACCTTTCCCCCCTCGATCGTCGCGTTGCGAAGCTTGTCGGCGAACGCCTCGCGATCGGCCCGGTCGGTCTTGACGTAGATCGGCCGACCCGAAACCGGCAGCTTGCCGTCGAGTGCCAGCACCGGCGTGCCCACCATGCCCGTCACGGTCTTGATCGCCGAGCCGTCATCGACGGTCAGCGTCACGCCGTCATCGAGGCTCCAGATCGCAAACGTGGTTTCGTTGTCGCGTTCGAACATCAGGGCCCAGATTCGCGAGCCCATATCGATCTGGCCGACGTAGTTGGCCTCGTTGAGTATCGCGATGACCGTCTTGACCGCGAACCACGCCTCCTTCGGCCGGACGTTTCCGTCGATCCACGGACTGAACAGGCCCATGTAGCCGTCCGCGCCGGGCAGGGCCTGGTCGTAGGGGTGCTCCTGATGGAGGTGGAAGAAGAAGAAGCGTTCGACCCACGGCATGGTCGCGGCCAGCAGGTGCCCGCGGGCCAGGTACCGCGCCTGTTCCTCTTCGGTGCAGGAATAGGCCCGGTGGTCCGGCCACTGGTGACGGCAGTATTCGAGGGTGTCGGCTTCGACGCCGTTCCAGCCCATTTCGGTGATCCAGATCGGCTTGTCGTCGCCGTACTTTTTCATCACGCGGTAGTTGGCCTCCATCCGCTCGAGGAGTCCGGCCTCCGGCGGCAGCGGGCGGGTGTAGGGGTGCGAGGTCAGGATGTCGAAGTAGTCCTTGCCGCCGAGTCGGTAGACGGCTTCGAGCTGCTGCGATTCGACGCCCGCGAAACCCGCGAGCAGGACCTTGTTTTCCGGGTCGGCCCGCTTGATCCCGCTGTGCATCGCCTTGAGGAAGACGATGAACCGGTCTTTCCAGATGGCCATGTCGGGTTCATTGTTGGCTATCCAGTATCTGATCTTGCCTTTGTAGTGCGTGGCGATCTGATAGCAGAACTCCTCGAACGCCTCGACCGATTCGTCGTTGGGATAGGTGCCGTTTTCGCCCGTCGCCCACGCCGGCGGCTGGTCGATCATCGGAACCTGGTCGAGTCCGTGTTCCACGCCCAGATCGGCGCTGTCGATGACCCAGTTGCCCTTGCCGAAATCGCGTTCTTTGGACCACGCGTATTCTCCGCGGCCGAACTCCAGAACCGGCCAGCGGAAGTTGATCGACACCGTCCGGATGTTCAGCTCATCCAGCAACCGCATCGTGCCCTCGGAGTTGACGTGCGTGGTGGTTCCGAAGAACTCGTTCGGGATGAAACGCGGGCCCTGGAGGTCGATATCCTCGCCGGCCACGGGCGCGGCGGCCGGCGTCGCGTTTTGTTTGGCCGGCGCGAACGTGAATTCTCCGGTGCTTCCGATCAGCCACCAGCCGGTCTGGCCCTCCGGCACGTCGGCATACCAGCCGAAGTACAGGGCGGTGGTCGGGGAGTCGAACCGCAGGGCCTGGTCAGGGACCGGCACGTTGCCGGATCCTCCGGCTGGACAGACGTAGGCGTCGGTCCAGTGCTCGCCATCAGTGCTGTACCGGGCGGCGAGTTTTGCTCCCGCGCTGACGTTCCGGCCGATGGTGCCGATCCGCCATGTCGCGCCGCTGATCGGTTCCGAGAGCCGCACCTTGAACGTCACGTGGCTGCTGCGGCCGGCGTTGCCGGAGGCGGCGTTGTACTTGCCGAACTGCACGACGGATGCCGAATGCACTTCGATCCGCCCGTCCTCCAGGCTTGCGGGGTGGTTGCCCAGGCCGGCTGAGAAGGTCCACTGCCCGTCTTTCGGGCGGACCGACGTGTAGTGCCGGTCGGGGCCGTAGACGCGGCTTTCCTCGCCCGCGTTCAGATCGTACGTGACATCCGACCATTGGGCCGACGCCGAAGCGGCGCAGGCGAAAACGACCGCCGCGAGCAGCAAGCGTTTCATGGCATCCTCCGGAAAATCGGGTTTATTTGGGACCTATTTGACCTGGGCGTAACGGATCAGGACCGAGCAGGGCCGTTGGTCCAGGCGGATTTCCAGCCCTTGCTCCATGAGCTGGCGGCCGGAACGGGTGATGCTTTTGGCCCCGTTCGAGTAACTGATTTTATACCGCGCCGCGGCCTTGAGGCTGCGGAATTGCACCGACAGAGCCGGATACGGGCAATCCTTGCGCCGGAACGCCAGGACGATCCCTGACTTGAGGTCCGGCCGGTCGAGCTGGTAGGCGAGCCAGACCTCATCGCCGACCACGCACGAGGTCAGCGGGTAGAGGTCGCCGTAGTGGTAGTCGCGGATGACGAAGACCTCTTCCATCAGCCGTTTCATCTCGGCGTACGGAAAGCCCGCATCGCCGAGGCCCGCCCAGTTGCACACGAAGCCGCTGGCCACCGCGCTGCGGAAGTCGTACTCGTCGCCGACGCGGTTGGCCCCGGTGCTGTGGAGCGGGACCCAGTGCGAGAGGCCCAGGTTCTGGGTCTGACTGCCCATCGGGTTGTACCACGGGCAGCACTGCAAGTCGCTCTGCCAGAGCGGAATGCTCCGCCCGGTGGTTTCCAGATCGATCCGCCGCCCGCCGCTGCAGCAGTTGTCGATGACCAGGTTCGGGTGCCGTTCCAGCAGCGCATCCCAGAACGCGTAGAGGCCCTCGATGTGGCGGATCTCGGCCATGCCGACGCGGTCGGGCGTCTCAATCTTGTTCCAATACGGCAGCGGGTCGATGTTCGAGTCGTGGCGGTAGATGTCGATGCCCTCGTCCTCGATCATCCTGGAGATGTGGTCGGTGACCCAGCGTCTCGCTTCGTCGATCCCCAGGTTAACCAGCATGACCGGTTCCTGTTCGCCCAGATCGACCACCCACTCGGGATGCTCGCGATGGATCTGGCTTCCGCGATAGGCCCGTTCCGGGTCGAACCATAGCAGGAACTTCTTGCCGTGCTTGTGCAGCAGATCGCTGATTGGGCGGAAGCCGTCGGGATACAGGTCGCGGTTGATGAACCAGTTGCCCGCTTGATTCCACCAGTCCTGCACCTGGCGGCACGCCCCGTACCAGCCGGCGTCGATCCAGTAGTATTCGAACGGGATGTTGTGGTCCAGCATGGCCCGGATACGCTTGAGGTGCTCGTTCACGTGGAGCATGCCCCAGTTCCCGTGGGCGATCGGCGAACGCAGTTGCCGGCCGCCCGGCTGCGGCGTGTGATGGGCCAGGATGAACTGCCGCAGGAGGTTGTGGCCGCGCATCGCCTCGCCCTGCCAGAACAACAGGAGCATTCGCGGCATGCGGATCTTCTCGCCCGGCTGAAGGACCGTATGCACCCGTTCCAGTCCGGCCTGGACATCGAGATTCGTTTTTTCATCCCGCCGCAGCGTCGCCGTCCATTGGCCGCTCCAGCCGACCCCGAGCATCACTCCGTTGGCCGGTGTTCGCACGTTCAGGAACGGCAGGGTCGCCGTCGACGAGCGGCCGTTGACGCCGCCCACCGTCACCTCCTGCTTCGGTTCGAGCTTCTGCTCGATCGGCTCGAAATCATCGACCTTGCAGTCGCTGCCGCGCGAGCGGAAGAGCGTCATCTCGGCTTCGGCGCCCGCCCGGGAGAACCGCGCATCCAGCGTTCGAACGTTTTCCAGGATCGGCGTGTCTTTAGGGCCGGTGTTCTTGAAGTACAGGACGTACTCGGTTGCGGGGAAGTTGGAGTACGCCGTTGCCTCGCACGTTACGAGCAGGCCGCTGCGCGGGTCGCGCCAGGTTGTCGTCTGGCGCGTGCGAGTCGCGTCCGGCGTTTCGATTTTGGTCTGCCGCTGCCACTGGCCGAGCAGCTTTTCGGAGGGCTCGCCGCCGTAGGTGAACGAGAACGGCGGTTGTTCCGAGAGGTCCGGCGTCAGGCCTGAGAACGGCAGTTCGTCGAGCCAGAGTTTCTTGCCGTTCTTGAGCTCCACGCGGGCCTCGGCCCAGTCGCCGTGGCCGAAATCGGCCTGTCCGACCACCCGGAGCACGAACTGGCGGGCGCCCTTGAGCGGGGCCGAGATCGCCACCGGCGGTTCGCCGCCGCAGAAGGCCTGCGACCGAAAGACCTCTTTGCCTTCGACCTCGACCACGAACGCGATGTCGGTGCGTTCGTGGGCGACCATGAAGTTCTGGTCGCGGCCGATTTTCGCGGTGAACGTCTTGCCCGCTGAGGGCAGGCGCACGATGATTTCGCTGACCGTGTGGGTTGCGAGGCCGCGGGCGAACTTTTTGCGGCCGATCTGGAGCGGGGTGTTCTCGATCGAGCGGTTCTTGTGGCAGATGTGCCAGTTCTGGTGCACCGCGGTGAGGCTGCCGGTCGATTCCGTTGCCTCGTTCAACGAAACCCCGAGCTTCGCCTGGGCCCACTGCCGCGTCATCGACATTTCCT
>Ga0123333_10002077_pt1 | contig 20799 bp, 21 predicted proteins | sample BioC12SIPDNA_3_FD_89957 | JGI IMG/M metagenome (GOLD analysis project Ga0123333, IMG submission 89957) | Anaerobic biogas reactor microbial communites from Washington, USA - Biogas_R2_B C12 SIP DNA | ecosystem: Engineered > Bioreactor > Anaerobic > Unclassified | place: Washington, USA... | reverse complement strand
TCGCCTGTGAAAAAGTGCGCGCGTCCTGCAGCCGGTTCCTGCTGGACATTGAGAAATCAAAAAACCCGGAGCACCCCTGGCGCTTTGATGAACGGCTGGCCGTACGGCCCATTGAGTTCATGGAGCGCTTTTTAACGCCCACAAAGGGCAACTACCAGGCCATGGAGCTGATGCCCTGGCAGTGCTTTGTGGAGGGCAATATCTACGGATGGGTGGACAAGCGCACAGGCCTGCGCCGCTTCCGGGAAGCCCTGATCCTGGTGGGGCGCGGCAACGGCAAAAGCACCCTGATGGCCGGCAATTCCACCTTTGGGGCCAGCAAGGACGGAGAAAGGGGCGCGGACATCTACCTGCTGGCAAACAGCAAGGATCAGGCCAACATTATTTTCGGTGAGTGCTCCCGGCAGATCCTGGCCAGCCCATTCCTGGCCAATCGCTTCAACGTGACCCGAAGCAGCATCACCTATGACAAAACCAACAGCAGCATCCAGCACCGGGCCAGCGACAGCCACAAGCTGGACGGCCTGAGCCCGCACATGGGGATCTTTGACGAGATCCATGAGTACAGGGACTACAAGCTGATCAACGTCATCAAGCGGGGCATGAACAAGCGCAGCCAGCCCCTGGCGCTGTACATCACCACCATGGGCACGGTGATTGAAGGCCCGCTGATGGACTACTACGCCCTGTTTTCCGACGCCATGCAGGACGGCATGCTGCCGGCCAGCGTGTCGGATCAGCTGTTCAGCTTCATCTGCGAGCTGGACAGCACCGACAATGTGGATGACAGCAGCTGCTGGGTAAAGGCCAACCCAAGCATGGGCGTGCTGCTGAACCTGGAGAAGCTGAAAAGCGACTGGGAGCGCTGCAAGAACGTGCCCCAGGAGCGGGCGGACTTTATCTGCAAGCAGCTGAACGTGATGGCGGACGTAAGCGATGCCAGCTTTGTGGACATCAGCGTGCTGAACCGCAACCGCAAGCAGGTGGACCTGGAGAGCCTGGCCGGCCGCGCCTGCTACGGCGGGTATGACCTGAGCTCCCGGGAGGACTTCACCGCGGCCGCGCTGGAGTTTCCCCTGGACAACGGGGACCTCTTTGTGCTCCATCACAGCTGGGTGCCCAAGCGGAAGGTGGAGATGGACAACGAGAAGATCCCCTATTACGAATGGGCGCTGCAGGGGCTGCTGACCATCTGCGAGGGGGATTACATTCCCCAGGATGTGGTGTACCAGTGGTTTCAGGAGCAGGGCAAAAAGTATGAGATCATCTCCATCGGCTATGACCCGGCCAATGCCGTATGGCTGACCCGCATGCTGGAGGGCGCGGGCTTCAACTGCCAGATCGTGCGCCAGGGGCCGCTGACACTGAACGACCCCATGAAGGACGTGCGGGAGATCCTGCTGGACGGGCGGCTTATCACCAACAACGACCCCATGCTTCGCTGGTACTTCCACAATGTGCGCCTGCGCAACGATTACCGGGACCGGGATAAGGAAAACTGGATGCCGGTGAAGCGCAACCGCTACCGGAAGATCGACGGATTTATGGCCTTTCTGGACGCACACGCGGTATCCATGCAGAAGGCCCCGGTGTGCGGGGACACGGTGCCCGCCAATGTGACCGTATTCAGATTCTAGCAAAAGCGCCCATGCCGGCGCTTTTCCGTTTTTGGAGGGAGTGGAAAACATGCCGCTATTCAAACGGCTGCAACGGAAAACAGGCCAGGCCAGGGACGAGCCCACCGGGGTGCAGACCAGCGTATACCAGACCCGGGCGGACCGGTACATGACGGCCAGCGAGGCCATTTATGCGGCCGTGAGCCGGGTGGCCAACACCTTCAGCTGCCTGCCGCTGCATCTGTACAAGGGCCGGGAGCTGCAGAAGGATCACCCGCTGGAAAAGCTGGTGAGCTTCAGCCCCAACCCCTGGATGACCAGCTACTGGTTCCGGCTGACCATGCAGGCGCTGGTGGGCAATGAGGGCAACGCCTACGCGCTGGTGGTGCCCACCATGGCCGGCGGCGTGGATCGGCTGGACATCCTGGAGGCCGGGTGTGTGACGCCGGTGCGGGTGACCGACCAGGACGGCGCGCCAGAGATGTGGTACCGGGTGACACCCCGGGACACCGCAAACCAGTTCTGGGTGCACAACAGCAGCATGCTGGTGATCCGGAACATCAGCGCCAACGGCGAAAAGGGCATCAAGCCCATTGATGTGCTGCGGGATACGATCAAGTACGCCAGCGACATCAAGACCTACACCATGGAGCAGATCAAGGCCGTGAACAGCAGCATTGTGCTGACCGTGCCCAACACCGGCCTGAACGCTGACCGCCGCAACGAGATCATCAAGCAGTTTCTGCAGGCCTACAACGACAGCGGGCGCAGCGCCATCGTGCTGGACGGCGGAATGACGGTGAACGCCCTGAACCGCACCCCTGTGGACAACGACGTGATCGGCGTGGAGAACATGACCCGCAACCGGGTGGCGACCGTGTACAACATCCCGCCCCGGATGCTGGGCGACACCAGCGACAAGGGCTTTACCGACAACGAGCAGCAGATGCGGGAGCTGGCGCAGATGACCGTTCTTCCCATCGTGTGCCAGTGGGAAAGCGAGCTGGACCGCAAACTTCTGACCTGGGAGCAGGTATCCGATGGGTACCACTTTGGATTCAACATGGACAGCCTGCTGCGGGGTGACGTGAAAACCATGGCGGACAAGCACACAAAGGCCATCCGCGGCGGATGGATGACACCCAACGAGGCCCGGGACGATGACAACCTGCCGCCGGATCCCGACGGGGAGAAGCTGCTGGCGGCCCGCGACCTGCTGCCGCTGGAGATGATCCTGAAGGGCATGACCGTGAAAGACAGCGGGCGCTGAGAAGGAGGGAACGAATATTGAACCATTTTTGGACCTGGAACCAGCTGGAGAACGACCCGGACGGCAGCCGGGAGCTGGCCATTGAGGGCGTGATTGCCAGTGAGAGCTGGTTTGGAGACGAAGTGACGCCCTGCGCATTCCGGGCGGAGCTGGAGGGCAGCACCGGGGACGTGGTGGTGCGCATTAACAGCCCCGGCGGGGACGTGTGGGCGGCTGCGCAGATCTATGACATGCTGCGGGAGTATGCCGGCCGCGTGACCGTGCGGATCACGGGGATCGCCGCCAGCGCCGCCAGCGTAATTGCCATGGCCGGCGACCAGGTGGAGATGACGCCGGTGGGGATGATGATGATTCACAACCCCAGCACCATCGCCTTTGGAGACCGGGTGGAGATGAACCGCGCCCTGGCCATGCTGGACGAGGTCCGGGAATCCATTGCCAGCGCCTACAAGGAGAAAACCCACCTGCCCCACCAGCAGATCCTGCAGATGATGGATGATGAAACATGGTTTTCCAGCGCCAAGGCCCTGGAGCTTGGCTTCATCGACGCGGTGCACACCACGGAAAAGGAAGTGCCCGCCAAGGACAAGGTGAAGAACACCGCCGCCTTCCGCGGCCTGCCGATGTTTGCGTGCTCCATGCGGGACGTGCAGAAGGCCGCCATGGACCGGATTCTGCACGCGCAGCAAAAGAAAAGCCCGGAGACCCCGAAAGCCCAGGAAACCCCGAAGTCCCAGGAGACGCCGAAGCCCCAGGAGACGCCGAAGCCAGATTCTAAGGATGATACCCGGCGGGCCGCCCTTGCGCTTTCCATTGCGCAGGCCAAAGCGGCCCTGTAATTTTGTGAAGGAGGAAACCCATCATGCCTAACCTGACCCAACTGAAGGACACCCTGCGCAATTTGCAAAACGAAATGCGGGACCTGGTGAACAAGGGCACCGCCCTGATGGCCGATCCCAATGCCAGCGCCGCCCAGCTGACCCAGCACACCGAAACCATCAACGCCATGCAGGCCCGCATCAACCTGGCCCGGGCCGCCGTGACCCAGGAGGAGCAACAGCAGCAGCCTGTGGCCCAGGCAGCCGCCGCAAAGCAGCAGCCGGCCGGCGTGACCGCCATGCTGAAAAGCAACGAATACGCCCGTGCTTTTGCTACAGCCCTGCGCAACCGGGTGCACCCCGCCCAGCCCTGCAGCGACGAAAGCCTGAAGGTGCTCTATGACGCGCTGACCGAAAGCGGCGGGAATCCGGCTGGCTCGGAGGGCGGCTTCCTGGTGCCAGACGATGTGGACCGGCAGATCCGGGAGCGCATGCGGGCCCTGAACCCGCTGCGTGATCTGTTTGGCTATGAGTCTGTGAGCTATGCCAGCGGCACCCGCATCATGGACACCGCACCGGATACCGGCCTGACCATGCTGGCCGGGGAGAACCCTGTGGCCGGCATCGCCGAGGACGACCAGCCCGCCTTTTCCCCGGTAAACTACAGCCTGGCCACCTACGGCCTGATTGTGCCCGTAAGCCGGGAACTGGCGGCGGATGAATCGGCCAATTTGTTTGGGTACCTGGCGCGTTGGTACGGCAAGAAGCAGGTGCTCACCGAGAACTTCCTGCTGCGGGCCGTGCTGGATCTGCTGGTGGCTGGCCCGATCACTGCCGACGACGACATGAACGCCATCGCTCAGCTGAAAAGCGTGCTGAACGTGAGCCTGGATCCGGCCATCAGCCAGACCGCCACTATCCTGACCAACCAGAGCGGGTTTGATTACCTGGACAACATCGTGGACGGCCTGGGCCGCCCGCTGCTCCAGCCCGACCCGGCCAGCGGCACGCCTATGCTGCTGAAAACCCATCCTATCAAGGTGATGAGCAACCGCCTGCTGCCAAGCCGCGTGGAGGCTGTGGGCCCCGGCGCGGGCGAGTATTACCCCATCTATGTGGGCGACTTCTCCCAGTACGCCACGCTGTTTGAGCGCATGCCGCTGGAGATGGTGTCTACGGACATCGGCGGCCAGGCATTCACCCGGAACCGCATTGACGTGCGCGGCATCAGCCGCCTGGGCGTCAGCCGGTTTGACGTGGACACCGTGGTGCGCAGGGAGATCTTCGTGCCTGAAACCTAAGGAACAGTACCGGCGCGGCCGCGGGAGGCAGATGGCTTTCCGCGGCCGCAGCATTTGAGGGAGGGCCAAAGGCCCAAACAAAAGGAGGGCAACCCATGCACGCAACCAAGAACTACACCGGCAAGGGCGGCAGCGAGACGGTGATCGGCGGCAAGCTGCTGATCAAGGGCACGGTAGAAATTGCGCCCACCGCGAAGATGAAGGGCATCCCTGCCGCCGCCTACCAGAGCAATGTCGGCAGCGACGTGAGCACCGTGGCAGCGCTGCGGGCCGAGCTTAACAAGCTGCTGGCCGGCCTGCAGGCGGCCAAGCTGATGGCCCCGGCCCCCACGATCACCGTGATTCAGCAGCCCGAGGACCTGGCCCTGGTAGCGGGAAGCATCGCCGCAACAGACAAGCTGCAGGCAGCCTTTTTCATCTCCAACGGCGGAGTGATGACCTACCAGTGGTTCTCCAATGCCGCAGACGCAAACACCGGCGGAACGCCTGTGGATGGCGCTACCGGCGATTCCTACACCATCCCCGCCGGCACGGCGGCCGGAACCACCTATTACTACTGCGTGGCCTCCCATGAGGGCGTGACCCAGGCCACAGAGGCCGCCGCCGTGGTGGTTACAGAGGATACAGACCCGGCGTAAGGAGGCAGATCTATGAGCAAGCAGCAAGCCGTATCGGTGCTGGCTCCCACCTATCAGAACCCCAGTATGCCGCTGTACCTGGCCCTGGAGAACGGGCAGCGGGTGAATGTGGCCCACTGCACCGCCAACCTGCGGGGCAACCAGGGCATAAGCATCCACATCGACGTGGCGGATCCGGCGTTGTGCGCGGCCAACCGGGCCGCCCTGACCCCTGCCGTGATGGGCTTCATCGGCGGGGTGCTGGACCAGGCCGAGGCCAATGGCGTGCCCGTGAAGGGCATTGCCGGAGAATGAGAGGGGGGCTGCCCAATGGCGACCACCGAGTACCTGGTGATCCGCAGTTTCACAATGAGAGGGATCCGCTATGAACGGGGGCGCCTGTTCCATCCCGAAACGCCGGAGGACGCCCTGCAGCTGCAGCACATGCAGCTGATTGAGAGAATCCGGCCGCCCGGCAAGGACGAGAAGGAGGGCAAGACCCATGGCGACCATTGAAGGCCTGATGGACTTTGGCGGGATGGACAACAGCCCCACCCTGGAGCTGATGCTGGAGGCCGCCAAAAGCTGGCTGGCCGATGCAGGCGTCAGCCCCAGGGAAAATTCCAGCTCCTATGACCTGGCGGTGTACCGCCTGGCCACTCACTACTACGACACCCGCGGCAACCAGGAGGCGGACCGGGACCTGGTGCCGCCCACGGTGATCAGCCTGATGCACCAGCTGCGCAGCGCGCCGCCCGCCCAGGGAACGGAGGCCGGAGCATGAACGCGGGAGAGCTGAGGCACCGGATTGTGATTCAGCGGCAGGAGGACACCGGCAGAACCGACGGGGAAGGGAACCGCATCCGCGCCACCTATCCGGTGATGACCGCTATGGCGGCCGTCAAGGATGTGAGCGGGCGCGAGTTCTTTGAGGCCGCGGCCCACCAGATGGAGCACGTGGTGACCTTCACCATCCGCTGGCGGGACGGCCTGCGCAATGACATGGAGATCCTCTTTGGCGATACGGTGTATGAGATCATCCAGATCAACCATCTGGGCTACCGGCGGGACTGGATCCAGATCAAAGCCCGGGTGCGTATGCCGGAGGAAAGCGAGGGAAGCGCCCATGGCTTTTTTTGAGGTGACAGGCTTTGATGAAGTCCTGCTGGAGATTGAAAAAGAAAATGCGAACTTTGAGCAGCGGGCCATCCGGGCCGTGAGGGCCGGTGGCCTGGTGGCCGCCAACCTGCTGGCAGAGGCGGCACCCGAGCGCAGCGGAGCCCTGAAAAGGAGCTTTGTGATGTCTCCTCCAGGAAAGAACTTTAAGGACGGCATCTATGTGGACGTGTACCCGGCGGGCAGCCAGCCCAACGGGCGCAAGAAAGCAAGCAATGAGGAAGTGGGCTTTGTCCAGGAGTACGGCTCCAGCAAGCAGGACGCCTATCCCTGGATGGGGCCCGCCATCGAACGGGGCGCGGACGCCATCAACGCCGCCATGGCCGCTGCGTTGCCCGAGGAGGAATAGCCCATGGGAGTGAACGCGAAGATCAAGGCGGCCCTTGCGCCGCTACCCTGGCCGGCCCAGCAGCACCCGGCCGCCGGCACCCAGCGCACCTACCTGACGTGGCAGGAGCTGAGCAGCCAGCCGGATGCCTACCGCAGCAACGCACCCACCCGCTATTCCTACCAGGTGCAGGTGAACATCTTCAGCCGGGAGGCCATCCCGGACACCAATCTGCGGGCTGTGGTGCAGGCGCTGCAGGCGGCCGGCGTGACGGTGCAGTACAGCGGTCCGCGGAACTACGAGGAGGACACCAAGCTATACCACATCCCCATCATCTGCCGCTGGCAGGAAGTGTAATACGGGGCCGCAAGGCCCGGCGCACGAAGGTGCGCGGAAAGGAGAACCCATGCCTGATACCGTTTCCACGCCCGGCTATTTTTACGGAATTGCCGACGTGTATATCTCTTTCATGACCACCGAGGATACGGCGCTGGCCGCGCCTGTATACGGCACCCCGGAGGTGCTGGGGCAAAGCATTGAGATCGGCCTGAAGCCCCGCTACCGGGAGGGCCGCCTGGACGCCAGCAACAAAGTGCTGCGCCGCAAGAAGATCATTGACGGCTACGACGTGAGCCTGGGCCTGGCCGACATCTCGGCCGACCTGCAGGCGCAGATGTTTGGCCGCGCCACCGACAGCAACGGCGTGCAGATCGTCGCCGGCAGAGGAGATCCCGCCAAGTGCGCCCTGGGCCTGTGCTTCACCCGGGACAACGGGCACAAGGAACTGTGGTGGCTGTACAAGGGCGAGTTTTACGAGATGGAGAAAAGCGGCAAGACCGACGGCGAGAAAATGGAATACCAGACGCCCAAGGTGGAGGGCAGCTTTGACCGCCGCCTGAACGACAACCTGCTGTGCGCCATCGCGGACGAGGACTACAGCAGCCTGGATGCGGACGTGGCCGAGGGCTGGTTTGACGCGGTGTATGAGACACCCACCGGCACGACCTGATCCACCAAAAACCATCAAGGAGGGCAAGCGGCGCGGGAGTGACCCGCGCCGCGCTTTTTATGAATGAAAACGGAAAAAACCCGCCGCCCGTGGCGCATGACGTGCGCGGGCGGGACCTAGACGCCCCGGAGATGTTCATCTCCCTGGGAGGGCAGCGGTACAGGCTGCGCTTTAACAACAAGGCCACAAGGGTGGCCGAGGACGTGTATGAGGACGTTTTCGGGAAGGACCTGGGCTATTACCTGATCCTGAAGGAAGCGGCCAATTTTAAGCACAGGGCGTTGCAGGCCCTCTACTACGGCGCGCTGATCGGCGGCGGCAATGAGATGACCTGGGAGGAATTTGACCGGCTGTTCAGCGTGAGCGCCATTGACGGCATGAGCGACGTGATTCAGAAGGCCATTGCCCGGTCGCTGCCGGAGGCGGACCCAAAAAACGGGGAGACCACGCCGGGGACGGGGAGCGCTTCCCCTGGGCGTGGCTGATGTTCCACGCGCTCGACCTGGGCATCAGCGCACGGGACTTCTGGGACATGAGCCCCAGAGCCGTGCTGCTGCTGAAGGCGGAAATGAAGCAGGCGATGGCGGGCAGCGGCAATAAGCCCGGCGGCGGGCCGCCGCGGCTGCGCCTGGAGGACGTGCCAAGACCGTGAGGAGGGAAACCCATGGCAAAAGGCGGAGGCGGGCCGAAGCTGCGCGCCCGGATCGGCATTGACGGAGAGCAGGAGTACAAAGCGGCGCTGAGCTCCATAGCCCAGCGGATGGCCTCGCTGAAAAGCGAGATGAGCGTGACCAGCGCGGAGATGAAGGCCCAGGGCGAGACCGTGGGCAACCTGCGCCAGCGTTATGAGGAACTGGCTGTCCAGTACGACCTGCAAAGGGAAAAGACCGGAACCCTGTCCGAGATGCTGGACAAGTGCCGGGAGAAGTACGGCGAAAACGCAGACGAAACCCGCAACCTGGAAAAGGCCTTGAACGCCGCCCTGGCGGAGCAGATTGCCACCGAGGGCCAGCTGGACGCCGTGAGCGGCAAGCTGGACGAGATGGAAGTGAGCCTGGGCGACGTGGCCGGGGCACTGCGGGACAAGCTGGTGGAAGGGCTGAAAAGCGCCGCCGGCGCCCTGGGGGCTGGCTTTCTGGCCGCTCTGCAGGGAGCGTGGAACGGGCTGAAACAGATCGCCCAATGGGCCGGACAGGCCGCGGAAAAGGGCTATGAGCTGGCCAAGAGCGCGGGAGCCATGGCGGACAATGTGCTGACCCAGAGCCAGCAGACCGGCATTGCGGCGGATCAGCTGCAGAAATGGACCTTTGCCAGCAACTTCATGGACACCTCGGTGGATACCATCACCGGCAGCATGGCCCGGATGGTCCGGGCCATGGGCGACGCGGGAAGCGGCAGCGACTCGGCCAAGGAGAAGTTTGCCGCCCTGGGGGTGAGCATCACCGACAGCAACGGGAACCTGCGGGATAGCGAGGATGTGTTTGCGGACTGCATCACGGCCCTGGGCGGCATCACCAACGAGGCCCAGCGGGACGCTATCGCTATGGACCTGTTTGGGAAAAGCGCCCAGGACCTGAACCCGCTGATTCTGGCCGGAGGGGACGCCGTGAAGGCCCTGGGCGAGGAAGCCCAGAAGCTGGGCACGGTGTTCAGCGACAAGCAGTTGGCCACCCTGGGCGGATTTGACGACAGCATGCAACGGATGAACGCCGTGGCGGAAGGATTGAGCAACACCATCGGGCTGCTGCTGGTGCCTGCATTCCAGCCCCTGGCGGATGCCGCCACCGCTTCCCTGGGAGAGCTGAGCACGGCTCTGAAGGACGGGCTGCAGCCGGGGGAGGTTGGAGAAATCGTGCTGGGCTTCACCGCCTCCCTGACGGAGGGCCTGGCCAATCTGTCCACGGAGATCACCAACGCGCTGCCCTCGGTGCAGCAGGGCCTTGCAGAGCTGGTGGCCGGCGTTAGCGTAGCGCTGCCGGAGCTGGCGGAGACCATCATCCCCGCGGCCTTTGGGCTGCTGCAAAGCGTGCTGGACACGGTGGCGGCCAATGCGGAGCCTATCGCGGCCATGGCCACCCAGCTGATCACCTACCTGGCCGCCAACCTGACGGCCAATGTGTCCGGACTGGCCGAGAGCTGCCTGTCCATCGTGACGGGCATTGTGGACGGCATCACGGCCAACCTGCCGGAGCTGATCACCATGGCGGCTACGCTGATCGTGGAGTTTGCCACAGCCCTGGTGGGAGCCATTCCGGACCTGGCCGCCCGGCTGCCGGAAATTGTGCAGGCCATCTGGGACGGCCTGGCTGCCGTGGACTGGCTCACCCTGGGCACGAACCTGATTCAGGGCCTGGTGGACGGGCTGGGCAGCGCTGTGAGCGCGCTGCTGAGCAGCATCACCACCATCTTCGGCAACATCTGGCAGGCCATCCTGGGCGTGTTCGGCATTGCCTCCCCTTCCACGGAAGCCCAAAGCGCGGCCGGGTTTATCCTGCAGGGGCTGCTGGACGGGTTTGCTTCGGCAGTGGATGCCGTCTGCGAAACGGTAAAGAAGATCTTCGGGAAGATCTGGGAGGCCATCAAGAGCATCTTTGGCTTCGGGACCCAAAGCGAGGAAAGCAAGGAAGCCAAGAACGCCGGCAAGGACATCATGACCGGCATGCAGAGCGGCATCACCGAGAACGAGGGCACCCTGGACCAGGCGGTGCGCAACGTGTCCAAAAACGTGCTGTGGACCATGATGAACGAAATGGGCATCGCCAACGGCACCAGCTGGAAAACCAGGGACTATGGCAAGCACCTGGTGGCAGGCGTGCGGGACGGTCTGGACGAGACCAAAGCCGACGCATTTGGCGGCGCTGCGGGCAAGGTGTATGACGCGGTGATCGCGGCCCTGGGCACCGCCTTTGGGGTGCAATCCACGGGCGTGCTGGGCCTGGGCGGAACCAGTGCCACCAAGTTCAAGGAGCTGGGCGGCTATGTGCGCAAGGCCATTGCCGACGGGATTGAAAGCAGCGAGGACAACAGGGAAGCAGTTGCGAACGCCCTGACCGCCGTGGCCAATGCAGCCTACCAGGCTGCCATGGAGCGGATGGCCGCCGGCATCTCCGGCGGGGAAACCACCGTGAACGCGGCCGTGGAGGCTGCCTGCGGGAGCGCCCTGGCGGCCGCTGCCGCCCTGATGACCACCGACGCGGGCAGCACCCTAGGCGCGGACTGGATCGGCGCGGCGATCACAGCCATTGAGGACGCGGAAAGCGACATAGAGACAGCCGCCAGGGATACAGCCCAGGCAGGCGTGGACGCCGCCTCCGGAAGGATGAACGCCCCAAGCGGGCGGACCATCGGCGCGGCCTTCTCCGGAGGCGTGGCCACAGGCATCAGCCAGGGCCTGCCCACGGTACGCGGCAATGCAGCCAGCCTGGGCAGCGATGCCCTGACGGCCCTGTGGAGCGCCATTGGGGGCAGCAGCGCTACCCGCTTCCAGGCCGTGGGGGACGCCATTGCAGACGGCATGGTGCGGGGTATCCGCAACGGCAGCAGCCGAATTGAGGCTGCGGCCCGGGCCGCCGCTCTGGCCGCCTACAACGCCGCCCGGGAGGTGCTGGGCATCGCCAGCCCCAGCCGGGTGATGGAGGAAGCGGGCCGGTTCTATGCTACAGGATTCGCACTAGGCATTGAGAACAACACACGGCAAGTGGTAAGCGCCGCCCAGAGCCTCAGCCGGGCCGCCGCGGAAGCGGGGACCGGCAGCAGCGCCTTCGTGCTGGATTATGAGCGCCTGGGGGATGAACTGGCGGACGCCATGCAGAGGCGAGGCCTTGGAACGGCGGTGATTGGCCTGGACGGGCACGCCTTCGGGACAGCGCTGGAGCCCAATATCAGCCAAGCCACCCGACGGAGATCCGCCAAGAGCATGAGCGGACGGAACAGCCGCATGGTGTTTGTGTAAGGAGGGTATCGGATGATGGAGTGCAACTTCGCCTTTGACGGGAAGCACTGCCTGCGGGACTTTGACTGCGTGTACATCTACGCCAAATCTCGGCCTGTGAGCCCGGAAAGCGTCTTTTCCGCTTTTGAGATCGGCGGCGGGGACGGGGACGTACTCTTTGGCGACCGGCGCGTCCACCAGGTGATGACCCACAAGGGCAGCCTGTACCTGATGCACACCCCGCCCACGGAAGCGGAGGCTCTGCGGATCTACCGGGAAATTGCCGCCTGGCTGAAGGTGGGCCGCAGGCGTCTGATCTGGGACTATGAGCCCGACCGGTACCTGCTGGCGGAAGTGGAGGACGGCATTACCTTCAGCCAGAGCAGCTGGCCGGACGGTGGCATTTCCATCGGGTTCCGCTGCCAGCCCTTCGCCTACAACCTGTGGCCGGACATAGCCAGCGGGACACTGACCGCAGGGGCAGACACGGTGCTGGCGCTGCCGCTGCGCACGGGAGAGCCTGCGCCGGTGAGCCTGACCCTCAAAAACACCGGGGAGGCGGACCTGACCGGTGTGACGGTGACCGTGGGCAGCCGCCAGGTGGTGCTGGCCGGCATGGCCGTGGCCGCCGGAGAAACCCTGGAGATCAACATGGAGGCACCCATTGGCGCGATGGTGGGCGACGACAGCGCCCTCCCCTATGCCACGCGCTTTGACCATCTGGTGGCAGAGCGGGCCTGCAGCGTGACCGTGGCCGGCACCTTTGACACCGGGACCGCCCAGGCGGCCGTGACCGCCCGGGCCACAGGAAGGTGGATCTGAATGAACGGACGAGAGAAAACGGCGGCATTCTGCCCGCTGACCCACAAGCGCTGCCGCCTGGATTGCAGCTGGCGGATGGAGGCAGAATGTGCAGCCGTGTACATTGGGCGGGAACTGTACAGCGCCGTGGAGGTGCTGAGCCAGGCGGCGCAGCGGGGCGAAGGGGTGAGAATGGATGCTGAAGGTGTACGGCCAGGATCTGCGCCTGCTTGCAATCCTGGAGAACGCTGACGCCATCGGGTATGAGCTGAAGCATAATGACCTGTGGACCGGCAGCTTCCAACTGCCCACCAGCGACCCCAAGCATGCGTTTTGCGAGCCGAACAACTATGTGCACATTGACGACGGGGCGCGGGACGTGGGGCTGTACCGGATCATCGGCATGCCCCAGCACCAGCCGGATGGATGGAGCGAATACGACTTAGAACACGTGACCGCCACCCTGGTAGACGACGTGCTTTTTACGGCCCATGAGATCGGCGGGGATGGCATCTACACGGAGGATGTGCTGGAATACATCCTGGGCCACCAGACGGTTCCCCGGTGGCAGCTGGGGGTATGCGAGTTCCATGACCAGTTTGCCTACCACCTGGAGAACTGCACGCTGCTGGCAGCCCTGATGAGCGTGAGCGCCGTGCTGGTGGAGGACTACACCTGGGAATGGGACACAAGCACCACGCCCTGGACGGCCAACCTGCGCCGGGCGGACAGTTCTGCCGGCTGCGGCATCCACTACATGCGCAATCTGCTGCAGATTGAAAAGTCTATGGACGCCACCCAGATGGTGACCCGGATGTACTGCCTTGGATACGGCGAAGGCGTGAATCAGCTGAACATCACCAAGGTGAACGGCGGTCTCCCCTACATCGACGCGGACACCATCTCCACGTGGGGCGTGAAATGCTCCATCTTTGCGGACACCACCATCCAGGACGCCGCCACGCTGAAGCAGCGGGGCATGGCCGTGCTGGAGAGGTACAAGAACCCCTATATTGCCTACAAGGCCGCCGCGGTGGATCTGTACGCCATGACCGGCCAGCGCTGGGACAACTACATGCCCGGCAAGCTGGCCCAGGTGATGGACGGGGAGCACGGGATCTCCTTCCAGGCGCGGATCGTGACCGTGGCCAAGAAGGGCGTGCGGGACAAGCCCCAGGACATCGAGATCACCATTGCCAACGCGCTCAAGGACGCCGCGGACAGCATGAACCAACTGGCGGACAGGGTGGGCATCCATGAGCTGAACAGCCAGGGTGCCACGTCGCTGTATGTGTTCCAGTTTTCGGACAACTGTGACCCCAGCCACCCGGCCACCTTCAACGTGCCTATCCCGGAGAGCGCCTACCGGATCAACACTGTAAAGTTTCTACTGAAGCGGGAGGCCTACCGGGCCTATGAGAAGGGCGCGGCCGCAGGCGGGAGCACGGAGACCACGTCCAGCTCCGGAGGCGGTGGCACCAGCACCAGCGAGGCCGGCGGGGAGGCCATCCTCACAGAGCCCCAGCGGATCGTGGCGCAGACGGCCAGCACCAGCCTGCCCCTGGAACCGCTGAGCGGATACCAGAAGGGAAACACGGACAGCGCCGGCAGCGGCATCGGCGGCACGCCGGTGGATGCGGAGGGCAACGCCGTGACCGTGACGGCCACCAATGCGAGCTATGACACAGGCAGCGCCGGCAGCGGCATCTGCGGCACGCCGGTGGATGCGGAAGGGGCCGCCGTGAATGCCACGGCCACCAACAACAGCTACAACACCGGCAGCGGCGGGGACGGATCCACGGGCAGCGCCGGCAGCGGCATCGGTGGCACGCCTGTGGACGCGGAAGGGGCTGCTGTCGCCTATACGGCGACCAATGACAGTTATACCTCCGGATCTGGCAGCGGATCCACGGGAAGCGCCACGGCCAGCCACCGGCACGCGATCGGCAGCCACCAGCACCAGCAAACCACCGGCACCTATACGGGAGCCACCACGCCCAGCTGCGGCGAGTCCGACAACACGAGCCACAGCCATACCGTTGGCAGCCATACCCACAGCATCGGCGGGCACTCCCACGCTTTCTCCCACCGGCACGCGGGAGACAGCCACACCCACAGCATCCCCAGCCATACCCACAGCATCGGCGGGCATTCCCACGCTTTCTCCCACCGGCATACAGGGGCGGCGCATGTCCACAGCATCGGCGGGCATTCCCACTCTTTCTCCCACCGGCATGCGGGGGCGGCCCATACCCATGGGATGGGGCATTACCATGACGTGTATGTGTCCATGACCATCCCGGAACTAACCCTGACCCTGCCGCCCCACACCCACAGCGTGAGCCTGGGGAGCCATTCCCACAACGTGACCCTGGGGGATCATGCACATAACCTGGTGTACGGGATCTTTGAGGGCACCACGGCCGCCAGCTTCACCCTGGAGGTGGATGGGACCGTCTACCCGGATCCGATCACAGACGCCAAGACGGAGATGGACATCACGGCGCTGCTGAGCAAGGACGCCAACGGAAAGATCAAGCGCGGGGACTGGCACGAGGTCGTTTTGACCCCGGACAAGGCCACCCGGGCGGTGGTAAGCGTATACGTGCAATGCTTTGTGCAATCCAAAGGAGGCGGAGACTTTTGAGCAACACTTGGACCATCCGGCAGCGGATTGACCTGGACAGCGGCTATGTGCAGCCGCGGATCCTGCCCACGGCCCTGATGATGCAGGGCGACAAGAATGCCCACACCTGGGAGATCGCTGTATTCCGGCATGGCCAGGCCGTAGAGCTGGCCGGCACGGTGCGGGGCTATTTCCAACGGGGGGGGGGCGCCTCCGAGAGCTATGTACCGGTGGACGGCACTCTCAGCGGGAACGTGGCCAGCGTGCGCCTCAAAAGCGAGTGCTATGCCAAACCCGGCCCGCTGCTGTGCGTGATGCGCCTGAGCAGCCCGGACGCCACCGAGACCGTTACCCTGGGCACTATGGTGGCCCGGGTGGAGAAGGAGCCCAGCGGAGCCGTGGTGGATCCGGAGCATGTGGTGCCGGACCTGGAGACGCTGCTGGCCCAGATTGCGGCCTGCGAGGAGGCCACGGCGGGGGCGAACGCGGCAGCGGGGGCGGCCGGAGAGGCGGCCACGGCCGCGAATAGTGCGGCGGCGAGCGTGCCGGCTGCCATCAACGCCCAGAAGGGGGTTGCCAATGGAATCTGTCCGCTGGACGCCCAGGGGAGGGTCCCTGGTGAGTACATCGGATCCATTGAGGCACCGAAGTACGGCGCTTCTGGCGTGGGCGGAAGCTCGCCTACTTTGAAACGCCTATGGGACGCTAAAGGCCTTGTGGCGGCCGTGGGCACGGACAGCGCCACGGCTGTGAATGACTTTGACAACCTGCCGCCCTTCAACCGGCGCAAGTTTGTGGGGAGCGTCACGGTCGCGGACGGAAAGACCTATGTGACGCCCGCTTCCTGGTATGGAGACGCCGACTACGCCGAGGATGGGTCCATGGGCGACTATGTGGCCGTAAGGTGCTACAAAACATACTACTACCAGGACATGGCAGCAGGGATAGTTGGAGTGTCGGCATACCATCAGCCAGGGTGGAGCCTGCACCCACTGTTTTTCGACGAGGACGGCAACGAGCTGGACTATGTGGATCTGCCTTGCTACGCGCTCGCGCTGAACACGGACGGAAAAGCCGTGAGCCTTCCCGGCCTGCGCAATGAATGCGGCCACTGGTCCGGCCTGTGGACAAGCTGCCGAAGCTACAACGGCGACGCCGGCGCCTATGCGTCCATGATGCCCATCGCAGTATCTCACTACGAGACCTTATTGGCGATGGTAGAGTTTGCTACCACGAACCTGCAGAGCATCATGGCAGGCTTCACGTCCGGACGCTATGCCGCCGACGCGGTGGACAGCGTGATTGACAGCACCCACATCGTTGTTACCGCGACCATCGGCGGATATCACCGGGCTGGCCAGAATGTGTACATCAACACGACATACAGCGAAGCTGCGAAGGCGTCCCACGCAATCCAGAGCATAGAGCCCTGCGACCCGGACGGCACGCCGAATGCCTCCGGCACCCACCGCCTCATCACCCTTGCCCCCTACCCAGGGGCGAAGGACATCACCACGGTCACCGCGCCGACTATCAACAATCGGCCATACAACACCGGCGCATGCGCGGGCGTGCTGACGCCAAGCGGATCGCCCGTCAGCAACAGCGATGGCCGGTATCCGTGCCGCTACCGGTGGCGTGAAAACCCATGGGGCAATCAGATGATGACCTGCCAGGACTTGATGGATGTGCGCGTCGAGGTGGCCGCCGATACCTACAAGCTCCAGTGGTATCACCTGCCGAAGCTCGACGCCTACATGGGCGTGGCAATCGCCAACCCGTCCACCGCCGCAGCGCTGAATGACAAGGGCTGGGTGCTGCTGGACACGGAAACACCGCCAGACCGCTACGCGGACGGCTACATCAAGGAAATGACGCCGGACCCGGATCACCCTGAAATCTGGATACCGACGCTTACAGCGGGCGGATCGGCCAGCACTTTCTTCGCGGACTACGCCTACCTCGTCAACTCGAACGTGGTGCGTGCCGTGCGCGTGGGAGGCTCCTGGAGCTACGGCTCGACCGCCGGGCCGTGGTCCCGCATCGCGAACTCCGCGCCTTCCATCGCGAACGCGAACTATGGCGCGGGGCTTTACTTTTCCAGGCGGGGGTGTGCGGCGTAGCCGCGAGGGGGCGCACCCCCTTCTAACCCAATGAGCCTAAACGGGACTGGACACGCGCTCCGCTGGGCCAGCGTCTGGCCGCCTACCTCGTCAACTCGAACGTGGTGCGTGCCGTGCGCGTGGGAGGCAACTGGAACAACGGCTCGAACGCCGGGCCGTGGTACCGCAACGCGAACAACGCGCCTTCCAACGCGAACGCGAACTATGGCGCGGGGCATTTTATCCAACCTCTCCGGTCATCCATCGGCGGGACGCGAAAGCGGACCCCGCTGATGGTTTCTCATATCCACCGACATAGACCGGCGTGTCCTTTTCCGTGGTCTGAAAGGACTGAAATCATCCGACTGGAGCGGCTTGGTAGGGCGTACTGCCTCGAAAGCAGGCCCGTCGCGTGGGCAATCCGCGACATGCTTGTATGGGAGCCGTGAGGATAAAAAGCCATGAAAAGGTTCAAGGACCTTTGGAATACATTCTGCGCCGAAGCCACCTTCTACGCCGCGACCTACGACGGCATAAAGGGCAAGCGCAGAGGCTACGCAATGCGACGGCTGCTGTGCCGAGAGATTGCCACAGACACAGCAGCCAACAAGGGAGCGCAAAAGGAGTACAGCAACCAGGTTGTACCAGAGAAGGTGCGCCAGTACGCGGCGGTGATGTCCCGCAAGGTCAAGAGCGGAGAATGGCAGCCGCACCCTCCCCAGCGCTCCACGCGCCGGATGCCCAACGGGAAAATCCGCAATATTGCCAAGGCCACATTTGATGATCATATCGCGCATTGGGCTTTGATCAATACGATCAAGGCCGCCCTTATGCGCGGTATGTATGCGTTCTGCTGCGGCAGCCTGCCAGGGCGCGGGCTGAAGCTGGTCAGGCAGTCCATCCAAAAGTGGATACGCGAGCCTGATGTGAAGTATTTTGTGAAGCTCGATATTCGCAAGTTTTACGAAAACATAAACATCGACCTGCTGATGCGGCAGCTGGAGCGCGTCATAGCTGACCGGCCCATTTTGAATTTAATCCGCAGAATACTGGACACATCCGGGCCGGGCATGCCGGTGGGCTTCTATATCAGCCCATGGCTTGCGAACTACCATTTACAAGGGCTTGATCACTACATTGTGCAGGGCCTATATAAGACACGGCGCGGCAAGCGCGTGTCCTTTGTTAAGCATTACGTCCGCTACATGGACGACATGCTGCTGATCGGCAGCAGCAGGCGCGACCTGGAAAAGGCGGTCCGAGCCATCATTGCATACCTCCGCGACGAGCTGGGGCTATCGGTCAAAGAAACATGGGAAATCAAGGAGATCGGGGAGCTGATCGTGGGCAGCGATGGCAAGCGCAAGTGCCGGGCGGGCACATATCCCGTCGATATGGGCGGCTACAAATTCTACAAAATGCGAGTGAAATGATGTGAAGGCAAAGTATCACACGGTAACGGTTCTGCGCGACAACATCTTCCTGGGATGCAGGAGGCAGGCGCGGAAGATTAACAAGCTGAAGCGGCAGGGCCGGGAGGTGCCGCTGCAATGCCTGCAAAGCGTTATGTCGCGGATCGGGTGGGCTAAGCATTGCAATCATAAGCGGTTCACCGAGCGATATATCACGCCCTGCATTGACGTGGAGGCGGTCAAGCGGGAGATCGGCGCAGGAACAAGCAAGAAAAGCAAGGAGGGATAGGTTTGAAGGATACCAGCAACACAAGGCCGGAGGCGGTCACCATTGAGCGGCTGGATGATGGCCGCGCTTGCGTATCGCTTTGCACAAATATCACCGAAACCCAGGATGGCGAAGGGGCCGGGCCAGTCTACACCTATGACCGCTACACCATGGAAACACAGTGGCAAAGCGACCTGGAGAACCGGGTATGGGGTGCGCTCCAGCGATGGGTGGAGCACGCCAGGGCTATAGAGGCCGCCAGGTTGGCCGCCGAGGTGCGGGCAGAGCGGGACAGGCTGCTGGCCGGCTGCGACTGCACACAGATCGCCGATTTCCCAACCAGCGAGGAAGCGCGCACCCAGTGGGCCGCTTACCGCCAGGCACTGCGCGACGTGCCGCAGCAGGAGGGCTTTCCTTGGGCCGTGGAGTGGCCTGTGGCGCCGGGACCAGGAGGCGACTGACAGATGGTACTCCGCAACCTGGCATGCATGCCGCCGGCCTACACCATAGAGCACGGGGTGAGCGGGCTTGTAAACATCTGGCTGTGCCGTCAGATCGATGCATACCAGACGCCGGAAGGCCAATGGAGATATGACGTGGACATGAGAGTGCTGCCAGGCGTGCATCACACGCCAGACCTGGAGGGCGATATGCGGCAACGGTTTGAAAGCTGGTGGGCGGAAGCTGTGGCTGACGGGCTGTAAGAAGGGGGTGAGTACGGGTGCTTTGGGTTTTTCTGGGTCTGCTTGCGTGCGCGAACGCCTTCATTGTCTGGTGCTGCCTGGTGGTGGGCGGCGATGCAGACCGGCGGGACAAGCGCCTGTTTGAGGAATACATGAAAAACAAGGGAGGCGAAGATGATGGCAACTCGAGCTGAAATGATGGTGACGAATGCCAAGGCCTTGGTGGGCTGCGGCTATGCCTGGGGCGCGACCGGGCAGATCTGTACCCAGGCGGTGCTGAACCAGCTGGCTAAGCTGTACCCAGACCAACCCAACCTCATGGAGATCTGCCCCAAGTGGATCGGCAAACGGATCTATGACTGCGCCACTCTGGTGCGGGCCTGCCTGCGGGCTGCGGGAATCAATATCTGCAGCGGAGCCACCAGCCAGTGGAAGGGCGACTATTGGGAGGAAAAGGGCACCATCGACCAGATGCCCAAGGACCGGCCCTGCGTGCTGTACTACAACAAAACCGGCACCGTGATGCAGCACACGGGCATCTACCTGGGGGACGGTACGGTGATCGACGCCCGGGGGAGCCGGGAAGGTGTGATCCAGAGCAAACTGGAGAGCCGGGTGTGGACCCACTATACCGTACCCAAGGGCCTGCATGAAGCCATCGAGGTGATCACCGCCACGGTGGTGGCCAACAGCGGCGGTACGGTGCGCATGCGCCGGTACGCGTCCACTACTTCGGCCACCATCCGCAACGTGCCTCTTGGAGAGCAGCTGCAGATCACTGAGCAGGGCAATGAGTGGGCAGCGGTGATGGACGACAGCGGCCATAGCGGATTCATGATGA